>Ga0207674_10000456_pt1 | contig 53465 bp, 54 predicted proteins | sample KBSCornC72_FD_184303 | JGI IMG/M metagenome (GOLD analysis project Ga0207674, IMG submission 184303) | Corn rhizosphere microbial communities from Kellogg Biological Station, Michigan, USA - KBS Corn C7-2 (SPAdes) (version 2) | ecosystem: Host-associated > Plants > Roots > Rhizosphere > Soil ... | reverse complement strand
GCAGCAGGTGAAGCAGGCCGGGCCCAGCAAGCCGGTGCAGATCCTCGGCTGGTCGGCGACCCCGAACGCGGGCGACGACATCCGCGAGGTCGAGGACGAGCGCGCGGCGCGCCACGTGGTGCAGGAGCGCGAGGCCAAGGTCCGCGCGGCCGAGATGGTGTCGACGCGTCCGCCGACCCTGCAGGAGCTGATGGCGCGCGCCGAGCGCGACGAGGTCCCCGAACTCAACCTGATCGTCAAAGCCGACGTCCAGGGTTCGATCGGGGCGCTCGTGGATGCGCTGGCGAAGCTGCCGCAGGACGAGGTGCGGGTCAACGTGATCCGGAGCGCCGCGGGCGCGATCACCGAGAGCGACATCAACCTGGCGCTGACCTCCAAGGCGATCGTCGTGGGGTTCAACGTCCGTCCCGACGTGCAGGCGCGCGATCTCGCCGAGAAGGAAGGCGTCGACGTGCGGCTGTACCGCGTGATCTACGACGCGATCGACGACATCCGCGCGGCGCTCGGCGGGATGCTCAAGCCGGAGGAGCGGGAGACGCAGCTCGGGCGGGCCGAGGTCCGGGCACTGTTCCGCGTCCCGAAGGTCGGCCTGGTCGCGGGATCGTACGTCGTGGCGGGCACGATGGTCCGCAACGCGCGGGCCCGGGTCGTCCGAGACGGGGTCGTCGCCTACGACGGCCGCATCGGATCGCTCCGCCGCTTCAAGGACGACGTCCGCGAGGTGGCCGAGGGCTTCGAGTGTGGGATCGGGATCGAGAACTTCAACGACGTCAAGGAAGGCGACATCATCGAGGCGTACGAGGTCCGAGAGGTCGCCCGAGAGCTGTAGGGATACCGTCGATGCTCGTTGCGCTGGAGCGGTTCGACCTCCGCATCCCCGCATGCGGTTCCCTCAAGGAGAAGCGACACGTCGTGAAGACCCTGACCAACGGCATCCGCTCGACATTCAACGTCTCGGTGGCCGAGGTGGATCATCACGACCTGTGGCAGCGCACGGCGATCGCGGTGGCCGCCGTCGCCGGGGAGCAGTACCACGCCCGGCGGGTCCTGCACGAGGTCGAGAAGCTGGTCGACCGCTGGGGCGAGGTCGAGCTGATCGAGCGCGAGCTGACGCTGCACTACCCGGAGGCGTGACGGCATGCCCGAGGGGAGCCGGCCCAACCGCGTCTCGGAGGAGTTCCGCGAGATCCTCGCGGAGGAGATCCCGAAGCTCAAGGATCCGCGCGTGGGGTTCGTGACGGTCCTGGGCGTGACGGTGACGCCCGATCTCCGTCTCGCGCGTGTGTTCTACACGACGTTGGGCGATGAACGCGCGCACCGAGCGACGGCCGCTGCACTCACGTCGGCGCGCGGACACCTCCGACGGGTGATCGGCGCTCAGGTGCGGATGAAGGTGCTGCCCGAGCTGCGGTTCGAGCAGGAAGACTCGGAGGGCGGACCGGACCGGATCGAGCGGCTGCTGCGACAGCTGCACGAACAGGAGGGGGCATGACGACGGCCACCGATCCGTTCGCGACGGCCGCGGAGGCGCTGTCGGGAGCTTCGACCGTCGCGCTCGCGTGCCACGTCAACCCCGACGCGGACGCGCTCGGCTCGATGCTGGGCCTGTCGAACCACCTGCGGGCGATCGGCAGGCAGACCGTATGCTCGTTCCCGAACGACCCGTTCGAGTCCCCCCGGTGGGCCTCGATGCTCCCGGGGACCGACGCGCTCGTCCCGCCGTCGGCGTTCCCGAAGGACCCCGCGGTGATGGTTACGTGCGACGTGGCATCGCTCGACCGGCTGGCCTCGCTGAGCGGGCCCGCGTTGCGGGCGACGACGCTGATCTGGATCGACCATCATGTGACCAACGAGGGTCTAGGGACGATCCCGATCATCGATCCGTCTGCGTCGTCGACGTGCGAGCTGGTCTGGCGCCTGCTGAAGGTGCTCGGGGGCGAGATCCAGGTCGAGACCGCGATGTGCCTGTACGCGGGGCTCGTGACGGACACCGGGCGATTCCAGTACGAGGCCGTCCGGCCGGACACGCTCCGCCTTGCGGCGGAGCTCCGCGAGTTCCCGTTCGACCACACCAGGCTGGTGCAGGCGCTCTACGAGGACCACGGGGTCGCGTACCTCGGTCTGCTCGGCACCGTCCTCGAACGCGTACGCGTCGAACCGGACGCCGACCTCGTGTGGACCTACCTCACGCGGGCCGACCTGGACGAGGCCAACCTGGAAACGGGCGACGCCGACGACCTGATCGACCTGGTCCGTACGGCTCGGGAGGCGGACGTCGCGGCGGTGGTCAAGCAGCAGCGCGACGGGCGGTTCAAGGTGAGCCTGCGTTCGCGCGGCGGACACGACGTCGCGGCTGCGGCGGCGCGCTTCGGGGGCGGGGGTCACCGGCTCGCCTCCGGTTACACGTCCAGCCAGGGACTGGTGGCCACGGTCGAGTCCCTCAAGGACGCCCTCGGCGCCGAGCCCCGGCCCGGCCCCTCGGCCGCCTAGCCCTCGATGACCCCTTCGCCGGAGGGGCTCCTGCTGGTGGACAAGCCCGCGGGGATGACCTCGCACGACGTGGTCGACGTGGTGCGCCGGTCGCTCGGGACCCGCAAGGTCGGTCATGCGGGCACGCTCGACCCGCTGGCCACCGGGCTGCTGGTCCTCGGCGTCGGCCGGGCCACCCGGCTGCTGCGCTACCTCGGCGAGCTCCCCAAGACCTACGCGGCGACCGGGCGGCTCGGGGAGGAGACCGACACCCTGGACGCCGACGGTGAGCTCGTGCGGACGGCGCCGGTCGAGGTGTCGCTCGCCCAGGCTGAGCGTGCCTGCGCGGCGCTGGTCGGCGACTCGATGCAGACCCCGCCCGCGTACTCGGCCGTCAAGGTGGGGGGTCGCAAGCTCTACGATGCGGCCCGCAAGGGCGACGTGCTCGAGGCGCCGGCGCGACCGATCCGGGTCGACGCGTTCGAGGTGACCGGCTTCGACGGCCGCGATCTCGAGGTCCTGATCACCTGCTCGGGCGGGACGTACGTGCGGGTGCTGGTGGCCGACGTCGGCCGGGCGCTCGGGTGCGGCGCCCACCTGGTTCGCCTGCGCCGCACCGCGATCGGGTCATTCCGGGTCCAAGACGCTCGTCCGCCGGACGCGGCCACCCCGGAACCCATCGAGCGGGCGGTCGAGCACCTGCCGAGCATCTTCGTCGAGACCGAGGAGGCCGCGGCGGTCACGCACGGACGGATCCTTGCTCCGGCGGGCATCGAGGGTCCGTACGCCGTGTTCGGCCCGGACGGTGCACTGAAAGGCATCTACCGAGACGACGGCGCAAAGGCCCGGCCCGAGGTCGTGCTCGCGTCGGGTTGATGGGGGGTGCGCCGAAGGGCGATGTCTGCGAGCATGCGTGGATGGCCGAGGCCCCGACCGACGAGCACCCGCTGATCGAGCCGCCGGCGGTCGAGGACCAGGGCTCTAAGAAGAAGAAGCACTCCCCGGTCCGACGCATCGTGTCCGCCCTGATCTCGCTCGTGATCGTGGGTGCGATCTTCATCTACGCGATCCCACGCTTCGCGGACTACTCCGCCGTGTGGGCCACGGTCACCACGCTCACGCCGATCGAGTTCACCTCGCTGCTCCTGGCGACGGTCTTCAACCTGTTCACGTACTGGCTCGCCAACATGGCGGCGTTGCCGGGCCTGCGGCTCGGCCAGGCAGCCGTCGTCACGCAGACGACCACCTCGGTCGCGAACACGATCCCGGCCGGCGGGGCGGTGGCGGTGGGACTGACCTACTCGATCCTGTCGTCCTGGGGGTTCGACGCCCAGGCCATCACCCTGTACATCGGCGTCACCGGTGTGTGGAACGTCCTCATGAAGCTCGCGCTGCCGGTTATCTCGCTCGCCCTGCTGGCCATCACCGGCCAGGCGGCGCCCGCCCTCGTCGTGGCCGCGTTGATCGGGCTCGCGGTGCTGATCGTGGTGGTGACCCTGTTCGCGCTGGCCCTGTGGAAGAAGGAGTTCGCGCGGCGGATCGGTGATGGGATCGGCCGGTTCGTGTCGTGGTTCCTGAAGCCGTTCCACAAGGGTCCGATCACCACGTGGGGCGGGCAGGCGGTCGCGTTCCGCAAGCGCACGATCGTGCTCGTCGAGAGGCGTTGGCTCTGGATCACGCTCACCACCGTGCTCTCCCAGCTCGCGTTGTGGTTCGTGCTCCTGCTCTGCCTGCGGCACGTCGGCATCTCCGAACAGGAGGTGAGCACGCTGCAGACGCTCGCGGTCTTCGCGTTCGGCCGGCTGCTCGCGGCGGTACCCATCACGCCGGGGGGCGTCGGGTTCGTAGAGCTCGGCTACATCGGCGGGCTGACCGCGGCCGGGGGAAACGAGGCCCAGGTCGTGGCCGCCGTGCTGATGTTCCGCGTTCTCACTTATGGGATCCAGATCCCGATCGGCGGCTTCACGTACGTGATCTGGCGGATGAAGAAGAGCTGGCGCCGCGAGCCGCCGAAGGTCCGGCTCGGCCTCGATCCCGATCCCGAGTCGCAGCGGGTCTAGGTCGGAGGCGTCGAGGCCGCCCGCGCCTTCCGGCGCAGCGCGATCTCGCGTACCTCGGTGACCAGGCCCGCCGACCCGAGCGCCACCCCGGCACCCAACAGGACACCGGCGACGACGTCGGAGAACCAATGCGCGTTCAGGTACACCCTCGACAGCGCCATCACGAACGCGAACCCGATGGCGACGAACTCCCACCGCCGCCGCGCGGGACCTGCGGGCAGGAGCACCAGCACGAGGGCGGCGGCGGTCGCGGCGGCGGCGACCGCGTGCCCGGACGGGAACGAGAACCCGACCACGTCGACCAGCGGGAGCGGAGGCCGTCCGCGGTGGAAGAACGCCTTCGCGGCCGACAGGATCAGCTCGGCCGCGGCCCACGTGATCACCCACGTCGCGAAGGCCCGCCACCGCTTGCGGAACGCCAGCCAAACCGCCACGACGACCCGGAGGGGGATCGTGACGATCCCGCCGCCCAGGACGTTGAGGACGCGCGCGAGCAGGGTCAGGACGCCGTTACGGATGTCGTCCATCCAGTGATAGACCGAGAGGTCGAACTCGCCGACGAACGGGAGCGTCGTCTTGGGGGCGAGTTCGGGCGGGTGCCGGCCGACCGCAACGAAGACGAAGATCATCGCTCCGAACAGGACGGCAGACCAGCCGATCGCCCTGCGGTGGTTGGTGAGCACGCTACTCGCCGCCCACGCACGGGGGTGCGCCGGCCCCGCACAGGGTCAGCCCCAGCTCATCCTGCACCTGGGCGACCAGCACGGTCCGCAGGCCGAACGTGACCGCCTCGTCGGCCTCGAGGGCGAGGGTGGCCTCGGCCTCGGGACCGAACCGGTAGCGATAGGTCACGCACCCGCCGGGGAACACGAAGTACTTGTTCGCCGAGAACGGATGCAGGTCGAACTCGTTCAGGTAGACGCGGACCCCGCCCTCGCTGGTGGAGTTCGTGACGTCGACGGACCCGGTGATCCGGCAGGAGGCCTCGAGCGAGACTTCGACGGCGTGGAGCCCGCCGCGATCCGAGTTGAGCCAGAACCGCGCCACCGTGTTGCTCACGTCCGACCCCCCGTAGGACCAGCCGGCGGGCAACGACTCGATGCACGGGATCAGGGTGGCGCTCGGGACCGACTGCGCCATCAGGACGAACAGCTCGCCGTCCTCGATCGGGCAGTTCGCCTCCGTGGCGTCGCCTGCCCGTGCGCTGCAGGATGCGAGGGCCGACAGTGCGACCACGGCCGCGGCGACCCTGCCGAGGCGCCCCCGCCACCTCATGCGAACGCGTTCCAGTTGCTGACGACCAGGCCGAGCGCGAGCCAAGCAACCAAGAGCACTCCGACAGTGAGGAGCACCCGCCGTACGCTCCACCGCTGGATCGAGACCTCCTCGCGTTCGGGAGCCATCCGCCGGAACGCGGCGAGGAGGTCGCGGCCGTCCTGTTTGAGGTTGTTCCGGAGCTGGGTCGGGCTCGCGACGCCGCGCGCGGCGGCGAACGCCTCGGCGATCTCATCCTCGGAGAAGTAGGTGAGCGCGTGGGCGTAGACGCGCTCGGCGTCGCTGCGCAGCGCGAGCACCAGCATCATGTTCGCGAGGTCCACCGCTTGGCGCCACGGCGAGGGCCGGATCTGGACGAAGAACACATCGATGACCTTGAGCTCGCCGTCGCGCACCATCAGGTTGGCCGGCTTGACGTCGCGGTGCGCGAGCCCCTCGTCCCACATCTTCCGCACCAGGCCGAGACCCTGATCGATCACGCCGTCGTCGATCTCGGCGTCGCCGATCTCGACCGCGCCCTCGAAGAACTCCATCACGATCATGTACTCGCGCTCGGGGGTGATCTCGACGATCCCGTACGGCCGGGGCACCGCGATCCCGAGCTCGTGCATCAGCCGGAGCGTGTAGTCCTCGTACTCGACGAACCGCCGCACGGACTGGAACGGCTTCTCGTCCTCGAGCGCGCCGTACAGGATCGTACGGCCGAGCTTGTACCATCGGTCGGCCCGCACGTGGCTCTTCGCATAAAGCTTGGCGAAGACATAGCGCTCGGGCTCGTCGTGGGTTGCCTCGACCTTGATCCGCAGCGGCGTCGAGCCGCCGGACCCTTCCAGTCCCACGGGTTTGACGTCCAGGACCGACAGTCCGAGCTGGTCCCGGATCGCCGTGATGATCGCTTCCCCGCGCCGACCCCCGATGTCCAGGTGGGCCGCCTTCCCACGTTTGTACGAGACGGGGAACAGGTCGTTGGGCACGAACAGCCGGAAGCTCGCGACGGCGACGGCCACGCCGAACACGGCCCCCATAACGATGTCCGTGGCATGGTCCACCCCCAGGTACAGGCGGGCGAACCCCACCAACACGAGGACGACCCCGATCGCCCACTTCGCGATCGAACGGGCATGTCCCGCGACGATGAGCGTATACATCGCGCCGACGGCCGAGACCGCCAAGCCCGCCATCGGCCTCGAGGGCATCGAGTACCCCTGCCACCCGGTGAGGATCGGAATCCCAAGCGGTCGGGGCCGCGCGATGATCGTCGAGGCGTTGTACGCCACGATCTCGGTGACGATGATCGCGCCCAGGAACACGAACAGGTGACGCCAGCGGCGGAACACGATCAGGGCGAGGAGCACGCTCCAACGGATCACGCGGATCGTCCAGCTGGACGTCATCCCGTTGACGACGAGCATCACGCGCGTGAGTCCGGGGGTGCGCAGATCGGTGATCCACTGCTGTCGGGTGTGATCCCAGCGCTCGAAGACGCTCTCGAGCGACGGGAACACGAGGAACGCGGAGATGACGATGATGAAGTACAGGACCAGGAGTAGGAAGAACTTCCCGGATCGGCCCAGCTCGTGGGGGAGCGCGGGTGGCTCGCCCGACGGACGGCGACGTTGCTCGGGGTGGTCGGGATCCCTGCGTCGCCCCTGCTCGGATCCCTCGGTCGTCGTGTCCATCGTCGTTCGGCGACTCTACTGCAGCCCCGAGGCGAGACCGTTCGACGCGAGCCATCGCGTGGCGGTCTGTCGAGGGCTCGCACCATGGGCGACCTCGGCGTTCAGCGTTCGGAGCTCGTCGGTGGACAGCAGCGCTGAGACGGCGTTCACGGCGTCGGCCAGGGTCGGCCCGTAACGGTCGAGCACGCCCGTCCGGACGACCGGCGTGACGTTCTCGGCGGGCTGGAGGCCGAGGTCGTCATCCAGCAGAACGAAGTCGTTCAGGTCGATCGCGGCGTCGCTCGTGAACAGCAGCGCGACATCCACGGTCCCCTCCGCGAGGGCGGAGACGGTGCGTTGCCCTCCAGCATCGAGGTTGCTGAACACGTCGCCGAACGAGATCCCGTACATCCGCTCGAGACCGGGGATGCAGAACGATCGTCGGAGGCATTCGGGCGGTCCGCCGAAGGTGAGCTCCTGGGAGACCCGGGCCAGGTCACTCAGCGTCCGCAGCTCGAACCGCTGGGCGGTCTCCCGCGTCACCGCGAACCCGTTCTGATCCTCCGCGGGTGACGCGTCGAGAGCGGTGACGTCCAGCGCCCCCAGTCGTTCGGCGAACCGCTCGTGGTTGATCTCGTGATCCGGCGAGGTCGAGCCGTCGCCGGCAAGGAACTGGAGCCCGCTCCCCGAGTACTCCGGGACGAACTCCACCAGGCCCTCGAGCAGCGCGGGCATCACGAGCTCGCGGGGTCCGAGCGCCGCCTCGCGTTCGACCCGGAAGCCGGCACCCTCGATCGCCTGCGAGTAGATCTCGGCGAGCAGGACGCTCTCGGGGAAGTTGAACGAGGCCACCGTGATCGCGTCGTCGCCGCGAGCGTCTTGCGTAGGCGTCCCCGACCCGACACACGCGGCCGACAGGAACGCGAGCGACACGGCGAGCGCGAACGACCGGCGGGCAGCCATGGCGGACCCAGCCTAGGCCAAGGCGGGCGCCTCGACGTGGGATGATGCCGGTCCGAAGGAGCGCGATGGCGACCAAAACCCAGGGCAAGGGCGGATCCGGGCACGGATCCAAGCACGGCGGGCATCTCGATACCGAGGACCGCGCCAGCAAGCTGCCGAAGAAGGCCTATGAGAAGGAGCTCCGCCGGCTGCAGGAAGAGCTCGTGAAGATGGAGGACTGGGTCTCGCAGTCGGGAGCCAGGATCGTCGTCATCTTCGAGGGGCGCGACGCGGCCGGCAAGGGCGGGACGATCAAGCGGATCACGCAGTACACGAACCCGCGCGTTACCCGCATCGCGGCGCTCCCCAAGCCCACCGAGCGCGAACGCTCCCAGTGGTATTTCCAGCGGTACATCGCGAACCTGCCCTCCGCCGGCGAGATCGTCCTGTTCGACCGGAGTTGGTACAACCGCGCCGGCGTCGAGAAGGTGCTCGGGTTTTGCACGCCGGACGAGCACCGGCGGTTCCTCCGACAGGTCCCGATCTTCGAGCGGCTCCTGGTCGAGGACGGGATCGTCCTGCTGAAGTACTGGTTCTCCGTTTCGGACGAGGAACAGGAACGCCGGTTCCGCTCGCGCATCGACGACCCGATGCGCCGTTGGAAGCTGTCCGAGACGGACCTGCTCTCCCGATCGCACTGGGTCGATTTCTCGCGCGCGAAGGACGAGATGTTCGTCCACACGGACATCTCGGAGGCACCCTGGTACGTGGTGGAGGCCGACGACAAGCCGCGGGCGCGCTTGAACTGCATCGCGCACCTGCTCTCGATGATCCCGTACGAGGAGCACGCGGTGGAGAAGATCACGATGCCGTCGCGCCAGAGCGACGAGGGCTACGTGCGTCCGCCGCGCGACACCTACACGTACGTGCCCGATCACGTGCGCTCGATGCTCGACTAGGTCCGTTCGGGCGTCCGTTACCCTCGGTGCGATGGAACGCCTCCACGGGCTCGAGGCCCTGCCGGTCGACGCCGCAGGTACCGTGGTCACGGTCGGCTTCTTCGACGGGGTGCACCTCGGTCACCGCGCGGTCCTGGGTCGGACCGTCGACGCCGCCCGCGAGCGAGGCCTGCCATCGGTGGCCGTAACCTTCGACCGTCATCCGCGCGAGGTGCTCACGCCCGGCCGGGAGCCCCGGTTGCTCACGACCGTCGACCGCAAGGCCGCGCTTGTCGAGGAGACCGGGATCGACACACTCCTCGTGCTCGAGTTCACCGAGGACTTCAGCCGGTGGCCGGCCGAGCGGTTCGTTTCGGACGTGCTGCTCGGCGGGCTCCACGCGGACCACTGCGTGATGGGCGCGAACTTCACATTCGGTCACAAGGCCGCGGGGACGGTCGAGCTGCTGATCGAGCGAGGACCGGAACTCGGGTTCACCGCCGAACGCGTGGAGCTCGTGGAGGTCCAGGGGCGGCGCGTCTCGTCGTCCTCGGTCCGAGAAGCGATCGCGCAGGGCGATCTCGCGTGGCCCGGCGTAGCGCTCGGCCGGCGGTTCGTCCTGGACGGCACCGTGGTGAGCGGGGCGGGCAGAGGCCACGGCCTCGGCTTCCCGACCGCGAACCTTCGGACGGGTCCTCGTCTGCTGCTGCCGGGCCGGGGGATCTACGCGGGCAGGGCATCCGTCGAGGGCACTGGGCACCTCGCCGCGATCAGCGTCGGGACGAATCCGACGTTCGGGACCGAGCCCCTGCACGTCGAGGCGTACCTGCTCGACTTCGATGGCGAACTGGTAGGGAGCGAGATCGCGGTGGAGTTCTGGGCGTACCTGCGCGACGAGGTGCGGTTCGACGCGCCCGAGGAACTGTCGGCCGCGATCGCCGAGGACGTACGACGGACCCGCGACCTCGTTCGCGAGAGGTGAGAGGCTCGAACCCATGACCCCACGGCACGGCCGCCGCGCGCGCGTCGCGTTCGGTCTGGTGCTGATCGCGCTCGGGATCGCGGTCGGCGTGCTCGCGTATTTGGTCGGGCGCGCCGGCGACGAGTCGGCAGCCAGCCCGAGCGCCGAGCCGAAGGGCAAGCTGCTGATCCACGGGACCGGCGACGTGAGCCTGGATCCGACCTACATCCCCGCGCTGGCCTCGAACGGTTACGGCTGGGCGTGGAGCGGGCTCGACGGGTTCTTCCGGCGCGACGACCTCACCGTGATCAACCACGAGTGCCCATCGACCGACATCGTGGCGCCGATCGGCAAGCAGTTCGTGTTCCGGTGCGACCCGGACGCGTTGGACGAGGCGCGCGACGCCGGGGTGGACGTCGCGAACCTCGCGAACAACCACGGCTTCGACCAGGGGCCGGAGGGACTGCTCGATTCGGTCAGGAACATGCGCCGGGCGGGCATCATGCCGATCGGCGCCGGCGCATCGCAGGAGGAGGCGGACGCTCCGGCGTACGTCCAGGTCAAGGGGTGGACGATCGGGCTCGTCGGCGTCGGCGAGGTTACCGACCCGGACTCGCAGGTGGCCAACGGCGACGAGATCGGGACGTCCGTGGGCCACGACTTCTCGCGCGCGCTCGGCGCGATCGGGGAGGCCTCGGCGAACGCGGACCTGGTGATCGTCATGATCCACTGGGGCGTCGAGCTCGACACCCAACCACGGGAGTACCAGGTCGAGGAGGGGCACCGGATGATCGAGGCGGGCGCGGACGTCATCTTCGGCTCGCATGCCCACCGCCTGCAGCCGATGGACACCTACGAGGGCAAGCCGATCTTCTACGGCCTGGGGAACTTCGTCTGGCCGCGTTTCTCGGTCGAGGGCTCCACGACCGCCGTTGCCCAGGTCGTGGTCCGTCCGGACGGGTCGATCAGCGGACGCCTCCTTCCCGCCACGATCGTCTCGGACGGCCATCCGGTCCTGAACGCATCCGGCTGACACGAGGAGCTCTCGCAGAACGAGGCGTTTCCGCTCGCGGTGACTTCACCAGCGTCTTCACGCCCGCGGTCGTGCGGAGCGAAGCGCCGAACCGGGTCGCCGGGGAGTGCGTGGGCGGGTCGAGGGCGTGACGCTCCGGATGTTCGTGAACGGGTGGCCGTGACGCCGTGGTCGACGGGGTCGACCCGATCCCGAGCGGCACGGTCGGTATGCGGGCGGAGTCGCGACGGGAGTCCGCCGAGGTCGAGTTCGACGATTTCTTGGTGACACGGGCGGGCTGATCCGGCCGCACGACCCGCTGACCAGCGCAGACGGTGCCGGTCGCTCTGGGGCGTCTGGTAGCCTGGGGGACCGATGACGCTCACCAAGATCCAGAAATCCGAGATCATCACGGAGCACCGGCGTACCGACGAGGACACCGGTGGGACCGAGGTGCAGATCGCCGTGCTCAGCAAGCGGATCGCCGACCTCACCCAGCACCTGAAGACCCACGCCAAGGACCACGCGTCCCGGCGCGGTCTCCTGATGCTGGTGGGGCGCCGGCGCCGCCTGCTCGAGTACCTGCGACGAGAGGACATCGAGCGGTATCGCGAGATCGTGGCGAAGCTCGGACTTCGCCGATAGACCGGAGGCGCCCCGGCGGGGCGCCTTCTCCCTAGGGGGGATGCGAAGGGATTCACTGATCGGAACCTGAGGCGGGCGTTCCCCGCGGTCGGTTCTCAGTAGCGAGCCTCCGATCCACGATCGGCGGTTCACCACTGACAACCGGCCCGGCCCCGACCTCCAAGCCGCGCGGCGCGCCCGCGCCGCGCATCCAGATACGAGGAGGCATCGGCCTATGGCCATCACCCTTTCCCGAGAGTTCGGGAACACCACACTGACGTTCGAGTCGGGCAAGCTCGCCCAGCAGGCGGAAGGCTCGTGCGTCGTGACCTACGGCGAGACACAGGTGCTCGGCACCTGTACCACCGCACAGCCCCGCGAGGGGATCGACTTCTTCCCGCTCACGATCGACGTCGAGGAGCGCATGTACGCGGCCGGCAAGATCCCCGGCGGGTTCTTCCGCCGCGAGGGTCGCCCGTCCGAGACGGCGATCCTGACGGCCAGACTCACCGACCGCCCGATGCGGCCGAGCTTCAAGGACGGCTACCGCGACGAGGTTCAGGTCGTGATCTTCGTGCTCTCGGTCGACATGGCGCACCAGTACGACATCGCGGGCATGAACGCCGCGAGCCTCGCGACGATGCTGTCGGGGATCCCGTTCGAGGGCCCGGTCGGTTCGGTCCGGATGGGCCTGATCGGCGGCGAGTGGGTCATCAACCCCACGTTCCAGGACCTCGAGGAGTCCACGTTCGACATCGTGGTGGCCGGCCGTCGCAACGACGCCGGGCAGGTCGACATCCTGATGATCGAGGGCGAGGCGCCCGAGAACACCTGGGCGCTCCTGCAGGCCGCCGGCACGATGCCGACCGAGCCGGTTGTCGCCGAGGGCCTCGAGGCGGCCAAGCGCGCGATCGACGAGCTGATCGAGATGCAGCTCGAGTTCGTCGCCATGGCCGACGTCAAGCCCAAGCCGTTCGAGCCCAAGCCGCTCTACGGGGCGGACACGTGGGCTGCCGCCGAGACGTTCAAGGAGCGTCTCGAGACCGCGATCGTGCCCGACCGGACCGAGCGCGAGGCCGGGATGTCCGAGATCAAGGACCTCCTGAAGGACCACCTGCTCGAGACCTGGGGCGCGGAGACCTACGCCTCGCGCCAGTCCGAGATCTCGCCGGCATGGAAGGACCTGCAGAAGAAGGTCATGCGGGCCCGAGTGATCGAGCACGGCGTCCGCCTCGACGGCCGTGGCCCCAAGGACATCCGGCCGCTCAGCGCCGAGATCGGGCTGATCCCGCGCGCGCACGGCTCGAGCCTGTTCAACCGGGGCGACACGCAAGCTCTGAACGTGACCACGCTCGGGATGCTCCGGATGACCCAGATGATCGACACGCTTGACCCGGAGGAGAGCAAGCGCTACATCCACCACTACAACTTCCCGCCGTTCTCCACCGGCGAGGTGGGCCGCATCGGTTCGCCGCGTCGTCGCGAGATCGGTCACGGCGCGCTCGCCGAGCGGGCGCTCGTGCCGGTGATCCCGACGGAGGAGGAGTTCCCCTACGCGCTCCGGCTGGTGTCGGACATCCTGAGCTCCAACGGTTCGACGTCGATGGCCAGCGTCTGTGCCTCGACGCTGTCGCTGATGGACGCCGGGGTCCCGATCAAGGCTCAGGTCGCGGGGATCGCGATGGGCATGATCGCGGAAGGCGGCACGTTCGTGACTCTGACCGACATCCTCGGCGCCGAGGACGCGCTCGGCGACATGGACTTCAAGGTGGCGGGGACGAGCGAGTTCGTCACGGCGATCCAGCTCGACATGAAGGTCACCGGTCTGCCGGGGGATGTGCTCGTCGGCGCGCTCGATCAGGCGAAGGAGGCACGGCTCCAGATCCTCGAGGTGCTGCGGCAGACGATCCCGGTGCCCCGGACCGAGGTCAACCCCAAGGCCCCGCGGATCCTCACGATCAAGATCCCCGTCGACAAGATCGGCGAGGTGATCGGTCCCAAGGGCAAGAAGATCAACGAGATCGTTGCCCTGACCGGTGCCGACATCGACATCCAGGACGACGGGACCGTGTTCGTCGGCGCGCGCGAGGCCGGCGGGGCGGACGAGGCGGCCCGGATCATCGACGAGATCGCGAACCCGCGCCCCATCAGCGTCGGCGAGCACTTCACCGGCACCGTGGTCAACACGACCACGTTCGGTGCGTTCGTGAACCTGGTGCCGGGGCGTGACGGGCTGATCCACATCTCCAAGCTGGGCAAGGGCAAGCGGCTCGCGAACGTCGAGGACGCGGTCAAGGTCGGCGACACGATCGAGGTCGAGGTCCAGGACATCGACGATCGCGGGAAGATCTCGCTCAAGCCCGTGGGCGAGGAGTGGGCGATCCCCGAAGGGATGGAGCAGGAGGCGCAGGACCGGCCTCCCCGCCGCGACCGCGATCGCGACCGGCGGCCGCGCGACCGCGACCGTCGACCCCGCGAGCGTGAACCGCGCGATCCCGCGTAGCTGATGTCGATCGGACGCACGGAGTTCACCTCCGGTCTGCGCGTCGTCACCGAGCGGATGCCCGGCGTCCGCTCGGTGACGCTCGGCTGCTGGGTCCTCGCCGGCTCGCGCGACGAGCCGCCGCCGATCTCGGGCTCGAGCCACTTCCTCGAGCACCTGCTGTTCAAGGGTACGAAGACGCGGAGCGCGCGCGACATCGCAGAGGCGTTCGATGCGGTGGGCGGCGAGGTGAACGCGTTCACCGCCAAGGAGTACACGGCGTACTACGCGCGGGTTCGCGACCGGGACCTGCCGATGGCGGTCGACTACCTCTCGGACATGCTGCAGCACTCGGTGCTGCGGGCGGCCGACCTGGACGCCGAACGCCAGGTGATCCTCGAGGAGATCAACCAGCACGAGGACGATCCGGGCGACCTCGTCCACGACCTGTTCACCGAGACGCTGTGGCCCGGTCACCCTCTCGGACGGCCGATCCTCGGCACCAAGCAGAGCATCGAGGCGGCGGGGCGCGATCAGGTTCGGCGCTTCTACCGTAAGCACTACGTCGCGGGGAACGTGGTGGTCGTGGCCGCCGGGAACCTCCGGCACGAGGAGCTGCTCGAGCTGGTGGGTGAGCACATGGAACCGGGCTCTGTCCGCGCCGAGGGCCCGAGCGCCTGGAACCTTCGAGCGGCCGGCGACGCCCCGAGCGCATCCGGGCGCTCGCTGGTCAAGAAGCGCACGACCGAACAGGCGCACATCTGCGTCGGGACCAGCGGCCTATCTCGGACCGACCCGGACCGGTTCGCGTTCGGCGTCGTGAACAACGCGCTGGGCGGCGGGATGAGCTCCCGGCTGTTCCAGGAGGTCCGGGAGAAGCGGGGACTCGCCTACAGCGTTTACTCGTACCACGCGATGTACGCCGAGGCTGGCGTGTTCTGCGCCTATGCCGGCACCACGCCCGGGCGTGCGAAGGAGGTCCTCGCGATCATGCGAGCCGAGCTCGAGGATGTCGCCGAGAAGGGTTTGGGCCCCGGGGAGTTCGAACGCGCCAAGGGCCACATGAAGGGCTCGCTGGTCCTGTCGCTGGAAGATCCGGGTGGACGTATGTCACGCCTGGGCAAGTCCGAGATCGGGCACGGCGAGTCCCTCACCGTGAATCAGCTCCTGGGCCGCATCGACGCCGTGACCCCCGAGGACGCGGCGCGCGCCGCCGAGCGGGTACTCTCGCAACCGATGACGGTCACCGTCCTCGGTCCTTTCTCGAAGAAGGACGCGATCGCGTGATCCGCGTCGGCGTGATCGGTGCGTGTGGCCGCATGGGGCTGATGGTCTGTCGGGCGCTCGCGGAGTCGGACGACTTCGCGCTCGTGGCCGCGATCGACCGCTCGAAGATCGGCCAGAAGGTCGGGCAGATGATCGGTCATCCCGAGATCGACGTCCCGGTCTCCGACGAGCTCGACCGGCTGCTCGAGGCCAACGCCGAGGTCGCGATCGACTTCACGCACCCGGACGTCGCGATGGACGACATCCGCTGGTGCATCTCGCACGCGGTGCACGCCGTCGTCGGCACGACGGGGATCACCCAGGAGGACCTGCAGGAGGTCGAGAAGCTCCTGTCGGACGAGGGCCACGAATCCAACGTGATCGTGGCGGCGAACTTCGCGCTCGGCGCCGTGCTGATGCAGCGATTCGCCGCGCAGGCCGTCAGGTACCTACCGGCGGTCGAGATCATCGAGCTCCATCACGAACAGAAGGCGGACGCTCCCTCGGGGACGGCGGTCGCCACGGTCCGCCGGATCCAGGAGGAGCGCGGCGAGGGGTGGCGGGGCCCGCTGGGCGAGTCGCTCGAGGGCGTGCGCGGGGGCGACGTCGAAGGCATCCGCGTGCACTCGGTGCGCCTGCCCGGGCTGGTCGCGCACCAGGAGGTCATCTTCGGTGGGCAGGGGCAGACGCTCACGATCCGGCACGACTCGACCGACCGGTCCTCGTTCATGCCGGGCGTGCTGATGGCGGCCCGAGCCGTGATGGTCCGTCCCGGGCTCACGATCGGGCTCGAGCCGCTGCTCGACCTGCCGCCGCTGCCGTAGTCGCGTGCGACGGGTCGCGTGCGTCTTCGCGCATCCGGACGACGACACCTTCGGGCTGGCCGGGAGCCTCGCGCTCCACGCGGCCGACGACCTCGAGCTCACCGTGATCCTGGCCACGAGCGGCGACGCCGGCCGCATCGCCGACGCGTCGCTCGCGACCCGCGAGACGCTCGCGAGCGTCCGCGAGGCCGAGGACCTCGACTCGTGGCGCGCCCTCGGGCTCGAACCCGACCTCCGGTTCCTGCGGCACCCCGACGGCGGTCTGAGCCGGATGCCGCGCGAGCCGCTCGTGGCAGAGGTTCGCGGCCTGCTCGCGGCCGCCGAGCCCGAGGTCGTGGTGACGTTCGGCCCGGACGGCATCACGGGACACGAGGACCACGTCGCGATCGGCGAGGTCGCGACCGAGGCGTTCGGCGCGCTGCGGACGTCGGCGAGCGGATCGGCGTTCTCGAGGCTGCTCCATTGCGCGATCCCGCAGGGCGAGCTGGACCGTTTCAACGAGCGCCTGCACGAGCGCGGGCTCGAACCCCTGGACCCGACCCAGCCCTTCGTGCCGCGCGGCGTCCCGGACGGCGCTATCGGGGCGCGCATCGACGTCTCGAGAGTGTACGACCGCAAGGTCGAGGCGATCCGCGCTCACAAGACGCAGGCCGAGCTCGACGACGTCCCCTTCGACCTGTGGCCCGAGATGCTCTCGACGGAGGCGTTCGTCGTGGCCTGGCCCGAGCGCCGGCCGCGCGACCCCATCCTCGCCGACCTCTTCGAGGGCCTGCCCAGCTCGTAAGCTCGTCGCATGGACGTCGAGATCCGAACGATCTCAAAGGACGAGTTCGCGACCTACGCGCGCGCGGTCGAGATGGCGTTCAGCGACGTCCCCTCGGACGAGGACATCGAGCGCGAGCGCGTGCTCGTCGAGTACGAGCGGTCGTTCGCCGCCTTCGACGGGCCCGACATCGTCGGCACCGGCGCGACCTTCACGATGCCGATGACGGTCCCGGGCGGCGAGCTCGACGTGGGGTACGTGACCGCGGTCGGCGTGCGGGCGACCCACCGGCGCCGCGGCATCAACACGCGATTGATGCGCGCGGTGCTCGACGACGCGCACGAGCGCGGTGAGCTCGTCGACGTGCTCTACGCGTCCGAGGGCGGCATCTACGGCCGGTACGGATACGGGCTCGGGACGTTCGGCTATTCGATCGACCTCGAGCGCTCGCGCTCGGCGTTCGTCCGCGGGTACGCGCCCTCGGGGACCACCCGCCTGCTCGAACGCGATCCAGCGCTCAAGGACATCTTGGTCGTCCACGACGCGACGCGGCGTTCGCGGCCCGGCATGGTGGAGCTCGACGAGCGACGGCTGGTCTATGCCCTGCACGAGCACGGGGATGACGCCAAGCTGCCGCAGATGTTCGTCCTGCACGAGGGGACGGACGGGGTCGACGGCTACGCGGTCTACCGCGTGAAGCACGATTGGCCCGAGGGCTATCCCCGGAGCGTGCTCACGGTCCGCGACCTGCAGGCAACGACGCCGGGTGCGTACGCGGACCTGTGGCGGTACGTCTTCGAGGTCGACCTGGTCGAACGTGTCGTCGCGTGGAGCCGTCCGGTCGACGAACCGCTGGTGCACCTGCTGCAGGAGCCGCGCCGCCTTGGTGCGACGCTCCGCGACAACTTGTGGGTTCGAACGGTCGATGTCGCCGGCGCCCTCGGCGCCCGGAGGTATTCGACCGACGCTCGGATCGTGCTCGAGGTCATGGATCCGTTCTGCCCGTGGAACGAGGGCCGTTACCTCCTCGAGACGATCGGTGGAGAGGCGAACGTCACGCCCGCGACCACCGAACCGCCCGACCTCGCGTGTTCGGTCAACGAGATCGGCGCGACCTATCTCGGCGGGACGTCGTTCCGCGAGCTCCAGCGCGCGGGGCGCGTCGACGAGCACACCGAGGGCGCGTCGGCCCGCGCCGACGCGATGTTCGGCTGGGCCCCGGCCCCTTGGTGCCCGTACATCTTCTGAGTCCGTCGAAGCGCGAACATGATCACAGCGCGAACGCGTCGAGGAGGTCCAGCTCGCCCGGCGAATGCCCGCGATCGGTGAAGAAGCGCGCGAGTTCGCTTCGGTGCTGGGTCCCGTGGTTGACGACGTGCGCGACGATCAGCCACCTCGGCACGGACGTCCCGTCGCTGAGGGCGACTGGCTCGGCGAGCGAGGCGTCATCCATCGAGCGCACGTACGCCAGCAGCCGCGCATCCTCGTCCGCGCTGAACCCATCGATGCTCGCCAGGTCCTCGAGGGCGACCTTGTCCCACACGTAGGTCGGGCCGACGTCGTTCCCGATGCAGAACTCGCGCCAGCTCCAGTTGACGTCCACCAGGTGGCGCAGGGTCTGGAAGGCCGTCCCATGGTCGAAGGGGCCGGGTCCCCGGAGCTCGTCGTCGGAGAGCTCGGCCGCGGTCTCGATGATCCGCCGGTTCGCAGAAGCGTGGAACCGGACCAACGCGCTCAGGGGATCGGCCTCCATCGGCTGAGTCTACGGCCGAGCCGATCGCCGGGTCGTGCTCAGCCGACGATCCCGCGGACGATCAGCCACACGCCGAGCACCCCCATCGCGACCGCCAGGACGTCGCCGAGGATCCGCAGGAAGCGTTCGCTCACCCGATGCGCCCCGGCGCCGAGCACCACCATCGCCGAGTCCATGAGCGACACGCCCAGCAGGAGCGCGACCACCGTGACGATCGCGAGCCCGCGCCCGCCCTCGTTCACGGCGCTCGCGACGACGGCGGTGCCGGTGGTCGCGAGGAACACGTAGACGCCGGGGTTCAGCAGGACCGCGACGATCCCCCGTACGCTGGGGTGCAGCCCCCCGCGTGGATCCTCGAGCACCTGTGGGCGACGGCCCTCGCGGATCGCGTCGACGGCGAGGAACACCAGGAACGCGCCGCCGATCACCTTGACGACGCGCAGGAACGTCTCGCCCGGCTCGAGCGAGGACAGCCCGGCCGCCAGCAGCAGCATCATCAGGCCGAACGTGGCGTTCGCTCCGGCCATGGCCCGGAGGCCTCGCCCGGCGCCCCCGCGCGACGCCTCGGAGAACAGGAGCAGTTGCACGGGTCCGGGCGACGCCCCCAGGGCGACTCCGAGCCCGAACGCGGCGAGGGGGATCGAGAAGTCCACGCCGCTATCGGAGCCGCAGCTCGCCGAGCTCGATGGGGTCGTCGTCGGTCGCCTTGGAGAGCACGACGCCCTCGCACTCGGCGAGCGGCTCGATCTCGGCGGCCGTGAGACCGAGGACGGCTCGCTCGATCAGCGGCGTGTGCGAGATCGCGAGCCCGCGTTCGCCTTCGGGGACGGCGTCGAGCAACGCCGCGACGACGCCGGCCATCGCGAGGGGCGACCCGTCGTTGTCCTGCGCGGCCAGACCGGGGACGACGGCGTGGGCTGGGAGCTGCTCGCTGAGACCGCGCAGGAGCCACGCGACGGTCTCGGCCGCTCGCTCGGCGGGGGAGATGAAGACGACGGAGTAGCCGCCCGCGAGCGTCGCGCCCACCGCCTGCGCCTGCGCGCGTCCCTCCTGGGACAGCTTGTCGGCCGTCGGGTCACGCAGCGCGTGGCGTCGCAGTTCGAGCGTCCTCACGTGGGTCTTCCTCCTGCGGCGGGTCGTGTAGCATGCCGCGACCCATGAAGCCTACTGGTCGTCTCGTCGCGGTCCTGTGCCTCGCGATCGCGCTCGGGGCCTGCACCGGAGACGACGCCGGAGGGAACGGATCGACCGCGTCGACGGGTCCGAGCACGACTAGCCAGGTCCCGACCCCGGCCCAGACCTTCACGGGCGCACCCGGCACGGCCACCTACGAGTACGCGAACGAGGGCCTGCTCGTGACGCTCGACCTCAACGGGAGCAACGGGACGCTCGCGGTCGAGAACGACTCCGATCACGATCTCGACCCCCCCGGCCTCTACGTCGAAGACGCGGTCGACGGCCACGAGATCGACGTCCAGGTCGTAGACAGCGCACCGGTGGCGGCGGGGGAGCAGGCTTCGTTCGACGTGAAGCTCGATGGCATCACGGTCGACGACATCGGGCTGCTGGTCCTGCTGTTCGGCGCCGACAACTACGGCGCCTTCGTCCGGACCGCCTAGCCCGGTGCGTCGGTCCGGCTGATCGGCTCCGCCTCGCCCGCCGCGACGCGCGCCAGGACGAACAGCGCGTCCGAGAGCCGGTTCAGGTAGCGGGACGCGTCCTCGTTCACCAAGGCTCCCGACTCGCGGAGCTCGACCACGCGCCGCTCGGCGCGGCGGATCGTGCTGCGGGCGAGGTCGAGGAACGCCGAGACGGGGTTCGCGCCGGGGACGATGAAGGCGTTCGGCAGGGGATGGGCCGCGACGAGCTCGTCGATGCGCGACTCCAGCCGCGCGACCATCTCGGGGGAGACCAGCGACACGCCGGGTTCGAGCTTGGCTCGTTGGTCCGGGTTCGTCGCGAGGTCCGCGCCCACAACGAACAGCTCCCGCTGCAGCCCGAGGAGCTCGTCCGAGAGCGCGGGGTCGGCCGCGTGGGCGCGAGCGAGCCCGAGCACCGCGACCGTCTCGTCGAGGGTGCCGCACGCCTCCGGGATCAGATCGGCCTTGGAGACCCGGCCCCCGTAGAGGAGCCCGGTCGTGCCGTCGTCGCCGGTCTTGGTGTAGATGCGCGGCATGCTGGCTAGGATAGCGGCGCCCTCCGCCCGAGCCGGGCGGGCCAACCGCCCGGCCGAGCACGAGAGCGGAGCTCGAACAGGAGCCGCAGGAGATGCCGGAGCCACGAGCGACGCCCCTTCCGCACCTGCACGTCGTTGCTCGGCACGCTCTGGACACCCCTGATCGACATGTGCAACATGTGGCAGATGTGGTTATCGTGCGGGCCGTGGAACACGCCGCACCGGAGTGAGGAGGCAGCATGGCCGGTAGGTTCGGGGCGGTCGTCACCGCCATGGTCACACCCTTCCGCGACGATCACGGGCTCGACCTGGACGCGGCGCGTTCGCTGGCGGCGCACCTGTACGAGCGCGGTTCCGACTCCCTGGTGATCGCGGGTTCGACGGGCGAGTCGCCCACTCTCACCCACCGCGAGAAGCTGGACCTGTTCGAGGCGGTCATCGACGTCGCCAAGGGCAAGGGCAAGGTCCTGGCCGGAACCGGCACGTACAACACCGCCGAGACGCTCGAGCTCTCGCGCGAGGCCCAGGAGCTCGGAGCCGACGGGCTGCTGCTCGTCACGCCTTACTACAACAAGCCACCGCAGCGAGGGCTGCTCGAGCACTTCACGCAAGTCGCGAACGCCGTCTCGATCCCGGTCGTCGCCTACAACATCCCCGGGCGCACCGGGACGCGGATCGAACACGAAACGCTGCTGCGGATCGCCGAGGTTCCGAACATCGTCGGCGTGAAGGACTCAACCGGCGACTTCCAGTGGATCTCGCGACTGATCTCGGAGGTCTCACCCGACTTCGAGGTGTACAGCGGCGACGACTGGGCCACGTTCGGCTACATGTGCCTGGGCGCGGTCGGGGTCGTCTCGGTGGCGGGCCACCTCGTGGGCGGCCGGATCCGCCAGATGTGCGACCTGATCGACGCGGGCGACATCCCGGCGGCCCGCAAGATCCACGAGGAGCTCACACCGCTGTTCAACGCGCTGTTCATCACGTCGAACCCGATCCCGGTCAAGACCGCGCTCGGGATGATCGGGCTCCCGGTCGGACCGCCGCGGCTCCCGCTCGTGCCGGCGACGTCGGAGGAGCGCGAGCGGATCCACAAGGCCCTGGTGGATGCCGGGCTCCTCTGACCCCACCGGTCCCGCGCGCGTCGTCTTCCTCGGAGGTGTCGGCGAGGTCGGTCGCAATATGGCCTGCGTCGAGCTCGACAGCCGGATCCTGATCGTCGACGTCGGCCTGTCCTTCCCGCACGCCGAGATGCCCGGGATCGATCTGGTCCTGCCCGACTTCGAGTACGTGCGCGAGCGCTTCGACGACGTCGAGGCGATCGTGCTTACGCACGGGCACATGGACCACATCGGAGCCCTCCCGTACCTGCTGCGCGAGTTCGATGGCGACCCGATCCCCGTCTACGGGACGGCCTTCACGCTCGCGCTGCTCGAGGGCCAGCTCGAGGAGCACCAGGTGCGCGACCGCGCCGAGTTCCGCCAGGTCACGCCCGGCGAGGCCGCGGTCGCCGGCCCGTTCTCCATGCGGTTCCTGCGCGTCACGCACTCGATCCCGGACGGCATGGCGGTCGTGATCGAGACGCCGTACGGCTCGATCCTGCATACGGGCGACTTCAAGATCGACCAGACGCCGTTGGACGGGCGTGCTACCGACCTGCACGCGCTCGCCGAGGAGGCGGGCCGCGGCGTCCACTTGCTCATGAGCGATTCCACCAACGCCGAGGAGTCCGGGTACACCGACAGCGAGCGGAGCGTCGGGCCGGTGCTGCAGGACATCATCTCGCGAGCCCCGCAGCTGGTCGTGGTCGCGTGCTTCTCGAGCCACATCCACCGGATCCAGCAGGTCGTGAACGCCGCCCGCTCGGACGAGCGCGTGGTCGCGTTCCTCGGCCGCTCGATGCTCCAGAGCGTGGAGGCGGCCCGGGAGCTCGGGATCCTACACGTGCCCGACGGCGACGTGATCCCGATCGAGGAGGTCGAGCACCGAGATCCTTCTCGGGTGGTCGTGGTCTGCACCGGGTCGCAGGGCGAGCCTTTCTCGGCGCTCAGCCTGATGGCGGCGCGCGAGCACAAGTGGGTCAAGCTCAAGGAGGGCGACAGCGTGGTGCTCTCGTCGAGCCTGATCCCGGGCAACGAGCCCGCGATCCACCGCGTGATCGACGGGTTGTACCGGACCGGTGCGGACGTGTTCCACCTGCCCGCCTACCCGGTCCACGCGAGCGGCCACGCGGCCGCCGAGGAACTCCGGCTGATGTTGTCCCTCGTGCGCCCGCGGTGGTTCATCCCGATCCACGGCGAACGGCGTCACCTCTCGCACCACGCCAAGATCGCGACCGAGGTCGGCATCGCGGCCGACCACGTCCTGATCTGCGAGGACGGCGACGTGGTCGAGGTGGGGGAGAAGGTGCACGTGATCGAACGGGCCCCGGCCGGCATGACCCTGGTCGACGGGCTCGGGATCGGCGACGTGGGCGAGGTGGTCCTTCGGGACCGTCGCAAGCTCTCGGCCGACGGCGTGGTGGTGGTCGTCGTGGCGGTCGACGGGCACCACGGGCAGGTGCTCTCGGGCCCGGACATCGTGAACCGCGGGTTCGTGTTCGACGAGACCTCGGGCGACATCCTTGAAGAGGCGCGCGAACGCGTCATGCTTTCCCTGAAGGACAGTGCCGAGGCCGAGGTGGTCGACCGAGGGGTGCTCGAGCAGAACATCCGACGGGTCCTCGGCAAGTACTTCTACGAGGTCACGCAGCGCAAGCCCGTGATCCTGCCCGTGATCGTGGAGGTGTAGTTGGCGAGCACAACGAAGGGCCGCGGCAAGAAGACGAGCAAGCGGCCCTCCGTCAGGAGTCACCTCCGTCCCTGGGCCCGCGATGCCCTCGGGATCGGTCTGGTCGTGCTCGCCCTCCTCGCGATCTTGGGGCTGTGGTTCGGCTCGGCCGGGCCGGTCGGCCGAGGGTTGGACTGGCTCCTGCACGCCACGTTCGGCATCGCCGCGGTCGTCTTCCCGGTCCTCGCGCTGTACTGGGGGCTGGTCCTGCTGCGGGGCACGGCAGAGCAGGACCGGATGCGGATGTTCATCGGGTTCGCGATCGCCGCCGTCGGGGTGCTGGCGCTGATCTCCCTGTGGCACGGGAACCCTCGGCCCTTCGGCGGGTACGGGCGACTGAGCGGCGCGGCCGGGATCACGGGAGCGCTGGCTTCGTGGCCGCTCGGCAAGCTGGTCTCCGGGATCGGCGTCGCGATCGTGTGGGGCGGCGCTGTGCTGCTCGGACTCCTGATCTTCACCGGCACCCCGCTCTCGGCGATCTGGGAACGGATCGTCGACGGGTTCGCCCGCGAGGGCGACGACGAGGTCCTCGAGGAAGAGGAAGAGGACGACCAGGAGATCGCCGAGCCGCAGATCGTGGACACGAGCGACGACTTCGCGCTGGTCGAGCTGCCGCAGGACGACGAGCCGGAGGAGGAGCCCGAGGAGATCGAGGTGCCCGAGCTGGTCCGCCCGACGGGCGGCGGGCCATACGAGCTCCCACCGCTCGAGCTGCTACGAACCTCGCCGCCGTCGGCCTCGAGCGAGCGCGACGAGGAGCACCAGAAGGCCGCGCTCGAACGCACCTTCCACACGTTCGGCGTGCCGGCCCACGTCGTGGCGGCGCATCGCGGGCCGACCGTGACGCTGTACGAGATCGAGGTCGATGCGGGCACCAAGGTCAACAAGGTGCTGTCGCTCGCCGACGACATCGCGTACGCGCTCGCTACGCCCGACGTGCGGATCATCGCGCCGATCCCGGGCCGGTCCGCGATCGGCGTCGAGGTGCCCAACAAGGTCCGCGACTTCGTGATGCTCGGCGACATCCTGCGTTCGAAGACCGCGATCGACGACGAACACCCGCTGGCGGTCGCGCTCGGCAAGGACGTCCACGGACGCGCGCAGCTCGTGAACCTCACGCAGATGCCGCACGTGCTGATCGCCGGGGCGACGGGCGCCGGCAAGTCGAGCCTCATCAACTCGTTCATCACCTCGATCCTGATGCGCGCCGACCCCGACGAGGTCAAGCTCGTGCTCGTCGACCCCAAGCGGGTCGAGCTTGTCCACTTCGCCGACCTGCCACACCTGCTCGTTCCGGTGATCGTGCACCCCAAGCGCGCCGCGGAGGCGCTCGCCTGGGTCGTTCGCGAGATGGAACAGCGCTACGAGCTGCTCGCGATGGTGGGCGTCCGCGACATCGACGGCTACCGCGCGGGGATGGAGGAGGGGACGCTGCGGATCCCGCCGGGCCAGGAGGATCGCGTCACCGACTTCCCGTACCTGCTTGTCGTGATCGACGAGCTCGCCGACCTGATGATGGTCGCGCCGAGGGACGTCGAGGACGCGATCTGCCGGATCGCGCAGATGGCGCGCGCTGTGGGGATCCACCTGGTCGTCGCGACCCAGCGCCCGAGCGTCGACGTCGTCACCGGCCTGATCAAGGCGAACATCCCCAGCCGCATCGCGCTCATGACCTCGAGCCAGGCGGACTCGCGCGTGATCTTGGACATGAACGGCGCGGAGAAGCTCGTCGGGCACGGCGACCTGCTGTTCTCACCGTCCTCGGCCTCCAAGCCGACCCGCCTGCAGGCGGCGTGGGTGACGGAGAAGGAGATCCATGCCGTGGGGGAGTGGGTCCGCGACCAGCGTGCCGCCGAGTACGCGATGAGCGTCGAGGGCCTTGGCAAGCCGCCAGTCGAGGGCGAGGAGAACGGCGGGCTCGGGGGCGACGACGACCTCCTCGAGCAGGCGGCCGAGCTGGTGATCCGTTCCCAGCTGGGGTCGACGAGCATGCTGCAGCGCAAGCTGAAGGTCGGGTTCGCGCGCGCGGGGCGGCTGATGGACCTGATGGAGGACCGTGGGATCGTCGGGCCCTCGCTCGGGTCCAAGGCGCGCGACGTGCTCGTGACGCCGGAGGAGTGGGAGGAGTCCCGCTCCGCGCGCACCGGCTAACGCGGGCTCGTCCGGTAGGTCGTACCGTCTGGTCGTTCGCGCTACAAGGCGTTGACGAGATCGGCCAGCAGCGCCAGTTTCGGCGCAATGCTCCTCGTCGATCGGGTACGGCCCTCGCCAGATCTCCTCGGACCAGTAGTCGAAGATCGCCTCCGGCCGCCAAACGTCCGTCCTTGGCCCTAGGCCCTCCATCTCCGGTGGCCCCGCTACGCACGCCGCCGAGCGAGGCTTCGGTGTCCTCCGTTAGGATGCGGCGATCCGGCCGGGAGGTTCTTTGCAGCGAACGACCGTCAGCGTGGGGCCCTCGCTCCGAAAGGTGCGCGAGTCGAGCGGCGTGACGTTGGAGGAGGCGGCACGAGACACGCGCGTGCGGCGCGAGTTCCTCGAGGCGCTCGAGGCCGAGGACTTCCATCTGCTCTTGGGTGACGTCCACGTTCGCGGGTGCCTGCGGACCTACGCCACCTACCTGCGGCTGTCCCCGGACAAGGTCGTCGCGATGTACGAGGCCGACCTGGGCCCCGACGACGAGGTGGTCGTCGTACCCCCACCGGTCCGGTCCGAACCCGTGCTGGGCGCCCGGCGCCGAAGGGACGACCATCGCCTGTGGATCCTGGTCGCGGCGACCGTGCTGGTGCTCGCGGGGGCGTTCGGGGTGCTGTCGGCTCGTAGGCCCGCGCCCTCGCCGGCCAACCTGTCGGGAGCGACCGGCACCGCGGTCGCGGGCGGCGTCGAGATCGGACGTTCGATCAGCGTGGCAGTCGAAGCGCAACGTCCGGTCGAGGTCACGATCGTGGCCGATGCCGGCGAACCGGAGTCTTTCCAGTTGCGCGCGGGCGAGGGACGCTCGTTCGACGCGTCCAACTCGATCACCGTCCGTCTGTCCGAGGGCAACACGGCGCACGTCATCGTGAGCGGCGTCGACTACGGGTTCCCCGGCAGGACCGGCGAACCGTGGGAGGACACCTTCAGCTACGACGAGCCCTCGGCGCCGGGAGGCTGATCCCGCCCGTGAGGGCCGAGATCGTCGCGGTCGGGACGGAGCTGCTCATCGGGCAGATCGCCAACACGAACGCGCGATGGATGTCGGAGCGGCTGGCGGAGCTCGGCATCGACGTGCTGCACCATCAGGTGGTCGGTGACAACGAAGCGCGCATCGTCGAGGCGATCGCACTGGCGACCTCGCGGGCCGACGTCGTGATCGTGACCGGCGGGCTCGGACCGACGCAGGACGACGTGACCCGGCCGGCGCTGGCGGAGGCGGCGGGCGCGAGGCTCGTCCGCCACGCCGAGATCGAGGATGCGCTCCGCGACCGGTTCCGGGTCCGCGGTCGCGACATGCCCGAGTCCAACCTCGCGCAGGCCGAGGTCCCCGAGGGCGGCCACTTCATCACACCCGAGCGAGGCACCGCGCCCGGTCTCGTGGTCTCGATCGGTGGCGCGACCGTGTACGCGATCCCGGGCGTTCCCTCGGAGATGCGGGAGATGATGGAGGGCACGATCCTGCCCGAGCTCTCGGCACTCGCCGGTCCCGCGTCGCTCGTCTCGCGGACGCTCCGGGTGTACGGGTTGGCCGAGTCGCGGGTCTCCGAGTTCCTGGACGATCTGTTCCACGCATCCTCGAACCCGACCCTCGCCTACCTCGCCGGTGGGGGCGAGGTGCACGTTCGGCTCACCGCCAAGGGTTCGGCCGAGGGGGCCAACGCCCTGCTCGACCCGCTCGAGGAACGGGTGCGCGAGCGCCTGGGCGACCACGTCTACGGGTCGGGCGACGAGCCGCTGGAGGCCGTGATCGGGCGGCTCCTGGCCGAGGACGGGCTGACGATCGCGTGCGCCGAGTCGCTCACGGGCGGCGGCCTCGGCGAGCGGATCACCGCGGTGCCGGGCGCCTCGTCCTACTTCCTGGGTTCGGCCGTCACGTACTCGCTCGAGGCTAAGCGGTCGATCCTCGGGGTCTCGGCGGCCACCCTCGAGGGGCCCGGGCCGGTGAGCCGCGCGTGCGCGGCCGAGATGGCGTCGGGAGCCCGCCGGGTGTTCCGCGCCGATCTCGCGGTGGCGCTCACCGGTGCGGCCGGCCCCGAGCGCCACGGCGGCGCCGAACCCGGGCAGGTATGGATCGCGCTCGACGCCGAAGGCACGGCGCATCAGCACGGCTTCCGCTGGCCGTATGACCGCGACCTCGTCCGGCGCTTCTCCGAGATGGCGGCGCTCGACCTCGTCCGGCGGCACCTGCTCGGCCTCCCGCTTCCGGACTGATGGCCCGCGATCGCGCCTCTCGCCCCGAGGCGAAGCCGTTCCGCCTGTTCGCCGCGGTCGAGATCCCGGAGCAGGTCCGGGGGGCGCTGGCCGAGTCGGTGACCCTGCTCCGCGAGCGGTTCCCGAAGGCCAGGTGGGTGCCGCTCGAGAACCAGCACGTGACCGTGAAGTTCCTCGGGTCCACCTGGCCCCGGCTGTTGGAGTGGGTGCCCGAGACGATCTCGGGTGTCGCCGCCCGGCACGAGCCGTTCACGGCGCAGGTCGAGGGGCTGGGCGCGTTCCCGAAGGCCCGCGCGGCGCGTGTCCTGTGGGCAGGGCTCGACGATGGCGCCGGTCGGCTCGAAGGCCTGGCCGCCGACCTTGACGAGGCGCTCGCGCGCGAGTTCGCGCCCGAGAAGCGCGCGTTCACGCCGCACCTGACCATCGCGCGGTTCGACCCGCCGGTGGAGCTCGAGCCGCTCGAGTTCGCGTTCGATAGCGAGCCGTTCGAGATCGGACGGATCGTGCTGTTCCGCAGCCACCTCCGCCGCCCCGCGCCCGTCTACGAGCCGATCGGGAGCTTCCCGCTCACGGGGTGAGGGGCCGTGGATCGTCGGACGGAGCGATCCGGCGACCTGCTTGACCTCGAACACCTGTTCGAGTAGCCTCTGCGGGGTTGCACGGTTCGAACTACAGGGGTGTAATCCATGTCAGACCCTCGCGGTAGCTTGCGGCCCTCCCTCGACGAGGAGCTCACCGACGCGGTCGCGGGGTGGGCGAAGAACACGAAGGAGGCTTCGCGGATGGACGACCGGGACAAGATGCTCGACGTCACGCTCACGCAGATCGAGAAGCAGTTCGGCAAGGGCGCGGTGATGAAGCTCGGCGAGCACCCGATGGGCGCCGGCATCTCGGTGATCCCGTCGGGCTCGCTCGCGCTCGACATCGCGCTGGGCGTGGGCGGGATCCCGCGCGGGCGCGTCGTCGAGGTGTTCGGGCCCGAGGGCTCGGGCAAGACCACCGTCTGCCTCCACATCATCGCCGAGGCCCAGAACCACGGCGGGATCGCCGCATTCATCGACGCCGAGCACGCGCTCGACCCGACGTACGCGCAGCGGCTGGGCGTGAACATCGACGAACTCCTGGTCTCCCAGCCGGACTCCGGCGAGCAGGCGCTCGAGATCGCCGACATGCTCGTGCGGTCGGGCGCGCTCGACGTCGTCGTGATCGACTCGGTGGCCGCGCTCGTGCCACGGGCCGAGATCGAGGGCGAGATGGGCGACACCCACGTCGGCCTGCAGGCGCGGCTGATGTCGCAGGCGATGCGGAAGCTCTCGGGCACGCTCTCGCGGTTCGACACGACGGCGATCTTCATCAACCAGCTCCGCGAGAAGATCGGCGTGATGTTCGGCAACCCCGAGACGACCCCGGGCGGTCGCGCTCTGAAGTTCTACTCCTCGATCCGGCTGGACGTGCGCAAGATCGAGAACCTCAAGGACGGGACCGACGTGGTCGGCTCGCGCACGCGCGTCAAGGTCGTGAAGAACAAGGTCGCGCCGCCGTTCCGCCAGTGCGAGTTCGACATCATGTATGGGGTCGGCATCTCCAAGGAGGGGAGCCTCCTCGACGTCGGCGTCGATCTCGAGATCGTCAAGAAGAGCGGCGCCTGGTTCACGTACGAGGGCGACCAGCTCGGACAGGGTCGCGAGAACGCGCGGCAGTTCCTGGCCGAGCACACCGATATCGCGACCGAGCTCGAACGCCGGGTGCGCGAGGCGGTCGGGCTGACGGCATTCGGCGCCGAGGGTGACGAGACGCCCATCGACGTCGTCCCCGATCTCGTGGTGACCGACGACGAGCCTGCTCCGAAGGCGGCTGCGAAGGCCGACAAGGAGCGTGAGACGACGGGGGCACGAGCGGGTTAGGGGAAGGCCCGCTCGACCCCCGGCGTCCTCACATCACATGGACACCAAGCGCACCGTCAGACAGCCGCTCGACTGCCACGAACGCGCGCTGCGGCTACTCGCCGTCCGGCCGCGGACCCGGCGGGAGCTCGAGTCGCGATTGCGTCACGCGGGGTTCGAGGACGCCGAGGTGTCCTCGGAGCTCGACCGCCTCGAAGAGGTCGGGCTGCTCGACGACGGCGCCTTCGCGCGGGAGCTCGCCGACCACCACCTGAAGGTCCGGGGGAGCGGCCGCCGGGCCGTCGCGGGTGCCCTTGCGTCAAAGGGGGTATCGCGGGAGACGATCGACGCGACGCTCGCAGGCATCGAAGACGACGAGAGCATGCGTGCGCTCGAGGTGGCCACGGATCGGGCTCGCCGGCTCACCAGCCTGCGGCCGGAGTTGGCGTACCAGCGCCTCGTGTCGTTCCTGGCTCGGCGCGGCTACGACGGAGGCACCTGCCGGGAAGCGGCCAGGGCGGCCCTCGGCCTCGACAGACAGCACGGCTGACATCTGGCGCCGGCTGGCCGAACCCACCACCCTTGCCTCTCATGAACGCACGCCGTAGGCTCTGTTCGTACGAGGTTCATCGTTGGTCAACGTTCAACCGTGCCTGAAACCTTGAGAAACCAGACGTCACAGCGAGCACACCGGATCGGAGGGCGAGCGGGGCCGTCGGCCCCGACATCGCTCTAGTCCGCATCCTTCGGTCGCACGGCCGAACATTGCCCGATGGGCCTCGGTTGGCTGTTCCGTGTCTTCGGAAAGAGGCGGTGAACCGATGGTACCGGTGCTCGTTGGGGTGGTCGCCCTGGCGCTCGGCGTCGCGCTCGGCTTCGTCATCCGCAAGGCGGTGGCCAGGTCGCAGGCCGAGAGCGCCGAGGGTAGAGCACAGAAGGTGATCCTGGAGGCCGAGCGCGAGGCCGAACGCCTGACGCGCGAGGCCCTCGTCGAGGCGAAGGACGAGATCGGCGCGCTCCGGCGCGAGACCGAGGAGGACGTCCGGACCCGGCGCGAAGAGATCAAGCGTCAGGAGGAACGCCTGACCCAGAAGGAGCGATCCGTCGACCGCAAGGTCGACGAGGCCGACCGGCGGGCGGAGGAGCTGGACGATCGCGACCGCAAGCTCGTGCTGGTCCGCGAACAGCTCGAGCACTCGGCGACCCAGCACCGGGCGGCGCTCGAGAAGATCGCGCGGCTCACGGCGTCGGAGGCCAAGGAAGTGCTCCGCACGCAGGTGGTCGACGAGGCCAAGCGCGAGGCGATGGCCACGGTGCGCGAGATCGAACAGCGTGCCCGCGAGGAGGGGGAGGAGCGCGCCCGCAAGATCGTGACGATCGCGATCCAGCGCGTCGCCTCCGAGCAGACGAGCGAGTCGACGGTGTCGGTGTTCTCGCTGCCGAGTGAGGACATGAAGGGACGCATCATCGGCCGCGAAGGCAGGAACATCCGCGCGTTCGAGGCCACGACCGGAGTGAACCTGATCATCGACGATACGCCCGAGGCGGTGGTGCTCTCGAGCTTCGACCCCGTTCGGCGCGAGATCGCGCGGCTCACGCTCGAGAAGCTCGTGCAAGACGGGCGCATCCACCCGGCGCGGATCGAAGAGACGTACGAGCGCTCGCAGAAAGAGATCGACGAGCAGATCAAGCGCGCGGGGGAGGAGGCGGTGCTCGACACGGGGATCACCGACGTCCACCCGGAGATGATCCGCCTGCTCGGGCGCCTGCAGTTCCGGACCTCCTACGGGCAGAACGTCCTCAAGCACCTCGTGGAGTCTGCGCACATCGCCGCGGCGATCGCCGCCGAGCTGGGCATCGACCCGACGATACCCAAGCGCGGCGCGCTGCTGCACGACATCGGCAAGGCGGTGACCCACGAGGTCGAGGGCTCGCACGCGATCATCGGCGCCGAGATCGCCCGGCGGATGAAGGAGTCGCCCGAAGTGGTCCACTGCATCGAAACGCATCACGGCGAGGTCGAGCAGCGCACGATCGAGGCGGTGATCGCGCAGATCGCCGACGGGATCTCGGGCGGCCGGCCCGGCGCCCGGCGCGAGAGCCTGGAGACCTATATCAAGCGCCTCGAGCGCCTCGAGGAGATCTGCACGGGCTACCCGGGCGTGGAGAAGGTCTACGCGATGCAGGCCGGCCGGGAGGTCCGCGTCATGGTCAAGCCCGAGGACATCGACGACCTCTCGGCCCAGGTGATGGCGCGGGACATCGCCAAGCAGGTCGAGGAGGAGCTGCAGTATCCGGGGCAGATCAAGATCACGGTCGTTCGCGAGACGCGTTCGGTCGAGTACGCCAAGTGAGGCGGGCGCGAGGGTAGCCTGAGGGTCATGGCCGAGCGGCGGTACCTGCTCCGCACCTTCGGGTGCCAGATGAACGAGCACGACTCCGAGCGGATCGCCGGCCTGCTCACGTCCGACGGCTACGTGTCGACCGAGGAGGCGGCCGACGCCAGCGTCGTGGTGTTCAACACCTGCGCGATCCGCGAGAACGCGGACAACCGGCTCTACGGCAACCTCGGGCATCTCCGGCCGCTGAAGCAGGCGAACCCGCGGATGCGGATCGTCGTGGCGGGGTGCCTCGCGCAGAAGGACGGCGGGACGATCCGCGAACGCGCACCCTGGGTCGACGTCGTGGTCGGCACCCACGCGCTACCTGGGCTGCTCGACCTGCTGCACCGTGCGGAGTCCGAGGGCCCCCAGCTCGACGTCCGCGAGCAGACCGAGATCTTCCCGAGCGCCCTGCCCGCGCTCCGGGAGGTCGCGCACCACGCGTGGGTCTCGATCGCGGTGGGATGCGACAACGCGTGCACCTTCTGCATCGTGCCGCTGGTCCGCGGTCCCCAGCTGTCCCGCCCGATCGGCGACGTCCTAGCCGAGGTGCAGGGGCTCGCGCGCCGAGGCGTGGTCGAGATCACGCTGCTCGGCCAGAACGTCAACACGTACGGCCGCGACCTGACGGTGCCGGAGTCGGCCAGGCGTCCGCTGTTCGCCGAGCTGCTCCGGGCCGTGAACGAGGTCGACGGGCTCCGGCGGATCCGGTTCACGAGCCCGCACCCGCACGACTTCACGCCCGACGTGATCGACGCGATGGCCGAGAGCGACAAGGTGTGCGAGCACATCCACTTCCCGTTGCAGTCGGGTTCGGACCGTGTGCTCAAGGCGATGCAGCGTTCGTATCGTCGCGAGCGCTACCTGGGCTGGCTCGATCGGATCCGAGACGCGATCCCGGATATCGCGGTGAGCACCGACATCATCGTCGGGTTCCCCGGCGAGACCGAGCAGGATCTCGAGGACACGCTCGACGTCGTTCGGCGAGCGCGGTTCGACCAGGCCTACACGTTCCAGTACTCGCCCCGGCCCGCGACGCGCGCCGCGGAGATGGACGACCAGCTCGCCAAGCCGGTGGTCCAGGAGCGGTTCGACCGGCTGGTCGCGCTCCAGGAGGCGATCGCGCTCGAACGGATGGGCGAGCAGGTCGGCTCGTCGGCCGAGGTGCTGATCGAGGGGCTCGGGCGCAAGGGTGGCGCGCGTGGCCGGACGCGGGGCAACCGCGTCGTGCACGTCGGGGGCGAGCACGCGCCCGGGACGTTCCTCGACGTTCGTATCGTGGGTGCGCACCCGCACCACCTGGACGGCGAGCTCGCGGGGCAGCGGGAGCCGGCCGCCGTCGGGTGATGGCAGGGCGAGAGGGCTCCCGCGCCGAACCGCCGCTCCTCGCCCTCGTCGGTCCGACGGCCGCGGGCAAGACCGAGGCCGGGCTCGTCGCTGCCCAACGCCTTGGTGCCGAGATCGTCTCGGTCGACTCGATGGTCGTGTACCGGGGGATGGACGTCGGTACGGCCAAGCCGACCGCGGAGCAGCGAGCCCGCGTCCCGCACCACCTCCTCGACGTCGCCGAACCGTCCGAGCCGTTCAGCGTCGCTCGCTACCAGGAGCTCGCCCGGGAGGCGGTCGCCGGGATCCATTCGCGCGGGCGGCGCGTCCTGCTCTTGGGCGGTTCGGCCCTGTACGAGCGGGCGGTCGTGGACGACCTCGACTTCCCCGGGACCGACCCGGAGACCCGCAGGGATCTGGAGGCCGAGGCCGCGGTTGTCGGGGCAGCTGGCCTCCACCAGCGCCTCACCGCAACCGACCCCGCCGCGGCCGCGAAGATCGAGCCTGGGAACGTCCGGCGCACCGTGCGGGCGCTCGAGGTCGCCGAGCTCACCGGCCAACCGTTCTCGAGCTTCGCCGGGGGTTGGGACGTCTACGGTCCCGGTCGGGTCCGGGCGGCGGGCATCTCGATGCCGGCCTCGGTCTCGCGAACCCGGATCGAGGACCGCGTCGCCGAGATGCTCGAACGCGGGTGGCTCGACGAGGTGCGCGGGCTCGTGGAGCGCGGGTTCGGTGCCTGGCTCACTTCTGCTCAGGCCATCGGGTACGCTGAGTTGGCCCGTCACGTCGCCGGCGAGCTCACGCTCGACGCGGCGATCACGGGCACGGTGAGGCGCACGAGGGCGCTCGCGCGCCGGCAGCTCGCGTTCTTCCGGCGGGACCCGAGGATCCGCTGGTTCGAGGCTGGAGAGGCCGGGGCCGGATCGCTCGTCGAGGACGTCATCGCACATCTGGAGACCGCGGATGGATGAGCTCCGGTTCTGGAAGTACCACGGGACGGGCAACGACTTCGTCTTGCTCGAGGACGTCGAGGGACGGTTCGAGCTCGGCGAGGAACTCGCGCGCCGCCTGTGCGACCGCCGGTTCGGGATCGGCGCCGACGGTGTGATCCGCGTCGCGCCGTCTTCCGACGCCGACTTCTTCATGGATCACCGCAACTCCGACGGCAGCCACGCGCAGATGTGCGGCAACGGGATCCGTTGCCTGGGCAAGCTCGTGTTCGACCGGAGCCTGGTCGACCGCACGGAGATCCACGTCGACACGCGTTCGGGCGTCAAGACGCTCTCGCTCCACGTCGAGGGCGGCTCGGTCGACTCGGTCACCGTGGGGATGGGGCCGGCCCGGTTCGCGCGCGGGGCGCTGCCTATGACCGGCCACCCGGACGAGCCGTTCGTGGGCGAGCCGTTCGAGGTCGACGGGCGCAGCTACAAGGCGACCGCGCTGTCGATGGGCAACCCGCACCTGGTCCTGTTCGTCGAGGAGGATCCCGACGACGTCGACGTCCATCGGATCGGCCCGATGGTCGAACACGACGAGCGCTTCCCCGAGCGCACGAACGTCGAGTTCGTCGCCGTCCAGGGCGACGGCGTGAAGGTCCGGGTGTGGGAGCGCGGCGCCGGCGAGACGATGGCGTGCGGCACGGGAGCGTGCGCTGCGGTCGTGGCCGCGAACGAGGCGGGCCTGGTGCCCGCGAAGGCGCCCGCGCGGTTCCCAGGCGGGGTCCTGCGGATCGAACGGCTCGAGGACGACGAGGTCCTGCTCACCGGTCCCGCCGTCCGCGTCGCCGAGGGCGTCGTCGACCCGGCGTGGCTGGGGGCGGTCCCGGGTTGAGGGTCGCCAAGCGCGTCGAGTCGCTGCCGCCGTACCTGTTCGCCGAGCTCGACCGCAAGCTCGCGGCCAAACGCGCCGAGGGCGTGGACGTGATCTCGCTCGGCGTGGGCGACCCCGACCTGCCGACGCCAGACCATGTCGTCGAGGCGATGCGCGAGGCCGTGCTCGACCCCTCGACGCACCGCTACCCGAGCTACTACGGGGCGCTCGAGTTCCGTCAGGCCGTGGCGCGCTGGTACGACCGCAGGTTCGGCGTCGAGCTCGACCCCGAGACCGAGGTCATGGCGATGATCGGCTCGAAGGAGGGGATCGGGCACATCGCGTTCGCGTTCCTCGATCCGGGCGACGAGGCACTGATCCCCGACCCCGGGTACCCGGTGTACGGGGTCTCGACCCGGCTCGCCGGTGGCACGCCGGTCTCGCTCCCGATGCCAGAAGACGCGGGGTTCCTGCCCGATCTCGAGGCGGCCCGGGTGAGCGAGCGCGCGAAGGCGATCTGGCTGAACTTCCCGAGCAACCCGACGGCCGCCGTGGCCGACCTCGCGACGTTCGAAGCGGCGACGGCGTTCGCGCGCGAGCACGACCTGATCCTGCTGCACGACGCGGCGTACAGCGAGATCACGTTCGACGGGTACGTGGCGCCCTCGGCCCTGCAGGCGGCCGGCGCAAAGGACGTCACGCTCGAGTTCGGCTCGGCGTCGAAGTTCTACAACATGACCGGCTGGCGGATCGGATGGGCGGCGGGCTCGGCCGAGGCGATCCGGGCGCTGGGCGTCGTGAAGACCAACCTCGACAGCGGGCAATTCACCGCGATCCAGCGCGCTGCGATCGCCGCGCTCGAGGGCCCACCGGAGCACCTCGACGAGCTCCGGGCGATCTACCAGCGCCGGCGCGACCTGGTCGTCGAGACCCTGAACGGGCTCGGGTGGTCGCTGAAGCCGCCGCTCGGCTCATGCTACGTCTGGGCGCCGGTGCCCGAGGACGACACGTCGACCTCGTTCGCCGACCGACTCCTCGACACGACCGGCGTGTTCGTCGCGCCCGGCAGCGGCTACGGCGAGCGGGGCGAGGGGTTCGTACGCTTCTCGCTCACGGTCCCCGACGACCGGCTCGCCGAGGCGATGGACCGGATCGCCAAGGCGCTCGCGTGACGGCTCGCTGATGGCGCAGGACGGCAAGCCCAAGCCCCCGCGGGGTTCGGGGGACTCAAGGAGCGAGCGCGGACGCGCGAGCGGTAGCCCCCCGAGAGCAAGGGGCACGCACGAGACCAGCACGCTCGAATCGCCGCTCGCCGCGACCTGGCGTCCCCGCGTCCCGGAGAAGGCGGTGCTCGTCGGCGTCGGCCGAGGGATCGAGGAGGCCGACCTGGACGAGCTCGCAGCGCTCGCGGACTCCGCAGGCGCGGAGCCCGTCGAACGCGTGCTCCAGACACGCCAGGACCCGAACCCGGCGACGTTCGTCGGCAAGGGCAAGATCAACGAGATCCACGACGCGGTGCACCGCAGCGGCGCCGAGGCCGTGATCCTCGATGACGAGCTCACGCCCGGCCAGTTGCGCAGCCTGGAGGAGCGGCTCAAGGTCAAGGTGATCGACCGGACCGCGCTGATCCTCGACATCTTCGCGCTGCACGCCCGCAGCCGCGAGGGCAAAGCCCAGGTCGAGCTCGCGCAGCTCACGTACCTGCTGCCAAGGCTCCGAGGCTGGGGCGAGGCGATGAGCCGGCTGGGCGGCGGCATCGGCACGCGCGGACCCGGCGAGACCAAGCTCGAGGTCGACCGGCAGCACATCAAGCGCCGGATCTCGAAGCTCCGTAAGGACCTGAAGGACCTCGCGCGCACGCGCGACGTCAAGCGTTCGAGCCGCGAGCGTTCGGGGATCCCGCAGATCGCGATCACGGGCTACACGAACGCCGGCAAATCGACGCTGATGAACGCCCTCACACGTTCGGACGTGGTGGTGGCGAACCAGCTCTTCGCGACGCTCGACCCGACCGTGCGCAAGATCGACCTGCCGTCGGGGCGCGCCGCCACGATCTCGGACACGGTCGGGTTCGTGAGCAAGCTCCCGCACGAGCTCGTGGAGGCGTTCCGCTCGACACTGGAGGAAGTCGCGCGTTCGACGCTGATCGTCCACATCGCCGACGCGGCGTCGCCCGACGTGATCGAACAGATCGACGCCGTGCGGGAGGTTCTCGCCGAGATCGGCGCCGCGCACATCCCCGAAGTGCTGGCGCTCAACAAGATCGATCGGCTCTCGGAGACCGAACGCGCGAGGGTGCTCGGAAGGATCGACGGCGACGCCGTGCCTATCAGCGCGCGGACAGGCGAGGGGCTCGACGACCTGATGGAACGGGTCGAGCGCTCGCTCCCGCGCTTCCCGATGGACGTCACGATCCTGGTCCCGTGGGGGCGCGAGGACCTGACCGCGATGCTCCACCGCAACGCAGAGGTGATCTCCGAGGACGCCCGCGAGGATGGGACCATCGTCCACGCCCGGGTGGGGGAGCGCGAGTTCGCGACCGTGGCGCCCTTCCGAGTCGAACCGTCCGTCGCCCCCGATCGCGCCGCCGGCTGACCTCCCGCGCCGACGATCGCGCGCTCGGGTAGCCTCCGCGCGTGCGGATCGGGATCCACGTCGGGCACTGGGAGGGGCGGCCGCACGACGTCGCCGAGCTCGCGGTCGAGGCCGAGCGCGCGGGGTTCGACTCGGTCTGGACCTCGGAGACGTGGGGCTCGGACGGCGCGGTCCTGCTGGCGTGGATCGCCGCGCACACCGACCGGATCGGGCTCGGTGCCGGGGTGTTGCAGATGCCGGCCCGGTCGCCGGCGGCGGCCGCGATGGCGGCGCTCACGCTCGACCACCTGAGCGGCGGGAGGATGCGGCTGGGGCTCGGCGTCTCCGGACCGCAGGTCGCCGAGGGCTGGCACGGGGCGTCGTTCGACGCCCCGATCGCCCGGACGCGCGAGTACGTCGACATCGTCCGCGGCGTGCTCCGGCGCGAGGCGCCCGTAACCTCGCAGGGTCCGAACTACCCGCTGCCGCTGCCCGGCGGCGAGGGCAAGGCGCTCAAGCCGAACGTCCGGCCGCTCCGCCCGGACGTCCCGATCTATCTCGCCGCGATGGGACCGAGGAACGTCGCCCTCGCGGCCGAGATCGCCGAGGGCTGGATCCCGTTCCTGTACTCGCCCGAGCAGCCGGCGGCGTTCGCCGAGGCGCTCGCGGAGGGCTCGAGGAGGCGTGACCCGGGTCTCGGGGAGCTCGACGTCGCGCCGATGGTGCCGGTCGCCTTAGACCCCGACCTCGGGAGCTGCCGGGACGAGCTCCGGCCGCTGCTAGCGCTCTACGCGGGCGGCATGGGCTCGGCCGGCGCGAACTTCTACAAGGACCTCGTGTCTCGGTACGGGTTCGGCGAGGCCGCGAACGCGATCCAGGCGGCCTACCTCGACGGCCGCAGGGCCGAGGCCGCCGGCCTGGTCCCCGACGCGATGATCGACGAGCTCTGCCTCGTCGGCTCGGTCGAGCACGTCCGCGAGCGTCTCGACGCCTGGCGGGAGTCCGGAGTCACCACGTTGCTCGCGAAAGCGAAAGACGTCCGTACCGTCCACGCGCTCGCCGAGGCGGCCGCGTGAGCGAGGTCGAACGCGAGCTGGTCGATCTCGCCCACGACTTCGCCGAACGCGAGATCCGTCCCGTCGCGCGTCACCACGACGAGACCGAGGAGTTCCCCTGGGAAGTGGTCCGCAAAGCGGCCGCGATCGGCCTCACCTGCTACGACCTCCCCGAAACCTTCGGAGGCGGGGGGCTCGAGAGCGTCCTGGCGCAGTGCCTGATCGGGGAGGAACTCTCCTGGGGCGACGGCCCGATCGCGAACGCCATCACGAGCAACGGCTTCTTCGCCGGCCCGATCCTGCGGATGGGGACCGACGAGCAACACGAGCGCTGGGTCCGTCCGCTCTCCGGCCCCGAGCCCCCGCTGTGCGGGCTCGCGATCACCGAGCCAGAGGCGGGTTCGGACGCCTCGGCGATCTCGACGCACGCCGAACGCGACGGGGACCTCTACCGGTTGAACGGCCGCAAGACCTGGATCTCCGGCGCGCCGCTCGCCGAGTGGTACCTCGTGTTCGCGACGGTGGTGCCCGGCACGCGATCGAAGGGGATCACGGCGTTCGTGGTCGAGAAGGGCGACGAGGGCTTCGTGCTCGGCAAGCAGATCCCGAAACTCGGGAGCCGGTGCTACCCGGCCGGCGAGCTTTACCTGCAGGACTGCGTCCTGCCCCTCGACCGGCGGATCGGCGAGGAGGGCTCGGGGTTCCGAGGGCTCCTGCGGTGGTTCGAGCAGACCCGCGTGACGCTCGCGGCGAGCGCGATCGGGATCGGGCGCGCGGCGCTCGAGTACGCGGTGGACTACGCGAAGCAGCGCGAGGCGTTCGGGAGCAAGATCCACGAGTTCCAGGCGGTCTCGTTCCGGCTCGTCGACGCGCGGATGCGGCTGGACCAGGCCCGGCTGATGACCCACCACGCCGCACGCTTGGCCGACGCCGGGGAGCCGTTCGGCACCCAGTCGTCCATGGCCAAGCTCGCGGCGTCGGAGGCGGCGTGGTTCGCCGCGTGGGCGGCCGTGCAGACGCTCGGCGGCTGGGGCTACTCGCGCGAGTACCCCGTCGAGAAATGGCTCCGCGACGCCAAGCTCGAGGAGATCTGGGAGGGGACGAGCGACATCCAGCGCCTGATCGTCGCGCGCGAGATGTTCGGGGACTGAGGCCGTCAGGAGCCGGGCGAGCCGATCGCCCAGAGCCCCGGGTCGTCCCACGGGCCCTCGATCGCGACATCGGGGTCCTGGCCGCGTTCGAGCGCGAACCGGAGCGCGAGGAGCTGCAGCCGGACCGTCAACGGGATCTGCTCGAGCGGCGACGGCAGGTCGGCCGTCTCCTCGACCCGGGTCACGGGGATGCCGACGGCTCGAGCCGCGGTCTCCACCCCGGCGGTGAGGCCTTGTGTGTCCGGCGGCGCAAGCGTCACGAGGTGATCCGACCCGTTCAACGGGACGGCGTGGCCGTGCAGCAGGTACTCGACGTCGTACCCCTCGGCGGGGAACCTCGCCGCCTCACGGACCTTGAGGGCGCCCTCTCGAGCGGTCACCGCGGCGGGACCCTCGCCGGTCAGCACCAGCAGGCGTTCGGGCTGAGCGATCACCTCGGTCCCCGGATCGGCGATCGTCGCACGGACCGCTCCTGGAACGCGCGCGAGCGCGTCCGGCGCGTAGGCGTCGGCACCAAGCTCGCTCGCCAGTCGCGCGAGCTGGATCAGCGCCGCCGTGTAGCTCGCGGTGTACGTGTGCGAGGTCTCCTTCTCGACGGTCTCGATCGCGTCGGGGAGCGAGCCGCCTCGACGCGTCACGGGCACGACGGGCAGGCCGGCCCGCGTGGCCATCGTCCACGACGCGCCGGCGAACGCGGTCTCGGCACCCGCGTTGTGGCTGATCACGATCACCCCGTCGCCATCGGCGAACGGCGGCCGGTTCGCGAACGCCATCGAGCTCACCGCGCGCGCATCGCGTCCGGCCTCCCGGAGCATCTGAGCGCCGAGCTCGGCCGCGTGCTGGCTCGTCCCGGTCCCGACGAGCCAGATCCGGCTCGCGTCGCGCAGGCGTCCGGCGGCCGAGACCGGGAGCGGTGAGGCGAGGACGGCCTCGAGCTGGTCGGGCTGGGACGTGATCTGTCGTTCGAGCGCCGTGGTGTCGGGCAACGGTGGACCTCCGCGTCGGTCCCGCGAGCCTAGAGGACGCGGTGACGGCGCGCGAGCGCTACAGCTTGCGCAGGACCGCGACGACCTTGCCGAGGATCCGCCCTTCAGGGTGCATCTCGAACGGCGTCATCGCTGGGTTCTCGGGGACCAACGTGACCTTGCCGCGCTGGCGGCGCAAGCGCTTGACCGTCGCCTCGTCCTCCGCGGGCCCGGGGAGCAGCACCGCGACCACGTCGCCGTCGTCGGCGGTGTCCTGGCCCCGGACGATCACGACGTCGCCGTCGAAGATCCCGGCGTCGACCATCGAGTCGCCCGCCACGGTGAGCGCGAAGTGCTCGGCGTCGCCCGCGAAGCCCATCGGGACGACGAGGTGGTCCTCGACGTTCTCGTCGGCGAGCACCGGCGTTCCGGCGGCGATCCGTCCGACGAGCGGGACCACGACGCCCTCGGCGCGATTGGCGTCGGAAAGGGTCATCGCCCTCGGCTTGGTCGGATCCTTGGTCAGGAGCCCCCGGCGCTCGAGGTTCGCGAGCTGCGCGTGGACGCTCGAGGACGAGGTGAGCCCCACGGCCTCGCCGATCTCGCGGACGGTGGGGGGGTAGCCACGCTCTCGGACGGTCGTGGCGATGAAGTCCACGATCCGGCGCTGGCGGGCGGTGAGCGGTCCGGTCTCGGGTGCTTCGGTCGGGTCCCTGGGAGCCATGTCGGTGCCTCCTTCTAGCCTCGGGGGACGCTAGCACGAGGAGAAGGAGCGTTCAAACATATGTTCGGTTCCGTGCTTGACACCGAACACCTGTTCGGTAGGATGAGCCCATGACTCGAACGCGTGTTCGCCGACGTCGGCTGACCCTGACGGTCTCGCTGGCGCTCGTGGCGGCGGCCTGGGCCGGGCCCGCGGTACGGGCCCTGGGTTCGCCCGAGCGGCCTACGCGGATCGCCCGGAGCTCGTACGTCGTGCGCAAGGGCGACACCCTCTGGACGATCGCCCGCAGGCTCGCGCCGGAGAGCGACCCTCGGCCGATCGTCGACGTCCTGTCGACGGCCAACAGCCTGGACGCCGGCTGGATCGTGCCGGGTCAGACGCTGGTCGTCCCGCTCGCCTGAGCCCCGCCCCGTTTGACTCCCGCAACATCTCGCGTCTACCGTGCGCGGGTCCACCAGATGTTGGGGTGTGAGGGGCATGCGGTGTCCGTGGTGCGGACATGATCAGGACAAGGTGGTCGACTCGCGGCCGGCCGAACGCGGCGACGCGATCCGCCGCCGGCGCCAATGCCTGTCCTGCGGCCGCCGGTTCACGACCTACGAGCGGGTGGAACAGCTCGCCCTCGTCGTCGTGAAGCGGGACGGGACGAGCGAGCCTTGGGACCGGGAGAAGATGGTCTCGGGGATCCGCAAGGCCCTGGTCAACCGCCCGGTCACCGACGAGCAGTTCGCGGCGCTCGTGTCGAGGATCGAGGAACGCCTGCGCCGCAAGGGCCCCGAGATCACCTCCCAGCAGATCGGGCTCGAGGTGCTCGCGAACCTCCAGAAGCTCGACCAGGTGGCGTACGTGAGGTTCGCGAGCGTCTACAAGGACTTCCAGGAGATCGGCGACTTCGAACGCGAATTCGGCCTCCTCCTGCAGAAGAAGGAGTCCAAGGCTCGTTCGCGCTGACCCACTACATCTTGTGGATGCCACTCGGCCTGACCACTAGATATCCTTTATCGAACGCTTGACTGTGCCGATCGGCGGGTGCAGAATCACACGCCTGTAGTTCTCCACAGTTCCTTCCCCACCCGTGGAAAGACTGGCCGAGAGCCGATCGACGAGGAGGTGCCGGTGGCCACCAAAGAGGGAGACGTCCGGGTGATCCGGGAGGGGCTGACCTTCAAGCGCTACTTCACGCGGGAAGGGGTCCACCCGTTCGACGAGATCGAATGGGAGACGCGCGACGCCGTCATCCCCAACTACAAGGAGGGCGGCAACGCCTTCGAGCAGCGCGACGTCGAGTTCCCCGTCACCTGGTCGCAGAACGCCACCAACATCGTCGCCCAGAAGTACTTCCGCGGCCCGCTCGGCACGCCGCAACGCGAGTCGGGCGTCCGCCAGCTCGTCGGCCGCGTGGTCGACACGATCACCGGCTGGGGCCGCAAGGGTCGCTACTTCGCGAGCGACGACGACGCGAAGGTCTTCTCTGACGAGCTCTCGCACCTGCTCGTCACGCAGAAGGCGGCGTTCAACTCCCCGGTGTGGTTCAACGTGGGCGTCCCCGACACGCCGCAGCAGTGCAGCGCGTGCTTCATCCTCGCGGTCGACGACACGATGAGCTCGATCCTCAACTGGTACGTCGAGGAGGGGACGATCTTCAAGGGCGGCTCGGGCTCGGGGATCAACCTGAGCAGGATCCGCTCGAGCCGGGAGCCGCTCGCCGGCGGTGGCACCGCGAGCGGGCCGGTGAGCTTCATGCGCGGCGCGGATGCCTCGGCCGGCACGATCAAGTCCGGCGGCAAGACGCGGCGCGCCGCCAAGATGGTGATCCTGGACGTCGATCACCCCGACGTCAGTGACTTCATCTGGTGCAAGGCGCGCGAGGAGCAGAAGGCGCGCGCGCTCCGCGACGCCGGGTTCGACATGGACCTGGACGGCCGCGACGCCTACTCGATCCAGTACCAGAACGCGAACAACTCGGTCCGCGTGAACGATGAGTTCATGAAGGCCTACGAGCAGGACCAGGACTGGAAGCTCAAGGCGGTCATCACCGACGAGACCGTCGACACGGTCCGCGCCCGCGAGCTGATGCGCGAGATCGCCCAGGCCGCGTGGGAGTGCGCCGACCCGGGCATGCAGTACGACACCACGATCAACGAGTGGCACACGTGCCCGGCCACGGGCCGCATCAACGCCTCGAACCCGTGCTCCGAGTACATGCACCTGGACAACAGCGCGTGCAACCTGGCCTCGCTGAACCTGATGAAGTTCATCGACGCCGAGGGCACCTTCGACGTGAAGGCGTTCCGCAGGGCCGTCGAGGTCGTGTTCACGGCCCAGGAGATCATCGTTGGCCCGGCCGACTACCCGACCGAGAAGATCGGCGAGAACGCCCGCGCGTTCCGCCAGCTCGGGCTGGGCTACGCGAACCTCGGCGCGCTGCTGATGGCGCGAGGGCTCCCTTACGACTCCGACGGCGGTCGGGCCTGGGCCGGCGCGATCACCGCGCTGATGACCGGGCAGGCCTACCGGACCAGCGCCCGGATCGCCGAGGCGATGGGGCCGTTCGAGGGCTACGAGCCGAACGCCGACGCGATGCTCCGCGTGATGCGCAAGCACCGCGCGGCGGCGGACGAGATCGACGGCGACGCGGTGCCCGAGGCGGTGCTCTCGGCCGCGAAGCAGTCGTGGGACGACGCGATCGCGTTCGGAGCCAAGCACGGGTACCGGAACTCGCAGGCGACGGTGCTCGCGCCCACCGGCACGATCGGCCTGATGATGGACTGCGACACCACGGGCATCGAGCCGGAGCTCGCGCTCGTCAAGACCAAGAAGCTCGTGGGCGGCGGCACGATGCAGTTCGTGAACCAGACCGTCCCACGGGCGCTCGGCCGGCTCGGGTACGACCCGTCGCAGGTCGAGGACATCGTCGCCTACATCGCCGAGCACAACTCGGTCGAGGATGCGCCGCATCTGCGCGAGGAACACGCGGCGGTGTTCGACACGGCGATGGGCGCCCAGCCGATCCACTACATGGGGCACGTCCGGATGATGGGGGCGGCCCAACCGTTCATCTCGGGCGCGATCAGCAAGACGGTCAACATGCCCGAGCACGCCACGGTCGAAGAGGTCGAGCAGCTGTTCATCGAGTCGTGGAAGCTCGGCCTGAAGGCCGTCGCGATCTACCGGGACAACTGCAAGGTCGCGCAGCCGCTGTCGGCGGACAAGAAGAAGAGCGCCGCGGCACCTCCGCCGGGCGAGCTCGTCACGCCGGTGCGCAAGCGCCTGCCACAGAGCCGGCCGTCGATCACGACGAAGTTCGAGGTCGGCGACGCCGAGGGCTACATCACGGCGAGCTCGTACCCCGACGACGGGATCGGCGAGATCTTCCTGAAGTCGTCGAAGCAGGGCTCGACGCTCGCGGGGATCACCGACGCGTTCTCGATCGCGGTCTCGATCGGCCTGCAGTACGGCGTGCCGCTCGAGACCTACGTCTCCAAGTTCATCAACATGAAGTTCGAGCCGAGCGGGATGACCAACGACCCGGACATCCGGTTCGCGACGTCGCTCGTGGACTACGTGTTCCGCCGGCTGGCGCTCGACCACCTGCCGATCGAACAGCGCGAGGCGCTCGGCATCCGGTCGATCGACGAGCGCAAGGAGACGGCGGCGGCCGAGGCGGCCGAGAAGCTCGGGACCACGGTCGAGGAGGTCATCGCCGCCGTGAAGGCCGAGGCGCCCCCGTCGCTCCCGATCGTGGAGTCCTCGGGAGTTCCGCAGGCCAACGCCGCGGACGCGCCGCTCTGCTACACGTGCGGCTCGAAGATGCTCCCGGCCGGCTCCTGCTACGTCTGCCCCTCCTGCGGCTCGACGAGCGGCTGCTCGTAAGCGACGCGGCGGGCCGGGGCCGACGCTCCGGCCCGCGCGCGTTCGGCTAGGCTCGCGGCGATGGCGCATCGGCTCATCGGGATCCACCACATCCAGCTCGCGATGCCGGTCGGCGAGGAGGAGGCCGGCCGCCACTTCTACGGCGAGCTGCTCGGGCTGCCCGAGGTGCCCAAACCGAGCGAGCTCGCGCCGCGGGGTGGGCTGTGGTTCCGCTCGGAGGGGCTGGAGGTCCACCTGGGCGTCGAACGCGCGGACTTCCGCCCCGCCACGAAGGCGCATCCGGCGTTCCTGGTGACCGGCCTAGACGAGCTGCGCGGGCGGCTCGAGGGCGACGGGTACCGGATCGACGAGGACGTCCAGCTCGAGGGGTTCCGCCGGTTCCACGTTCGAGATCCCTTCGGCAATCGCCTCGAGCTCGTCGAACCCGCGTGACCGAGCTTGCCTTCCGGCGCCTGGACCCCGACGCGATCCTGCCCGAACGCGCGCACCCCGGCGACGCCGGGTTCGATCTCCGCTCGATCGAGGACGTCGAGGTGGGGGCGGGGGAGCGGGCGATGGTCCGGACCGGGCTCGCGGTCGCGATCCCGGACGGGCATGCGGGCCTGGTGCTGCCCAGGAGCGGGCTGGCGTCCAAGCAGGGGCTGACCCTGGCGAACGCCCCGGGCCTCATCGATGCGGGGTACCGGGGGGAGCTGATCTGCTCGGTCGTGAACCTCGACCGCGACCAGAGCGTCAAGATCGCGCGCGGGGACCGGATCGCCCAGCTCGTGATCGCGGCCGTGCCCGAGTTCAAGCCGGCCTGGGTCGACGAGCTGCGGCCGTCGAGCCGCGGGGAGGATGGATTCGGGTCGACCGGGACGCGGTAAGGGACGGTTGAAGCACCGCGCCCGGGAAGCCTAGACTCGAAGCTCCACGCGGACGTGGCTCAGCGGTAGAGCACCACCTTGCCAAGGTGGGGGTCGCGGGTTCGAATCCCGTCGTCCGCTCCAGGTCAGAGGCCGTTTCCTCGTTCCCCGGCTTCCCGTCGTGCAACGGTACGTGCAACGGTCAGCCTCCGAGTAGCTGATCCATCCTCACCGCGGCGTCGCGCTGGACACGACAGCAGCGCCGGCTTGCGGCCACGGCCCAGGGTCGCGTTACACGCTCTGCTTGAGGCTGGCAGCCATCTGCCGCATCTGCTCAAGTGGGTCGACGGAGTGCAGGACCATCCTCTCCTCAGACCAGCGGAGGGTAGCTTCCGCGTGCCCTACCCAAGCTGCGACAGACCTCGTGGGTGGCTCGCCGACCTTCGAGACCACTCGAAGGACGACGGGTTCCCGGCCCACCACGACCGAGCGCCTGCGCAACGCCTCGGCCATCGCGTCACTGGCAAGCTCGGGATCTCCACCGAACGCGACCACCGAACGCCACAGCTTGGCGCCCTGCTCTCGCCAAGCCCGCTCGATAGCTTCCGGCGGTTCGGCCACGGAGGCATCGTGAACCCTCCCTGTTGTAGTAGGGGCGCGCTGGGGCAGAAGCGCATAGGTCGAAGACGGATCTTTCACGTGCGGCGGCGGCGGATTGGCGTCCACGTCGGAGCCCCTTCCCCAGGGCTTCCTCTCACGAATCCTGGTCCGGTCGGCGCTCGGACTTCCGCAGGATGCCGACCAGCACCGCTCTCAGCGTCCGGTCCTCCTCGCATTCGATCAGCAGCTCGGCGAAGGCGGGGCTCTCCGGGTAGCTCCAGAACTCGCCGATCCGATCGGCCCACTCGAGGTCGGGGAGCATGAGGACGTCGAGCAGCTCGGGTGCGGGCATACGGCGGATTTAGGAATGAAGGAACCGCCCCGTGGGCTGATCTGGGAAGGGTGGGTCGGACTCCCGCGTCCCGAGCTGGCGGGAGCCCGCCACCACCTATCGTTAGGCTGGAGTGACGCCGAACTCCTCTTCCAACCAGTCCAGCACCGACGCGATATCGACGCGCTGAGTCATGTCGTGGGCACGACAGATCGCGTCGCCCCAGCTCGTGACGGAGGCGATGATCAAGGTCTCCTCCCAGAAGTGAGGACCACCCGAATCACCGAAGCACGTCCCGCCCTGACCCGTAGCGTTGGTGTTCTGCAGAAGGTGCAGGTTGTTCTGTGTCAGCCCTTGATACGGCGAAGTGGAGAACCAGCGATCCTCGTTGTCGTCGAGCATCGGCGGCGGCCATCCATTGAGAAGTCCGTAGCCGACGTTCACGAAGATGTCGTCCTGGATCTCACCCTCTGCCTTCAGATCGCTGAGGAAGCCCTCCGGCGCCAGCGTCGGGTACTCGCTCCGGTTCACGGCCTGATCCAAGACCACAACACCTACGTCGTTGCTGAGGGTGTTGGAACTGAAGTCCGGGTGGGTGAAGGTCGTGCCCGAGATGCCCGTGGGGTTCTCACGGAAGTCGTCAGGCACCTCGACGGAGAAGTACGCGTACGCCGTGGCGGTTCCATCCGTGCAGTGTGCCGCCGTGAGGACGATCGTCGGTGAGACGAGAGTGCCGGAGCACCGGTGCATGTACTCACCCTCGGAATCGTAGAAGGCGAGCAGGCCGACGAAGGGATATCGGTTCTGCGTGTCCTTCTGTCCGTCTGTGATTGCGCCGGCGGGACCGGGCACAAAGACGAACAAAAGCGATGCCACAACGAGCGCGAGCAGACGCCTCATTGGTCCTCCTCTCGATGGATGGTTCTTTGACCATAGGCACGCCTTACAGACGGCTGCATCCCTCAATCGACGTATCTAGGACAACACGGCATGGGCGGCAGCCTGTTCGCTCCAGCCCCCTACAGGGCCACGAACCAAACCACCCGCTCGCATTGCGACGACGGATTCAACGTTGCGCTTCTCGCAGCATCCCGACGAGCACCGCCCTGAGCGTCCGATATCCTCCCCCGCACCTACCGGTCTTCCGGCCGCTCCCAGAAGAGCGCGATGGCGCCAGCGAAGTCCTCCATTCGGGCGAACAGCGGGAAGGCCGCCACCTCGATCCGCCGGTCCATCCCGTCGGCCCCCAAGATTGTGATGATTTCGTGGGCCGGCTCGCGCTTCAGCATCGTGACACCCAAGGCCAGAGACTCGAGTGGGACGGGGTGGCCCTCGGAGTCCCGGGGCCGGTATCTCGTTGACCACTCCTCGGCCGCCATCCCGGCCCCCTCGATGAATTGTTGCCCCAGCAGGCGCTCGGCCGCCTCATTGAAGTAGATGACGGTGCCCTCCGCGTCAACCAGGAATACGGCCGTCGCGAGTTGCGCGGCGAAGCTCCTCGCCAAGATCAGAGCGAGTCTGCGGTGCCGGTCTACCCGTTCCACGCCAGCAGCCTAATACGAGGGTCGGGGACCCAATCGGTCTCGCGTCAGGCCTGGCCCGGAACGCGGCTAGCGACCGGGACGTTCCCCGATGGGCACGGAGCCAGGAGGCCGCGGGATCGGCATCGACCGGCTCGGGTCGGGGTCGTGCTGCATGCAGACCTGGACCCTGTTGACGGTCCCCGTGAACCCCGCATGGTCGGGGTCCGGTGGGTCGCCGCCGACGACGAGCACCCGCCGCGTGGCATCGAACCTGCAGTGGGTGTCGTCGTCCACGCGCTGGCAGCGCGTGACCTCATCCCTCCCAGCGCTCTATTGCTTCAGAGCCTCGGCAAGGTCCTTGAGGCCGAGAGCGAGAAGGCGGAGCGCCTTAGCGTTGTCGGAGGGCGTGGCCTCCTTGGTCGCGTCGAGTTGTAGCGCCGCCTCGTTGAACTGCGAGATCGCGCTATCAAAGGTTGCGTAGTTCCGCATGTTCCCCACTCCTTCCGATCAGGGGCCTTTGCTATGGCGCCGGTTCATCGTCGTTCGAATCGATCGCGTCGACATGCTCGTCCGTGACGCCGAGACCCCCGAGCCCTTCGTGAACGATTCCCTCGCTACGTGTTCATCGAACGGGACCGGAGTATGCCGTTTGGCCAAGCGGCGCCTCGTTGCACATAACTACCGGCATCTCAGTCATCGGATTCCTCGAAGACCGCCATCGCCACGGGAGTATCAGAGACGTAGGTATCGCCCAATTCGGGTTCCGTGGAGTAGTGGCGGGGAGCGGGACCGAGGGCGTCGAGGCGCTCTTGTAGTCGGTGCTCGAGCTCGTCGGGCCTCATCACGTCGCGGCCTTCGTTGCTGCGGCGAAGGTGGCCGGTCGGCTACGCGCCTTCTTGAACCTCGGTGAGGTCATCGGCCACCAGGCCGTGGGCCTCTCGATGCACCGTCATAGCGGCCTCGGAATCAGGGGCATCCACGAGGCACCACACCTGGCCCGAGCCCTCATCGAACCAGTACTTGATGTAGTTCACGCCGTATTCACCCTGGGTCTCGAGGTCCTTGCGGTGTGCGTCGGCCACAGCCTGCGCCGTCAATCCCTCGACCTTCTCGTGATGGTCCATGAACAAAGGCATCGTCGCCTCCTTCTGCGGGCATGGGTGATAGGTGGTCGCGCCAGGATGCTCCATCGTTCCCCGGATGCGCGTCAAGGGCCGAACCCAGCTTCACAGCACTCAGATCCGGTCGGCTCGCTCGAAGTCGGGGAGCATCAGGACGTGGAGCAGGTCGGCGCGGGGAGCGGATCGAGGCGTCGAGGCGCTCCCGCAGTCGGCGTTCGTCGATATACGTCAGATGCGTGATGTGGCAGTCGCTGAGGCGTGCCTAGGGTCGAAGTGTCCACTGGCCCAAAGGAGGCTTTCCCGATGCTGCGTCACCCCCTTCGCACGGCCCTCGGACCTGCCTTCATCCTCATGGTGGTCGCCGGCCTATCCGGGCCAGCGACGGCGCAAACGGGCGGCGACACGGAGGTCACCGTCGGAAGCAACGACGGGATCTTCTCCCAGAACAAGCAGAACGAACCTGCGGTCGCGATCGACTCCGCGCACCCCACCGTCGTGGCTGCCGGGGCGAACGACAACATCGACATGGAGGCGTGCAACGCCGGGCCCCCGACCGACTGTCCCTTCACGCTGGACGTTGGAGGGTCCGGCGTCTACTTCTCGTTTGACAGCGGCGATTCGTGGATCCAGCCAACCTACACAGGACTCACGGCTCGGGACTGCCTCGGCGACCCTGATCCCACGGTGACGACGGACGTGTGTGTCGCGCACCCTGGTCGGATCGGGACGCTTCCCCACTACGACGAGGCGGGCCTCGTGTCCGACGGCGACCCGGCCCTTGCGTTCGGTCCCATCCCGGACGACAACGGCGAGTTCGACTGGGACAACGGGTCCCGCCTTTACTACGCGAACCTCACGTCGAACCTCTCGGTGAGCGAGACGATCACGTTCAAGGGCTTCGAGGCAATCGGGGTCTCCCGGATTGACGGTGATCCTGCGTTGACGCCCGCAATTGTCGCCGATGAGGACAACTGGCTCGACCCGGTCATCGTCAGCAAGCAATCATCCGCGACGTTCAGCGACAAGGAGCAGGTCTGGGCCGACAACGCCGAGAGCAGTCCCTTCTTCGGCAACGTGTACGTCTGTTTCGCGAAGTTTCAGGGGTCCGGCGGCCAGTCGATGTTCGCCTCGACTTCGAGGGACGGCGGCGACACGTGGTCCTCGAAGCAGGTCGCCGGGGGGAGCGCCGTCGCTCCCCTCAAGTGGGGGACTTCCGGCTGCACGATCCGCACCGACAGCGAGGGCACCATCTACCTGTTCTACGAGCAATTTCAGAGCCCATTCTTCGTCGAGAACCCGGTCGGGACGCAGTTCCTCGTCCGCTCGTTCAACGGCGGCGCCAGCTGGACGCGGCCGGTTGCGATCGACACCGAGCGTGACCCCTGTCCGCTCCTGCAGTTCGACGGCTCGACCCAGCGGTGCGTGATGGACGGCATCGCCGGCGCTCGCGCTGACCTGACGGGCTCGCCGAACGTGACGATCGCGAACGGCGCGCCCACGGGCGAGGATGCGACCGATGAGATTGTTCGGAACTGGATCGACGCGACGACGACGAACCACGAGGACGTCATGGTTAGCACCTCGGCCGACGGGCTGACGTGGTCGGACCCTGTCGCGGTGCAGGCATCGGGAGACCGCGGGTACTACACGGCGCCGGCGTTGTCTCCGGACGGCACGGATCTCTACCTCGTGTACAACGCGTTCACCACTCCGCTGCGCAACGACACCACGAGCCCGAGGGGCCTCGTCGGCGTGGTGCTGCACGCCGAGGTTGGTAGCGATGGATCCTTGTCCGGCTGGAGTGAAATCCACCGAGGCGTCGTCGGCGATCCGAGGGGCTCGGCCCAGAACAACATCGTCATGGAGTTCCTAGGCGACTACGTCTACGCCGCCGCGACGAACGACTACGGCGTGGCCGTGTGGAACGACACCAGGGACGCCGGCGTCTGTCCGGCGGTCAACGCCTGGCGCGCGGCGATGCAAGCAGACCCGAGCATGTACCCGGAGGGACGGCCGGCCATCCAGCAAGTATGTCCGGCCACGTTCGGCAATAGCGACATCTACGGCAGCTCGATCACCGACCCGACGCCGTAGCGGACCGGTACGACCGCTCGAAGGGGCACCCGAAACTTGGGGGGTCCCCTTCGGGGTTCCCCTTTCCGTCGGCGCGCTCGAAGTCGGGGAGCATGAGGACGTGGAGGAGCTCGGCGCGGCGGGCGGGGCCGAGGGCGTCGAGGCGCTCTGTGGGCGGCGCTCGAGCTGCTCGAGGTCCACGGGATCGGACGCTAGCACCCCGGGCCGTCTCGTCGAGTTCCTCGGCTGAGGGATCGCGCCTGACTGGACGCAGCCGTCCAACTCTTCACACGCGGACGTAGTTCGCATACGGCGAATGCGCCGTTGCTTCGAGACAGGCTTGTTGAGCCTAGCGGGATTGGCTCAAAATGAGACGTCGGTCGCGATGGTAGGGAGGCGGAAATGAAGCGACTGTTCATAGCTGCGGCTTCGGTGTTCTTGCTCGTGGGTGCGGCATCCAGCGCAGCTCTCGCGGGCGAGGTCAAGGGTCCGCCAAATCAGGTGGACAACACCAATGAAACGGGGGCCCTGGATCACGCGAACTCGGCCTGCGCTGCGAGCGGGCTGAATGACTTCGACACAACAGACCCCGGACAGACGTCGTCGCAGGTTCAGACCGCGGCGGATTCGTGGAAGTTCTACATCTTCCAGCCGGGGGACGTAGGCAAGCTCGGACTCTGCACAGGCGGAACGGGGCAAGTGTCACACCCCTAATAATTGGTACTGGTTCGTCGGCGGCGAGTCGCCCGTCGAGCGAGTGCGTCGACGGAGGGACGGGGGAAGTCGTGCAACGGT
>Ga0207674_10000453_pt1 | contig 53589 bp, 40 predicted proteins | sample KBSCornC72_FD_184303 | JGI IMG/M metagenome (GOLD analysis project Ga0207674, IMG submission 184303) | Corn rhizosphere microbial communities from Kellogg Biological Station, Michigan, USA - KBS Corn C7-2 (SPAdes) (version 2) | ecosystem: Host-associated > Plants > Roots > Rhizosphere > Soil ... | reverse complement strand
CATGTTGGATATGGCACGAATGCTGATACCATAAAAAAAAGGGATATGGTTGATGTCGTGTTTGTCGACTCAAAGCCACTTAAAGGAATGTCACAAGGTGGCGGATGGCTTTGTTGTGGCAAGCCATGCGAAGGGTATAATGTGGATTACTATAATAACGGTCAAAAAATGATAGAAGGAAATTTTAAGAAAGGCAAGCCAGTGGGTGAGTTGAAGTTTTATAATGAAGCGGGAAAACTGAAATATATTGAATATTATAGCAAACGAGGTGTAAAGCTCAAGAGTATAACAAAACAATAATTAGAATAATAGAGCTCCGCTAATCCCAAAAGAAAGTTGAATTTGAAATGGCGGCTATATGGTCATATTGCCCGTCAATTTCGTATGATCCTGATCACCGGCCGTCCTCCACCGGCGCCGGGTCCGAACCGATCTTCCACCATTTTACGGAAGGCTTCGCGGGTGATCTTTTTGCCGTCAGTGGGTGCATGGACCAATCCTTTGTCCAGGCTTTTTGTATCGATGTCGTCGGGAGAGAAGACCACTTCCCCATCATTGATATCGAGCTGGAGGATGAGTCCGGGCAGGGAGCCGTATTCTTCCGGTCCGGAGGGACATTGTATCTCCTCCGTATACCATGCCGTAACAGCATTGCCCTGGCGTCCTTTTGTGGTGGCTTTTTTACAGAGATAGCCATGGATGGTCTGTGTGTCCTGCTCCATTTTCCAGGTATAGTGTGGGAAGCTGTCTTCGATGATGTATTTTTTAGGGCCCATCTCCCGCTGCTGCGTCATTTTCTCCAATGTATAATTCTTATAGGTCTGGTCGTCGCCTCCACCAAACCTCATGCGAACGACGGGCCCGTCCTGGTCCTGTCCTGCCTGGTCCCGGATGTCTTCGGCCTCCTTTATATTGCGATACAGCGACTGGTCGGCGGAGAACAGGAGCTCGGATCGGGCGCTATCGAATTCGGGCACCATTCTTTTCATGCTTTCATCTTCCATGCGGCGATGAATGTTTATCTTTCTTTTATAGACTATCCGACCTTCTTTGACAGAGCGGGCCGGAGGCTCGTTGTCTGACGGACGGGTATTAGTCTGGGCGTAGACGGCTGGCAGGGCGGTGAAGGCCAGGATTACAAAAAGTATTTGTCTTTTCAGGAGCATACATTTAGCGATTTAGCTGCAAATCTATCCGTCACGGGGGGCAAGGAAGGTTAAGCGCTATTGGTTTAATGTTAATTAAGGTTAATGTTTTCCCACGGCTACTACCCTTTTGTCTATTTTTGGAAGGTCGACATGAACAAGCGCCGGATCTCCATACTATTGATGGTGGTGACGATCGCCGCGATCGTGCTTTTCCAGGCCTACTGGATAAGGAAGAACTATATGGAAGAAAGCAGGGTGCTCACCCTCCGGACAAATCTTTTGTTCCGGGAGACGCTGTTCAAGCTGCAGGCGTCCAAGCTCCATCTCGATACTTCTTTCCACTTCCAGCCTGACGGGCCACCCGACCCCATGGGCTTGATGAGCACGGTGAATATCATCCGGGAAAGGGTCTCGATGGACTCGCTGGAAAAGAAGGGACATGCCGGGTCCGTCATCGTCACGGTGCGTGGCGATGGCAGGGAAAAGCCTTCCGATACGGCTGTTCGTGAAGTATTCTATCAAAAGCTGGGACCTGGGGGAGTGGCAGCCTTCCTGTCAAGTGTCGATTCGTTGCAGGAGCCGGTGACGGTTAAGGAAATGCACGACAAATTCGCGGAAGCGCTGGTGAAAGAAGGCATACATGCGTCATTTGTCATCAAGGCAAGGCCTGTCATTAAAGCAACGTCTGACATAGAGGGAGGGCATGACGTTAAGGGGATACTCGACGATAAGGCAACTGCCGACACCCAGGAAATATCGGACTTCAAAACAACACCGGAGGCGCGGGAAAAGGACCAGCTGCTGCCGGAGCGGGGGAAGGACCAGCTACTACCTGATCGGAGGAAGGTCCGGGTGCTCCCCGACGGTGAAGAGGGCACTGTGATCCTTGGTTTTGCCAAACCCATTTCGTACCAGGTGCACCTGGAGAACACGTTCTGGCTGACGGCGGGACGGCTGGGACCGCAGCTGCTTTTTTCACTGGTATTGGTAGGCGTTACGATCCTCTCCTTTCTCCTGCTGTATCGCAACTGGCGGCAACAACAAAAGCTCATCCTACTAAAGAACGACTTTATCAGCAATATCACTCACGAGCTGAAGACACCTATCGCCACCGTAAGCGTTGCCGTCGAGGCGTTAAAGGAATTCGATGCGTTGAAAGACCCTGTCCGCACGAAGGAATACCTGGAGATCTGCACGTATGAGCTGCAGCGCCTCACGCTGCTGGTGGATAAGGTCCTGAAATTGTCACTTTTTGAAAAACAGGAGATCGAGCTGAGAAAGGATGAGTTCGACCTTAAGGTCCTGGTGGAGGATATTATGGCGTCCATGCGGCTGCAGTTCGAGAAATATCAGGCGAGGGTCGGGCTCATGGCAGGTCCGAATGAGCCTGGGATAAGGGTGGTAGGGCCGGGACGGAATGGAGCGGGCGGGATGGATGGGGCGGGGTGGAACAATGCGGCAGGAGCAGATGGAGTGGCCGATGGTGTCGGGGAGGGCGCAGATAATGCGTTGGGTGGATCGGAAAGTGACAGGAATACGGGAAAAGTCGAACCAAGGAACAGCGATCCGGGAAAGTTCAAACTTCGAGCTGACAAGCTGCATTTCGCCAGCGTCATCTACAATCTTCTTGATAATGCGTTGAAATATAGCAGGGAGGCGCCTAAGGTGATCATCAATCTGCATGGGGATGTCGACCATATCCTTTTGTCCGTATCCGACAATGGCATGGGCATCCCTGCTGATTATAAGGACAGAATATTCGAGAAATTCTTTCGTGTGCCGACGGGCGATCATCACAATGTAAAGGGTTATGGTCTGGGGCTCAGCTATGTCGCGTATGTGGTCAACCGGCATGGCGGGGAGATCAGGGTGAGGAGCGAGGAAGGCGTCGGAAGTCATTTCACCATTAAAATCCCAAGGGGCTATGCCTAAGATCAAGATACTATATGTCGAGGATGAGCTCTTTTTGGGGAAGATCGTAAAAGAGAGCCTCGAGAGCCGGGGTTTCGAGGTGTTTATGGAAACGGATGGCGCCAAGGTGCTACCCACCTTCACCAGGCAATGTCCGGATGTATGTGTGCTGGATATCATGTTGCCCAATAAAGATGGCTTTGAGATCGCCGAAGAGATACGCGATCTGAACAAGGATGTACCTATCCTTTTTGTCACGGCCAAGAGCAGGACGGAGGATGTGGTGAAGGGCTTTACATTGGGAGGTAATGATTATATCCGGAAGCCATTCAGCATGGAGGAGATGATCGTGCGGATACAAAATACGCTCCGGAACAAAGAGGGGCTGCCTTCTCCCCTACCGGGCGAATTGGTGAATATTGGAAGGTACCGGTTTTTTTGGCGGAGACAGGTGCTGGAGCTGGATGGCGTGGAGCGGAAGTTATCCTTCAGGGAAAATGAGCTGCTGAAGTTTTTATACTCAGGCAGGGACAAGGTCATCGACAGAAAAGACATTCTTCAATTATTATGGGGGAATGACAGCTTTTTCAATAGCCGTAACCTGGACGTGTATATTACCAAGCTGCGAGGGTATCTGAAGGAGGATGGCGCCCTGGAGATCATCACCATAAAAGGAGTTGGCTATAGATTTGTGCTATAAAGGTCCGGCGATTGCCGGCGGGTCGGAGACGGATGGGTGCTAAACCACCAGCGTATAGTGCCGTAATATCTCATCGATCTCTTCCAGGCGGAAAGGCTTGGAGATATAGTTATTCATTCCGGCTTCCAGGCATTTTTCCCTGTCACCTTTCATAGCGTCGGCGGTGAGCGCCACGATGGGGAGATTGCAATAGGGCTCCGGCATTTTACGTATGGCGCGGGTGGTGGTATAGCCGTCCATTTCGGGCATGTTCACATCCATGAATATGATCACCGGCTCGCAGTGAGGCAGTCTGTCCAGGGCTTCTTTACCGTTGCTCACCTGTATGACCTCGAAGCCCATTCTGCGGAGGACTTCCGATATGAGGAGCATGTTGATGGGGTCGTCGTCGGCTACCATGATGCTGGTAGGTTCGGTGATCTTTTCGACATTGGCGGGAAGAGAGGGGTGAAGGCTGTCGGTCTGCATGTTCTTTTCGAACAGGGAGAGCAGGGTGGCGTGCAGCTCATGCATTTTTACGGGTTTGGAAAGAAACTTATTGATACCCGCCCGGACCGCCTCGCTGTGATAGATATTTTTTTCCGGTGAGGACAGCATGAGCATAAAGAGCTGCTCCTGTCCAGGGAAGGTCTTTTTTATTTCTTTTACCAGGGCGATGCCATCCATTCCAGGCATGAGGTGATCGGTGACGATGAGGTTATATGGTTCATTCTTTGCGGCTGCCTCCTTTATTTTTGCCAGCGCGAGCGCGGCGCTGGCTGCGAGGTCGGCCTCGATATTGAAATGTCCGAAATTCTCCTTCATCAGCTGCAGGTTGCTGAGGTTGTCATCTATGATCAGTACTTTCTTTAACAGCGGCTGGTGGGGCAGAAGGACCTCCGGCTGCTCGTTGGCAATCTCCAGGGTCAGCTGCAGGGTGAAGGAGCTGCCTTTGGCGGGTTCGCTTTCCACGATGAGCTGTCCGCCCATGAGCTCGGACAGGCTGCGGGAGATGGTAAGGCCCAGCCCTGTGCCGCCGTATTTGCGGGTGGTGGAAGTGTCGGCCTGTGTAAAGCTCTCGAATATCTTCTGCAGCTTCTCCTTCCGGATGCCGATGCCTGTATCTTTTACCCGTATAGCCAGCCTTATATACTGTTTTCCACCCTGGGTATAGCTATCGCCGTCCTTTTCGATGGATACGAGGATCTCGCCTTCTCCGGTGAATTTGATGGCATTGCCTACGAGGTTGACGACTATCTGGCGGATACGGGTAGGGTCTCCGACGAACTGGGAAGGTATGGTTGGGTCTACCCGGTAAAGCATTTCCAGCTTCTTCTCAAAGGCCTTGATGGTGAGCATGTCGATGGTCTCTTCTATCAGCTCATCTAATTTGAAGAGGGTATGTTCGATGTGCAGCTTGCCCGCCTCGATCTTCGAGAAGTCGAGGATATCGTTGATGATGCTCAGGAGGCCATAGGCGGATTTCTTTACATTCTGCAGGTAGTCCCGCTGCGCTTTTTGCAATTCGGTGGTCAGCACCAGGTCGGTGAATCCGATGATGCCGTTCATGGGTGTACGGAGCTCATGGCTCATATTGGCCATGAACTCGCTCTTGGCGAGGCTGGCGGATTCCGCCAGCTCTTTGGCCTGTACCAGCTCCACTTCAATCTGCTTGCGCTCGATGGCAGCTGCCAGGGAAGAGGCGTAAGAACGGAGGATGGAAAATTCGGCTTCCGTCCATTCCCTCTCCTTTTTCAATTCGTCGAATCCTACAAATCCCCAGAATGCATTTTTCAGGAAGATCGGGACTGCGACGGAGGAGAGGATCGTGCTGGTATTGTAAAGATGGACCAGCTGGGGATCTTCTTCCCTGCTCTTGTAGCTGACGAATGATTTTTTGGCCTGCAGCGGCTCGACGATCTTTTTTATATTCTCGAAAGGGATGTTCTTGATGACGTCCCTGTTGATGCGCAGATCGGCGGGTTCTTCCGTCCATTCGTATGTTTCCGTGGTAAGCCATTTGGCGGTGGCGTTATCGTAATGATTCTGGAATACATAGACCCTGTCCACCGTCGCGCGGCTGCCGAGGATCTGAATGGACTCCCTGATGGCCTGGTCCAGGTCGGTATTGATCAGCAGGGAGTGCGTAGCCTGCGCAACGGCATGCAGCAGCTGATCTTTTTTCTTCAGCTTCTCCTGGGCGATCATCTGGTCGGTGATATTACGGGACGTGCAGATGAGCTTTATCAGCTCGTCGTCATCGGCAATGGGCTTGATGATGGTTTCCAGCCAAATGTAAGTGCCGTCCCGGCGTAAGATGCGATAGCGAACGATAAGGCTGTCTTTGTTGGAAAAGGAAGGAATTTCATCCGGGGAAACAAACTTATGTCTATCGTCCGGATGGACATATTGCTCGAAGGAGCGACCGATGATATCATCCACTTCATATCCAAGGACCGTTTTCACGGATGGTGAGAGATACCAGATGGTGCCGTCGATGGCGTGGACGCTGATGATATCTTCCGAGTTTTCCGCCAGCAGACGGAATTTCTGTTCGCTGTTGAGCAGGGCATTTTCCGACTCCTTCTGGGAGGTGATATCCTGTGCAATACCAAACTGCATTTGTTCGTCTACCACTTTCCCTTTTATAGATAAATAGCGCATCCATCCCTGTTTGGTAATTACGCGGCAGGAAACGGTGGTTTCGTAACCCGTGTTCTCTTTATGCTGGATGACCCTGGCAAGCTCGTCGGACACCATATTGAAGTCTTCCGGTACGATGTAGGTGTGAAGGAAGGTGTCCATGGAGATCTTGTCGGGATCCTCGTCATCCATGGCCAGCAACGCTTTGAACTCTTTGCTGAGAGAGAGCTCGCCTGTGACAAAGTCCAGTTTCCAGGAGCCCATCCTGGCGTATGTCATGGCATAGGACAGGGTGCGGATGGCGTCTTCTTTTATTTGCTGGGTCTGCAGTTTCTCCGAGACATTGAGCCCGATGCCCTGTATTTCGTTGACCTGCCCATTCTCATCCTGCAAGGCGAGGAATTCCCATTCCGTCCATAGGAACTGACGCGACTGTCCGATGGGTTTGCGGATCAGCAGGCGTGATATTTTGCCCGGGTTGTTCCAGCATTCATTCGCCACCTGTTGGCAGCGGGCGAGGTCTTTGGGGAAGATGGTGGTATAGAAAAGCACATGCTGAAGGTCCTGTTCTGTGTATCCAAAAGTTTTTAAGAAAGCGGGATTCGCATAAGTGAATTGACCCTGGCGATTGAGGCGGATGACATAGTTGGTTTGCGACTGAAGAATCGAGGCCAGAAACTTCTTTTCATTCAACAGGTCGTTCCGGGCCTTTTGGAGCTCGTTGTAGTTCTTTTCGCCCCGCTTGAAGGCGGGTTCCAGCACCAGCAAGGCCAGACAGATGATAGCGATGATGAGGGAAATGAACTTTCCCGTGTCGATAGTGGATACTTCGCTGTTCTTTTCATTGGCCAGCTCGGAATAGTAATGGGCCACCTGTCCAAGTAGCTGATCGTATTTTTGTTCGTTGTACAGCAAGTCGCGGAGGTACAGCCGCCGATTGATCGCGATAAGGGAGGAGTCGGCTTGGGCGAGCTCCTGGCCAATAGCCATCAGGGGTAGGAAATATTGTTGCGAGCTGGAGAGTAAGAGCTTGATCTGGAATATCTTATCGGGGACAGGGGGTTTGGCGGCGTTGGCCTGCTCCTGGAGCTGTTGCTGCTCAGCCTGAAATCGGGTAAGATATGAGGACAGGGAGTCCTTTTGGGCGTGAATGCTCCGGCGGTCGGGGTCATTCAGGAGTAGAAGGGACTGCTTTGTGATGAGCTGGCTATAGGTCTGCTGCCCGGCCGACTTGTTGATGGCTTCAATTAACTCTTTGTTCTCTAATGACTTAAGGTGATTTGCATAGTACCCAAAGAAGTTGAAAAGGAGTACCAGTACGAATAGTATGACCGATATACGTATGAGTTTGCGAAACGGGCTTTTCATGAATAATGGGTAGAGTCTCCATTAAGAAACGAAAAATCGCCCGTTTAAGTTTCTGAGGCAATAAAAAAACAAGGGTAACTACTTAGGTCTTGGAGCCAATTTCCAACTAGTATTGATAATTAATAATTTATAACCTGTTCTTCCATCGAAGCCGGCAGCTCCCTCCATTCGTACTGCTGGTTTCTCAGCTGGGGTTCGAAGCCGGCCTCCTTTATGGCCTCCTGGATACCCTTTGCGGTGAATCGATGGGGGGCTCCGGCGGCGCTGACCACATTTTCCTCCAGCATGATGCTGCCAAAGTCATTGGCGCCGGCATGGAGACAAAGCTGTGCCGTCTGTTTGCCGACGGTGAGCCAGGAGGCCTGGATGTTCTTTACGTTGGGCAGCATGATGCGGCTCATGGCGATCATGCGGATGTATTCTTCCGGAGTAGTGAGGTTATGTACGCCCCGGATGCGGGTCAGCAGGGTATCTACGTCCTGGAAGGTCCAGGGGATAAAAGCAAGGAACCCCTTGGCTTCGGCGGGCTTTCTGGATTGTACTTCCCGGATCTTTACCAGGTGCTCGAACCGCTCGTGCAGGGTCTCCACGTGTCCGAACATCATGGTAGCGGAGGTGGTGATATACAGGTTGTGGGCCTCATGCATGATGTCCAGCCATTCCTGGGCGCCGCACTTGCCCTTGCTGATCAGGCGGCGCACCCGGTCGACCAGTATTTCCGCTCCGGCGCCAGGCAGGGAGTCCATTCCCGCCTGCTTCAGGGCGGCCAGCACGTCGTGATGGCTCATTTTTTCCTTTTTGCAGATATGGGCGACTTCGGGTGGTCCTAATGTGTGCAGCTTTAGCGTTGGATAAAGCTCTTTCAGCTGGCGGAAGAGGGTGGTATAGAATTCCAGGCCCAGCCCGGGGTGATGGCCTCCCTGCAGGAGCAGCTGGTCTCCGCCCCAGCGAAAGGTTTCCTCTATCTTCCTTTTGTAGGTGTCGATGTCGGTGATATAGGCATCGGCATGGCCGGGGATGCGATAGAAATTGCAGAATTTGCAGTTGGCGATACAGACATTGGTGGTATTGACATTCCTGTCTATCTGCCAGGAGACCTTTCCATGGGGCACGGCCATTTTCCGAAGCTCGTTGGCGAGGTACATGAGCTCTGTGAGGGGGGCGTGCTGGAAGAGAAAGACGCCTTCTTCCACGTCTAAAAATTCGCGGTCATAAGCCTTCTTATATAGGTGGGGTAAGTTCATGTTCATCGAATTGAATGGGTACAAAGGTAGGATATTGCCACAACAGCTTGTTGGAATACCGAGGATCGGGACAGCTGGTCCGGCAGACAGGTCGTTGTGTCCAGTGAATGCCGTCGTTCATAGAGGGTTGCTCATATTTCGTGATGTACGGCTTGTCATAACAACAAAATGGTGATATATTTATAGTTGGAACTAAAGCTTGCCTATCTACTATGTATCCCCCGAAAAAACACCCTTATTTGTCCCCGAAGGTAAGACGTAAGACCTACTTTCCGCCGTTGAGCTTTTTCCGGTATGTACTGATATTGTTGTTGCCGTCTTTTTGTTTTTCCAGTCCATACCTTGAGGCGCAGGAAAAGTTTGTTCCGCCACCGGCGAAATTGATCACCACCTTTCCGTTCACCGTATTTACCGGCGGAGTTATACTGGTAAGGGCCTGTATGGGAAATTTCCCCGACAGCCTGAATTTTATCCTGGATACGGGCAGCGGCGGCATCTCGCTGGATTCTGCCACCTGTGCGCGGTTGCGTCTTTCCACACAGCCTTCCGACAAGACCATTCTGGGGATTGCGGGCGTACGGCAGGTGAAATTCGTCTATAATGAGACGCTGCATTTGCCGGGGCTCACCATCGACAGCCTGAACTTTCATGTCAACGATTATGATATCCTCAGCAGTGTATACGGAGAGAAGGTGGATGGTATCATTGGGTACAGCTTCTTTTCCCGCTACATCGTCCACATCAACTACGACAGCTCCCGCATTTATGTTTACTCCAGGGGGACGTTCAAATATCCTAAAGGCGGTCATTTGCTGAAGCCCGTCATTGCCAGTCTGCCGATACAGAATGCCATCGTAAGGGACGGCGAAAATATCGATGCCCGGTTTTATTTCGACACGGGGGCCGGTCTTTGTATGTTGCTGTCCTCGGACTTTGTCAATGACAGCAGTGTTTTTGATCCCAAGCGTAAGTTCTATGAGACACAGGCGGAGGGTCTTGGCGGCAAGGCGAGCATGAAGCTGACCACGCTGAAGGAAGTGAGGGTAGGTCCGTACAAGTTCCGGAAAGTGCCTACGTATGTTTTTGACGACGACTATAATGTGACGGCGTATCCCAACCTGGGCGGGCTGCTGGGAAATGACATCCTTCGCAGGTTCAATGTGACGTTGAATTACGACCGGAGGGAGATCTATTTATTACCCAATTCGCACTACCGGGATCAATTTGACTACTCTTACACGGGGCTGGGTATTTACTGGATAGAGGGTGAGATCCGGATAGGGGATGTCATGCATGGCTCGCCTGCTGAAAAGGCAGGGCTGAAGGCGGATGACGTGGTGCTGGCTGTCAACAATAACTTCAGCAATAACATACAGATCTACAAGAACATCCTTCAAAACGTAGGGGAAAAAGTAAAGCTTATTATCAAGCGGAATGGCGTTCTGCAGGAGCATACCATGCGAGTGAAAAGCATTTTATAAGGCGTAGGCCAGGCGGCCTCGAGCGGGCGGCGGACAAAGAGATTAAAAAGAGACCTCCCGCACGGGGAACGAGAGGTCTCCGGGGTCATTACTGCGGGCAAACCAGGAAGCCCAGGTTAACTGTACCATCGTCATAATTCTTGTTGATCTTGTCGATAATATCTTCTATCTGCTGCGGCGTGTAAGTGGCGTCGCATCCTCCTAAAACTTTATTGGCTTCAGCGAGGAAGTTACGGACTGTCCAGCCGGCGAAGGCGCCGCTGCCGATCTTCATATCGCCAAGACCGATGCCTGCCTGACCGAAACCGGGGTCATAATCATCGAATCCTACGGAGAGGCTGAGCGCTACCACCTGTCCGACCAGCTCATTTTTGAGAGATGCGGGGTTGGTATAGTTGCTTGTCAAAGCTGCCGGAGTACCGCCTGTAGGCAGGAGGTCTGTAATGGCCTGGGCGGTCGTTAGCAGAACATTGTTGGAGGGAGAGCATCCTACCGTGAGGCCGCTGGGGAATGCCGCCGCAAAATTGGCATGGAGATAGGTCCCGGGGTTATTGCCGGCGGGTTTTGCTCCCCAGCCGCCTGGTGTTTCTGTCCTCAGCTGGCCGCAATCGCCGGGAGGAGGCGGGCAATCCTGCAGGCAATATTCGAAATAAGTGGAGAAGGGATAGCTGGTGATGTTGTTGCTGGCTATCACCGAGACGTATTCGGTCTCAACCACGGCTCCGGTACCGTCCTTTTTTACGACGGCTGCGAACGCGTTGATCAGGAAGCAGTTGGCAAGATTTGCCCTGGAAATGGCGAATTGATAGCTGGCCACTTCGGGAGAGAAAGTCTGGGCGAAATCAGGCGGGTTTGGACCGACGGTCGGATCGGGACTGACGTTCAGGACGCTTTGCAGATGTGCATAATCCCCGATGAGGCCAGACGCCTTCTGCAGCTGAAAACCGGAGGCGGCGCTAAAGTTCAGGTAAACGTTGTTCGCATCATTGGATACTGTGACGGAGGCGAAATTACCCAAGGTGTTGCCCAGATCCTGGACCTGAGGAGTTCCGCAAAGAGAGATGGTCGCGGCGGTGATAGAATTGGTAGTGGAGGTCCCGCTGGAGTTCCTCCGCGATTGCTGATTTTCCCTGGAGATATCCTTTTGGCAGGAGAATGCCAGGGACAGGAATAGCAGTCCTGTCAAGGAGTAAAAGAACCTTTTACTCACAATCTCAACGTCTTTTTTAAAGGCGTTCGTGAATGCTTCGCATTTCATGTTTGAAATCGTTAAAAGTTTAGAAATAAATTCCCCTCTGGAGATTGGAGATGTGATGGTTCTTGGAAGGAAGATTGGGGCGCGGACCAGCGATGCATTAAAAATAGATCAAATATTTAACTCTTGCAAGAGGGAGCTTGAAAAAGTGCGATTAGGGAACTTTCGCTAACTTGCAGTCCCTTTGGGGCGCCGGCAGGAAAGCGGGAACGGCTGGAGGCGGTCCATTTGCCGGCGTCTGCCGGCGGCGGCAAGACAGACAGAATGGGCCGGAGGCACATTGTCTGTAACCGAGCGTGGCGAAGGTTACGACCGAGGTAACCGAGGCGGGTCCAACAGTGTTGGAACCAACGAAGGTTATGAGCGTAGCTCCGTGTCAAGGCAGGTGCGACCGAAGGCCACCATCATTAGATCTTTCCGAAAAACGGGCTGCATTTCCCTTGGGAGGACCGTTTTTCGGACATTATACGATCCGGAAAAGAAGAAAGGACAATTTTATGATAAAATTCGACAGATTTCAACTGTCCAATGGATTGCGGGTGTTAGTACATGAGGACCATTCCACACCTATGGCGGTTGTAAACGTGCTGTATGATGTAGGGGCGCGCGACGAAGACCCGGCCAAGACAGGATTTGCACATCTATTCGAGCATCTGATGTTCGGTGGTTCCGTCAACATTGAAGATTTCGAGACGCCTTTGCAGCTGGCGGGGGGAGAGAACAATGCCTACACCACCAACGATTTTACCAACTACTATATCCAGCTGCCCGCAGAAAATATAGAGACGGCTTTTTACCTGGAGAGTGACAGGATGTTGTCTCTCGCCTTCAGCGAAAAAAGTCTGGAAGTACAGCGGAAAGTAGTCTGCGAAGAGTTCAAGGAGCACTATATCAACAAGCCTTATGGGGATGTATGGTTCAAAATGCGGGAGCTTACGTATAAGCAGCACCCCTATCGCTGGATGACCATTGGCAGCAAACTGAGCCATATCGAGGATGCACAGCTGAAGGATGTACGGCAATTCTTTTTTAAATACTATCGTCCTGTAAATGCCATTCTTGTCGTCGCCGGCAAAGTGAGCGTGCAGCAGGTCCGCGAGCTGGCGGAAAAATGGTTTGGGGATATCCCTTCGGGTGAGAAGTATGTACGCAACCTTCCCAAGGAGCCGCCCCAGCATGAGATCCGCAAGCTGGAAGTGACTGCCGATGTGCCGTTGGATGCGCTGTACAAAGCATACCCCATGGCTGCACGTACGGAGCCCGGGTATTATGTAGCGGATCTGATCACGGAGATACTGGGTGGAGGGACGTCATCACGTCTGCACCAGACACTGATAAAGGAGAAAAAATTATTTAGCCAGATCGAGTGTTATCATACCGGCTCGGTAGATCCGGGGCTGCTGGTCATCGAAGGCAAGCTGATAAAAGGTGTGAGCCTGGAAGAGGCGGACAAGGCGGTGGAGGAAGAGCTTGCCCGAATGAAGATGGAGAAAGTATCCGACCTGGAGCTGACAAAGGTGAAGAATAAGACCGAGTCAGCCATCGTATTTGAGGACATGAGCGTGATGAACCGCGCCAACAGCCTGGCTATTTACGAATTGCTGGGAGATGCGGATATGATGAATACGGAGCTTGGAAAATACCAGGCGGTCACGGTCGACGAGATATTGGCTACCAGCCAGCGGATCTTTGATCCCAACAACAGCAACACGCTTTATTATCACAGTGGTCAGCCCAAAGGAGGGGCTACCCATGCTTAATCGAACGATCGCACCACCTATAAAGGATGCAAGAGATTTCAACCTGCAATTGCCGCTGTACAGGAAGCAGGTGCTTAGTAATGGAGTAGAGGTTTATGCTATCGACCTGGGTAATGAAGAGGCCATGATGATCAGCTGGATCTTCGATGCGGGCAACTGGCATGAAAAAAAGAACGGGGTGGCTGCCGCCGTGAGCGCGCTTTTGAAGAATGGAACGTCCAGGCGCACGGCCTTTCAGATCAGCGAGCATTTTGAATATTATGGCGCCTTTTTGAGCAGGGCTTCTCATCATGAGACGGCGGATGTCACGCTGCATTGTCTTACCAGGCATCTGCCCGAGCTATTGCCTGTGATCGCAGAGCTGATCGCGGATTCCACCTTCCCCGAGGAAGAATTAAGTATCTACAAGAAGAATGCTTCTCAACGTCTGCAGGTCAATCTGAAGAAGAGTGATTTTGTTGCCGGCAGACTGATCGAGTCCTATCTGTATGGGTTTGATCACCCGTATGGACGATACAGCATGCTGGAAGATTTTCAGCATTTCGGACGGGAGGATTTGCTGCAGTTCTATGAGCGCCATTATCGCCAGGGCGCCTGCCGCATCCTTGTTGCGGGCAAGCTGCCGGCCTCGCTGCCCGAGGATATGGAGCGTTATTTTGGGGGAATGCCCCTGCACGCTCCTGTGGCACAGGACCCTTCCACCTGGCCTGCCATACGGCCTGCTGCCGAAAAGAAATATAATGTAGTCAATGACCCCGACGGTGTTCAGGGTTCTATCCGGATGGCCCGTAATTTTCCTAACCGGCATCATCCCGACTTCCAGAAAGTGCAGGTGCTGAACAATGTGTTTGGCGGATTTTTCGGGTCGAGGCTTATGACGAACATACGGGAGGACAAGGGGTATACGTATGGGATCTATAGCTATCTGATGAATCTCCGGCAGGAAAGCGCGCTCATGATCACGACCGAGGCGGGCAAGGAGGTTTGCAGGGCGACCATCGAAGAGGTGTACAAGGAAATGGAGCTGTTGCGGGAAGAGCTGATCGACGAGGAGGAGCTGGCGATGGCCCGGAATTTTGCCATAGGCACTATCCTGGGGGATCTGGACGGTCCGTTCCAGGTGGCCAGCCGCTGGAAGAATCTTATTCTGAACGGTCTGAATGAGCAATATTTCTATGAAGGCATCCGGATCGTGAAGTCCATTACTCCTGAGGAGCTGCGGGAGCTGGCGAGGAAATACCTGGACCCTGAGGCGTTCTTCGAGCTGGTGGTGGTATAATCTTCAAGGAACCGCTGGGCGGTTCGTACTTTTTTTGCTATATGGTTTTGATAATGAGTCTATTGTGGGTCTACTGTTCCAGGCGCCCAAAATAGATCGGCGGAATATTGCCTACAAGTCTTAAATTGAACATAAACAGGTACTCATGAACTTTCTCCTCCGCATTGTGATCATGGCCGTCGTCGCTTATGGCCTGTCCGCGGTGCTGAGCGGTGTCCATATCAATGATTTTATTACGGCGCTTGTGTTTTCGCTGGTGCTGGCTGTTTTGAATGCATTGCTAAAGCCTATTCTGATCATCCTTACCTTACCGATCACGATATTTACATTCGGCCTGTTTCTCTTTATCATCAATGCCATCATTGTCCTGGTGGCCGCGAATTTTATACGCGGCATCCGCATAGATAGTTTTGGCTGGGGGCTTTTATTCAGTCTGCTCTTATCCATTCTCACGTCTGTTCTGTATAAGGATGCGCGGAGGAGGGAGGGGGAGGAGTAATATCCATTTGTATGAACTTTGATAGAAAAGATCTTAGCAACGAAGCGCTTATCCGTCTGTACAGGAGCATTTTGCAGCCACGGATGATAGAGGAGAAAATGTTGGTACTGTTGCGTCAGGGGAAGGTCAGCAAGTGGTTTAGCGGCATTGGACAAGAAGCCATTGCAGCGGGGGCAACCCTGGCGATGGACGGCGATGAGTGGATATTACCCCTGCATCGTAATCTGGGTGTATTTACCACCCGGGGTCTGTCCTTGTCCCGGCTGTTTTCACAGTGGCAGGGGAGCCGTGAAGGGTATAGTAAGGGTCGGGAGCGAAGCTTTCATTTCGGCGATAGAGAGCATGCTATCTGTGGCATGATATCCCATTTGGGGCCTCAGCTGGGTATTGCCGATGGAGTAGGTTTGGCGTATAAGTTAAGTGGGAAGAAAAAGGCCGTGCTTGTCTTTACGGGAGAGGGCGGCACCAGCGAGGGTGATTTTCATGAAGCGTTGAATACGGCATCTGTTTGGGACCTCCCCGTAATATTCCTGGTAGAAAATAATGGGTATGCACTAAGTACACCTGCCTCGGAACAGTACAGGTGTGAGAGTCTTGTCTATAAGGCTGAGGGATATGGGATGGAGGGGGTGCGTATCGATGGGAATAATGTCCTTACGGTGTATGATACACTTCGCGGGGTACGTGAATACTGTATAAAATACCAGCGCCCTTACCTGGTGGAATGTATGACCTTCCGAATGCGGGGGCATGAGGAGGCAAGCGGTATCAAATATGTGCCTGCCAGTCTGCTGGAGGACTGGGGACGGAAGGACCCCGTGGTGAATTTTGAAAATTTTCTTCTTGAAGGGGAGGTATTGAATGAGGATGGCATTGCCCGGATCAGGGAGGAGATACATCAGTATATAGAGGCGGAGCTGGGGGCGGTGAAGGAGTCGCCGGTAGTGGCGAATACGGCGGAGGAACTGGGGGATGTGTATGCGCCTGGGAGGCGGGAGACTGAGGCGGGTTCGGAGGCTGTGGCTATGCCGGCTCCTCCTGCGGAAGAGAGTGTGCCTGAGCCTGTTCTGGATGGGGGGCCGCCTTCGCCGTATGAGAAGTCTACTTTTAGAAAGAGGTTTATGCGGGCGGTGGTGGAGAAGCCTGCTACGAAGCCGTTACCAGCCACTGCCAAGCCTGTTGGAGACCAGCCCATTGCGGGTCCTGCCATGGAGAAACGTTTGCTGGAAGCCATCAAGGATGGGTTGCGTCAATCCATGCAGCAGCATCCTACACTGGTATTGATGGGTCAGGATATTGCCGAATATGGCGGAGCATTCAAGATCACGGAGGGGCTGCTGGAGGAATTTGGAAAGCAGCGGGTGCGGAACACTCCTCTTTGCGAGAGCGCTATTGTCGGCGTTACGTTAGGATTAAGCCTGGAAGGATATAAGAGCGTGATGGAAATGCAGTTTGCGGATTTTGTCACGTCGGGGTTCAATCAAATAGTAAACAATCTTGCCAAGATACATTACCGGTGGGGGCAGCATGCGGATACGGTGATCAGGATGCCTACGGGTGCGGGTGTTGGCGCGGGTCCGTTCCATTCGCAAAGTAATGAAGCCTGGTTTATGCATACGCCGGGGTTGAAGGTGGTATATCCGTCTACGCCGGAAGATGCCAAGGGACTGCTGATCGCCGCTATCAACGACCCCAATCCTGTGTTGTATTTCGAGCATAAGGCGTTATACCGGAGCATTAGCGGGCCTGTACCGGATGCTTATTATGAAACGCCGATCGGCAGGGCGCGAAAGGTGAGGGAAGGAGGAGATATTACCATCATCACTTATGGAGCAGGGGTGCATTGGGCGTTGGAATATGCGGAGGCGCATCCGGATATTTCTATCGGGATCCTGGATCTGCGGAGTCTTCTTCCCCTGGATCATGAGGCGATCCGTGCGGCTGTGTCCCGGACGGGGAAGGTGCTGGTATTGCATGAGGATACCCTTACGGGTGGTGTGGGTGCGGAAGTGGCGGCGTGGATAGGAGAACATTGTTTTTCCTCCCTGGATGCTCCTGTGCTGCGGTGTGCGTCGCTGGATACGCCGGTGCCTTTCAATCTCGAGCTGGAAAGGAATTTTTTGGCGAAGTCGAGGTTGGGGGATTATGTGAGGAAGTTGATGGCGTATTAATGCATATTCGCCTTCAGCACCCGTATAAAATTCCCGCCTAATATCTTTTCAATATCTTCTTTACTGTATCCTCTTTTTACCAGTTCACGGGTGACCAGTGGATAGCATGATACATCATCCAGCTGCTGCGGTGCAGATTCGATGCCGTCGAAGTCGGAGCCCAACCCTACATGGTCCACGCCAATGAGTTTTACGATGTAGTCGATATGATCGATGAGCAGGGAGAGGGGTGGACGCAGCGCATTCGCCTCCTGAGGATAGGTGTGCGACAGGTATTCGTTGATGGCATAGCTGGGCGTATTGAGTGCGGTGAGCGAGTCCAGCTCTTTTTTGTGGCTGGCGGTAAAGGCTGCCAGTCTTTTGTGATAATTGCTGTCGAGAAATCCGGAATAGAAATTGACCTGGATCACTCCCCCATTTTTTCCAATGGCTTTTATCTGGTCATCCTTCAGGTTGCGGAATACGGGGCACAGCGCATAGACGCTGCTATGGGATACTAACACGGGCCTGGTGGTGGTGTTGATGGCGTCCCAAAATGTCTTTTCACCCACATGGGAGAGGTCTACGAGCATGCCGAGCTCATTCATGCGTTGTACGATCTTCTTACCTTTGTCCGTGAGTCCGTAGGGAGTGACCGTCCAGGCGTGATTGCTTTCGTCCCTGGCGGAAGTGGCCCAGGACGTGCTGTTATTCCAGGTGAGGGTCATATAGCGGACGCCTCTTTTGAAAAGACTGTCCAGGTAGTCCATGTCATCCTCGATCATATGTCCTCCTTCCACTCCCATCATGGCTGCCAGCTTGTGATGCCGGACGGCGTTCTCCAATCCTTTAGGATCCGTGACGATCTGCATCTTGTCGGGATTGCGGGCGGCGATGGCATAGAGCGAGTCGATCTCCTCCAGGGCTCTGTTGAAGGCAGTGCCTTTTCCATACCTGTCGTCGCAAAAAATGGAGAATACCTGCACATCCACCCCTCCTTTACGAAACCGGGCCAGGTCGGAATGGGTTTTGCCTGTAAGGTCGGTCTCGATGCTCATGCCGTGCAGTACGACTCCTGACAGTACATCGTTGTGAGTATCAACTACAATCGCTTTCTCGTGCAATTTGAGCCAGGGCTGGGCGGATACGAATACAGGCAGGAGCAGGAGGCAGAACAGACGGATAAGAAAGGAGGTCATAAGGGATAGTTTTAGACTAACTAAATATAAATTTTGGTGTTGATAAGTGCATTACTGGCCATTTTTCCACCATTCATGCACATTGGATGAAAATATCTACTTATTTGGTATTTTAGTATAAATAGGATAAGGTTTAATGGTAATGGAACTGATTAGAGCAACCTCCCCTTTAGGGAGGTTTTTTTGTGCGTGAAACTTTTTTCGAGAGAAACTTTTTCCATTTGAGTGAAATTTCTTCCAGGCGTCCGGACTGGACAGTCCGGGGCCTTTACACGGACTCGGTCTCATTGCCCTTCGGGCGGACCGCCTGTGGCGCTCCTAGTCGGGCGGACCGCCTGTGGCGGTCCTGGTCGGGCAAACGACCTTTGGTCGTTTACTCTCCCGCCCCTTTCTCGCCTACGAACCACTGTTCCTTGTTACGGAACAGCACATTGAAGGTGGTGAAGCTCCCATAGATGCGGGTAATATATTGCTGCAAATTGATCTTTTCTTCATCGCTGAGGCCCTTATGGCCATTGATCTGCTGTTCCAGTACCCGCAGGCGGTCACGGGCCATGACGATCTTGTGAAAGAAGACATCGATGGGCACTTCTTTCGGCTTGACGGACTTGTCTCCCGGCTGCAGTATCATGATGCCGCCCCGCCATTTGTCACCCAGGGGTACGTTCTCCGTAATACCGCCCCACAGCCGGAGGATCTTCAGCAATGACCGCTCCACGTCCGAATGGGTTTCGATCTCTTCTGTCACGTTCTCGGGAATGATCTCGTCGAGGTGCGCGTCATTCTTATCAATCTCCTTGATGCCATGGTTGATAAACGAGATGAGGTAAGTGGCATAGCGAATGCCTACAATGACGCCGGGACCGTATTGTGTGTGCTGAAGACGTGTACCTATCCCAAGGTTGGTTTGTTCCATGATGCAGAAAGTTTTTATAAATTTAAGGTCGTTTCACGAACTCATAGGGTGTATATTCCACGAAGTCCGCCACTTTTACCGTGACGGACTTTACCTTGCCGCCTTCCGTCACGAAGGGGAAGACCGCCTTGCTGAATTCCGGGTCGGAGAAAGTTGCATAAAACCGGCTGCCTCCCAAAGATTCCAGCTTCGCATACATATCTGGGTGATGGGAGAATACCATACGCAGCCCGCCCTTTTCCCGGACCACCTGTATATCCCCATAGACATCGTTGAAGTATTGACCGGTATAAGCCGTCAGTGGCAGGGCCGCGGGCAAATGAAGGTTTACTGAGTCCTTGAATTGCTGATCCTTTTTGTCTTCTGCCTGTCTCTGGCGGATGGTCCGCTGCAGGTATACATTGCTGTAATTCCTGTACGGCAGCTTGAGCCAGGCGTCCAGTATCTCCCATTTCAATGCTTCGTAAAAAGCATTCTGATCCGTATTGGTCAGCACGACGATGCCCAGGTTCTCTTCCGGCAGCAGCGTCACACTGGTGACGAACCCGTTGACGCCACCTGTGTGGGAGACGATCTTACGGCCATCGTATTCCTGCAGCATCCAGCCCAGGCCGTAAAGTGCGAAGTGACTTTCGTTGAACATATGTCCGCCATTGCCCAGAATGGAATGAGGCCAGCGGGTCTGTGCGATGGCGGAAGCTGGGACGATCTGACGTCCTTCATATTTGCCCTTGTCCAGCTGCATGATCACCCATTTGCTCATATCGCTGACGGAGGAGCTGATGCTGCCCGCCGGCGCGAGGTTGTCGATCTTGCAAAATGGGATCCTTACCAGCCGGCCTTCGGCCATGGTATAGGGTGTACATTTATTAGGAGCTGCCGGCAGGTCCTTGCTAAGCGCGATGGTATGGGTCATGCCCAGCGGCGTAAAGAGGCTGTCCTGAACGAACTGCTCCCAGGTCTGCCCGCAGGCTTTTGGGATGATCTGCCCTGCCGTGAGGAAGGCGGCATTGGTATAGCCCCAGGTGGTCCGGAAGGGATAGACGGCTTTGATATGAGACATTTTCTCGATGACCTGCTCGCGGGTAAGGTTGCTGGTCCAGTAGGTAAAGTCGCCCTGGAAGGTCATAAATCCCAGGCGATGGCAGAGAAGATCGCGTATAATGGCCTGTTCACCGGCGGCCTTGTTGTCCAGCCTGAACTCGGGCAGCCATTTCGTCACCTTGTCGTCGAGGGAAAGTTTTTTGTCGGCATCCAGCATGGCGAGCGCTGTTGCCGTGAAGGCTTTGGTATTGCTTCCGATCATAAACAGGGTGTTTTCGTCCACTGTTTCGGGCCGGCCGAGCTCTCTTACGCCATAGCCTTTCATCACCACCACCTTTCCATCCTTGACCACGCAGACGGCGACGCCGGGGATCTGCCAGTCGGTGAGGGCTCGCCGGACGTAATTGTCCAGGCTGTCTTTTAGAAAGGACGGCAGGCTGTCGGCTGCCAGGGAGCGGGGGACGGCGGGACGGAGGGAGGAGGCTGCCGGAGGGAGAAGACCATCGGCGGCGGAGACATATCGAGGGGCGAGGAAAAGTGAGGCTGCGACCAACAGGGTCGACGCTGGCCAGCAGCTGCAACGGTATTTTTTCATAAAAACAGGGGTTTGCTGTGAACAATAGTCAGGGCTGATCCTTCCTATCCGCCTTGTACTGCTTGAAAGCTATCTTAATATAATCAAAGAAATCGTAGTCGGTGGCTTTTACGCAAAATTCATAGGAGGGCCGGTATTTTACCATAAAGCTATCCAGCTCCTCCCCGCTGAGGTGGGTGATCTTTTTGACGGTATAGGGGCTGAATCGATGGTCGACATATTTCTCCTGCTCTTCTTCCACCAGCCGTCCCTGGAAGGCCAGCATCCGCCGGGTGCGATCGCGCCGGAATACGTTGATCAGCTCGTCAAGGTCTACGCCCGCCCCCAATCCGCCGTTGGTAGAGGGGCTGGTGAGCCTGAAGCCGGGTTTTTTAAAGTCAAAATACTTGGCGTAGTCCTGCCGGTTTTGGAGGGAATCCATACGGTAGTTACGGGGCATGACCTTTATTTCCTTTAGCGTGATGGGGTCGACGTGGAGAGCGATATCGAAGCCCGTGGTGGAATTGATGTCTTTGACGGGAAATTTTTGGGTGCTCCGGCCCAGATAAGAGAAGTAGATGGAGTCGTCCAGCGGCACCTGGATGGAATAGTTGCCGTTGGAGTCCGTGGTGGTGCCTTTGGAGTTGGCGACGACGCTGACGGACTCCAAGGGGCGGGTCCTGTACATATTATATACCGTCCCATGAAGGGTGACCTGCTGTTGTCCCCAGGCCTTTTCTCCTGCGAGAAAGGTCAAGGATAAGATGAAAATGAGTAATGTCTTATGGGTAAAATGAGCCAAAGGCAAATAGTTTGTGTGTTATACATGGACCCCGGGCCGGGTGTGATATTACGTTCAAATTAGGATATAAAGAGCGGAAATCAATGTTTTAACGATCTTTTGATGATCCGGGACTTTGCTGACGGATCTGGGCGAATCTAATGCGGATCTAATGGTTTGGGGGACGGGGCATGATTGCCGGCGGGAGAGGTCAGGAGCTCTTCGATGACCCGGGGGAAATGTTCGTGTTCCAGCCAGTGTATCTTTTTCGCCAGTGTGTCGGGGGTGTCGTCTGGTTCGATGATACAGCTGGCCTGGAAGATGATCTGGCCATGATCGTAGAGCTCGTCCACGTAATGGATGGTGATGCCCGACTCCTTTTCTTTTGCAGCGATGACAGCCTCATGTACCAGCCGGCCATAAAATCCTTTCCCCCCGTATTTGGGCAATAAGGCGGGGTGAATATTGATGATCCTGCCAGAATAGGCCTGGATGAGGGCGGAAGGGACCTTCCATAAGAAGCCTGCCAGCACGATAAAGCTGATATTTAGTCGGGAGAGCTCACCTACATAGGCGTCACCCCGAAAGAACCGCTCCTTCTCGATGATCAGAGTGGGTATATGCTCCTTTGCGGCAATCTCCAACACCCCGGCGTCAGGCTTATTACATACAATGAGGCTTATTCTTATGGCGGAATGGCGGCGAAATCTGTTTATAATGCGGGCTGCATTTGATCCCGCCCCCGATGCGAAGATGGCAACTTGGTGCATCTGCAAATGTAAGTCAAGGCAGGAAAATAAAAACGTTTGAGCAACGTTTCTACAAAGTCCCTACCTTCGGGGCAAAATTGACCTTGAACGAATACGCCATTCGGCGTAAATCTGCAACAAACCTCTACACAAATTTCTGTTGAATTTGTTTAAAAATTCGGCTGACAGAAATATGACAGAAGGTCATTACAATCCTACACAATTCGCTGAAACCCACGCCAGATGCAGGAAAAAAAAATTTCACCATGTTGATATTTTGTTAAAATCCTGGCTTATTTTTGCAACCTGTTAATGTGCAGGACTTGCACAACAAGGAGATTTTTCCACATTTATACAACAGATTGTATAATTATGATCTACCATAGACCGATTGTCAAGACGCTAATTTTCAGTATCCTTTTCTCCACGCTGGTTTCATTGGCAAATATGGGTTATGCGCAAGGCGGGCAGGCCTCGGGCGATGCAACAAAGGGCCGTACTTTGTTCCAGACCAATTGTGCTTCCTGTCACAGCCCTGTCAAAGTCATTACAGGGCCGGCGTTGAAAGGAGTGACGGAACGCGTACCGGATAAGAAGCTCCTGCACGACTGGATCAGGAACAATCAGAAAGTGCTTGCATCAGGCAATCCTTATTTTACTGCGTTGTACAACCAGTTCAACAAGACGCCGATGAACACTTTTCCCGGCCTCAGCGATGCGGATATCGACGACATCCTGAAGTATGTGGAGACGTATCAGGCGCCTACGGCTACCGAGCCCGGAGCTCCCAACGCAAAGGGTGAAGAGAGCGACAATACGCTGCTCTATGGCATCCTCACGCTGATCCTGGCGATCATCATGTTCGTCCTGCTCCAGGTGAACAGCAGCCTGAAAAAACTTTCCGACGACAAGGAAGGGATCCCTGCACAGGAGCCTATCCCCTTCTATCGTAATAAGGTCTATATCACATTTGTGATCCTCATCCTCTTTGTATTGGGTGGTTACTGGGTAGTGCAGGGCGCCATCGGACTGGGTCGTCAGCAGAACTACCAGCCGGAGCAACCCATCTTCTATTCGCATAGGGTACACGCCGGCATCAACCAGATCAGCTGTCTGTATTGTCACACCAATGCGTGGGAGAGCAAGCATGCGACAGTGCCATCCCTGAATGTGTGTATGAACTGTCATGCTGCTATCAATGAATACACCGGCAAAGAGAAGCTGTATCGTGAAGACGGTTCCGAGGTGAATGGAACGGCCGAGATCCAAAAGATCTATCAGCATGTCGGCTACGATCCCAAGACGGGCAAGTACAATACGGCAGCCGCAACGCCTGTAGAATGGGTTAAGATCCACAACCTTCCCGACCATGTATATTTCAACCACTCCCAGCACGTCCGTGTGGGCAAGGTACAATGTCAGACCTGTCATGGTCCCATCCAGGAAATGGACGAAGTTAAACAGTTCGCACCGCTGAGCATGGGCTGGTGTATCAACTGTCACCGCACCACCAAGGTGAATTTTGGCGACAGCACCGGCAATGGCAACAAGTTCTACAGCATTTATGAAAAGTTCCATCAGGACCTGAAGAATGGGGACAAGGACAGCATAACTGTTGAGAACATCGGCGGTACAGAGTGCCAGAAATGTCACTATTAAAACAGTAGAAAGAACCTTAGTTTATATATATAACGTAAAATTCAAGCCCCGCAAGAGTCCGTCCATCGAACGACGGGGTGAAATTTCTCAAATATGAGCGACAAAAAGTACTGGCAAAGTTTCGGAGAGCGCAACAACAGTGAAGCGTTTCAGAAATCAACGGAAAATGAATTCAAGGAGGAATTGCCGTTAGAAGGCCTGGATGGAAAAGGATTGCTCGACGCGAAACATCCCCGCAGGGATTTCTTGAAATATTTAGGATTCAGCACGGCTGCCGCCGCTCTGGCCGCATCCTGCGAGGTTCCCGTTAGAAAAGTAGTACCTTATGTAAACAAGCCGGACAATATGATACCCGGCGTTGCCGACTGGTATGCTACCACCTACAATGTAGGCGGCGACATCGTACCGGTGGTGGCCAAGGTAAGGGATGGCCGTCCCATCAAACTGGAAGGCAATGATCTGGCCAAGGGATATACCAATGGCGGCACTTCCGCCCGGGTGCAGGCTTCGGTGCTGGACCTGTATGATACGGCCCGCCTTCGCTACCCGGTGCAGATGACGGAGGGCAAGCCCAAAGAAATAAGCACGTTCGACGCAGTCGACAAGCTGGTAAGCGACTCGCTGGCAGGAGCTGCCGGAGCGCCGCTGGTCCTTCTTACGGGCACGATCACTTCTCCCACTACGAAACAAATCATCGCAGAATTTTTAGCAAAATATCCTGGCAGCCGTCACGTACAGTACGATGCGGATGGTTATTCCGGTATCCTGCTGGCGAATGAGGCCAGCTATGGTAAGAGAGCCATTCCTTCCTACCGATTTGAAAATGCGGAGGTGGTGGTCAGCCTCGGCGCCGACTTCCTCGGGACATGGCTTTCCAGCCTGGAATACAGCCAGGCTTATGCCAGGAACAGGAAGATCGATGAAAAGGCCCCGAAGATGAGCCTGCACTATCAGTTCGAGAGTCTGCTGTCCATGACGGGTGCGAATGCGGATTTCCGGTATGTGCACCGTCCTTCCGAAGCCGGTGCGGTAGCACTGGCGTTGTTGGCGGAACTGGGTGGTGGCGTTGCGGCTCCTGCCCTGCAGGACGAGAAACTGAAGGCCGGCATCAAAAAGGTGGCCCAGGACCTGGCTGCGCACAAGGGCAAGGCCCTGGTGGTCAGCGGCAGCAACAATCCTGACATTCAAGTGATCGTAAACGCCATTAACGAAGCCATCGGCGCGGGCGGCAGCACCATCGACTGGTCTGCTCCCCTGCAAACCCGCCAGGGCATCGACAGCGAAATGAATACGCTGGTAGCAGATATGAATGATGGCAAGATCGGAGCCCTGCTGATCTATGGTGTCAATCCTGCCTACGACTATTATAATGCAGCCGGATTCAAGAGCGGTCTGACGAAGACAAAGACAACCATTTCCTTCAACGACCGCCTGGATGAGACGTCCGAGCTGGTGAAGTTTGTCGTGCCTGCTCCCCACTTCCTGGAGAGCTGGGGGGATGCCGAACCCAAGCCGGGCTATTACACCTTCCTCCAGCCTACGATCGCGCCTCTGTTCAAAACAAGGCCTTTTGAAGAAAGCCTGTTGAAATGGAGCGGCAATACGAATACGTACGAAAATTATTTTAAACAATATTGGGTTGGCAAGCTGGGTGGTATCGAGGGATACGAGAAAGCCCTGCAGGAAGGCGTGATAGAACCCGCCGCTGCTGCCGCTGCCGGCGGATCTTACAACAATGCCAAGGTTGCCGCTGCTGCCGCTGCTATCGCGGGTATCAAGAAAGGCGCCGGACTGGAGCTGGAGGTCTATCAAAAGATCAATATGGGTGTGGGCGCACAGGCCAACAATCCCTGGCTGCTGGAATTCCCTGATCCCCTGACGAAGAATACATGGGACAACTATATCGTGGCATCTCCCAAGTTTGCCAAGGAGCATTTCCACCTGGACCTGTCGGACCGGAGTCAGACGGATAAGTATGAGGTGCATCCTGAGCAGAGATTGGTCAAGATAAAGGTGAATGGCAAGGAAATGCCTCCCATGCCGATCATATTTGTTCCCGGAACGCATGAAGATGTCATCGGCATCGCTGTCGGCTTTGGCCGCCAGAGCGCCAAGCCGGAGAACACGGCCGACTTTATCGGTAAGGCTGTGGTAGGCGCCGGATGGAATGCTTTCCCCCTGCTGAGCTTCAACGGCACTACGGTGGAGTGGACCGGGCTGGTCGACAGTATCGACGACAAGGTCGACGGGGTTTATAAGATCGCGCAGATGCAGACGCACAGCAGCTATGAAGGCCGCACCCAGGTGGTGAAGGAGCTGACGCTGGACTCATTTATCAAGGATCCCAAACAGATACTGGAGGAGCGGGAAGAAGAGGCGAAGCCTTATGGAGGTCTCGAGAATTTTGAAAAACAGGGTACGCTGTATCCCTATTACGATAAGCCGGGTATCCATTGGGGCATGTCCATCGACATGAACGCCTGCTATGGCTGCGGCGCCTGTGTGATCGCCTGTCATGCGGAGAACAATGTTCCTGTGGTGGGCAAAAGCGAGGTATTGCGTTACCACGATATGCACTGGATCCGGATCGACCGGTATTTCAGCGGCGATCTTTTCGACGCCAATAGCGTCCAGACCACCTTCCAGGTGATGCTTTGCCAGCATTGCGACAACGCCCCCTGTGAGAACGTATGTCCCGTTGCGGCCACGAACCACAGCAGCGAAGGCCTGAACCAGATGGCTTATAACAGGTGTGTCGGTACGAGGTATTGTGAAAATAACTGTCCTTATAAAGTGCGCCGTTTCAACTGGGCGGACTATACGGGTTCCGACAGCTTCCCGAACAACCAGGACCAGACGACGGTAGGTGTGCTGGACCCTGCGGTGCACATGATGAATGATGATCTGACCCGTATGGTGCTGAACCCGGATGTAGTTACCCGGAGCCGCGGTGTGATGGAAAAATGTTCTTTCTGCGTACAGCGTCTGCAGGATGGCAAGCTGAAGGCCAAGAAGGAGAACAGGACGCTGAAAGATATGGTGGATATTCAAACTGCCTGCCAGCAGGCCTGCTCCGCCGACGCCATCGTATTCGGCGACGCCAATGACAAGAACAGCCTGATCAGCCGGACCAGGAGGGATAATCCCCAGCGCTTGTACCATGTCATCGAGGAGCTTCACACCATGCCCAATGTCAACTATCTGGCGAAGGTCCGTCACACGGATGTGATCAGGGGCGTGACGGAAGAAGAAGGAGAAGAGAAAGGCGCCGGCGTGGAAAAGGAAAAAGAGAAAGTGTAGCGGCCAATGGGCCGCCGGCCGAAGGCCCATCATAAGAGTGTAACGGGATGGACTATTTTGGAGAGAAAGCCAGACCCGGTGCACAAACGTAAGTACGAAAAACCAAGAGAAGAACTTTAACAAAATACTATGGCATCAATAAGGTACGAATCGCAAGTAAGACCACCTTTGGTTGAAGGTCAGAAAGGTTATCACGAAGTCACGGAAGACATTATACGTCCCATCGAGGCGAGTCCTTCCCGTGGCTGGTGGACGGGCTTTATCGTGGCGCTGTGTCTTCTGACTTTCGGGATCATCTCCGTGTATCATGAGGTGGTCTACGGGGTAGGCCAGTGGAACCTGAACAGGACCGTCGGCTGGGGTTGGGATATCACCAACTTCGTGTGGTGGGTCGGTATCGGTCACGCCGGAACCCTTATCTCTGCGATCCTTTTGCTGTTCCGCCAGGGCTGGCGTACGGGTGTAAACCGCGCAGCTGAGGCGATGACGATCTTTGCAGTAATGTGTGCCGGCCAGTTCCCCATCTGGCACATGGGCCGTGTGTGGATGGCGTTCTTTGTAATGCCTTACCCCAATACGCGCGGTCCGGTGTGGGTGAACTTCAACTCCCCCCTCTTATGGGACGTGTTCGCCATCTCGACGTACTTTACCGTATCGCTGCTGTTCTGGTATACGGGTCTGCTGCCTGATCTGGCGGCCGTACGTGACAGAGCTAAATTGAAGTGGAGAAAGTTCTTCTATGGTCTCACTTCTTTCGGATGGACGGGCAGCGCCAAGCACTGGCAACGCCATGAGGCTTTGGCTCTGGTGTTGGCTGGTCTCAGTACGCCCCTGGTACTTTCCGTGCATACGATAGTATCCTTCGACTTCGCCACTTCTGTTATTCCCGGCTGGCATACTACGATCTTTCCCCCCTACTTCGTTGCGGGCGCTATCTTCTCGGGGTTTGCCATGGTGCAGACGCTGTTGCTGGTGACGCGAAAGGTGCTGAAGCTGGAGGAATATATTACGCTGGAGCATATCGAAGTGATGAATAAGGTAATCGTGCTGACGGGGTCTATCGTGGGGATTGCCTACCTGACGGAGCTGTTCATTTCCTGGTACAGTCAGAATCCTTTTGAAGGATGGGCATTTGCACAGAACCGTGTCAATATATTCAGCCCTTATGGATGGAGCTACTATCTTATGATGGGATGTAACGTACTTTCCCCCCAGATCTTCTGGTTCAGGAAGATGAGGAGGAACCTGACTGTGACGATGTTCATGTCTATTATCGTGAATATCGGTATGTGGTTCGAGCGTTTTGTGATCATTGTTACGTCCATCTATCGTGACTATATCCCCAGCAGCTGGACTACCTATTACAGGCCCACTATCTGGGAGGTCGGGTTCTACCTGGGAACGTTCGGGTTGTTCTTTACCTGTTACTTCCTTTTCTCCAAGTTCTTCCCTGTTATCGCCATCGCGGAGATCAAGCATATCCTGAAGAAGTCCGGCGAGGTCTACAAGGAGAAAATGGATGGTATCGAGAACGAGTCGCTGGAAGCGTTTGCGGCGGAGCATACGCATGGGCATGAGACTGCCCATGCACATTGATCGGATGGTGCGTCCGTTGGCCGGGGCCAGAAAATTAGAGGATGATTTCTTAATAATAAAAGATTATGGCAGTTAAAAAATTTGTTGTAGGATATTTCGAGGACGAGCCGGAGCTGTTCGAGGCGGTGAAAAAAGTCCGTAAGGCTGGCTATAAGATCCATGACGTATACACTCCAATGCCTATCCATGGACTGGACAAGGCGATGGGGCTGCGGGATACGAGCCTGCATACGGCCGGATTTATCTATGGCATTACAGGGACCACGACGGCGCTTAGCGGCATCGGGTATATCTTCTGTAATGACTGGCCTTTGAATTTCGGCGGCAAGTCGCATTTCTCGCTCCCTGCCTGGATACCTATTACATTCGAGCTGACCGTATTGTTCTCGGCGGTAGGCATGGTGTGGACATTTTGCTGGCTTTGTCAGATGGCGCCTGGCGTCAAGAAGCACCATTTCAATCTGCGGAGTACGGATGATCAGTTCACGATGGTGATCGAGCTGACGCCCAAGAGCAACGAGGCGGATGTGCAGGCCTTTATGAATACCATCGGAGCAAAGGGCATCAATACGCAGAAAGCCGAGACCGGCTGGTGGTGGGGCAGATATGACAAGGACAAGGGTCCTTATGATAAATCTGAAGGGATGGAATTGGCTTAAGCGGGCGAAGGATACGAGCGAAGCTCCCGAGGGCCCGGAGCTCCGACGAAGGTCTCCCGGACATTGGATTAAAACTGATAAAGAACGTTGAACTCTATAGAATGAAAAAATTAACCATCCAAAACGGCCAATGGGCCGCTGACCGTAACTGCAAGGTTACGACCGAGGCGGAGCGTGTCGAAGCAGCTACGCCGATGGCCTCAATATTTAAGCTGATGTTAGTAGTGGTTGCGGCGGCCTCTTTCGCCGGATGTGACGGCGTCAGACGTGATCCCGGAAAGGTGTATATGCCGGATATGGCATACAGCCGGGCTTATGAGACGTATTCTGTCACGGACTCCATGAGGGAGGAGCTGGCCAAAAGAGGCATCCATTTCAGCAATGTGCCTGTGGCCGGTACCATCAAGAGAGGCGAGCTTTTCCCTTTCCTGATCGAGAAGGATAAGGAGGGAGATACTACCAACTACCATGCATCCCAGGCGGTGAAGAACCCGCTGACCTCGTTCGATACCGTGGAGGCCGAGCGTCTGTACCTGGTGAACTGTGCGATCTGTCATGGTCCGAAGATGGATGGCAATGGACCTCTGTACAAGGGAGGTAATGGTCCTTTCGCCGCAAAGCCCGCCACGCTGGTTGGAGATGCGCGGTACGAGGCCATGCCGGAAGGGCAGATGTTCTACTCTGCCACCTACGGGAAGAACAAGATGGGCAGCTATGCATCGCAATTGAATACCCGCCAGCGGTGGATGGTGATCGGGTATATTAAATCAAAACAGGGGGCGGGCAAGGCTGCCGCCGAAACCAGCGCCGCACCGAAGCCGCTTGAAACCGGCACAGGGGCAAAAGCAGATACGGCAGCAAAAAAATAATAAGGATTAAAGAATACATTTAAATCTTTCAGGAATGTCATCGATTAAAGAACATTTTGAAATGTCCGGCCGATATAAGTACTGGTCTTTTGGCCTGATGGGTGTGGGCATACTCTCGTTGATCGTCGGATATATTGTATATGGCAATGATGACCATGGCGCTCGTTTTTGGGCTACCATGTTACAGAACAGTGTATATTTCCTTCTGCTGGTCAATGCGGCTATGTTCTTCATCTGCGCCACTACCCTGGCCATGGGAGGTTTTCAGATGACATTCCGCAGGGTGTCGGAAGCGATATCCGCCAGCGTGATCCCTATCGGGATCATCACCTTTATAATTTTGATGTGTATCGTATTCGGCGGCAAGGACGTCATTTACGAATGGCTGAATAAGGACCTGGTAAAACACGACGAGATCCTGAGAGGCAAGAGCGGATTCCTCAGCCGTGGATTCTTTACGACGTGGACGGTACTCACTATCGGACTGTGGACCGTGCTTGGTATGAAGATGCGCAGCCTGTCCCGCAGCATCGATGACCGCAAGCCGACGGTGGCAGAGGGCAAGAAATTTATCTTTACCAATACGATCTGGGCGGCTGTTTATATCGTTTGGTTTGGGTTGACCGTGGCCTCCGTGACTCCCTGGCTGTGGCTGATGAGCTTGGATGCGCACTGGTCTTCCACGATGTACAGCTGGTATACTTTCGGCAGCACATTCGTAGCAGGCGTGGCGCTGATCACCATTTTCGTGATATATCTGAAGAACGCGGGCTACCTGGAATACGTGAACCAGGAGCACCTGCATGATCTGGGCAAGTTCCAGTTCGCCTTCTCCATCTTCTGGACCTATCTTTGGTTTGCCCAGTTCATGCTGTACTGGTATGCCAATATTTCGGAAGAGACGATTTATTTCAAGCCCCGTTTCGAAGGCGCCTATACGGGCATTTTCTATCTGAACCTTGTCATCAACTTCCTGGCTCCCCTGTTGATCTATATGAGCCGGCCTTCCAAACGTAATTATGCAACGGTGACTTTCATGTCGATATTACTGGTATTCGGACACTGGCTGGATTTCTATCAGATGGTATTCCCCCATCACTATCCGGATCATGTTCCCATGAACCTGTTCGATTTCGGTATAGCGCTTGGGTTTGTCGGGTTGATCATGTGGCAGACGGGCGTGGTATTGAGCAAATACCCCCTGCTGGCAAAGAACCACCCATTCCTGAAAGAAAGTATCATCCATCATACTTAAATCGTTTAAAGTATAATCATGTCAACTATTTTTCTGTTACTGATCCTGTTATTAGGCTTTCTCATCACCTTTCAGATCGCGAAGGCAAGTGAGTATGTAGGTGTTTTGAAAGGCGAAAAGAAAAATTTTGAGCAGAACAACCGTGTAAATGGGTTCCTGATGATAGCTTTCCTCGTATTGGGGCTCATCGGAGTGTGGTGGTGCAATGACTTATATAAGGGCAAGATCCTTGGCAAAGCCGCTTCTACGCATGGCGAGGAGATCGATACCATGCTCTATATCACTATAGCGATCACAGGCGTCGTATTCTTTGTTACGCAGATACTGCTTTTCTGGTTCGCCTATAAATACCAGTATTCGGAAAAGAGGAAGGCCTATTACTTCCCCCATGACAACCGCCTTGAGATCGTATGGACGGTGGTGCCGGCGATTGCGCTGACCGTGCTGGTGGGTTTTGGTCTCTTCTACTGGTTCCGTATCACGGGCGAGGCTCCCAAGGACTCCCTTGTGGTGGAAGTCACGGGCAAGCAGTTTGGCTGGATCTTCCGCTACCCTGGCAAAGACAACACTTTTGGTAAGAAATATTTCAAGAACATCAGCGATAAGGATGGCAACTCCCTGGGTCTGCTGTGGGATGATCCATATACGCATGACGATATCGTCGTAGGTAACGAGATGTACATCGTAAAGAATCAGCCGGTGAAGCTGATCATCAACTCGCGGGACGTAGTGCATGACGTAGGTCTGGTGCACTTCCGTATGAAGATGGATGCCGTGCCGGGCACTCCCACGACGATGTGGTTCACTCCCATATATACGACGGATGAAATGAAGCAGATCACGCATAATCCTGATTTCGAGTATGAGATATCCTGCGATCAGATGTGCGGAAGGGGTCACTATACGATGCGCGCCATTGTTAAAGTTGTGACGCCGGAAGAATTTATCCTCTGGAAAGCAAAGCAAAAACCGAACTTTGTGCAGGTTTTCCCGGATAAAGATCCTTCCAAAGGAGAGAGGATCGATACGTTGCCGAAGAATCCTATGCATGCGGGACTGTAGGCAACACCAATAACCGGAGCTGCGGAAGGCGGCTCAGGACAGACATTAACGAAATAAAAGAGACTATAAGCAGCGAGCGGGTTATCCAATTAAATTTTTTCTCATGAGCAACGAAGCAGCATTACATGGACATTCTGATGTAGCTACCGCACATGGTGCAGGCATACACCATGACGACCATGGCCATCATCACAAAGAGACCTTTATTACGAAGTACGTCTTCAGCCAGGATCATAAAATGATCGCCAAGCAGTTCCTTATCACGGGGATGATCTGGGCGATACTGGGGGGATTGATGTCGGTATTGTTCCGTCTGCAGCTGGGTTATCCGGACGCGCACTTTCAGATCCTGGAAGACCTGCTGGGCAGCAAATGGGCCAAAGGCGGTCAGATCCAGCCTGAGTTCTATTATGCGCTGGTGACCATGCACGGAACGGTGCTGGTGTTCTTCGTACTCACGGGTGGATTGAGCGGAACCTTCGCCAACTTCCTTATTCCGCTGCAGCTGGGCGCCAGAGATATGGCTTCACCCTTCCTGAACATGTTGTCCTACTGGTTTTTCTGGCTGGCCAGCGTGGTAATGCTTTCTTCTCTCTTTATCGAAACGGGTCCTGCCAGCGGTGGCTGGACGTCCTATCCGCCATTGAGCGCCCTGGCGGATGCCTCCGAGGGGTCCAAGACGGGTATGGACCTATGGCTTATTTCCATGGCCCTGTTCGTCGTCTCTTCGTTGCTGGGTGGTCTGAACTATATCTCCACGATACTTAACCTGCGTACGAAGGGCATGAGCATGACCCGTATGCCGCTGACCATCTGGGCGTTGCTCTTTACGGCTATTTTGGGAGTATTGTCCTTCCCTGTACTGCTCTCCGGCTTCATCCTGCTGCTGTTCGATCGTCATGCCGGTACAAGCTTCTATCTCAGCGATATCTTCCTTGCTTCCGGTAAGGCGCTGCCCAATGAGGGCGGTAGCGCCATCCTATACCAGCACTTGTTCTGGTTCCTGGGTCATCCGGAGGTGTATATCATCATATTACCTGCGATGGGTCTTGTATCCGAAGTAATGTCGGTAAATGCCCGGAAGCCCATCTTTGGATACATGGCCATGGTGGGATCTCTTTTCGCCATCTGCATACTCGCATTCCTGGTTTGGGCGCACCATATGTTCGTCACGGGTCTGAATCCCTTCTTAGGTTCGGTGTTCGTGCTGTTGACATTGCTGATCGCCGTACCTTCCGCCATCAAGGTGTTCAACTGGCTGACGACCTTGTGGAAAGGCAATATCCGATTCACCCCAGGGATGCTTTTCTCCATCGGCTTTGTGAGCATGTTCATCTCCGGCGGATTGACGGGTATATTTTTGGGTAACTCCACGCTGGATATTCATTTGCATGATACTTATTTTGTTATCGCCCACTTCCACATCGTGATGGGCGTATCGGGGATCCTGGGCATGTTTGCGGGTATCTACCACTGGTTCCCGAAAATGTATGGCCGTTATCTGAACAATACCATGGCCTACATTCACTTTTGGATCACGCTGATCGGCGCGTACCTGATCTTCTGGCCCATGCACTATGAGGGTCTGGCCGGCATGCCCCGTCGTTATCTCGACTATTCCGGCTGGCTTAGCTTTAACCAGTTCGGCGGGTTGAACAGGTTCATCTCTACGGTGGCCATGATCGTATTTGCCGTACAGCTGTTGTTTATATTCAACTTCTTCTATTCCATATTCAAGGGCAGGAAAGTGATCACCCAGAACCCCTGGGGGGCTACTACCCTGGAATGGACGGCTCCGATCCGCCCCGGTCATGGCAACTGGCCTGGCGAGATCCCGGAAGTACATCGTTGGGCGTACGATTATGCCAAGGACGGCAGGGAATTCATTCCCCAGAACGAGCCCCTTGGCAAGAATGAAACCGCGCATTGATGAGTGAGTCAAGCTCTTTTAAATCATCGTCTGCGGGGCGAGGGCCGCGCGGAAAAATGCAGGACTACAAACTGCTGATCAAGTTCAACCTCAGCTTCATGGTTGTGTTCTCGGCCTTGATCAGCTATTTGCTGGCGCCGAAAGTTAAGGTGTTTGACCTGGCATCCATTCTTCTCTTTTTCCTGGGAGGAATGCTGGTCACGGGCAGCGCCAATGCGATCAACCAGATAGTGGAAAAGGAGACGGATGCCCTGATGAAGCGTACGGCTAACAGGCCGGTGGCTTCCGGCAGGATGAGCGTACAGGAGGCCTGGGCCTTTGTGGTGATCGCGGGTCTTGGCGGAGTGGTTCTCCTCTGGTGGTACTTCAACTTCCTATCGGCTGTGCTGGCTGCCTTCAGCCTGTTTGTATATGCATTCATATATACGCCGCTGAAGAAGGTCAGTTCCATATCCGTGCTGGTCGGCGCTGTACCGGGCAGTCTGCCCTGTCTCATCGGCTGGGCGGCGGGCAATGATGATCTGGCTGCCGGCGGATGGGTGTTATTTGCCATCCAGTTCTTTTGGCAGTTCCCGCATTTTTGGGCGATAGCCTGGATTGCGCATTCGGATTATGCAAAGGCCGGGTTCAAGCTGTTGCCGTCCAATGAGGGTCCGACAAAGTACAGTGCGATACAGGCCATCATCTATTCGTTGTTGCTGTTGCCTGTAGGTGTGCTGCCGTATTTCACCGGGATGAGCGGGATCGTGAGCCTGGTGGTCGTATTGATAGCCAACCTGTTCATGGTAGGGCAATGTGTGAGATTGTACAGGGAGATGACGGTGAAGGCGGCGAGACGTGTGATGTTCAGCAGTTATATTTATTTGCCAGTGGTTTTGCTGGCTTTATTAGCGAATAAAATCTCTTGAGTGATAGAGGCAAACATAAAAGTGAACGATCAGAGAAAAAAAATACATCCCCATAAATTCACGTTGTGGGTGGCGTTGGGCAGCATTGTGATGATGTTTGCCGGACTGACCAGTGCGTATATCGTGAAGAGGGATCAGGCGTCATGGACTACTTTCCCCATTCCGAGGGCGTTCTGGTATTCCACGGCTGCGATCCTGATCAGCAGTGTGACGATACAGATGGCGTTGAAGGCTTTCAAGGAGCGGGATATGTTGAAGTACCGTAATCTGCTGACGCTGACGATGGTGCTGGGAATCGGGTTTGTCGTGCTGCAATGGCTGGGGTTCAGGAGTATCTGGAGCCTGGGTATAACCTTCAGGGGTTCGGGCGGCGGACAGTTCCTGTATATCATTGCAGGGTTGCATGCTTTGCACGTGCTGGGTGGGATCGTGGCGTTGATCATCATGTTTATCAAGGCGTACGCCTCGAGGGTACGGCGGTATAACAGCGTTCCGGTGGAGCTAATGAGCACGTACTGGCATTTTGTAGATCTGTTATGGGTCTACCTGTTCATATTCTTTATCGGGATAAGATAAAATTAATTTTTGTAAACCAACAACTATAGAACATGGCACAAATAGCACCAGCAGGAACAAAATGGTGGAGCGGCGGGAAGAGTCCGTTCAATGTGGAGTATGGGAAGCTGATGATGTGGTATTTTTTGATGAGTGATGCCTTCACATTTGGCGCTTTTCTCATATCCTACGGCTCTATCAGATTTGCAACGAACGGCTGGCCTGACCCCAACGAGGTTTTCAAGGCATTCCCGTTGATGGGGGAAATGAACCTGCCGCTGGTGTTTGTGAGCTTGATGACCTTTATCCTGATCGCCAGCTCGGTCACCATGGTACTCGCGGTGGCTGCGGGGCATAACAACGACCGGAAGGGGGTAACGAAATATATGATCATGACCATCATCGGTGGTCTGATGTTCCTGGGTTGTCAGGCATGGGAATGGACGCATCTGCATGGCGAGGGCGCCTGGTGGGGAAGGAATCCTTTCCTGAATGCGGACGGTACCGCGGCTACGACCAACTTCACCAATTTCTTCTTTACCATCACGGGTTTCCATGGTTTCCACGTATTTTCCGGGGTGATCATCAATATTATCATGCTGATCAAGAACCTCCGGGGTGATTTTGCCAGGAGAGGTCATTACCTGATGATTGAGAAGGCTGGTCTGTACTGGCACTTTGTGGACCTGGTATGGGTATTCGTATTCACTTGTTTTTATCTTCTTTAAACTAAAGCGGACCACGGGTCCGCCGGCTGAAATGCGAAGCATTCAACGAGACCTATGAAAAGACATTAATAAACGAGTTAACGCCCATCATAAACGGTGCACCGGGGATGGGTCAAATTGAGGGACAAACCAGCCCGGCGCACACTGCCATCAACTTAAAATACTTGTATGGAAAATACTCATCCGATCGAAACAGGGCATTCCGAACCGCACTTCGACACCAAGCCTATCTGGAGGACATTCTGGGTGTTGCTGGGTATTACGCTCTTTGAGCTGGCGCTGGCGACCATTCATATCAAGACGGACGGAAAATTCCCACCCAAGCTGATGCTCAATGGGATGTACCTGATCCTGACCTGTGCCAAGGCGTTCTATATCATTGCGGAGTTTATGCACCTGCGTCATGAGATAAAGAACATGATCATGACGATGGCGATCCCGGCGACCTTGTTCATATGGTTTATCATCGCATTCCTTTGGGATGGTAATTCCTACAGGGAGCTGCGCAACCGCTACGACAGGCATCATTATGAGATGCGGACGCAGAAGGCTCCTCCGGGAGAACATCCGGCGGGGAACGAGCCTGCGGCAGAAAAACCCGGCGCGCGCGAGTAATCGGCCGGGAACCGCCCAGGGCGGTTCGTCTGTAACCGAGCCTTTGGCGAAGGTTCCGACCGAGGAGGACCGTGACGAAGCAGGTCCGACAAAGGCCTCAGATAGAACCGAGCCTTGCGAAGGTTCCGACCGAGGAGGAGCGAATACTTGGAGCTCTGACGAAGGCCTGGTTTGCGGGAATTGGGCTATTTTTTCGTGAAGACCAATTACTGCACTATTTAACTTCTTTAACGAGACCACCTTCGGTGGTCTTTTGTATTTTTGCGTTATGAGTAAGAAAGCGTTGTTAGCGGTATTGGTGGCGGTATGTATTCCCCTGCTGTTCTATGCCATAGCTACCCGGTATCATGTAGACATGCCCCGCCGGTATTATCCTGATTCTGTGATCAGCCGGATAGAGCATGGGAAAGAGATAACGGATACGATCTGGCATAGCGTGGCCAACTTAAGTCTGCAGAATCAACTGGGTGAGCAGGTGAGTCTGGACCAGGAGAAGGGCAAGGTGTTTATCATCGACTTTTTCTTTACTCATTGCGCCAGCATCTGCCCCATTTTGACCCGTAATATGCGTCATCTGCAGGATGGGCTGAAGATCAAAAATGAGGTCAAACGTGTGGATACGACCTTTGTACGATTTATTTCCCTAACGGTGGACCCGGAGCACGATTCGGTGCCCGTCATAAAAAAATATGCGGACAGGTATGGCGTCAATCCCGATGTGTGGTGGATGCTGACAGGTCCGAAGAAGACTATTTATGACTTTGCGCTGAATGAGCTAAAGCTGGGTTTGCAGGACAGCGTCAGCGTGGATTCGAACTTTGTGCATACGGACTATATCGCGCTGCTGGATAAGGACAGGGTGGTCCGTGGATATTATCACGGCACGGATACGGCCGAGCTGGCCAAGCTGGCTGATGACATTGTATTTATCATGCTGGAAAAGGATAAGCATACGAAGTCCGTTTTTACGGAGCTAAAACCAATGATGATCCCCTTTGCGGTTATAATTTTGGGTACCATCGGGGCCGTGATCTATTTCTCCCGGAAGCAAAAAAAGGAACTTATATGAACCGTAACCTCACTGTGCCCATCATCATTGTCAGCATTGCTATTCCTGTGGCCGTTGCGTTCCTGATTCTCGTGCCGCAGGTAAAGGTCGACTTTGGGTTCAATACGCATTTTCTTCCCTTGTTCCATGCCATACTGAATTCCAGCACGGCCATCCTGCTGCTGGCCAGCCTGTATTTTATCCGGAACGGTCAGATCACGGCGCACAAAAGAGCTAATCTTACTGCCGTCGTGCTCAGCAGCGTCTTTCTCGTTTCCTATGTGATCTATCATTCTTCCAATCCATCAACACTATATGGGGACATCAATCATGATGGAGTAGTCAGCGCTGATGAGAAGGTCCTGGCTGGGCCTGTACGGTATGTGTACTATTTTATCCTTAGCACGCATATCATTTTATCGGGCATCATCATTCCTTTAGTGCTCTTCACTTTGCAACGGGCCTTTCAGGAACGGTTTGACAAGCATCGCCGTCTGGCAAGGATCACCTGGCCCGTGTGGTTTTATGTGGCGGTGACGGGCGTGATCGTGTATCTGATGATCAGCAAGTATTATTGAGGCGCCAGGCGTCCAGAAGAGGACTGTCTATGGCTACGCTTCGGTGTGCAAGCTCCATTTGGGAGTGATTCCCACTACTCCGTTCGGATACTCTTCACCGGGTTAGCCAAGGCCGCTTTAATGGCCTGGAAGCTGACCGTCAGCAAGGTGATCAGGACGGCCGCTGCCGCGGCCAGCACAAAGACGCCGGGGCCGATCGAAATGCGGTAGTCGTATTGCTGTAGCCAGCCATGAAGGAAATAGAGGGCGACAGGCGAAGCGATCGTACAGCTGATCCCAACCAACAGCAGGAAATCCCCGGACAGCAGCATCCACACCTGTGAAACAGAGGCGCCCAACACCTTGCGGATACCGATTTCGCGGGTCCGCCGCTCGGCGACATATGCGACCAGGCCGAACAAGCCCAGACAGGAGATCAGGATGGCGAGACAGGCGAAAATTCCTGCCAGCTTACCTACCAGCAGCTCCAGGTTGAATTTATGATTATACTCTTCATTGACGAACTTGTAGCTATAGGGGTAGGCCGGATTATATTTCTCAAAAAGCCGGGCCAGCACGAGCAGCGCATCCTGCGTCTTTACATTCCTGGACAGCCGATATAACACACTGTTCCCCCATTGGCTATGGTAGAAGATAGCCGGAGCAACGGGCTTGAAGGGCGACTCCATCAAGGCATCTTTCACCACTCCAAGGACCCGAACGGGGCGGTCAAAGCAATTCCAGGTAACCATCTGGCCGACCGGGTTCTTCAGGCCGATCCACCGGATCGCCGCCTCGTTCAGGATCACGCCCCCCGAGTCGGCATGGATATCATCGGCAAAGTCCCTGCCTTCGACGATCTTCATGCCCAGCGTCTTGAAATAGTTGCCGGAGACCCAGACCGAGCCAATGTCGACCTCTTCGTCGCCTGCCGTCTTGCCCGGCCAGTTTTGGAGCGTACAATGGCTTTGCATTTCAGTGACGACGCTGGAGGAAGTGGCGGCATCTTCGACGACGCCCGATTGAATCATCTCCTGCCGCAATGCGATGAAATTATTCACCAGGTCGGAGCTCATATCAGTCATCATTAACCGGTTGGCATCATAGCCCTTCGGGCGGTCTTTGGCATGTTGTATCTGCTGGTATACGATAATTGTGCTGATGATCAACGCTATTGAGCAGCTGAATTGCAGCACGACCAGCATCTTTCGCTGAAGGCTGCCCGTTCTGCCGGAAGTAACCGTGCCTTTCAGCACTTTGGCAGGATTGAAGGAGGACAGGTAAAAGGCAGGGCGGCTGCCGGCAAACAGTCCGGTCAAGAGCACATAACCCAGCATACAGCACCAGAAAAGGGGGCTGGACCACGGTATCCGGATGAGATCACCCGTCATGACGTTGAAGGCCGGCAATACCAACTGTACCAGCAGGGTGGCCAGCATCGCAGAGATCGCGGCAATGACAACGGACTCCGTCAGGAACTGCGCGATAAGATCCTTCCTTTGGGAACCCAATGCTTTCCGGACCCCCACTTCGCGGGCCCTCCGTTCCGACCGGGCGGTCGACAGGTTCATGAAATTTATACAGGCAATGATCAGCACCAGCACTCCGATCAACGTGAACAGGTGCACATAGTCGATAAAGCCGCCTGCCTCTTTGCCGTTTTTAAAGTCCGTGTACAGGTGCCAGTCCTTATAGGGCTGCAGCCAGATCTGCGGCTTCCCTGCCCTCATTTCGGGACTCTTTCGATAAACGATATCCCTGATCTTCGGCGCGATCTGCGCGAGGCTGGCACCGGGGTTCAGCTCGACAAAAATATTGAACGAATTATAGGTCCAGTGAGTACGGGACTGCTTGACCCAATCCTGGGTTTGCTCTTCGAAGGCGAATGGCATCAGGAAACTGAATTGAAACGATGAGTTGGCGGGAAGATCTTTGATAACGCCGGTGACCTTCACTATCTTGTCGTTATCTATTTTGACGGCTTGATTCAGCGGATTTTTATCCCCGAATAATGCCTTTGCGGTAGATTCGGTGAGCACGATAGAGAAGGGGTCCCGGAAGGCAGTGGCAGGATCCCCCTTCACAAAGGGAAAGGGAAACATCTGCCAGAAGGTGGGAGCGGCCGCGCCACCTTTCAGGTATAATTTTTTATCGCCGACGACCAGATCGCTGGCTTCATTGCCGATCGAGTTCGTCTCCGCTACCCGCTGAATTCCGGGTACTTCCGTGCGCAGCACGTCGGCCAACGGCAGACATGTCGAATTTTGCGTCGATGTCCCCGTACGCTGGCCGGTGAAATTCATCTTCACCTGGTAGAGTTGCTGATAGCCGGGCAGGAACCGGTCAAACGAATACTCATTGACGGCCCAAAGGGTGATCAGCAGGGTTACCGCCATACCGACGGCCAGACCGATAATGTTGATGGACGCATAGCCTTTATTCCTGACCAGGTTACGCCAGGCGACAAGGAAATGATTTTTAATCATGGCAGCATTGGGATTTAGGTAGTGGCCGCCAAAAAAATGCCAGCGTATAAAGCACTGGCATATGACGACTTGTGCCTTGGGCCAGGAACCCGGTGTTCGGTTATGATACACCGGTCGTCCGGTTAGAAAGCGTTCTGCCAGCGGCGCCTCCTCTTTGCTTCTTCTGCCTACGGCCTTGCAACCCATCACGTCGAGCGCCTTTAATAGGATCGAAAGTTCATGTATTTTCCATCTTCTCCGGCCGGAGGGAATTGACCTTGAAGTGGTCCATAACAATGACTAATTCCATGGGTAAATTTATCTTCCTTGCACGGGTAAAAAGCAGTGCTTCCGAACAAGCGGTGTATCGATAGCGTACATTGGGGGGTTGAAACGCTGTTACAGTCGATTGATCCTTAATCTTTTCAATAATCGGCATTTTTTTCGAGGCGCATAGGCATGCTTATTACCTTCTTCAAGACCGCCTGGCGCAATATTGTCCGCGGTAAAGTTTATAGCTTATTGAATTTATTAGGGCTGGCGACGGGGATGGCTGTGGCATTCCTCATCGGGCTTTGGGTGCACTACCAGCTTTCCTATGATCGGTGGACTCCCGGGTATGACCGGGCGTACCAAGTCCGATTCAATTATAGTGATAATGGTGTTACCCGGAATCAGGCGGAGGTGTGTCTGCCTCTGGGCGATGCGTTGAAGAAGGATATTCCGGAAGTGGAGCATGTGGCGCAGTCTTTCGATATCGGGCAGCAGGCGATGGTCGTGGAAGACAAGCGTATCTATGGCGATGTACAATATGTCGGGGAGGAATTTTTGCAGGTGTTCGCGTTTCCGCTGCTGGAGGGCGATGCTGCTACGGCGCTGAATGGGCCAGGCTCTTCGATAGTGATCACCGAGTCGACGGCGAGGAGCTTGTTCGGGAAAGCGGATGTGCTGAACAAGACGGTTCGGTGGGGGAGCGAATTTTTGAAGGTGACCGCCGTCGTGCGGGATCTACCTCGCAACAGCAGCTTCCATTTCAACTACCTGCTACCATTCAACGATTTTGCCCGCGACCCCGGGATTAAACAGGCTTTTACCAATTGGAATGACGCCTACTACCAGTTGTATATGTCATTGCGCCCGGGTGCCGATGCCGTCAGAGCGGAAGCCAAAGCCAGGAAGTTGGTGCGACAGTATGCGCCGCAGTCTTATACGACATTCCACCGGGAGGCTATGTTCTTTCCGCTGAAGGATTGGCACCTGTATTCGGATTTCAAAGACGGACGGCCGCAAGGGGGATTGATCGATTATGTTCGGATGTTCAGCATCATAGGAATGCTGGTGCTGATGATCGCTTGTATCAATTTTATGAACCTGTCGACGGCGCGGAGTGAACGGCGGGCCAGAGAGGTAGGGGTGAGAAAAGTGATGGGATCGCTGCGCGGGCAGCTGATCCTGCAGTTCCTGGTGGAGTCGCTGCTGATGACGGCGATGGCATTCTTGCTGTCGATGGCGCTGGTGCAGGCGGTGCTGCCGGCGTTCAATGCGCTGACGGGGGACGACGTTCGGGTGCCGTATGGCAGCGGGTTGTTCTGGCTGATCACCTTCTCGGTTGTGTTCCTGACGGGGCTGCTCGCGGGGAGCCGGCCGGCCTTCTATCTTTCTTCTTTCCAGCCGGTGAAAGTTCTTAAAGGAACTATGCGTATCGGGCGCGCGGCATCTCTGCCCAGGAAGATATTGGTAGTGTTGCAGTTCACGTGCGGCATCGCTCTGATCATTGCTACCATCATTGTCTACCAGCAGATCCAGTATGCCAAGGACCGGTCGAGAGGATATGATCCGAACCGGCTGATCGTAACACGGGCGCATTCGGATGCATTTGCGGCTTTCAAACAGGAGGTACTAGAGTCCGGGGTAGTCAGCAACGTGACTCGCTCAGCCTATCTGCAGACGGACCCGAACACACATCTGACGATCGACAACTGGCCGGGGCGTTTGCCAAACGAGCCTTTGTCGCTGGTGGTGAATGCCGTTGGCGATGCCGACTATTTCCGGACGCTGGGTATCGGTTTCGTCATGGGAGATGATTTCAAGGGCAATGAAGCCGCAGATTCGGGAAGCGTCATTCTCAACGAGACGGCGGTTCGGCGGATGCGGTTGAAGCAGCCATTGAACCAATATCTGAACTGCTCGTTCCATGGCGCCTCTCACCGGCTGCGAATTGTCGGCGTGGTGAAGGATGCACTGACGCAAAATCCCTTTGCCGCGGCGGAACCCGGGATGTTCCTCTATCAGCCAAGCTGGTCATGGCAGTACACGATACGGTTGGCGCCAACGGTATCTATGTCTATGGCATTGGCGAAGCTGAAACCCATTTGCGAGAAATTTGGCCCGGACAATCCATTTACATATAGTTTTGTCGACGAGAGCTATGCCTCGAAATTCGCGATGGAGATGCTAATCGGACGGCTTGCGGGGATATTCGCGGCGCTGGCGATCTTTATATCCTGTCTGGGGCTCTTCGGACTGGCGGCCTATACGGCCGAGCAGCGTACCCGGGAGATCGGGATCCGCAAGGTTTTGGGAGCGTCGGTGAGCCAGGTGTTGTTGCTGTTGTCGGGTGACTTTGTTCTGCTGGTGGGGATCAGTTGCCTGATCGCGGCGCCCGTAGCCTATTATTTCCTGCATCAGTGGCTGGCGGGGTATTATTATCGGATAACGATCAGCCCGCTGGTATTTGTCGCGGCGGCTTTGGTCGCGCTTGTCATTACGGGGATTACGGTTGGTTTCCAGTCGGTGAATACAGCGTCGAAGAACCCGGTTAGCAGCCTACGGAGTGAGTGAGTCGCTTGCTGTCAACATTCTTCTTGTCTTCAATACTTATCAGGAGCCGTTATATCGATTCCAGAAACGGTAATTTGCGAATGGCAGATTTGCCTACCGTTGTTTGATCAACTGGATTGTGTCCTTCCCATACAAGAATAGCAGCGATGGTTCAGCGGAAGTCATTTTGAAGAATGACCTCGTGAATTCTTTTTTGTCGGGATGGTAAAACCGAATCAGGTAAGTGTTCGCCCCGATTGCCCACGTGCCCGAGTCGTTTATCGTCGGACTTTTGATCACAAACGTATTATCGCTCCTAAGCACATAGGTTAACTGAAAGGTATCGTTAAAAGAATATTGATACGTGCCCGCAATGCTCGGCATCATTTTTTTTTATAACGCCAGTCCGAAAAGCGGAACAGACTGATCATTCCGACCAGGTAAACGATGGGCCCAATCATGAGTCTGAAAGCCAAAATGCGCTGGCGTCGGGACCTTCTGACAAAGGAAATGACCAAAAGCACGATAGAAAACAGCAAAAGCCCAAGGGAAATAAGGCCAAGAAGGCCGACAACGAAATTAAAAAGGGCAGCTGCCATGGAAGCGGGGTTTAGGAAGTAAAATACGCAATAAATGTTAATCGAATAATTGTTCGAATGCTGGCAAGATTCAGCACGTAAAAGCGGAGAAGCATTCAAGAGTCGAACCCATAAGATTTTGGAGATTAATCATCCAATGATTTGCTGAATCGGAGGCAAGCCATATAGAACTAAAAAACCCGCTGCCAGAGAGGGTTTTAGAGAATTGAGATAAACTTGTGCACTGAACGAGAATCGAACCTGGTCTCGCAGTGCTGCAAGGGGGTTTAGAGCTCTATGGAAGGGTCCCAGAACAGGCGGGCGAAATCCACTACTTTATTATTTTTTACCACTACTCCTTCTTTTTCCAGCAGCTCTTGCATTTTTTCCGGCGGATTGAAATGATGGCGTCCTGTGAGCAGTCCGATGCTATTGACGACCCGGTGGGCGGGTACGGGCTTGGTAGCGAGGTGGCAGGCGTTCATCGCCCATCCTACCATGCGGGCGGAGCTGCGGGTGCCCAGGGCGGCGCCGATGGCGCCGTAGGAGGTGACGCGGCCTTTGGGGATCTGGCGGGCGACTTCGTGGACTAATTCAAAGAAGTTATCGTCCTTCTTACCAGAAGGGCGGATGGCTTTGAGCTTTTCGCGGGCGGGGATGCTGCTTGCCGCGGGCCTGGCAGGGCGGGCTTTTGCCGGGCGTGCGGAGACTTTGGCGCTGGTCCGGGCTTTTGCCGGCGTCTGACCCGTTGCCCGGCGGGCTGACTTTTTCGCGGGGGATTTAGCTTTCTTTTTTGCCATGTTGCTGATCTTTTCGTTGTGCCTTCAATTGGCTACGGCGTGGCTCGGGGACGTTGACATAATGATAGGGACAGTGTTTACATCCATTGCCACAGCAATATCCTCTTTCCAGGTGATATTTTTCCGTGAGGACCATCAATCCGTCCTGGTTGTAATAGAACTCCTCGCCTTCCCGGAACTGTTTCATTCCTTTGTGATGGTTTGTTGTTCCGCATCGGGTTCCATCTCTCTTACCTTTTGCTGCAGCTCTTCGTCCAATGAAGGGGGTAAGGGAGTGGAGGGCAGCGTGAAGAGAAGATAATGCACGCGCTGGCTGCCTGCGATGTCAAGGCTTTCGTAATGGGTCTTTATCTTCAGCTCTTCTTTTATGGGGCCGGAGCCGGCATATATATTATCCGAGCTTTCCAGAAGGTTGAGCCCATACATATCGATGACCAGGCGGGTAAAATTGTACAGTACGGGTGAGTCCGTCTTCAAATGAATACGTCCTCCGGGGGTCAATATCTGTCGATAGAGACGCAGGAATTTGGGATGCGTCAGTCTTTTACGGGCCTTTGACTTTCGCAGCTGCGGATCGGGAAAAGTGAGCCAGATCTCTTCTACCTCTCCGGGCTTGAAGTAAGTGGGGAGCCTGTCAATCTGCGTGCGGAGGAAGGCGGCGTTGGTAATATTTTCCTGCAGGCATTTTTTGGCGCCGATGTAAATCCGATTGCCTTTCAGGTCTACGCCCAGAAAATTGCGTTGAGGGTACATCTTAGCCAGTCCTACAGTGTATTCTCCTTTGCCGCAGGCCAGCTCGAGGGTGAGGGGGTGGTCGTTCTTAAAGAATCCGGCCCACTGACCGGCCATGCCTTCGGGGTATTGGAAGACATTGGGGAAAGTTTGGATTGCGGCAAAACGGATCAGCTTTTTTTGGCCCATGGCGCAAAGGTACGGATACGAGGCCATTGAGCCGCTAAATGCGGCTGGCCTATAACCGCGTCCTGGCGAAGGCGGAGGTTACGACCGAGGACTGTGACGAAGCAAGTGCGACGTACCCGGGCAAAGCGAAGGGTATGAGTGAGTAAGACCGTGTCGAAGCAGGTGTTACGAAACTCCCCAGACATAACGGGTTTATCAAATCATTAAGTCTGGCCCCGGAATTTTTAGAATGTCGGGATATACGGGTAAAATTTATATTTTTATGTTCTCTAAAGATTAAAGGGGCTCTGCTGCTTACGTAATGATCGAGAATCTTTCACTGCTGGATGAAAAGGGACTGCTGGACCTGGTGGCCGACGGCGACGAGAAAGCGTTTGCCCGCCTGTTCGAGCTGTATGCGGATATGACGTACGGCTTTGCCATCCTCCACACCAAGACTTCAGACAGCGCAGAGGAGGTCGTCCAGGACATTTTTTTAAAGCTTTGGCTTAAAAGGGATAAGCTGCGGGAGATCCGGAGCTTCCGGGATCATTTGTTTATCATCACCCGTAATCATATCATCGACTACTTACGGAAAAATCTCCGGGAGAAAAAATACCAGCAGCAGCTGGCGCGTCATTTTAAAGAGGCTTCATTCAGTCCGGAGCAGCAGCTGATCTTTAAGGAGTCGCGGGAAATGATCGAAAAGGCGGTGGCGCTGCTCCCACCCCGGCAGCAGGTGATCTATCGGCTGCGGCGTAACGAGGACATGTCGCTGGATGAGATAGCGCGCAAAATGGATCTTTCCCGGCTGACGGTCCGTAATCATCTCAATAAGGCGCTGGGCGCTATCCGCACGTATATCCAGGCTCATAGCCACGAGCTGGTGTCGCTGCTCCTGCTTCTGCTCCTCCAGACGATAAGACCCCTCTAAAATTTTTTTTATTCCGACTGGTACATCCACGCGCGGGCATCGTCTTTAATGCGCCGACCTGTTCCTATCACCATCAATTTTATGTCCAGATACAAAGAGTTATTAGACGGCTATTTACGCGATGCGCTGACTGAAAGCGAGCTGCAGGAATTTTTTCAGCTGATAAAAGAAAACGACCAGCTGCCGGATGAGAGCATGATCCAGGGAGAGGGTTTTGATGCAAGGCATGAGGGTCTTACGGACAAAGATCAGCGGCAACGGATGCTGCTGACCGTGCAGCAGGCGGCGGGGATGGGTCATGAGCGGAGTGTGGATGGGACGGGAGCGATCGGGAAGCGAGGTGTGGGTACGGAGGGGACGGCCGGAGAGAGGAATACAGGTACGGCGAGGACAGCTTTTGAGGGTGATGCGGTGGCGGGCCATGGGCGGAGAATAGGTCCGGTGATCGGGCTACGACGGATCGGACGATGGGTAGGCGCGGCTGCCGCTGTGGTTCTGCTGGCCCTCGCAGGGATATACCTGTTAAGACCGCGGCAGCGACCTACTATAGCCCGGGTCGATAAGGTATATAGGAATGATGTGGCGCCCGGCAAGGATGGCGCTGTCCTCCGGCTGGCGGATGGTTCGCAGATCGTCCTGGATAGCGCGGGCAATGGAGAGATATCCAGGCAGGGCGGTACGACCGTGATCAAGAAAGGCAATGGTCAGCTGGTGTACCAGACCTCCGGTAAAGACCTGGCGGTATTATACAATACATTGACTACCGCGCGGGGCAAGCAGTTCCGCATGACTCTTCCGGATGGTACGATGGTATGGCTCAATTCCTTTTCTTCCCTGCACTACCCTACACGGTTCACGGGCGCGACGCGCTCCGTTGAGGTCTCCGGAGAGGCCTATTTCGAGGTGGCCGCGGATGCCTCCCGACCTTTTGTCGTACAGGCGGGGCGGCAGAAAGTTACGGTGCTGGGCACTCATTTCAATATCAATTCGTATGAGGATGAGCCGGCTGTGCGAACCACGCTGCTGGAAGGCGCCGTCCGGGTTGGCAATGCTGCAGGCCAGGTAACGCTGAGTCCGGGACAACAGGCATCGATGGGCCAGCATGATACACGGATAAGCGTGGCGAAAGTGAATGCGGAGGAGGTCGTGGCCTGGAAGAATGGATATTTCCATTTCGACAATGCGGATATACAAACGGTGATGCGGCAATTGGCCCGCTGGTACGATGTGGAAGTGAAGTACGACGGAGTGACGCCTACGGCGGGAGGTGATTTCAAGGGGGACATCGGGCGGGGGCTGACGCTTGCCCAGGTATTGAAGGTCCTGGAACAGACGAGGGTGCATTTCAGGATCGAAGAGGACCGGCGGATCGTCATTTATCAGTAGTCGCGGGGACGACAAAGCGTGGTTCGGGGGCAGGGGACGATGGGGCTGAGGGGACGGTTGATCCGGGCTGCCAGGGGCGCGGGTGGGATGGCTCGGGCTGTCGGGGGCAGATAAGAGCTGCTGGGGGCGTGCGGGACTGCCAGGACGGGTGGCAGGGGCATTAGTAAGTATACAAGGTCATTCGAATAAAAAACCGCTCCACGTGCGAGGTGGAACGGCAAGTAGTTCGGGTTACCCGAATATAAAATCGGCGAAGACTTATTTATCGTAAAACCCAAACACCAACAAAAGTATGAAAATTCCAATTTGCCGTCCGGCATTTTGCGGGATTGCGCGTCAAACCTGGCTCGCTATGAGGATAACAGCTTTACTACTCACGATGGCCCTATTACAGGTGAATGCCAAAGGCCTGTCACAGAATGTGACCTATTCGGCAAAGCATGTGAGCCTGGAAAAGGTCTTTTCCGTGATCAAGCAGCAAACGGGCTATGTATTTTTTTATCACAGTCGTGACATTGCGGGCGCGGGGCAGGTGGATGTACGCCTTAAGAATGTTCCGCTGGAACATGCGTTGGAGGAATGTCTGAAAGGGCAGCCGCTGACCTGGTCCATCCAGGGCAATACCATTGTTATCAGCAAGCGTCTGGTGGTTGCTCCATCCTCTGGGGCGCCTGCCGTCGAACCGCCGCCTCCACCTCCCATTACGGTGCATGGGCGTCTGGTCAATCAAAGGGGGGAGCCGCTGGCCGGCGTCACCGTGGCGGTGAAAGGAGGAAAGAATATGGCTTCCACGAATGAGAACGGGGAGTTTACGCTGAAGGACGTGGATGCGGCTGCCACCCTGCAGTTCTCGGGTGTTAGCGTGGAATCCTATGAGACGAGGCTCAATGGCAGGACGGAGCTTAACCTTACGCTGACGGCAAAGTTCAACCGGCTGAATGAAGTGGTGATCGTGGGATATGGCACGCAGAAAAAAGTGAACCTGTCAGGTGCGGTGGCTACGGTGAACTATGACCAGGAGCTGCAGAACCGTCCCATTACGGATGTGTCACAGGCATTGTCCGGTATGGCTTCGGGCATCTCGGTGTCGCAAACTACCGGTCAACCAGGTCATGGCGGCGCCGTCCTCCGTATAAGAGGGGTAGGAACGCTGAATGATGCGAACCCGCTGGTGCTGATAGACGGGGTTGTAAGCTCTTTGAATAATATCAATCCCAACGATGTGGCCAGCATCTCGGTGCTGAAGGATGCGGCTTCCGCCTCGATCTATGGCAGCCGGGCGGCCAATGGCGTCATCCTGGTGACTACCCGGCGGGGAAAGGAAGGGAAGGCTATTGTCCGGTACAATGGCTATGCGGGTTTTGAGAAGGGCTCGCATCTTTTCAAGCCTGTGACCGACTATGTCACCTATATGAAAATGATGAACGGGATCAACAAGGCGGATAATCCCGCCAATACGGACCTTTTCAAACAGGCAACGATCGATGCCTGGCAAAATGCCACGGACAGGACGCTTTTTCCAAATACGAACTGGATCGACGCCCTATTCGACCGGGGCTCCGTGACGAATCACAATCTGTCCATAAGCAGCGGCAGCGATAAAACGAACTTTTATCTTTCCATGGGCTATCAGTATGAGAAGGGTATCATGCAGGCAACGGATGCGAGAAAATACAGCCTGCGTCTCAACCTGGATCATAAGCTCAGCAGCAAGATCAAGGTGGGTGGTAATATTGCCGCCTATTACAATAAGATCAATGAACCCTATGATGTGACCACCCTGATCTATTACAGCGCGAACTCCACACCGGGAACTACTCCCTATTTGGTGAAGAATGGACAATTGATGTATGGTGGAAGGAATACGGATGACGAAAGTAACAACGTCGCCAACCCACTGCAATATATGCGTACCTGGTTCTACCCGCAGACGCAGCAGTATTCTTTTGGAAAGCTGTTCGGCCAGTGGAATATCCTAAAGGACCTGGTATGGGATGTGAATGGAAGCGCTGAGCTCAGCAACAATGGCTATAAGCAGTACAAGCTGGCAGGCGCCATTCAGAATCTCTGGAATTTCCAGAAGAACCAGATCACGGTGAACAATGCCAATGTGCCCAGCGTGCTGTTGCAAAGCAGTAGCAACAATGTGTACCTGACACTGTATTCCACTTTGCATTACACGCATAATTTTGGCGAGGATCATCATGTCAGCGCCCTGGCGGGTACCAGCCGGGAGTATTCCAATGGCGGAAATTTTTCCGGCAGCATACAGGGTTTCCCCGGCAATAATACATGGGAGCTGAATGCCGGACTGTCTCAGCCAAAGGTGACGGGCAGCTCTTCGGCCAATACGCTGTCTTCCTATTTCGGCAGGGTGAACTATGACTACAAGGGGAAATATATCGTAGAAGGCAATCTGCGGTATGACGGGTCCTCCCATTTTGCGCCGGCCAATCATTGGGGTGTTTTCCCCGCCTTCTCCGCGGCATGGCGGCTGAGCGAAGAAAGCTTTTTCAAAAATGCAGGGCTTTCGTTCGTGGATGATATCAAGATCCGCGGTTCCTGGGGGAAGCTTGGTAATCAGAACATCGGCAATTACCAGTTCATGAACCTCTATTCTGCGGGGCAGAACTATATCTTCGGCAATACATTGTCCGCGGGTCTCGCGCCCACCAAGCTGTCGAATCCGAATATTACGTGGGAGTCCACTACCACTTCAGATGTGGGCACGGATATCGTGCTGCTGCATCAGCGGCTGGCGCTGACCTTCGACTGGTATGATCGCCGGACGAATGATATCCTGGTACAGCTGCCTTTGTCTTCCCTGTATGGGGGATTAACGGCGCCTTATCAGAACGTGGGCATCGTGCAGAACAAGGGTTGGGAGATCTCGTTGAACTATCGGGATAAGGTAGGTGAGCTCACGTATTCCGTTAGCGGCAATCTTACCCAGAATACCAATACAGTGCTGCATTTCCAGGGCAATCCGGATGTCATTCAGGGCACGGGAAATAATTCCGTCATCAAACAGGGATTGCCCATCGGCGCCCTCTATGGCTATGTGGCGGCCGGAACCTTCAAGAATCAAAATGATATCGACAAGTGGGCCAAGCAAAAGCTTTCGGGGAGCAATAAGCCTGGCGACCTGAAGTATATGGACATCAAGCAGGACGGGGTTATCAATGGCAGCGACAGGGCCTACCTGGGCAGTGTCATACCCAAGTATACCTATGGGTTCAGCGCGGAGCTGGGGTATAAAGGTGTTGTGCTGTCGGCCCTCTTCCAGGGCATCGGCGGGGTCAAGCGGTATCTGAGCAATCTTTGGTTTACCAGCGCCATCCGGCCGGGCCGGGAGATCAACTCCTATTTCCTGAATGCCTGGTCGGCGGCAAATCCGAACAGCAATATTCCCCGGCTGACGACGGACAATAACGGCGACAATACGCAGGCCAGCTCTTTCTGGGTGCAGAACGGCTCTTTCCTGCGGCTGAAGAATCTTCAGCTGGCCTATACCCTCCCGGCCAAATGGATCAAGAACAGTTTTATCACGGGGCTGCAGTTCTATGCCAATGCCACCAATCCCGTGACCTGGACCAAATATCCAGGGCTTGATCCGGAGACAGGGAACTATACGGACTATCAAATGGAAAATCCCAACGTGAAGATCTTTACACTGGGAGTAAATGCATCATTTTAAATCAGGCGCTGTAAAACTTGCGGACAATGAAAAAGCTATTATTTATAACTACGATATTTTTTGCGGTGACGGGATGTACCAAATCATTCTTAAATACCACTCCATCGGACCAGGTGTCCGATGGGAGCTTCTGGCAGTCGGATGCGGATGCTATTGCCGGCATCACGGCGGTGTATGACCAGATGCAGCATGCCTACCAAATCTATGGATTCATACCGGAGACGGACGGGATCACGCCCAATGGGTGGATATGGAGCGGTTATAAGAACGGGTATTCGGCGATTGCGGAGGGCAACCTGCTGCCTACTACCACCACCCCGGTGGCCGACAAATGGACGCAGCTGTACAACGGCATCTACAAGGCCAACCTGGCCATGGAGAAGATCCCCGCCGTCAATATGGATGGAACATTGAAGAACCGGCTGCTGGGCGAAGCGCGGTTCCTGCGGGCGTTGTTCTATTACAACCTGGCGGACTACTATGGCGGCGTACCTATTCTCAGGCATGCATTGCAGTTAGGGGCTCCCCTGCCCGGCAGGGATTCACTGGCCGATGTGCTGAAGTTCGTGGAGGACGAATGTGATTCTG
>Ga0207674_10000452_pt1 | contig 53623 bp, 61 predicted proteins | sample KBSCornC72_FD_184303 | JGI IMG/M metagenome (GOLD analysis project Ga0207674, IMG submission 184303) | Corn rhizosphere microbial communities from Kellogg Biological Station, Michigan, USA - KBS Corn C7-2 (SPAdes) (version 2) | ecosystem: Host-associated > Plants > Roots > Rhizosphere > Soil ... | reverse complement strand
GCTCCGCAAGGCCTTGTCCAAGGCAGACTCGATGCGATGCCAGCTCGCAGGAGTGTAAAACTGCTCACCTTCAGGAGAGGTTGGCGCAGGTAGCGCGGGATCGCGTCCCACAATACGAAACATCTCTTCGGACCAGGTAACTACATTAGTACCTGGTTCCCACTCCCAACTGCCCACTTTGGCGACGCGTTGAGCCTCGGTGAGTTCCTCTTTGCGTTCACGCAGAGTCTGTTCAGCTCGCAGGCGTTCGGTAATATCCCGCAGAATGATGGTGTAGAACCGCTCTCGATTGAGCTCCAGTTCAGAGATTGAAACATCGATTGGAAATTCTTCCCCAGCAACACGCCGCGCTATAAGAGAGGTGAAGGAGCCGGCTGACAATGGCCCACCGTTTGTACTTTTCGCAGTAGGGAGGCCGTCTTGATTTCCATTCTGGAAAGGCGAAGGAATAAATTGACTGAGAGGCTGGCCCACTGCTTTGGCTGATGCGCAACCAAAAACAGTTTCAGCGGACGAGTTAAAGAGAACTATCCGTTGTCGATCGTCAACTGAAATGATGGCATCCATCGCCGTTCCAATGATTCCAGCCAATTGCGCCTGGTTCTGTTTTAATGCCGCTTCCGCTTGCCGTCTTTTCGCTTTGGTAAACAGCAACCAGAGAATGCCCAACGCCTGAAGAACTATTACTGTGATAGCTCCAATGATGCGCCATTTATATAACTCCCAAACCGAAAACTCTTTGAAGCGAACAATGCTTCCGGCGGGCAACTTACTTTCGTCAATCCCCCACCGCCGAAGCTCTCGCCAATCGAATATTGCTTCACTCGCGATAGTTTGTGGTGGATTGTCGATTGGCCTGGCTCCAGCCAGGATCTTCGATCCAAGTTCGGCCCCACTTTTGCCGAGAGCTTCGTAACTAATCATTCGGCCCCCGACAACGCTGCCCGGTCCAAATCCAGATTGGATGGCTACGTAAATTGGTGCAGAGGAGGCTGGAGCGGCTAAAGAAACCGATTCCGTGAGAGAGTAGCCATTACCCTCACGGTCAGCCAGGAAATTTAGAAAAAAGACGATTGCGTTCGGCGGCGCAGATGCCAGTTCCTTTTTCAGCTCGTCGATGGAGACGTTAGTCACATACTTGAACTCCAAGGTGTTCTCATAAGCTTTGAACTCACTATGCGCGAAGCCTTCCCAGAACTTATCCTGTACTGAGCTCCCTGTTACCACTACTACACGCCGCGTGCCTGGATGAAGCGACAGCGCGAGGTCCAGCGCCGGTTTCAGTTCTAGCCTGCCCTCCACTCCGGTGACGCTTGGTCCAAGATCTAAACCATCAAGCTCATGTTCGTTCGTGTTAATAAACACCTTGGGTGTGTTGGTAAAGATTTCGTCTTTATGCTTCAGCAAGAATTTCAGGGCTTGAGATCCAAGAGTAAAGATCAGATCTATTTTTTCTGCTTCATACTTTCGCTGCAGAAGTGTGACCATCTCCTGCTCATACTTAGTTTCTGGAATTCGATGATTGTCCAAAGCCTCGTTGTAGAACTGGACGCGAACCGGCAGATCTCTTTCAAGAGTCGACCGGAGGATCTGATTCACAAGGACCACACTTGGAAGACCCGAGTCAGTCCCAGAAAAGATGAGAACTTTTTTCGGCGCTTCGGCAGCGAGAGCTACCGGCGAAAAAAGAAGGAGAAACGGCACTGTCAGTGCAAGCAAAGAAACTTTGCCAACAATCACTAAGAATCTCTTTTGAATTAGGGGATTAAACATCCTTCGTAAGTTCACTTTAAAAGCTATACCTTATCCCGAACTGGATAAGCCGAGCCGGAATTGCCGTTTCGGTGATTTGGGTAAATGTAGACGGGGCGCCGATGTTCACGACACTTGGAAACCGGAAGACTGGGTGATTGAACACGTTGAAAAACTCCATGCGAAACTGAAAACTCTGTTTCTCCAAGATTTGAATCTGTTTGCTCACAACGAAATCCCAATTTTGCTGAAATGGACCACGCCAGGCGTTGCGCGGTGCGTTGCCATACCCAGTCGCGCCAGCCCCAGCGGCGAAAGGAACGTTGGAAGCACGTGTGAAACACGCTGGATTTAGATAGTGTGTAAGCCTATCGGAAAGCGAGCCCTTTGTGTAGGCTCCCGGTGCGTCTTCGCAAAGGAACGTTGCGGTACCACCGCCAGTGTTTCCGTAGGCTCCGCCACTGGTACTGTCAGTTACCGAAAATGGGAGACCGCTTTGGTAGGTAATTATGCCGCCGATGCTCCATCCTCTAAAGACTTGATTGTCAAAGAAGCTGTAACCAGGCACCGGCAGGTCGTAAAAGTAAGACACGACCAAACGGTGTGGACGATCAAAGTCGCTCAGCGCACGATTCTGTCGCGGGTCATCCTGAAAATTCAGAATGGACGCGCCCCCTTGCCCGTTACGTGAGATGTTCAATTCGTCAAAACTCTGCGAACCGCTGACGTTGTCGACGGACTTAGAAAACGTATAGGCCGCCAGGAAATACAATCCGTGCTGCAGGCGGCGCCAGACGGTCATCTGCAGCGAGTTGTAACTCGCCTGTCCAAAGTTGGAGACATAACGAGATCCGCGCTTTCTAGAGAGGCCCAGTACCTGGTGACGAAGCTCTTCGTTGTTTACGGTGTTCGCAGTGAGGGTGTAGCTCTGACCACTAACGTCGCGTACCATGATCGGACTTGACGGGCTGGCGAGCGGCGCGATGAATGGATCCCAGATGCCTAAGCCTCCAACGTAGTGAGTACCGACGTACCCAAGCTCCATGGCCCAACCGTGGCCGACATCACGCTGGACCAACAAGTTGTATTGCATCGTGTAAGGCATATAGGTATCTGGCGACGCGCTTGTAAAGGAAGCCAGATTGATCGAACAATTGGTTGCGGTTCCTCCATAGTTGAGGCAGGCCTGCCCGTCGTCATTCACAAATAGTGGCGCGACGTTCGGATCATTTGGATCCAATGGTCCAGTTCCGCTCAGGCGTCGCAACCCGGCGAAGTGTGTTCCTTGCGGTATAAACGGGCCAACAATAGAGGTTGTGGCGGCCTGGTTCGGAATCGGATTCGCCAGTTGAAGCGCGCTGGGAGTCGCATTGTTTGAGAGTGGTTGAAGAGAAAACGGCGCGCTCAACGAAAGAAGATTGATGTTCTGTTGTGAAATTCGTTGGAAGTAAATACCGAACCCGCCTCGGATGACTGTCTTCTGAGTGCCAAGCACGTCCCAGGCAAAACCGACTCGAGGTCCAAAGTTGTTTCCGTCAAAACAACTCACCAGGGCGCAGTCCGCGGCGCCCGCAGTGCCGGTGAAGCCGGCTAGGTTCAGTTTCTCAGGAAACCGAAAAGGATTGTTGGCCGCATCAGGATGTGAGGGATCGTAGATCCCAGTTCGATACAGCTTGTCGTGACTAATGCTCAACCCGTCCCACCGCAGACCAAGGTTCAGCGTCAATCTCTGAGAAAAGCGGTAGTCGTCTTGAAAAAATCCTGAGAAGTCAGTAGCGGTATTATTTCTGTCGAAATCGCCTGACGCTGATTGAATCGCCGTCACTCGACCCTGCAGAAAGTTTTGAAATGCTGCAAAAGTGTTATTGGTGCCTGAAGTTGCTCCGAAAGTTAAGACTCCGCGAGCAGCGAAATTGGTCTTCCGATTTACGCGGTATTGAATAACCTCGCCGCCAATCCGCATGGTGTGTTTGCCATTTGTCCAAGAGAATGTGTCGACCAGATTGTACTGATTAGAGATGATCTCGCGGTCGTCATTGACGCCAGTGCCCAATGAGAACAGGCCTGTAAGGCTGAGCTGGTATATGCCGGGGAAGTCAGCATTGTTCGGACGCGATGCCCCTACTTGCTGAAGGCTTACGGAATCCGTGGGTGTGTTGCGAACAACATAACGACTATATCCCAAGCGCAACTCGTTCAGCTTCGTGTCGCTGAAAATGTGGGTCTCGCTAAGCGAGAGAAAACGATTGTTTAGTACATCGGCGCGTGGAAAGGCCAGGGTGCTGGCGGTACCAAAGGGTTTAAGTGAAGAGCTGTTGTCCCAGAACCAACGTCCCGTTAACTTCTCTTTGCCATTGCGCATCGGCCGATCGTAAGTAATGGTGTACTGGTTATCTGTAAAGCTTCCGACCGCGGAAAACTGGCAGTTGAAAGAGCCAGGGTTATTGGCGGCGGCATTAGTCACACCGCCGCACCCACCCTGTCCGACTCGAGGTATCAGGAATTGGCCACCATAAAGGCTGTTCCTGACATTGAGAATATTGATTGCAACCGGATCGATTTGTGCAGTCGTCAATCCGAAAGCTGGAGCGATGAGTGCCGCTGAGGTAGTGCCGTCCGGATTGGTTGGAAAGTTCTGAATAATCGGACTCAGACTCGACGCAGTTGGATCAATGCCGTTGCGCGCCCGCATGCCCTGATAATTGAAGAGCCAGAATCCGCCAACCTTAGGCACTGGGCCACTCGCCGTTCCGCCAAATACGTTCTGAAGCAGACGAGCCTTGTTGCTCAAGCCGTTCGCGTTGCGGAACCACTCGTTCGCATTTAACGCGTCGTTGCGGTGTCTCCAATAGAAGTCGGAGTGAACGTTTTTCGAGCCGCTCTTTAGCACGAGTCCAAGCGCTCCACCACTCTTGCTCCCCTGTGAAGCATCATAGAGTGCGGTAGCGACCTTAAACTCCTGAAGCACGTCCGGGTTTGGGAGTGGAACGGTGTCAAATTGTGCGAGGTTAAAGTCACTAACGTTTATACCTTCTAGCGAGAAGCTGTTGTTGCTTGTCCTTCCCCCGTTAACATTAATACTCACGCTGCCGCGACCGTTTGTCCGTACGTCCGTGAGTTCGCCAGCCGTTCCGGATGAAAGTGAAAGCAGGAATAGCGGGTTTGGCGAGGCGAGCGGCAGCCTGTCAAGGATCTCCGCGTCGATAGGTTGGCCCATGACGGGGCTTAGAGGATTAACTAGCGAACGCGCAGCCACGACCTCCAGGGTTTCTGTTATGTGGCCGAGCTCTAGCTTCATATCTTGGCGGCTGGTCTCGTTAATGCGAACCGACACACCTCCGATAAACGATTGCTTGAAATTGCTGGCCGTTACTCGCAGGCTATAAGTGCCAGGTGGCAGCATCGTAGCCGAATAGCTTCCGTCCACTTCGGTCTTGACGCTGCGCTCGACCTTTCCCGTTCGCTCGTTGGTGATCTCGACAATAACGTGGGGTACGACTGCACCATTCGGATCGCTAACTACGCCCGTAAGACCTCCCGTAAAGGTACTCTGCGCAGTAACACTGGAAATGAAAAAAGAAAGAAGCGAGACTACCAGTACGCTAGAAATTAGAACGTGGAGGAATCGAACAATCAAGGGCTTCCATAATGCTTTGGCCGCTTTCCTGAATCTAGCAACGGTCCTTGATAGTTCTAGTTTTTCGAGGCCGCCTATGAGCGCGAGAAGTGCGCCCAGCAAGTTGTGAGGAAGAGACGATTGAAGAGTCGAGAGCCATCGCATAAATTTGCTACAAAAAGCTACATCTAAAAGATTTCGCTGGCGACTCAGCTTGTTTCCTGATTGACAACTCTCGCTAACTCCGAGGTCCGAAACCTTAGCGTATCGGAAACTCTCAACTGTCTTTCTCTTATTGTTCTTAGGGCTTTGACAAACCCAATTCGGACATAAGGTGCGGCCCGTTCAAGTAGAGACGTCGAAGCCGATTTAATTTCTTTGCGACTGCTTGGGCATCATTGAAACGACACCCTCGTCGGCACAAAAGTGACGCGATGAGCCGGGAGCGAAACTGACCGGAACAAATGAAAGTTAACCTGTCGCTGCAGCACTTAACAACCCGTAAAAATACGGTTTCGTTCGAGTCCTACACACGAGTGTCTCAATCTATAGTCGTTCCAAGCGTGAGTTAAATTAGGTGTGTCCTGTGAAGCCTTGTGCGAAGTTCAACTCTTACATGTTAGATCAGTTTAGCGGTTCAGGCGGTTCTGCTCTCAGTTCAGGAACGGTAGGAACAAGGAATCCTTACAACTCTTTGTTCTGGCCACCGTCGTAATCCTGTCCCTTGAGTCAATCAATGAGGTCGAGGAAGTTCCATGGGCCAATCGGCCGACGACCGCCGTATGGCAGCTGAGAAAATTCGTTGCGAGTGGCCAATTTGTGGACAGAATTCTCAGCACGCGACCGATAACGAATGGTAAAGAATGGGAACGAATGTAAAAACCCTCAAAATTCTTTGGTGGCTGCAACTTTCGAAAAGGCAAATACTTACGTTTTTGCCGCACCTATCACTCGGGACCGTGAGGTCGGAGGTTCGAATCCTCTCGCCCCGACCAAAAACATTCAATTAAAAGGCCACTCGCACTCGGTGGCCTTTTATTTTGTGCCCAGATTTGTGCCAACCCGTTGCGTAACAGGCAGTCTGTTCATCGTTTCGCGATTCTAATGCCGGCGCAGGCTGGGCAATGAGAGTAGTGCCATTCCAAAAGACTTCGATCTCAAACTCGAGCCAGGTGCTTCACTCCGTAGGAGTGGGATGTTTATAGCCAACGAGTCGCTGAGGAGGTGGCGCTCCGTTAGGAGTGCGATGTTCGGGACGGTCCACATTTCGCTCCTAGCGGAGCGAAGACAATACCAACGTCTATAAACACTTCGTTCTTCCAAGTGAAGACAAGGTGATCGTCTCCTCCTGCTCTTCACTCCGTAGGAGTGAGATGTTTATAGCCGACGAGTCGTTGAGGAGGCGGCACTCCGTTAGGAGTGCGATGTTCGGCACTGTCTATGTTTCGCTCCTAGCGGACCGAAGGCAATACCAAGCTGTCGACGTCTATAAACATTTCACTCCTTCGGAGTGACAAATCTCTTGTTGGGAAAAGGCTCTTAGAGAACTCGATCATTAGAGCGGCAAATGCCACAAACGGTAGTTTGGGATTGTTCAAGTCCTTTCTATGAGACAAGCGTCAGCCCAACCGAGCGCGCCGCGAACGAACTTTAGTAATTCCTCGTAACCTCATTCGCGGCGCGCCGGATCGGATTGAAGGCGTTGGTGTAGAAAGGACCTGAACCATCCACCCACTGCCGTGGGTGGGATTTCTGACCACTTTTGTAAAGCTCCTTCCACGGATCAACCTCGCATTGAATCGACCTCGTGTCGAATCAACCTTGCGTTGAATCAACAAGGTCATTGTTTGAGATCCACCTCGAAGAAGACGCGCTGGCTCGCTCAGAAGCTGTACTTGATCACTATCCAAGCGGATGTGGTCGATGCGTATTTCGCCGGCCTCGACACGATTCACAATCTGCTCAAGGTATTGGTCTTCGATTTCCAATCCATAACGGATTAGTGAGCGTGTTCTTGGATCGACTCTGCTGTCGGTTGCGAGTTTTCGAGCGCGTCGTTTTAGATCAACGTCGAGCGTGCGAGATTTCTGTTCGCGCGGTGATGCGCTACCATGCTTTGCCATGGTCCTTATCCTTTCTATGGAAGGTTGAGGATCTAGGGTCGGCTTTGTGTTGCATCACAAGTCGGCCCGCTTCTTTTTTTCTGATCAAGGTGACTGAATCAGAAACCTAGCGCAAAAGTTTTCGTTTGTCACCAATCGATCTGACTCGCACGAGCGTCTTCTTTGCGATCACTGGATTTCAAGATATATGTACAGAGATCGTTAAGTAGGTTTCAACTACAGGTTGGGCAATAACACATGACGCTTCGTTACTCTGCTGCAATTGTTGGTTGGGGTTCGGAGGTGCTTGGGTTTGATACTCCCACATCTCGAGACCGGCTACAGTACCGCGAGCGTAGCGACCGGATGGTACCCTCTAATTAGAGGCTGATGTGATTGCGAGTACCATCCGGGCGCTGCGCTCGCGGTACTGTATTCAGGTCCTCCGAGCGGCGCCGAAAGCCAAAGGTTGGCAACTGGAAGACTAGAGATCGATCAATGGCAATAAGGCAGGCGATAAAGACCAGAAGGTAAAGATATGGATTCATTTGAGTACTCTTTGGAGCGGATGCTGGGCGGCCGTTTTTCATTTGTGCCTCAGTTTGTGGACACTTTTTCGACCACAGCAACTTGTCGTGAGTCCGGACGAGTGCGCTCGGGAGACAACAGATCCGAAATGTTTTACTCGTACCTTAGTGCAACCAGCGGATCGACCTTTGCCGCCTTCCGCGCCGGTATTATACACGCCAACAAAGCCACGATCATTAATATCGCAGCGACGCTAAGGAATGTCATCACGTCAATAGGTTGCACTCCAAAAAGCAGAGTGGTGAGATAACGTGTTAGACCAAACGCGCCTGCGATACCGATTGCGATACCTATTAACGCGAAGATAACTCCACGGGATAGCACCAGCATGAGCACGTCGCTCATTCGCGCGCCAAGAGCCATCCGCACTCCTATCTCATGAGTACGTTGGGTTACGTAATAAGCAGTCACACCATAGATTCCGAGCATTGCAAGCAACATCGCAACACCCGCAAAAGAACTGAGCAGCAACATTGGTGTCCGACGAGGGGCTGCCGCAATAGCGACAACGTCATCCAATGTCTTGACGTTGTAAATTAGAACCCCCTTATCGACGGCCCTTATTTCGTTGCGGACCGCGCCGGTTAAAGCCGCGGGCTCACCGTTGGTCCTTACGACGAACGAAAGAGTGGACCAACCTGAATCCTGGGATAAAGGTACGTACATCTGGGATTCCGCTTCCGCGTCGAGGGACAAACGTGTGTCGCCGACAACACCGACGATTTCACGAAAAAACTTTTCATCGTACCAGACCCAAATTTTTCGCCCAACGGGACTCTCTCCGGGCCAAAGTTTACGTGCCATAGTTTCGTTGACGATCATGACCTTGGGCGCATCGTTCGTATCGCGCTCAGTGAATGCGCGACCCGCTTTCACCGGTGTTTGCATCGTGTCGAAGTAAGTAGGCGTCACGGTAAGAAAATTGGCATTGCCGGCGGCCTCAGATGTTTGCGGATCCCCTTCCCGCAGATATCCACGGCCGAGATTGAAGGTATCTCCGCGAAGCGGCAGCTGAGAAACTGCACCAGCCGACGCGACTCCGGGCAAGCCGCTGATTCGTTCAACAACCTGCCCGAAGACCTGCACTCGTGGTTCTCCCTGTTGGTATTTACCGGCAGGAAGCGAGACACGCATGGTAAGCATGTTCGAGGGATTGAAACCCGGATTCACTTCTCGTAAGCGAATGAAACTTTTGATTAGCAACCCGGCGCCAACCAGCAACATGAATGAAAGTGCAATTTCGGAAACCATTAGCGCGCTGCCAATTCGGTTACGTCGAGCTTGAGATCCCGAGCGACCGCTTTCCTTGAGAGTTTCATTGAGATCGATCTTAGAAGTTTGAATCGCGGGTACTAACCCAAAAACGACGCCGGTTAAGAAGGCAACGACAAAAGCAAAAACGAAAACTCTGAAGTCCATACCGATTTCTTCAAATCGAGGACTATTCGGCGGGCTTATAGAAACAAGGAGTCTGGTTAACCAAACGCTCAGCGCAAGTCCTACTGCCCCACTCACTATCGAAAGCAGCACACTCTCCGTAAGCAGTTGTCGAACGATGCGAAACCTGCTTGCGCCCAGAGCTGTTCGAACGGCGATCTCTCTTTGCCTGTAACTCGCGCGCGCAAGTTGTAAGTTCGCTACGTTTGCACATGCGATCAATAACACAAGCATGACAGCGCCAAGGAGAATCAAAAGGGATGGACGTAGATTACCGACAAGCCGATCGTGCAATTTTGTTAGTTTGACATTCCATCCACGGTTAGTTTCAACATAGCTCTGAGCCAGCCTTTCGTTGATGACGGTCATCTCCGATCGAGCCTGTTCAATATCGATACCCGGTTTGAGACGACCGACCACGTTAAGAAAACGATTGAAACGCTTCTCTTTGGCAGGATCTATTGGAAGAGGAAACCACATTTCGGTTTGAGTCGGGTAATCGAACCCCCGCGGCATAACGCCGACAATCGTTACGCTGAAGTTACTCATCTGAACCTTCGATCCGATCACGTTGTCGCTTGCGCCGAAGCGTCGTTGCCAAAGCGAATAACTCAGCATAGCGACATAGTTATTTCCTCCTTTAAACTCGTCGGCCTGGAAAAAGCGACCCTTCAATGTTGCGATCCGAAACAAAGGAAAGAAGTCTTCCGTTACACTGGTGCCGCGCACCCGCTCAGGTTCATCGTTAGTGGTGAGGACTGAGCCCCCGGCGACAAATGCTGCGATCTGTTCAAAAGACGCACTTTGATTTCGCCAGTCTGAGAAATCTGGAACTGACGTGGCGCCGCCGTCAGCTATACCCAAATTAAGATTCGTACCGTCAACGACGACAATCCGGTTTGGTTCCGGAAAGGACAAAGGACTCAATAACACGGCATCAACAACAGAGAAAATTGCAGTGTTCGCGCCGATACCGAACGCAAGAGTAACAACGGCGACTGCAACAAAACCGGGTCGTTTGATTAGACTGCGAAGTGCGTAACGGATGTCTTGAAGTAAGTTTTGCATGAGATAATCTCCTGGGGCTGGCCTTTGGTCTTTGCCCTTAGGCCTTGCTTCTTCGGTACGTGGAACCAAAATAAAAGCGAAGCGCCTGGGCCAAAGGCCTAGACCCAACTTCCCGCTACCGAATTTCGAATCTTCACCCTATAGACACCGCAACGCCTATTTTCCGTGCGACTAATCCGTAGATTCGATTTCAGATTAAGGTTTTTGGGCCTAGCCCAAGATATCGTCGTACTCCTGAAGCTCTTTACTCGAGATCCACCGTAGAATAAACAAGAGTGAACTCTTTCCTAATGGGCTGCACCTCAGATTTCCTTTTTTCTTCCCGTTGTGATCTGCTCAGGATTCGTGCGTCTTCATCAGCATCAACTTCAGCGTTGATGTTTATATAGATCACATAGCGTCCCCTTCTCAAAACGATGTTTGAACCATTTATACCTGAATCATAAGCCTCGTTCCCAAATCCGATTAGTTGCTCTATGCCTTTTCTGTACCTCAGCGCTTCGCGAACTTCGTTCTTCGCGTCATCTGCAGTTGCTCGAACTGCTATCGCCACCATAACTATTCTGTTGCCGGAGGACCATTTTTGATCTAGAACATTTGACCCAGGGGTGAACGGTGGCAGTCGCTTGTAACTCCATCCAGAAAGCTGCTGCTTGAGTTGGATGCTAGTCTTTTGTTCAAGCCGGTCAAGTTCAAGGTTTTCCTGACCTACTGCTGAGCTAAAAATCAGTCCTAATACAATCAATAATGTCGAGATTGAGCTCTTCATAACTAAACTTCCGGTTCAATCAAAATGGTAGGAACCTGTTTCTGTACTGGTCAGATAGCTTTTGTGGCTCCGGCCTCGAGGTTAGAAAGATAGCAATGAGGACCAGAAAGTAATTTCAGGCCGCAAGATCTGGCGTCTGACCTTTTTGATTAAAGTGATCCAGGACGGTGGCCTCAATTTCCGCGTCAGTCATCTTGTCGGCCGTCTTAATTGTAATAAGTCGCTTATCTACGCTGGCTTTCTCCAAGCGCTTCATGAGTTCGCCTTTCGCCTCCCCCGGCCCAATTATCAAAATTTCTTCGGCGGTACCAATGACTGAGATAACCTCATCGTAGTAATTATTGAGGTGTTCCGTTAGCTCCCTCAGGCGAATGTCGTCCGCAGGCGTGGCCACGCCGGACTGTCGGTGATGCTTCTTTAAATTTGAGTTAATCAATTTTGTTTCAGCATTATTGTCAGCGACAAATACAATGAGAGCCTTCTTGTGATCAATCCACAAACCGATGCGTGTTTTCATATCGCTCCCTTTAGATCCAAGGACGAAAACTTTCGGATCTCAAAACAATCGTGATGAAGAAGCCTTAAGCTAGCCGGGTCATTCTCTAAAGTCCGAGCACGCGAAACTAGCCGCCATTCCTCTTTGCAATCCTAAAAAGCAATGTTTGTGCCTCGCGTTCAAGTCGGGTCGCAAATTTGTTTTTTTGGTGAATTTCGCGCTGACAACGTAAAGAGACATCAGTGGCAGACCTACCCGCCCACTACCCTGTCACACTATGGGGATCATCACCAAGATCGGTTAGAGGTCTTTCGGACTCCGAGTTGGGGCCGCCGTGGACTTAAAGTTTTTCCCGTTAACTAAGCTCCTGGCTTTTAGCGCGGGGAATGAACTTTGTAATACTCTCTAGCAGGTGACTAATGTCGGGCTTGATAACGTAAGCATTGGCTCCAGCCTTTTGGCCCATCGTCTTTTCAGCCTCACAACCCGCGCCGGAAAAGAAAAGAATCGGCGTGTGCGAATCGTTGCAGCGCACCTGGCGACACAATTCAAACCCGTCGAGATCAGGAAGCCAAGCGTCAAACAGATACAAGTCGAAGTGTTCTGCTTGAATAGATGACAAAGCCTCTCTTGCGGTTCCGACTGCTTTGGTCTCAATGCTACGCGACTCCAGTAGCATGCGTAACATTTCACGCGAGTCATCATCATCATCTACATAAAGGACTCGAAGGGTGGTCATCAGTGCCTCCTTAGTCAGCGGAGCCTTTTATCAAAGCAGTGGTGGCTGGCGCACTCCATAAGTCATAACCTGCGAAAATGAGAGGCGAGCCTGGCCCGGAAGGGGCGGTGCTCTCAGTCCTCAGGCCAAACTCTCAACATGTTTGTTACATCAGTTTTGAGATTGCCGGGTAAATTGACGTGTCAACCCGCGGCAAAAGGCGTAGTGTTCGCCAACGTTACTACTGTCGCTGTTGTTCTAATTTTCGTCCGCCGCACTTGAATCTCGATTGGGATGTCTTTTTTCGCACCGACAAATCAAGCGTCTTGTTGGACTCAGAACAAAGCTCTAACTGATACAGCCCGTGCAAGTCTCATGCCTTGCGTTGTCTCACATGTCCAAACCCTTTGTGCTGTCAAACTGGCCTTATTTTCCTTTGACCGACAAGAAAGAGATTGTTGGGTTGAGAATCATTGAGAGAATCTGCGCAGTAAGATCAGCAAAATTCCACGAAAAAAATCTGACGTCGCCGGTTTGAGATACACAGCGATTTTGCGCGGAGCATTCAACACATTTGCTGACAAGCGTTTCTGACTATTCCTCGATCCGCAGATCAAAATATTCTTAAGGGCATGTGTGTTGCTTCTCCAAGACTTGAGTCCTAGTTATTCAGTCAAAGGAGAAGGCTTATTTATGCAATTCCAGAATATCCAGCAATCGGCGCTCGCAAACGAAAAGTTTCGGAAGGTTTTGTTCACCAACAAGCATTCTCAGGTGGTCTTGATGAGTATTCCTCCGGGGGAAGACATTGGTCGAGAAGTTCACGAAGCTGTGGACCAGGTGCTGGTGTTCGTCAAAGGTGCGGGACGAGCGGATCTCGGGGGTGAAACTCATGATATTAGCCCGGGCGATATGTTCGCGGTGCCGGCCGGAATGGAACATGACTTCATCAACACTAGTACAGAAGATATGAAGCTGTTCACTGTGTATTCTCCGCCCGAACATCCGGACGGCACGGTGCACGTCACAAAGGCCGATGCTCTCGCACATCCGGAAGAGTAACGAGAAGCAATGCGACGGTCATTTCTGCATTAAGTGGTGCAACTTTAGAAGGACTGCGCAATCACATTGGGCATAATCTTGTAGTCCTTTGGTCCTTTGGCTATTGGGTTTCTATGCCTGGGCACTGCAAACGTATGGGTCGGGCACGCACGCCCGCACTGTCACGCTACTTGCGCTCATCGGCGTACAACTTTTTGCTTTCTATGTATCACCTTTAGCGAGGGTTCTGGGTATGGTTAGCTAAAGGGATTGCATTTACATGAAAGGAAATGTAAACGAGGCCCGTTGGATTGTAGTTCTCGCAGCTACCGCAATTACTCTGTATCTTTGCCGGCTTATGCGCAAGCCGTTCATCACCGTGTTGGAATGGGCGGCAGTATAGCTCTAGGATAGAAGATAAATTTCCGACTGCGAGATACAGTTGTGATTCCGCTCGTATCATCTCATTTGCAAGTGATCGACAGATGCTTCAACGTTGATCGTATTCTGAGTTTCAATCCCCTTGCGTCCGCCGTCGACTCCTAGAAGCCTGCTGGTCTCGACGTTCGTCAATGCTCGAGTCAAGATTCCCAGACCAACACCACTCATCATGGTGCCAACCACAGTTCGACGTTTGGCGCCATAAATCGTAAGGGCGCTACCAACTGCGGTGGCCACGAGGCGAGTAGTGGGCGACCAGTTTGTTTTCAGCGGTCCAAAGCCCTGAACTCCGCGCCGGCGTCCTCCTTGAAGTGCCGAGATATCTCCCGCCTGCTCATGTGCTTCAAGACGATTCTCAATGTTCTTAACTCCATGAATCCCGATTATAGTGTCGAGCAAGGGGTGAACTTCATCGGCTAGGATAAGACCACTCAGAACTATCACTCCATCAACAGCCTTTACCTCAACTGCACCCGGATGCGAGACTACACGACCCAATTTTGACCTCACTCTTGCCGCCAAGACATCGTCGAATACCGGGCCTTCGCCGGCAAAAACCGCCTTGACTTCCGCCAGGGCACCGCGCAGATGATTGCGAATGTCGCGTTGGGTCTTGCCGGCGGCATCGTTCGCAATCCTGCTGCCGTGTATAGCCTTGTTGCGCAACAACGCTCTGCGCCGTTTGCCACGATCCGGGTCACACAAGTACATCAAACCCGCACCCATTCCTGCTGCACTAATGAGCGTTAAACCTTTATTCATGATCCACCTCCATAACAGGACTCAATCTTTGCAGAGCATGATGTGCGCTGCCTCTAGTGAGACATCTCTTGATATTCTGCTTCGCATTCATCGCAGCAAAAAGGATTGTCGATTCCCTTCTCCATTGCCGACATCGCCTGGCGAAAGGTAACGTCATCGACATAGTAGATTCCGTTGCAAATTCCGCATACCAGCTCCGATTGATTTGGGCCTTTCCTGTATCTGGTCGGCCCTTCGACAACGTCGGACTGCTCTTCTGGATTAAGTGTTGATCTCAGTCTCATTTCGGCCTCCTCATGTTTCTGTAACTGAACGACAGCGACTCGCGCCTTCAATTTTCGACCAGACGTTGGAATTTTAAAGCTTGCCCTCGTCTTTATTGTCGCAATCCGGTTTCTTTTTTAACTGAGCACCCAACACGCGCGCAGCCTCTTTTATCTGGAGCGCTTCCCTCAAAGCCGCTGCGACGCGTAGCACGGATTTCGCTTCGGGCGTTTGAGAGCGATGAGCCGCCTCTTCAATCTGCTCCAACTCTTTCAATGTAAGTCCATTCGCGGCAATCCGGTTCATCGTTCTGAATCCTTTTGTATCAATGAAGGCTCTACCGAATCTTCTTGTCCGATCGACGTCGTGCTTGAAACTTTTAGCCGGGTATTCCAAAGTTTTTGTGAATTCTCCGACTCTATCAAAATCAATTGTTGTTCGTTGTATCCTCGCCAACCCGGTCTCGCAAAAGCTTCCCCAGCGCAAACAATGGGCACAACTTAGCCTTGAATTACAGACCAAGCTGTACCCACACGTTTGCCGGTTTACGGCACAACCGAGATTTGATTGTGAACTTCTGTTACGCCGGGCGCGGCACATGCTGCAGTGCAGCTTCGTCCTTTTCAAACCAGGAGCGCACATTACCTTCAACGTCACCTTGCCATCGGCGGCTTGTACGCTGATTCGCCGAGCGTCAACCTCGGCATTGCGCTTCACTGCGTCTTCGATCTTATCTTTGACTTCAATCCTGGAGACCTGCGGCTTCAGCGTGATGCTGTTGGTTACGCCCCTTACACCTGACAGGTATTTAACGGCGAATTCAGCACCATTCTTAAGTACCAATCAACGTTTCCTTCGAGGGTGATCCAACCGTCCTTCGCGGCCAGTTTGATCTTGTCGTCGGGAACATCGACGCGCGCTTGCAAGGCATCCAGCGCTGCTGAAGCAATGGCGGTATCGGTCTTCTCGAACAGCGGCTTCACCTGAATTTGGTTGGCCACTGACGCCATAAGTCTTCAGCACCTTTCTTAAGGCAATGCTCATGCCCAGTACGAAAAACTAATTCCATGTTTGTTATGCAAGAAATTGCAACGTTGTCGTGAACTGGTGAAATCAGGTGCGTCGTTTCGCTCAATCGCCTGAGGAACTTTGCGCAGTATTGATCAGTGGTTCTTTCCGTAGAAGTTTCCGCTAGTTTGGGGGAAAACACGCTAGCGGCGGGGCCTCATACGATAGCAAACATCAATATTAAACCGAGGACGAGCAGCAAAGCGCAGGCATATGCATTGCAGTTAGCAGCACTGCAATTATTGAAGATAGGAATGCACTTATGGCTCACAACTTGAGAATGCGGTCTCGGTTTCGAGCGTGCTGTTACTGACGGAAGACACGCTGACTGAGGTGCCCGAGAAGAAAATGGAACACGCCGCGGGCCTCGAGCAAATGTCAGCGTAACAACCGCTCAACAAAAAGGTGAGAACTCACCGCAACGAGTAAGGAGAAAACAAATGGAAGGCAAGACTATGGAAAATGTCACGGACGCAGCAATCAACTTAGCGCATTTAACACACCAGGTGGCAAAAGCGAAAGTGCTGATCGACGACGTCGTAGATGATGGAAAACGGAAGGTTGAGCGAACGGCCAAGCGAGGAATTGTTGCAATGGAGGATTGTATAGAAGACACGACCTATTTCATCAAACGCCACCCCTGGCCATCTGTGGGAACCGCACTTGGATTGGGGACAGCGATGGGATTGTTCGTCGGTTGGCTAACAAGCCGAGCCTTTGCCAGGAACGGGCAAAGTTAATTTAACTGGTAGCACCGCGAACAACTCCGAAAATCATGTCTCAAGTTGTCTGTGGAACCTGCTGGCCACTCGCTTTGGCCAGGCGTTCCCGGGAGGACTCGGCCGCCTGCCGGCGTACGTGTGTGATCCGTACAAACTTGAACGTATCAATGTCGTGTTGCTCAGTGAGGTCTTATGCGCAAGCTGGATTTCTCTGCCGGAGAACTGATCGAGAGAAAAGACGTATCCGACACGCTGGCGGTGTTCCGGTTTCGTGTCGCTGAACCGCTCTCCTTTAAGGCGGGCCAGTACGCAACGATAGCCATCCCTTGTGATGGGGAGCTGATTGAACGTCCCTATTCAATCGTATCTTCCCCTTACGAGCGATTTGTGGAGTTCTTCATCGAGCTGGTCCCAGGCGGACTTTTTACACCGCAGCTTTGGAAGCTTAAACCAGGGACCACAATTCAGATCCGCCAACGTGTAGTAGGACAGTTCACTCTGGATTCTTCGAGTGATCGACATCTGATGATAGCGACTGTAACTGGTCTGTCCCCCTTTATCAGCATGGTCCGAACTCAGAACTTTGACAAACAACGATGTAATAGTAAGCGCGATCAGTTTCTCATCATTCACGGCGCCAGTTGTTCAGCAGACTTTGGTCCCTACCGATGCGAACTCGACAAGTTGTGCTCCGAAGGGTGGCTAACGTACGTGCCAACGATTAGTCGACCATGGGACGATCCGAACTGGCATGGAGAGATTGGTCGAGTTGAGGATATCGTGCGAAAGCATACTGATCTGTTAGGTTTCAGTAGTACTAACTCAGTTGCATATGTATGTGGTCATCCGCAGATGGTCGAGAATGTTAAAAACATCCTGACGCGCGCCCGTTATCTCAAGCGCCAGATCCGGGAAGAACAATACTTTGCATTGCACGATCCACACGTCAAAATTAAAACAGCGATTGCAGTGCACTGACTTTTACCTGAGCGGCTGAAAGCGAGTCCCGACTCCTTATCGAATTCTCCAATGATCAATCAACAAGGATTGCCTCTTTGCTCACTTGATTCGGGGCTTTCATTGCGACCGTCTCCTTTGAAACGAAAGGCGAATTAACTATTGACGATCTCTACGCGAAGTCAGCGTTATTCTCTGGCCAGGCAGTCATGTCGCCTGCAAGGCATGGACGGTGCGGCTTAAATCGGAACCGAGCTGGTTGGGAGATAAATAACGACGTGCGACCGGAACGAGAGGCTAAAGCGGAAAAGCCGTTCATGGCAATTTCAAAAAGACCTTGTGACCGGAGAAATTCAGTGCTTTTAGGAAGACAGTCAGAATTGTCAACGAGGATAGCACCGCCGGAATTGAGGTGATTAATAGCCTCGATACTACAGGCGAACCGATTAGTGCCGTCAACGACGATTAGATCATACATGCCATCAATTGCTCTGACGTATTCACCACCTTCAGCAAATATGACTGACTTTATCGAGGCTGAAACGTGACTAAACCATTCGCGGTTATCCTCAACGCTAACTACTGCTTTGGCTCGTTTGTCCCACCAAAGAGTCGAGTTACCACAGCCGTATTCAAACACTGTGAAGTCGGAAAAGTCTAAAGAATCCAGATATTCAATCATCGGGTATGTGTACCATGGAAGCGGCTCGCCGTTGACGTCTACAACTTGGCTCTCAGCGATTGAGCGACCGTACCCGAACTTCATTAAGTTTTGTACCAGCTCGGTAACTAAAGGCACGGCCACAAGAGGGATTTCGGACAGATCTGACAGAGCAAAACGCGTTGACACCAAGGCACGATTTGGGACAAGGGTTTTGATCAATGGACGCAAGGTGAGCGACCTCCGAAAATTCAGATGCCTAAGTCTGTAAGATTAAATGGGAGTAGTCAATACGGAGAGGCTTTGCACAAAAACTCTAATCTTTGTGAGTGTCGAGCGATCAGTACAGTACCGCGAGCGAAGCGCGGCGGTGGCACACTCGACAATACGCCTAAATTCTGATCGTTGGTTCGTTGAGTGTGCCATCCGGTCGCTTCGCTCGCGGTACTGTACGGTTGGTATGTTACTTTTTGTGCAAAGCCATACGGAGATGATTAAGTTCCTCTTCACTCCGTAGGAGTGCGATGTTTATAGCCAGCGAGTGGCTGAGGAGTCTGCACTCCGTTAGGAGTGCGATGTAAGGCACTTGCTACATTTCGCTCCTAGCAGAGCAAAGACAATTTCAAGCTGTCGACGTCTATAAACATTTCACTCTTCCAGAGTGAAGACAAGTTGATCGTCTCCTCCTGCTCTTCACTCCGGAGGAGTGAGATGTTTATAGCCGCCGAGTCGCTGAGGAGGTGGCACTCCGTTAGGAGTGCGATGTTTTGGAACTGTCTGCACATTTCGCTGCTAGCCGAAGCGACGACAATATTGAGCCGACGCCAATGAAAATTTCACGCGTCCGACCAGGACTATTGGCGAGCCGAATCGTTCGCACTCCGTTTTAGGAGTACCATCTTTATAGCCTGCGAACGGACCTGAACCCTGCAGCCAAAAATCTGGCATCAGTCCCAACTCGCTGTTATCATCTCCTCACGTTCGACACATTCTCACGCTCACCAGAGCAGAAAAGAGCTACCTCATGGCTAACACCTTCTCACAAATCTACATTCAAACTGTGTTTGCAGTTAGCGGACGCCTTTCATTAGTTTCTGACTTCAAAGAGGAACTTCACAAGTACATCACCGGGATCGTGACCAAGCAAGGCCAAAAACTCATTAGGATAAATGGGATGCCTGATCATCTTCATATCCTGATCGGATTAAAGCCGGCGAAGGCACTCGCAGATCTCGTTAGAGACATCAAATCTGACTCGTCGGACTGGATAAACAAGAAACATTTGGCACGAGGCAAATTCGCATGGCAGGAGGGCTACGGCGCCTTTTCCTACGGTCATTCGCAACTAGATACCATCGTTCGTTACATCGAGAATCAGGAAAAACACCACCGCCGTAGATCATTTCGTGATGAGTACCTGACATTATTGCGGAAGTTTGAGATCGAGTTTAGAGAAGAATACGTGTTTGAGTTTTACGATGAGCATTTGTTCCACCGCAGTGAGGAATGGGATAAGACATTGCACTCCTAACGGAGTCCCCGGCCCTCGCATGAGCAACAGAATCCTCATGCCCATCGAAAAAATGGAAAATGTGATCTATCTGATCGTGGCGAAACGGTCATATTGGATCGCGATCTATCACTCCGTAGGAGTGCGATGTTTATAGCCAGCGAGTGGCTGAGGAGTCTGCACTCCATTAGGAGTGCGATGTACGGCACTTGCTACATTTCGCTCCTAGCGGAGCGAAGACAATATCAAGCTGTCGACGTCTATAGACATTTCACTCCTCCGGAGTGAAGGAAAGCCAATTCCAGCCCAGGGGGCTGTTACTCTCTCGATTTCACGAACACAAATTCAGCAGCCTTCTTCTTGTTATAGACTTGGAGAAGCATGAAATAGTAAGGAGGACACGACGATGGCTGATAGAAAGCGTCTGAAGAAGAAAATGCTTGACCGATGGGAGAACGAGGGCGGAAGTATTGTCACCGATACAACGCATCCGACCACACCGACGACCGAAGATAAGGGCCGCGGTAAAAAACTATCTTCTTCCCCCGACAACTCGACCGTCGGCGCTTCTCCATCTCCAGCAAAGGGGCGCAAGCCTACTCGGAAATGAGTCACGCCTAAAACTCATTGCGCAGAGGCTGTCGATGCTTATGTTTGTGCATCTTCTACTTCTGCATCTTCTGCATCCGATTTTTTCTTCCTCCGAAAACGACCTAGTAACCTGACAAACAAATCGTAAATGCGCTCCGACTCTTTCGCCAGGAGAGGCGAAGCGCTTGCCAGGATTAACACATAAAGGGCGGCAAACGGCTGCAAGACCCCCATCAAACCGCCGGCGATAGCGAGATTGACGATGATGATCGAAAACTCGCCGCGCGCCAGCAGCGTGAATGACGTATTCAGCGAGCCAACCGTTGATAAGTTGGACCGCCAGGCAACAATGAATCCGGCGATGACAACGCCGACGAGTGACAGAACCGCTGCCGCTACCGCCAGCCATGCCGCGCCACCCAATGTGAACGGATCGATCGACAGACCAAAGCTGAAAAAGAAGATCGCCCCGAAAAAATCGCGGAACGGCACTACGAGACGCTCCATGCGCTCGCTGTGCTCGGTTTCGCCGAGTATCAGTCCAAGCAACAGAGCGCCGATCGATTCAGCAACGTGGATTGTCTCGCCAAGTCCGGCGAGCAGAAACAGGGAGCCGAAAATCACTACGACGAAAAGTTCATTCGACGAAATGCGAAGCACGCGGTTTAAGACGGGCGTCGCCCAACGACCTATCAGCATTAAGCCAACGATGAAGCCGAGGGCGATCCCGCCTGACGAAAGGACGCCCGGGAGCGACGTCGCGCCGCTCAGCACGATGCCGGAGATGAGCGACAGATATACTGCGAGAAAAATATCCTCGAACATCGTGATGCCGAGTACGATCTGCGTTTCGGGATTTGCCATGCGTCGGTAGTCAAAGAGAATTTTAGCGACGATGGCGCTCGATGATACAGTCGTCAACCCGGCGATGATCAGAGCCTCACGCAAAGGAAAACCCGCGAGATAACCGAACGTGAATCCAACAATGAAATTAATGCCGACGTAGATCGAGCCTCCGACAAGGATTGACCGCCCCGCCTCAATCAGGCGTGTGAGGTTTGCTTCCAGACCGAGATAAAACAGCAGAAACAGAACGCCAATGCGACCCATGAAGGAGATGAGCGAGCCGGTCTCGATGAAACGGAAGTCGAAGGCTCCGAACTGCGGGGCGTGTGGACCAACCGCGATTCCGATTAGGATTAGGAACGGAATGTTGGACACGCCAAGTTTATTGGCGAGGGCGATGGCAAATGAAATTAATCCTAACGCCAGGCCGATTTCTAAGATGATGTTATCCACCAGCTCACCCCGCACTTCCTTCAATCAGGAGTCGTTTCAATGCGTTGATTGTGCGCCTATCGCCTGCGGCGATGAGCGTGGCCCCCTCGTTCAGGACGGTATCCGCTTCGGGGTTAAGGCGCTTAGTCTCATCGGGTTCGATGATCGAGACGATGGAAGCGCCTGTGCGGGTACGAACTGCGAGTTCGCGTATTGTGCTGCCAATGCAAGCTGCATCTCTTTCAATCGTGAACCACTCAAGCACGAGGTCGCCTAAAATAACCTCAGCCATCGGGAGATTTCGTGGCACGTAGGTCAGTCCACCGACAATCCCGGCGATCTGTCGCGCTTCGCCATCCGAAAGTCTCAAAACCGACGCCGCTCGGTCCAGGTTTCTGCGAGTAAAATGGTACAGTTCGCGCGTGCCGTCATCGTGAATAACTATTACTAGCCGGTCGCCCGTCATTGTCTCGATCTGAAACTTGCGCCCTACGCCGGGCAGAAACACTTCGCTAATGGTGGACATGATTAGCCTTGCCTTCCTTTGATAAAACTGTCCGAAGCAATTTGTTGGAGAATTGTACCTTATGACAATAGAAGTTAGGACCAACCACCGATGGTCTTTGGTTTTATGCTTTTTGATTGTCTGCTCGACTAATGTCTTAGCACAATCCAAAGCATTTATCCGAGTCAATCAAATCGGCTATTTGGTCTCAGACGAAAAGATTGCGATAGCTTTTTCGAAGAGCCCTTTGCATGGTGACTTTGTTTTGTTGGATAGAACAAACCAGGTTGTGTACCGAGCTCCTTTGAAATCGGTGGCGGCGCCCACCTGGCGTGGCTCATTTCCCTATTATTACGAATTGAACTTCTCTTCATTCAAAACACTCGGCATGAACACCTTGCGAATAGAAGAGAGCGGTACAACTTCGACTGCGTTTACCATCGGAAAATATCCGGTTTATCAGGAAGACTTGCTTTCTTTCATGCGCCAGCAACGCTGCGGTTACAACCCTTACTTAGACATGGTTTGTCATATGCGCGACGGTCGCACTGTTTACGGCCCGATCCCTGATGGCAGCTTTATCGACGCTAGCGGCGGATGGCATGATGCGGGCGACCAACTGAAGTATTTGATTACTTCCAGTAACGCAACAGCGCGAATGCTTCTGGCTTTCGAATTGGCCAAAAACAACTTTGCAGACAGAGTCGACGCGCTGGGCCACCCAGGGGCCAACAGCATCCCCGACGTTCTCGACGAAGCAAAGTGGGGATTGGACTGGATTCATAAGCTCCATCCGGCGCCCGATCAGTTGTTCCATCAGGTTGCGGACGATCGCGATCATGTTGGCTTCAAACTTCCCGATCAGGACCCAGCCGATTATGGATGGGGAAAGAACAGTTATCGCCCAGTGTATTTCGCCGATGGCAAGCCGCAGGGTTTAAGAGAATGGAAGAGCAAAGCCACGGGTGTTGCAAACATCGCCGGAAGATCGGCGGCTGCTATGGCAATGGCCTATCGCATTTGGAAAAATGATCTGAAGGATCCGGTATTTGCTCAGAAATGTTTGAAAGCGGCCTTCGAACTCTACAAGATGGGAAAGAGACAAGAGGGTTATCAACAAGGCAATTCTTACAGCGCCCCTTATCGTTACAACGAGAACACCTGGGCCGACGACATGGAATGGGCAGCGGCGGAGTTATTTAAAGCGACCCGCGAGCATTCTTATCTTGAAGACGCAAAGCGATATGCAAGATTGATTGGCCCAACCTCGTGGATGCAGCGAGACACAACTGAGCATTACGAGTTTTACCCATTCACAAACGTTGGACACTTCGCCTTGTATCCGCTCGTTGATGCCAGGACCAAAGCCCAGCTCGCAAACTATTACCGCGACGGAATCGAAAAGGTCATTGCGCGTGCGCAACGGAATCCATATCACGTGGGCGTTCCCTTTCTATGGTGCTCGAACAACCTTGTCGTTGCGTTCATTACGCAGGCCTTGCTATATCAAAGAATGACCGGAGATATGCGATATCGCAATGCGATGTTGGCCCACCGCGATTGGTTATTTGGTCGCAATCCATGGGGCACGTCGATGTTTACGGGAATTCCGCAAGGTGGTGAGTTTCCAGAGGACGTACACTTACCCACAGTACAAATTCTGAAAAAGCTGGTGATAGGTGGCTTAGTAGATGGACCAATCGCTACCGATACATACAACAGTCTGCGCGGTTTGCATTTAAATCAGCCTGACGAATTCGCGGAGTTCCAAACCTCGGATGTCGTCTATCACGACGATGTGGGCGACTATTCGACTAATGAGCCCACCATGGACGGCACTGCCGATGCGATTCTTATGATGGCCTGGCTCAATGGTGCATTGGACCATTGAGGAAGCGTAACTGTGCTCGGCAGGGTTAATCCGCGAAGGCCGATTCCCTGTTTCGCTTGCAACGCATTAACTAACTCGACCCCGAAGATGCGGCCGAGTTTGATCTGTGCCTTCATGGTTCTTGTATCTCAGGGCAAACTACCGGCCCTAGACGAAAATTGGTCTAATCTGACTCACGAGCTTTTCTTGACGAGCGAGCGGGATCGCGGACGACCACAACGGAGCAGTGCGCGTTCATCGCGACCGCCTCGGAGACGCTACCTAACAGGAAACGCTTGAAACCGCGTCGACCGTGTGACCCCACGACGATGAGGTCAGCCTTCCATTTTTTTGCCTCTTCTAAAATGACTTCTTTCGGATTACCGGAGAGCACGGTCACCGTCGCGTTCAATCCTGCGGAAGCCAGAACATCTTCGGCGCTCTTACTATTGACTATCGCGTTGGTGGGCCTGATCAACCAAGGCTCTTCGACCGAGACGATCCTGAATTCGCTGCGTTCCGGCCAGGGCCGCATGGCGAGGGCTTCGGCCGCCGCCAGCGAAATCTCTGAACCGTCAGTGGCGACCAACACCCTTCTCGCGCTGTCTAAGGTAAGAGCGTGATCGTTCGTTTGATCACGCACGATCTGGACGGTGCAGGGAGCCGACGTCACGACGGCTCTGGCGACGCTGCCAAGCATCCAGTGCTCAAAGTCCTTTCGGACATGCGCACGCACAAAAATCAAATCCGAAGACCACTTCCGCGCGAAGAATGGAATGAGAAATCGCGGGTCTCCCCTCGTGACCAGCACTTCCGCCGGAATGCCGACCTCTTTTAGGCGCTCAACGGCAAGGCTTGTTATTTGTTTCCCTCGACTTTCCATCTCTTGGCGCACGGCGTTCTTTCCATAGCCAAACTCGCGCCATACCTCCAGCGGAACATCGGCGTCCGCTACAACTGAAAGCACATGTGCTGACGTGCCCTTCGGCCACGGACGGACGCCGACCGCTGCGACGAGCACTTCGGTCGAATTTGCCGAATCAACCGCAATCAAAAGTTTCATACTTCAATGCCTTCATCAGCCGTCCGTTAAAGAGTTCCCACCAGATCACGCGAAAGTCATCTCATTCCAGACTGACCAGTTGGCAAACTAAAGCTCGTAGTTTCCCTCAGCCTCGGGCTGATAAAGGACCTCGTCAACTTTAAGCCGGCGCACACCGGAGGGTACGGGCCACTCAATTGTATCTCCTCGTTTGTAACCCAAGATAGCCGTACCGATGGGTGCCAGTATAGAAATCTTGCCTTCGCTAAAGTTCGCCTCTGTTGGAAACACGAGGGAATAGGTATTAGCTTCACCGCTAACCAAATCCTTCAAGCGAACTTTCGAACGCATGGTGATTACATCAGCAGGAATATGTTTGGGATCAACAATGTCTGCTCGATCCAGTTCGGCTTCCAACTTGTTCAGGTATTCCCTGTCGATGCCGTTGCGCTCGCGGGTGATTTCGATCAATCCGCTAAGACGTTGATAGTCCGGTTTTGTTATATAAATGTTCACGCTCTTTTTTGATTTCTTTCTCATGGTATTACTGTCCCTTCAATGCAAGAATGGTTTTCTTATTAAGTCCCTCACCACCTCTTAAAAAAGACTCCGCACACGTCAATCAGGCTGCGGGTTTGAAGTATTGATCACTAAAGTTTTTTCCGCGCACGAGCTCAACTGAACAGTGCGATCCCAACACAAGCGCCTCTGCAGTTTTCGCCGGGCCCAGACCGTTATAGCCGTTCAACTCGTGGCTCAATCCGACGAATATGCAATCAGCAGCGAACTCGCGCGCCTCATGAAGAAGCACGTCTTGCGGTTTACCATCCCTGATCGCAATCGAAACCCTTAGACCCTTTGAGCGCAACTTCTGTGCGGCTTGCTCCAACATCACAGTGATCTCGGAATCCTTCATGGGATCACGTGGGCCATTCGTACGCACCGCCACTAAGCGTGTCTCGCTTCCGGGGGGCCAAACTCGATCTGCTACTGCGTCAACCACGTCGGCCGCTGACATAGAACCTGGCACGCCGAGGATGATTCGTATTGGAGAATCGACCTTCCAATCATTTGGTCGGGCAATGCGAACTGAGCAATGTGCCTCTCGAGCTACCTTGAGCGCAGGTCCAGCGTAATCAGTTATTTGCGGCGAAGAACTAGTGCGGGCCCCCACGACAATAAGATGGGCTCCCCACTGTTTAGCCTTTCGCAGAATCTCATCAGCAACCGTAGCAGTATCCTGCATCGCCTCAGCCGTTACCTTAGCCGAAGGAAAGATGGAACTAATCCGGTGTTCAGCTTCACGTGACAAGAACCGTTGCTCTTCATGATCCCTTAATGCTGGCACAAACGAAGCCGCTCCCGCAGTTAGAACCCTCATTCGACGAGCACTGACGGCGCGAGTAATCTCGTAGGGTGACAAAGGTAGCCACACATTCGTCACTGCAACGAGGGCGTCAAGTGCTTGCGGTAGGCCTGCCCTTCTCAAATCGTCCAGCGCCATTTCGGCGCTTTCCGAACCGTCGTAAGGAATCAACACCTTAATACTTTTCTCAGGGGCCTGTACGGCAGACATAGCGGGCATCGCACGACTTGGTTCATTTTTGGCTATTTTCAATAACATGTTGCTCTCTCCACATCCGAGGGAAATTGATTCTTATAATCGTCACAGAAAAGCTGCTTCGCGCGACCTCGCATACAAACCAAAATTACTTTTTGGGGTAGTAAAACGAACCGACCATTTTATGCTGGTCCAAATCGAACCGGCGGCGAGCGCCACAAGCTACACATGTTCGGTAAGTTTCACTCCCCCGGCTAAACGGACGACTCAACTGTACGTGCCAGCATCCGAAGATTCGCGCGGTCGCTCCACGCACCTTACTGACCAGGTCCGCCATCACGGTCGGTAGATCTTCGCCAGCTTGTTCAACTACCACTTCCATGAATTAGTTCCTCCAAAACCTTGGTTTTAGTCTGAATGGCTCTGTAGCTACGTGATCAGTCAAAACTCACCCCTGTAACTTCCAGCACCATATCCGCTCGCTCGGAATTCTTACTGATGCTTTCAAGCAGAACACGAACACCGATTGCCTCGCCTGGCTCAAGTGCGGTTTGCCGCGTCGGAATTACCATTACCGTCCGCTCACGAACAGTTAAGTTTTGAGCGTCGACGATCGCACCGCGCATCTCTAACCCACTTATGGTTCGTCCGGTGTTGTTTCTGACTGTCGCTGTCAGATCTACCGCGAGACTATCGAAAGGATGTATCTGCTCCCTGCCGAACAATTGAGCCACTTCAATTTGTTCCCGAACCTGTTCGAACTCGGGCTCTCCCGGTCGTAAGGCACTTAACAGACGCGATCCTGAATTAGAGTTCACAGGCTGCGTCATTGCCACCTGGTACAAACCCGCTACCATCAGAGCGATCATCGTGGTGATGACTCCCGCCAGGATAAGTATTGGCCACCGGAGTTCTGGCTCTTTAATTAATGTTGGACCACGGTATGACATGACTTTTGTATCTCCTAATTACTTGAATTTATCGGTGTTGACGCGCTTCAAGACTTACCGGCGCGATTGAAAGCCGATGACGAAACTATGCCCACAGTCTTTGCAGATGTATCGATCCTTTTCATGAGCACCTACAACCAATCGCACTTCAGAGCAGTTCGGACATTGCACGAGCCATTGCCTCAACCTTTTCAACCACTTTTCTCCCGCACCTTCTCCATTCCCAGGTGCAGTTAGGGCACTGTGTTCGCTTGGTCCTAAACTCATTTGGTCGCTCCGTTTGTCACATTGCCTAACAACGATTGTTACAGTGCTAGACTAGCTATCAAGGCTAATGTGGAATAGCGTATTAACACCTGAATCTTGCGCGTATTTACACCTGAGATTTATCAGGCATCTGCATAGCCGTGGACCTTACGACCTGGAAAATGCTGCCTTACTACGGAGGGATTACGATGAGTGAAAGCGAGGAGAGGAACTATTGAGGCTGCTGGTATGCCAAGAGGCGGTGCGACTCAACTCTCTCGATCGATTGAACATTGCGCTCAGCAGATGGCTTCATCAGCCTGTTAGACAGACGCCAGCAAGCAATTGGAAGCGGCACTTTATTCGTTTTGTTTTCGTCCGCGCACATGAAGGGCCAACTCTACCCGGTTGCTCAGACGCTTCTTATCAAGAATGCGACTGATGTGCCCTTCTATCGTCCTCAAGCTGAGCTTTAGTTCAGCGGCAATCTCCTTGTTTGAGAGTCCACGCGCAACGGCCTCAGCGACGCGCCACTCCGCGTCCGTCAAGTCTTCGTCGCGGATCAAATCTGAGTCGTCGGGCTCCTGCTCACCAAACATGCGCGCGAGGTCGGAATGAGTGCGTTGAACCCGCTCAAGGATGCTTTTGACGATAGCCACCAATTCTTCAGGCTCGAAGGGCTTTGTGACGTAGGCATCTACGCCGGTGCGAAATCCCGTGATGCGGTCCGCGGTCTCATCTTTGGCGGTGAGGAAGATGATGGGTACGAGGCGGCTACGGGGCGCCGCGCGCAGATTCCGCACAAGCGCGTAGCCATCCATCCCCGGCATTCTAATATCACTGATGATCAGGTCAGGAAGTGCTTCCGCGACACGGACCATTGCCTCTGCTCCCCTGCGCGCCGTCTGCACGTCGTAACCTTCTGCACGCAATGTTTCTGATACCGCAAGGAGGAGACCTGGGTCGTCGTCAACAACCAGCAAATGTTTCGTCATGAAGTTAATCCTTATTCCGGTTTATTGCATCCGCCGTCATTCCATAATGGCAAGTGCAATTTGAAAGTGCTGCCGCGTCCAACTTCGCTCTCTACAGTGATCCGCCCTCCCATTCTCTCCATCACGTTACGGGCAAGATAAAGACCAAGGCCAACGCCTGACACATCGGCATCCTCCAGGAACTCAGCGTTGGTCGTGCCTTCAGCCATCGCCGCCGAATGGGGCGCCGGACGTCCGCGGTGAAATTTGTCAAAGAGAATGGGCATATCCTCCGCTGGTATACCTCGACCGTTGTCTGTCACGTTTATGACTACATGCGATTCTTCTTCAGCGGCGGATAGAATAATGTGGCCGCCATCCGGTGTGTACTTGATGGCGTTTTCAACGACGTTCGAAAGAACACGACGAAGCTCTTTGGGGTCAGCGCAGACTGGCGGAACCTCAGGCTGAGGTTCAACTCGAAGGTCGTGTCCCCTCTTCTCAGCTGATCGTGCCTCTGACTTGACGACGGAGGAGATCACTTCGTCCACTTCAACACGTTCGTGTGTAACGCGTAACACACCGCCTTCGATACGGGAAAGGTCCAGCATGTTGAGTACAAAATCAATTTGACGATCACACTCCACAGAAATCGTTTCCACATACTCGCGCCTTTTCTTTTCCTCGAGCCCGTCGCGCATCAGCAGTCTCGTAAGCGCCTTAATTGTCGTCAAAGGTGTGCGCAGCTCGTGCGAGACAGTTGAGACAAACTCCGACTTGAGTCGGTCGATTTCGGCCAATCGCGCTGCCCTTTTTTGTAATCGCTCGGCCATCGAGTTAAAGTTCATACCAAGCCGTGACATTTCGTCGTGCCCTTCGGTTGGCGCTCGCGCCGAAAAATTCCCGCCTCCAAACTCTTCAGCCGCGAGGTTAAGGAGCCGCACGGGCCGGGCAATACTCCTTGCGATGAGCAGCGCCCCTGTCATCGTACAGAGCACAACTATCAAGCCAACGACTGAATAAACCATCAGCTGGCGCCACGCAGACGCATAAAGAATCGTACTCGGAATACCGACCATGACAATGTAGCCGGTTTTGCCTACGCGCCCGAGACCATAGACACGCTCAACACTATCAATCGAACTCCTCACAACTACGAGTCCCGTATTCTGATTCTGAAGCGCCGAGAAAAACTCGGAATTACTTAGATCCATTCCTATTGCGGATTCTGGAGTCTGGCTACGATAGACCACGCGGTATCGCTGATCGAGCAAAGTCACAACCGCGCGATCTGGCAAGGTGATCCCGTGGAGTGGCTCATTCAACGCCACGCCGTCGATGCGTGCGACTACAGCACCTCCATCTTCAAGCGGTACCCCGATAGCCAACAGATAACGTCCCTCTCCGTGCGTCCAGTCTGTCTCAACATCGGGCACTCCACCTCGAACTCCACCGATGAGCTTCTCGGCCAGACCGGGAGGAAGATTGCCGGCGTCCGCGGGTTCAGTCGCCACAACTTTTGCATTTGCATCCAGCACTCGGAGATCGATCCAATGTGTGCGGTTTCTTAGCGCAGCCTTCAAATTTTCTTCGAGAAGGGACTTGTCATTCAAGTGGCTAGGCGGATACGAAGCTATGGTTTTCAGAGGCTGGTATTGGGCGTCAAGCCAGCGATCGAAAACGACGGCGGCCAATTCTGCTTGCTGCTCAAGCCCCTCATTAAGCTGGTTTTGCTTTTGACTCCAAACTATCCCAAGTACTGTAAGTCCGACGATCAAAAGCGGCAGAACACCACCTATTGCCAGCGCCAATAATCGCCCGCGTATACTCATCCTGCCTCCAAACTGATATGTGGTGGGAAGTATAGCAATCTGACTGGCAGCCAACACAGGAGAAAACCCCTATGTGGCGCGAGTGATAACACGCTCGTTGCAAATTGGTTTAATGAATATGATTCACTCGTCTAACCAAGGCGGGAATCGGGTTTGACAAGAAAGACGGGAAGTACTTTTGGGAAGCAATCGAGGATCGACCAAAATGATTTTTAGACTTCGAGGAAAAGCCGTTAGCGGAAGATCTGCGACCGAGGTTGTGCGCGCGCTGGAAGCAGGCGACAGCGACTATTGTCAGGGTGGCGGAACAATTCGTCAGTACCTTGATTGGTCTCTTAATCGACTAAACGGCAGCGTACCACCGCGCGATCTTCATCTGAGTGACAGGCTGGAAGATGAACCACTTGCGCTCGGGTATCTTCTTTTGCTCGATGAATACGGCGTGGGTAAAATTGTCGAGCCAACCAATAGATCGAAGGAGTAAACAATGAATACAGCTCAATCTCAGACGGGCTTTTTTGACAACGTCTCAGCCTATTTTGATCAAGCAGCGTCGTTCACCCAGCATCCGAAAGGTCTGTTAAATCAGATAAAGGTCTGTAACAGTGTCTACTCGTTCAAGTTTCCTGTACGTACCCGACAAGGCTATGAGGTTATTTCAGGCTGGCGCGCACAGCACAGCCACCACAAGCTACCAGTAAAAGGCGGAATCAGATATTCCGAGGACGCCAATGAGGATGAAGTAAAGGCTTTGGCCGCGCTCATGACGTACAAGTGCGCAGTAATGGACGTACCGTTTGGGGGAGCCAAGGGCGCCGTAAAAATCAACCCGAAGAATTACACGATTGAGGAGTTGGAACAGATCACGCGGAGGTACACCTCAGAGTTGATCAAGAAGAACTTTATTGGTCCGGGGGTGGATGTGCCCGCTCCAGATTACGGCACGGGGCAGCGAGAGATGTCGTGGATAGCAGACACCTATGCCGCCTTCCACCCGGGAAAGATCGATGCACTTGCTTGCGTGACCGGTAAACCCATTTCTCAGGGTGGAGTTCGGGGACGACTTGAAGCCACAGGACGCGGAGTCTTCTTTGGTCTGCGCGAAGTGTGCAGTCACGGCGACGACATGATGCAGGTCGGCCTCGACAAAGGATTAGAGGGAAAGCGCGTCGTCGTCCAGGGATTGGGCAATGTCGGCTACAACGCAGCTCAATTCTGTCAGCACGGAGGCGCAGTCATCATCGCACTAGCGGAATACGAGGGCGCCATCCATAACCCAAAAGGGCTTGACGTCGAGGCTGTGATGAAGCACCGGAAGGAAACTGGTTCCCTGCTTAACTTTCCAGGAGCAACTAATCTCGGTACTCGAGAGGAAGCTCTCGAACTTGATTGCGACATTTTGATTCCGGCTGCACTCGAGAATCAGATCACCGAAGAGAACGCGGGTCGCATCAAGGCGAAGATTCTCGCGGAGGCGGCCAACGGACCGACCACTGCAGGTGCAGCGGAGATCCTTCTGCGTAAGGGCATCCTCGTCGTCCCCGACATCTATTTGAACGCAGGCGGCGTGACTGTCTCATATTTCGAGTGGCTGAAGAATCTGTCGCACGTCCGATTCGGAAGAATGGGTAAGCGATTCGAGCAAAAAAGTTTTGAGAACCTGCTGCGTGTCATCGAAGAAAACACCGGACGAAGACTCTCCGACGTGGAACGAAAAACTGTTGCGCGCGGTGCCGACGAGATCGATTTGGTTAACTCCGGTCTCGAGGAATCGATGGCTGTGGCCTATAACCAGATTCGTGAGATATGGAAATCAGATCCCGGAATTCCGAGTCTCAGGACAGCAGCTTTTATCGGCGCAATAAACAAGATAGCTACATGCTACGCCGAGCTCGGCATCTTCCCGTAAAAAGGCTAATCAGCTGACGTCTGAAGAGAAATTGATTTAGAACTCAGGAGGATATATGGAACGATTAGAACACACACAAGAAACTACGTTATCTGATAGCGGCCTCTACGAAGTCATCGAAGCGGAGCCTACCGAGGTGTTAGACGACGAGATCCGCCGGTTGAAGGAGGAATTGGCTAACGAGCGAGAACAAAGTCTTCGAATGCTAGCCGAATTTGATAACTACCGGCGGCGCACGAGACAGGAACGTGCTGTCGCGGAGCAGGCGGGCAAACGCGAGGTCCTTCTCGCGTTTCTTGACGTAATGGACGACTTCGATCGAGCGCTGTTGCACGTAGGCGAAGCATCGGATGCAGTGTCCAACGGTCTCAGACTCATTCGTCAGCGATTCAGCGACGTGCTGCGCTCCAACGGCGTCACACCATTTGATAGTGAAGGCAAGCCGTTCGATCCAACGATACATGAAGCGATGACCATGATCGATAACGACGGTGACGGTGATAAATCTGAGACAGTTTACGCCGAAGATCGACGCGGCTACTTCATGAATGGCGAACTGCTTCGTCCAGCGCGCGTGGCAGTATTGAAGTGACCCCAGGGTCAAAATCAATCGAGGCACGGAACACGTCACGAAAACTATTTATTCGAAAGGGCAGAAGGAATGAAAACGAACCAGGGAACAATCATCTTCGCTGAACGGGTCGCCGATTACGGTAGGCTGCGCTCAGTCTTGCGTGAGTGGGGTTACGGAGAAAGCGAGATTCAGCGTTTTCTCAGCGAGCCGAGGGTCACCGCCAAACAGCATGAGCGAAATCAAAGGAGTGATCAATCCGGAGACATCCCGCATAGCGTGTCTTAACAACATTACTACAGTTCGCGAAACCTCGTCGTCTTCACTCTTTTAGTTGTCATTTTTATTGACTCAGTTGGTTTTCCGTTTGGCGGACTCCTAAGAAATCCATTTGAGTATCGCTTCGAAGCCAACCGCCAAAAAACCCCGCGCACCGCAGACCGGTGACGATGTAAGGACAGCTTCGCATCAGCTGCCAGAGAAATCCCGAACGATAATTTTCAATCATTAAGACAATTGGACCTTGGTCCAGACCGTAGTAGCCCTTTGAAATCCATCCTTTGCCTGACGTTCCAGCGAACGTCGGATTGAAACTACACTTGAATCCATATTTGCTGGTCATTTCAGGAAAGGTTTCGTCGAAGTAGCGGAGCGATGGCAATACAATTTCGGGCGCGAACGGGAGTGAAGCGATGACGGCCCATGGAGCCAGCGTGCCATCGTCCGGTCCATCCGGAATGCCTCGGTTTATGTAGTCATAGAACTGGCGTTCCTTGCCTTCGATCTTTTCAATTGCTGGTCCAGGACCGTCACTCGCAGTAAGACCCCAAATGTATTCACCATAACCTTTGAAGCCTCTCGGATTCTCAATCGCGTACTGTTGCTGAGCGTAAGTCGCCCGACGGCTGTTTTCGAAATAATCGATCTTTCTGTAACGCATGTACTCGTCCTGAATGCCGCGAAAATCGATCCACATGTGCGAAAGCTGATGGATGAAAAGCGGACCAGCGTAGAGGAAGTCGTATCCATAAAGATTTCTCCACTCATAAGTCCTGGTCCAGGCCTGGTAGCTCTCTTTTGGTAGAGGGTAGGTCGGCGAGGCAAGACCGAGAACGTAAAGAATCAACGCTTCGTTATAGCCTTTCCACCGATACTTTATGAATCCCTCTTCGGGCGTCCAACCGTGCGTTACGGTGTCTCCGCCATTCTGCGCCCATTGCCAGTCCGTGCGGCAATAGAGGGCCGTCGCAAGGTTTCGGATTTCACGTTCATTTTTTGTGTCACGGTTGAAATATTCGGCGGCAGTCAATGCGCCGGCAATCACGAACGCGGAATCGATTGTTGACAGTTCGCAATTAAGCGCACGGCGGCCTGTCTTCATGTCGAGAAAATGATAGTAGAAACCCTTGTATCCGGTGGCGTCCGGTTCCGGACCTTGCGGACTATGCCAGAGGAAGCGCAGCAACGTAAGGGTCCGCACAATCGCATCGTCGCGTGTAATGAAACCGCGCTCAACGCCGACGGTATAAGCAGCCAGTGCAAATCCGGTCGGAGCGATACTGCATGGCGCCCCCTGTCGAGTGCTGTCTGGCACCAGGCCATTCTCAGGATTTGTTTCCTTCAGAAAATAGTCAAACGTAAGACGCTGGAGCTCTTGTAGCTCGGGATCAGAAAAGGGCTGTTGTTTCGACTTCACCGCAAATCTCTGTTCGGAATTCATGATGGCGACCCACCAACCTACAGTGCGCTGCGGACTGCGCGCCGCACCAGCTCCGCTGTCAGACCATAAACGAAATGTGATGAAAGAGCGTAAGCGTGGGTTGATACCGGATAGGCCATTGGTCCTTTGGAGAGACCAAGCAACGGCACTGCACCCTCGTCGACCACTAACCAAAACGCCGCGCCGAACGGCAGGCCTGCGCCCGCGGTAACGTTCGGCGCTCGTTCCGCTGCCGCGCCATATAGTCCACCTACAGACGTGCCAAGAAGGTAGTGAACAGCTGTGCCCGCGATCTTCTTTTCACCTGGCGTCAACTTGTGATCAAATACACCCTCTGAAATTGCGGAGGCAGTTCTTACAGTCGTGTCATCCTGAGCTTCTGGCTGCGAGCCAAACTCCGAATTATGAGTGTCAGGGTCTTCCCCGCCACATGCAGCCTCGCCCGAAGCATTACGAAATTGGTCTCCCGGCGAATTCTCCAAGCTGTGAGAGACTTTGCTCCATACATCTTGAAATCGGTTCATGGTCCAGGATCCTACCAGGCCTCCAATGAGACCTGCCGCCAACCCCTTCCATACAGCGCTGTCATCGGATCCGCTTTTGCGTGTTGTGTATTGCATTTCTTAACCCTCATTTCCAGATTCGATATCACCGTTCAGGTTAAATCCGCTTTCAACCCACTTCGCGAGCTGTGGCAGAACGCACGGCTAAATCCCGTTTAAGACGCTCGTCACAAACATTCCATGCTATGTTCGAGAAGAACGCCTCGATATATTTAGGCCGCTCGGCTGGTTTGTAATCAAGCAGGAAGGCATGCTCCCAAACGTCCATCACCAGTACTGGATTGAATCCAGCCACGTTGCCCGTCTCATGAAGCGTGATCCAGTGATTGGACAGTCGTCCATTCGCTGGATTCTCGTAACAGATGGCCCAACCTACACCCCGCATCTTGCCAATGCCGACAAAATCCGCCTTCCAGATGTCGTAGCTACCAAAGCTCGCTTCGGCCGCTCTAAAGAATGTAGAGTTCTTTTGCGGATCACCCGAACCGTCTCGCGTCATGTTGCCGAAATAATATTCGTGCAGGACCATTCCGTTGTATTCAAACCCCAAGCGGCGCGTGAGTTCGGAGTAAGCTGGCACCTCTTCCTGGTCCACTTTGCCGTCCCTCAGGAACGCGGAAATCTTATCTGTCAGCTTATTCGTCTCTTTTACGTATCCTTCGTAGAGTTTGAAGTGCATCTCAAGCGTTCGATCGGATATGCCATTTAAGTTACTCAGATTGAATTGTTTGGCTTGGTATGAATTCGTATTTGACATTTCATCACTCCTTTTCAATCGCGGGCAATCTAAGTTTTCCGAGTGCCCAATGGGTTCACTTTGTCGCGGAAAATACCGCGAATCGCTCGCGGGTTTGTATGTCTGACGCAAGCCTTTCTGACTTCACTTGCTTTGAATGGGCCATAGCCGTTTTGAGCAATCGAGCGATGGCGTGGTACCCGTGTTCCAGGGCCACAATCAGGGCAGTTTTGCCGGAGCTGCAAACTTTGTTTGCATCTGCGCCACTTTTTAACAATGCCTGAGTGATCCCGATGTCGCCGCTACATGCCGCGAGTGTTAAGGGCGTACAACCACAATGGGCCTGGACATTCACATCGGCCCCAAACTGCAACAACGTTCTTACGGTGGCGGTCCTCAGGTTAATGACAGCGAACATTAGCGCCGTTCGCCCTTCAAGATCTTGCGCGTTCACGTCGGCACCATTGCGGAGCAGCGCTTTAACCGTTTCGGTCTGACCATCGAGTGCAGCGCTCATCAAAGAAGTAATGCTTCCCTCATCCCTTGCATCAGCAGATATTCGTTCGTGCAACATTGTGTTTCTCCTGTGGCCGTACCACTTCGCATTTCTTAGCACGCTGCCAAATTCTTATCTCGCGCTGCCAGAGGCTTGCATTCGTGAGACAGCATCTGTTTCGCTGCCGGTGGATGGCTTAGCAAGGAAGTGGCCGAAGACGATTTCGGGGAGACTGTTTGGTTGTTCAGCTACAACATCATGACCTTCTCTCACCGGAGCCAATTGCCGGGACGTTACGCCCGCTCAGTCACAGGCGAAGCTCAGCGATCAAAATTCTGGCTGAGACGCGCAAGGGCAAGAGCGCCAAGCGCCAGACCAAAATCGCGTAGCGCGATGTCGTAGTAGCCTGGGATCATCAGCAGGTTCACCACGATCATTAAGAGCCAGGCCGAAACAACATAGGCAAAGAATTTCGGTTTGAACAAAACTCCGAGTCCCGCGATGATTTCGACGACGCCAGCGACGAGCATCAATTCGTGACCATGACCGCCGACCATTCGGTTAACGAACGAAGGTATATACTGCTCCCAGTTCACAAGTATATTGAAAAACTTATCCAGTCCCGCGACTACCGGCGCGACGACAAAGGCGACGTGCAGGATTTGATAAGCTTGATAGGCCGGGCCAGAAACGTCCTGGCCAGCCTGCGTTTTGGTCCGAGAAATGCGCCTCGAGTTGTCGATAATGTGTTCCATCTTCCGTGTCCTTCCATTACTTAAGACTTGATATCAACTTAAAGGAAGGCCTGGATGGTTCATAGCGTGAAAACACTTGCTCCTCACACGTGTTCTCACGGTCATTCATCGCACATGGCATCGCTTTCAGTATTATGATCATGAAGCCTGGCGGTCTATCTGTGATGAAGACGAACTATGAGGAGCTGATGAGAAAAGAAGTGAAGAATAATCGAAATTAAGCAAGCCGTTCCGGATCTCTTTCCAGGCTCTTTGCTATCGTCATGGCGCACTGGAATTATCCCAACGGTGACGTTCTTGTTGGGGATGAAATGGCTGGCCGGGATTCTGCTGGCTATTGACCGCTAACCCGTCTCTAGATCGAGCGCGACATATCTTCGATTTCCGCAGCGCGCGGAAACAGGATGTTATTCTCCAGATGAATATGTTGATGAAGGTCAACTTCCAACGCTGCCAGCGCGCTGTACAAGGTTTTATAGCTTATACATCCATCCGGCGGGACAGTGTAGTTGGAACCAGACTCACGCATTTTTCCCAAAATGTATCCGGCGGCATCGTGCTCGGCCATCATCACACGCACTGGATTCCGCACAGTTCCAAAAGGCGGTGCGGGAAGAAATTGCTTCGCCATCGCAGCTTCCTCCAACTGAACGATATAGGGAAAGAGCACTCTTTCTTCTTTTAACATGTGAGGCTCGAGCTCCCCGCGCAGGTTCCCGAATTGATGCTGAATCTCAAAAAGTTCCGGATGGTTTTGGCCGTGCACCCCACATACTTTTGTTAATAGAGCATCTAGCCGCTCCAACTCCTCTCGTGTAAACCTGTGGTGTTTTTCAACAATGTGGGTGATTAGGTCAGCCTGCGACGAGGTGGTCCAATCTTCGTCAACGGAGGTGCCGTCGGTTCTCGCGTTGTTCTGAAGCGAACCGAGGACTTCCTCTACTGCGACCCCGGCATTGGCGCAAGCATCCGCCAAACTCTTTCCGCCCCCGCAGCAGTAATCAATACCAAGTTTTTCGAAGATTCGAGTCGCAGCAGGTATCTCCAAAGCGTACTCTCTAACAGTTTTTGTAGCCTCAAACATAATTACTTCTCCTTATCTCGACACGGACAACCTACGCCAGGCCAGACTTCGACGCAGTGACTTAAATCACGCTCTTTCCGAAAAGACCCGAGATGTTCACAAGGGTGAGTTTAGGTGTGACATGAGTCATATCGCTTTCCAATAAGCGCGGCTAAGCTGCAGTACACCGGAAGTTCCATTTGACTTATTGAGTACGTCGCGAAAGAATCGAAAACATCCGGACAATGAGAAAAGAAACATTCAAAGCCGGGGCTTGGGGGACGCTGTTCACTCTGATCATGGCCGGCCTGATCGTGCTGGGTTCACGAAACCTCGCGCACTTCGACGCTGCGCTCGTGGGCTACACGTTTGCGGTACTCTTTGCCACCTTCGGTATCACTTATAGATATTCAATGTGGTTGCAACGGCCGCCAACCGCGCTTTATTGGAAGCGAGGTTGGCAGGTTTTTTTGCAGCCGCGTCACTTGGCCAAAAATATTAAGGAATGGTTGATAAGAGTACCGAGTGACTTCGGTCTGAATGTCTTCATCCTTCAACGCGGCAAGCTTCGCTGGGCTGCGCATATGCTGCTGATGTGGGGCTGCATCATCGCAATCGCCATCACTTTTCCGCTCGTCTTTGGCTGGATTCATTTCGAAACCATGCCGAACAATATTGACTGGTATCGCGCTTACCTTTTTGGCTTTCCTACTTTTACATTTCCCATTCATTCGATATTTGGTTTTGTAGTCTTTCATGGATTGGTCTGGGCATCGATCCTGGTTGTGGCTGGTGTGATGCTGGCAATGCGACGCCGTATGAGAGATCACGGCGCGGCTGCATTACAGCAGTTTGGGGAAGACTTCCTGCCGCTGATCCTCTTGTTTGCGATAAGTGTAACTGGACTAATGTTGACCGCCAGCTACACCTGGATGAAAGGCTACGCCTACGACTTTCTGGCGATTATCCACGCGATAACGGTGATCTTCACATTGTTATGGTTACCATTCGGGAAGTTCTTCCACATCTTTCAGCGCCCGGCGCAATTGGGGGTCAGTTTCTACAAAGACGTGGGCCAACGCGAAGATCCGGCAAACTGCCGGCGTTGCGGCGCGACGTTTACGTCACGCATGCACGTAGAAGATTTGATCAAAGTGGAAAAGCAACTTGGCTATCGCTACGAAATTAACAATCACCCAGCCGAGCATTACCAGTGGATCTGTCCTCCATGCCGGCGATCAATGCTGGCTCTGGCCCAAGGCGAACTTTGGAGCCGGGAATCAGGCGTGCCTCTCGTTGGGACTAACATGATGCCGACGCCGGTTTTTGGCAATCCCGGTCCCAATCAGGGGCCGTTGGGCGAAGAGGACCGGATGAACTTTCATCCTTAAAGAGCGACAGGATCTGCATGGCACAAGCCCCGGAAAACACTTCAGAATTCACCAAGCACTTTGGCCCACATCCGGCTTATTCGAGCGGAGTGCGACTGGCAACGGGAATCGAACCTGACAAGCTGGTGAAGACGCACTGCTGCTTCTGCGGCCAGCAGTGTGGCATTCAACTAAAGGTAAAAGACAATGAGGTCATCGGGTTCGAACCATGGGAAGAGTTTCCTTTCAATCGCGGCATGCTTTGTCCAAAGGGCGTGAAGCGTTACCTACAGGGTTCTCACCCTGATCGTTTGCTTCGAGCCTATCAACGCGAGCCCGCGAGTGAAAATGGATTTCGCGAGCTCGGCTACGACCAGGCGATCAACCTTGTAGCTGCTGAGATACAGCGCATCCAATCAACACATGGCAAAGATGCGTTCGGCGTTCTTACGGGCGCCAGCTTGACGACTGAGAAAGCCTACCTGATTGGTAAGTTCGCGCGCATGTGTCTAAAAACTGCCAACATCGATTACAACGGACGGCTATGCATGGTCAGTGCGGGCGCGGCTAATAAGAAAGCCTTCGGTATCGATCGCGCAGCCAACCCCTGGTCAGACATACTCAAAAGCGAAGTTGTCTGGATCAGTGGAGCCAACATTGCCGAATGCGCGCCTATTACCACGAACTACGTGTGGCAAGCGCGAGAGCATGGCGCGAAGATCATTGTCGTCGACCCACGCATTACGCCGATTGCCCGAACTTGTGATCTGTTTCTACCCGTAAAGCCAGGACGCGACATCGCACTCTTCAATGGCATCCTACACTTGATGATCGAAAACGATTGGCTGGACCACGACTTTATTACTAAACAGACTGTGGGTTTTGAAGCAGTCGCCGAACATGTTAAAGAATGGAATCCGAAGAAGACTGCTGAAGTCACCGGCATTTCCCAACGCTCAATTCAGGAAGCGGCTGAATTGTGGGGTAGGGCAAAATCAAGTTTCCTGTTACACGCGCGCGGCATCGAGCACCACAGCCATGGAGTTCAGAATTGTCTCGGCGCTATTAATATGGTGCTCGCCTCAGGCCGGATTGGTCGCGAAAGTTGTGGCTACGCGACAATCACCGGCCAGGCTAACGGACAAGGCGGTCGCGAGCACGGACAAAAATGTGACCAGCTTCCTGGAATGCGCGACATCAGCAATCCTGAGCACCGCGCTTACGTCGCTGGAGTGTGGGGAATAACACCGGAGGAACTCCCGCAAGCTGGTGTCGATGCTTACGAGATATTTCGGCTGATAGATCGCGGCGAGATACGCGGTCTGCTGAGCATCTGTTTTAATCCTAAGGTTTCACTTCCTGACAACAACTTTATTAAGCGCTGTCTGGAAAAACTCGAGTTCTATGTGGCCATCGATTTCTTTCTTAATGAGACTGCGGTCCACGCTGACGTCGTGCTCCCTGGCTCACTGCAGGAAGAAGATGAAGGAGTGGTAACACAAATCGAGGGGCGCGTAATAAAGATTAATAAAGCGGTCGATCCTCCCGGCGAAGCAAAACAGGACTGGCGAATTATCCAGGACATTGCAAAGGCTTTGGGACGTCAGCGGGGGTTCACTTTCACCGAGCCGCGTGAGATTTTCAACGAGTTGAGAGTGGCCTCAAAGGGAGGCATCGCAGATTACTCCGGAATAACCTACGAAAAGATTGCTAAGCAATACGGAGTTTTTTGGCCCTGTCCCAACGATGACCATCCCGGTACGCCGCGATTGTTTGAACCGGGATCCTCGAATCCAATCGCGAAGGGCAGCGGGCCATTTTATTTTCCTGATGGGAAGGCGCGCTTTAACGTTGCTCCCTATACGCCACCCGCCGAAGATACAGACACCGAATACCCCTTGATGCTAACGACCGGCCGTGTAGTTAGCCAGTTTCTTTCAGGAACCCAAACGCGACGCATCGGACCGTTAGTGGATCAATACCCCGAGCCGCTCGTCGAGATGCATCCGAAGCTGGCAGAAACCCTCGGCATTGCTAATGGCGACTTGACCACGGTCGAATCACGACGAGGCGAAATAACCTTGCCGGCAATGGTCGTAACCACAATTCGACCCGATACTGTTTTCGTTCCCTATCATTGGCCGGGACGAAAAAGCGCGAATCAGCTAACTATCTCGGCGCAAGATCCGATTTCGAAGATCCCCGAATACAAGGTTTGTGCGGTGCGAGTGCGGAAGGCTGGCCCAAATGGTTCCTGAACAAAACGAATTCTTTATGGATCCAAACCGCTGCATTGGTTGCCAAGCGTGCGTGCAAGCCTGCAGCGAGTGTGAAACTCATAAGGGATATTCGATGATTCACCTGGACTTCATCGACCGGGCTCACTCAGTCCAGACCGCCCCGGTAGTTTGCCTGCACTGCGATTCGCCAACTTGCGCCGAGGTGTGTCCTGCCGATGCCATTAAGAAGACGGCTGATGGTGTTGTACAAACTGCGCTCAAGCCGCGTTGTATTGCCTGCAATAACTGCGTGCTCGCTTGTCCGTTTGGGGTTCCGAAAATGAAGACCGACTTCAAACTAATGATGAAGTGCGACATGTGTTACGACCGCACTTCAGAGGGTCTTAAGCCAATGTGCGCAACCGTCTGTCCCAGTCAGGCACTATTCTTTGGCACACGCGAAGAGATCGAATTGTTGCGGCCGCGCTCAGTCGCGACGAATCAATTTCGGTTTGGTGAACAGACCATTACCACGAAAGTAAACATGATGTTGCCAAAATCTGGAAAGGCCGAATACGTAGATGTAACAGCAGCGATGGCCGAACGAGGAAGCGGGAAAACAATTTCCCTGAATGTTCTGGACGGAATGTACGAGCAGGAGTTGAATCAATGATAGGGCGCGAGCGCGAAGGATTGACGATTCCGCCGGACGGTAGGTCACTCGACGAACAACCGAAGTGGCGCCAGGATTTTCCCATTGACTGGCCGCAAGCCCATTACCTGTCTCGACGCGACTTCACCAAATTCATGGTCTTGATTAGTTTGGCATTTACTGCCGGCCAGTTTTGGATTGCCCTGAAAAATTTATGGCGCCGGCGACGCGGCGAACTGCCGCTTCAGCAGATCGCAACCATCAATCAGCTTCCAATCGGAGGAGCTAAGGCATTTGTCTATCCGGAAGCTCATGATACTTGCCTGCTTCTACGGACCGACGAAACTACATTTGTTGCTTTTAGCCAAAAATGCACTCACCTCTCCTGTGCTGTTGTTCCGCAACCAGACAAGAATCGGTTCTTCTGCCCTTGCCATGAGGGTTCGTTCGACCTTGCGACCGGAGCGCCAATTGCCGGGCCGCCGCAACGGCCTTTGCCTAGAATCAATTTGGAAGTACGCGACGGCGTGATCTACGCAACTGGTATCGAGGTGAAGACAATATGAGGCGACGCTTCTCGCGCGAACAGCGCCTGACAATTGTCTATGGCATTCTTTGCATTGTGCTGATCATTGCGATGCTGCAGTTGTGGTTACTAATGGCGACGATGAATGCCTACCTCGGCGGGGATGAATCCGTTATATGGCCGGCCGCTTTTGTCAGCTTGATTGGCTTTAGTCTAAATAGCGGTCTGCTCTGGTATCTCTATCGCATGGACCGCAAGCAGTAAGCATGCGACTACCGAATAGCCATATTGCGCAGTCAAATAGTTTTTGCAGGATTCGTTATTCCAGAAGTGACTAAGACTGTCGTCAACAAGGTAGGTTCGAATTTAATTGCAAAGCTGCAACAGCGAACTGGGATCCCGCTAATTCGTGACTCAGCCAGACCCCAGCTCCCAAATCGAATGTTTAACTGATCGGGTTACGCGCGACCTCAATCGAGCAATGTGCGCTGGTAACCAATCCAGTCGCGACGCTACCGAGCCGGAACCGTTCAAAAGCACTGTTGAACCTGCGCCCCCCGACAAAGATTGCATCAGCATCCCACTTTTGCGCCTCATGAATGAGCACTCGCTGCGGATCGCCCTTCTCAATTGCGACCGAGACATTTAGTCCGATGGCTGTTAACTCGGCCTTGGCCCAATCGACCATCCTGAGTGTGTCGAAAGGCAATTCTTGCTTTTCGTTCCTGATCGTTGCAGCGGCGATTGGAAGAATTTGGGAAATTGTAGATGGGGTGCCATCGTCAACAGCGATTATTCGCACCTCAGTGCCCTCTGGCCATATGCGACGGCCCACCGCCTGAACTGCGTGCTTGGCTTCGGATGATCCGTCTATTCCTATTACTATCCTTATCGGATCAAATTCATTCATTCCCGGCGTACCGCGTGTCACCCTCACAGAGTGATGTGAATCTGTAACGATTTTCTTCGAGACACTGCCAAGAATTAACCGCCCCGCCAGCGAATGTCCGTGAGAGCCGACTACAACGAGATCGGGTTTCCATTCGTCGGCTTTTCTTATCAGTTCCTGCGATGGTTGGCCTGCAAGTACTTCCGCGCGCACATCCCAACCTGGGAAGTATGATCGGACCCTCTCACTGGCTATCGTTGTGAATGCTTTCACCTCTGAAAGAACGCGCGCAGTCTGCTTTTCAGCGAGCATAAGGCCCGCAGTCAGTCTCCGAGAGGTAAGGGCCTGCCCAGCGATTTCATAGTTCGAAGTCGCAGGTGACATCATGATATCAGCCACGGAAACGATGAGGGCTTCTGCCTCATCCGGTAAGCCGGCTCGTTTCAGATCGTGCAGCGCCGCATCAGCGCTTTCTGAGCCATCATAGCCTAACAATATTTTCATCATCTTCTTCACCTCATCTTCAAGCTGAACCTTCGAATCGCTAGTAACGCTGCTGATCGCTGCTTTCGAGCAAACTTCCAAAGCTGCCGTTAGGACGAGTGTCACCGACTCTCTGCTGTCAGTTCCAGCAACGATCAGCATGTCTTGACCTTAACGCAGGAGCTACCGGAGAGATACCGTATTAACTCCTAAAGGGGGTGAGTGTTATCACCCGAGCGACGTGGGTTCTTGTTCTCGGGCTGATTAATCAGTCTAATTGTAACCGGGCCATGCGAACTAAGGCGTTTAGATTCGTGAAAAGATCAGAGGACGTTGTTCGCGCGCTCATGCGGCCTAAGTGTCCGAATAAATGATAGAAACGCGGCATTCGCTACTCGTTAAATCAGGCAATCTGCAACCACGGAGATACCAAAGAAAAAGCCAAGAGGGTTGACAACGTACAACCAGGCTCTAATAATTCGATAACCAGATCATGGACCACGAACAAAAACAAACACGAAGACTCAGACTTGCTTTGATCGAGAGTGGCTTGCCCCACTCCCCGTAACTCCTGAGTACTAACGGTCGTTTCCCGCGCAAGGGAAAATGCATCTGTCGTTTCAGTTCGCGTGATTTCGATGGGCGCCCCAATCGATCCGAATTCAAATCATCAAGCTCTTGAACGTCCTGGGCCTGAAAGTACGGCTCCTGATCCAGAGACCGCGTGGCTTGGCGTCCACCCAGACGTGCTTAAGTTAGGTCTTGTCAGCTTCCTCACGGACATCAGTTCCGAGATGATCTTTTCTGTTTTTGCGATTTTCTTTACGACAATCGCTGGCGCATCGAGTGCTTTATTGGGTCTGATCGAGGGCTTCGCCGACTTCTCCGCGTCATCACTCGATTACGTCGCGGGATGGCTATCTGACAAGACTGGCAAACGCAAAGCGTTTGCTCTGGCCGGGTACGGTTTCTCGACGCTCGCTAAAATCATTCTACTTGTTGCAAATTCGGTGGCGGCGCTAAGTCTATTCCGGGTCGTCGAACGTCTGGGAAAGAGTTTCCGCAGCGCGCCTCGAGACGCATGGCTATCGACTATCGCTGTCACGAGAGATCGAGGTTATTCATTTGGGGTTCACAAGGCGCTCGACAAGGCTGGGGCCGTTCTTGGTCCACTCATTGCTTATGGCTTGCTTTGGTGGCTCGGAGAAACGGCCTCGTCCTACAGGACATTATTCTGGGTCGCCTTTGTTCCTGCGGTGCTCAGCGTTCTCGTATTGGGGCTCGTTAAGGACCGACCAGGTGTTCAATACGAGCGCGAGAGCATTTTTAAGGCCTGGCAGACGCTGAGTCGCGGGTTCAAGCGTTACCTGGTCGCAGCTGGAATCTTCTCACTGGCCTATTTCAGTTTTGGTTTTCTGCTGTTGCGTGCAAATCAGGTTGGCTTCTCGGTCAAAGACGTCGTGTTGCTCTACGCGTTATTTAATGTCTCTTTTGTCATCGCTGCGCCACTCATAGGTAAGCTCGGCGACCTCGTCGGCAGGACAGCCATCGTAGTACTGAGCTACCTCATCTATCTGGTCATGAGTATCGGGTTCGCATTTGCGACGGCGAAGTGGGAGATAATCACTCTCTTCGTCATCTACGGCATCTTCTTTTCCATCGACGAAGCGCAAAGCAAGGCATTCATAGCTGATATCGAGCGGGAACGACGAGCAACCGCGATGGGCGTCTACAATTTCGTGACCGGAGCTATCTATCTCCCAGCTTCGCTGATTGCGGGAGCGTTATGGGTATTGAACCCGAGCATAGCCTTTATCGTGGCCGCATTTATTTCGCTTGCAGCAATCGTCACATTTGTTTGGTTGCGACCGGCCCAACAATAGAAGACGATTATGTCTGAAGTTGAGTCCGTCCTTCACACTCGCAACCTGTATTCAGAGGCTTAGTACTCTTCTAATCAACAAAGTCACGCTTGCTTTGATCGAGAGTGGCTTTCAGAACATCTTTTAACTCCCGAGTTCTAACGACGGCTTCCCCGCGTAAGGGAAAATGCATGACGAAGATCCTGGACCTGTTAATTGGTTCTTGCCAACCAAAAGAGAAGTCTTTCGAGCCGGTGTATTTTTCATAGGCGACTTTACCAATGAAGCACACTACTGGTGGGTTTTCCGTCTTAATGATGCGGGAGATTCTTCTACGGCCGGGCAACTCCTCGCCCTTCTTAAGTGCTGTGATGTCACGTGTTGGTCTATTGATAATATTAACGAAGCCCAATCCATAAATGTTATTAAATCTTTCTTTGTAGACTTGTCTTAAGGCCTCATCATTGCGGAGTTCGTCTCTAGTTTCCTCGAGGATTCCAGCATCCGAAAGCAGATACCAAAACATCTTGTTATTGGAAAACGGCACGCCTCGATTGAACGAGCCAAAATGAGGATTGATACCCACAAAGAGTATTCTTGGGTTCTTATATCTGTAGCGAATCATGTTTCAGTCCTTTGCTCATACGCTATTTTTATCTTGATGTTCATGTTTCAAACTTACTTGCCCCCTCAGTAGTTCGTGAATTCCTCTGTCCGGATATTGTCATCATCGACTCCCGCTGCGTCCAGTGTTTGCCGCAGCGCAGTCACCATTTCCGCTGGACCAGCGATGTAGTAAATAGGACGCGTAAGATCACCGATGTATTTCGCGAGCATCGCTTTGGTGATGTACCCAGTTTCGCGATCCCAATGCCTGCCTGATCGGGACATTCAGTCGTTACCCGACCCTCCTTTCTCTTCTACTCAACTCTCTGGAGTTTGTGCTTATTTCGGCAGCGGATTCTCTGATGGAGGCGGCCTGCATCTCCGCATCTCTGATTTCCAAATTCGAAAACACAACGACAATCATTAATGCGCATATCGCCAGGGTCGAAATCACGTAGAGGACAGCAACTTGTTCCTGATACAACAACGCACAAACCGAAGCCGCCACTAATAGCCAAAAGAACTTTCTACGACGTCGTCTCTGTATTTTGATTTTGTCCTGGTATCTCATTGGTCCAACCCCCTTTTGTATTTTGTGTTGACAACGCATCACCTGTAGTGCGCCCGAGCTTCATAACGGTCAAATACTTGCCGCCCTCGTATTCCCATCGCTCAAGCGCCCCCGGCTCAACGGTGTCTGGAATCTGATCATTCATTTCTCTCAGTCCTTAGCTCAGCTGCCAGCTTCAACGGGCCGGGCGATCACAACGGTCTTCCTTCTGCCAACATGCTTCTTAGCATCCACGCAGCCTTCTCATGGGCCATCACACGCTGGGTCAGCAGGTCTTCGGTCGGTGCGTCAACGGCTGTACGCGCAATCGAAAGTGCCTTACGGGCTGTGCGTGCACACGTTTCATGGTCTCTTAACAATTCAGCGACCATTTCGATAGCGCTAGTAACCGGCTTGGGCTCCTGAAGGTAAGTAAGCTTCGAGAACTCGCCGTATGAACCGGGCGCAATGTGGCCCAGCGCGCGGATTCGCTCGGCGATGACGTCGCCAGCCAGCCAGAGTTCGTTGTATTGGTCCTCGAACATCAAGTGCAGCGTATGAAACATAGGTCCGACTACGTTCCAGTGGAAATTGTGCGTCTTGAGATAGAGCGTGAAGGTGTCAGCCAGCACATTGGACAGTGCCTCAACCACCTTCTGTGTGTCATCGCTCACCATCGTGGTGAGCGGTATTGCTTTCATTTCGATTCCAATCGCGCTCGACATTTCATTTCTCCTCGCCTGTCAAAGTTGTGATGGGTTCCAATTGAATCCATTGCTCAATGTCTTCAGCACCACAATTGCCAGCATAAGGTGAATCCAAACTGCAGATAAGCGTGTTATCACCCACTCCGGGCAAGTGTTTTCACGTCCTTTCATCCTGCAGCTTTGGAAAGGCCAATCGCGACAGCCTTGACGTGTTAACACCTGTCAAACTTTAGTGTTAACACGGTATTCATCACTGAATGTCCTCCTTAGAATTGAAAATGCAAAGGAGGGGTTACGACGATAACTGATCTGCGAGATCCGCCTGATTACGGAACTCGATATATCCAGGCGTTGGACCAGTGACCGAACCCTGGGCTTTGATCAACTACATAGAGACAAGGAGATGGAGGCAGGAAGAAAAGATAATGACACTTTTTAATAAATTTCGGGGCCTGACGACCTGGGCTATTCTAATTCTCGTCGTGGTGCTCTTTCCGTCGGCGGTGAAGAGTCAGACACTAACTTATATAGACAACGACGCTGATTACATTCTCGAACTACCATCGCCAAAGTGGCGCACTGTTACTGTATCCGGCATAGTTCGAACTAGCACCGAGTTCAGGTATGGAGACGAAGGCTTAGTACAGCTGCGCATCCGCAAAGAGTTGGTGGACGCCGGCGTGACGCCGGCAGACCTGATTCAGCTTCAGCAGCGATTCGATCGCGTTTCCTTGGTCGGGTACATGAAGGGAAAAGTTGAGAGTTTCGAAGGACAATTGAATGGCACCAGATATCCGTATGAGTACGTGACCGCAGGTAAACCAATGGCCGGACTTATTTACTATCTTCAAGCGAATAACCGCATCGTCTATAGAATTGAGTTCACCGGACCGGCGGATGAGTTGAGGATTCTGACCAATCAAACCGAATTCATCGCCCAGAGCTTCCGCTTGAAATAACCGGAGTCCTGCCGTCAATACACTTTCCGATTGATAAATCGAGTTGTAAACACTTGGACAAGACCTGAGTTCAGCGTAAGGTAATCTTTCCAGGAACGTATGAAGTGACTAAGACTGTGACCGCTTACGATGATTCGGCGAGCGCACACAAAGGAATTAATAACCTAAGCCAAGCTGGCCCCACTGATTAGAGTGTCAGCTTAAGAAAGGACGCTATATGCACGAGCGAACGAACAGTGAATCTCACTTGCATTGTATGAAGTGTGATTCAGAAAATGGACGTCTCATCAAGTTTAATAGCCCGAACAACCAGACGTATTACCTTTGCAGTGACTGTGTGGAACAGGACGACAAGCGCGAAAAGAGGTTTAGTCCGTCATGGAAGCGTTCGCGTCGTCCTCCAGGTAAACTGGCCGTTGCTGCGTTGTGAAACATGAATTGGAACTGAACGCAATGCGGATCTCCAATTTTTGTGGCCTTTACTTCCGCATGTTGTGTGCGCTTGTGAAAGCACCACGCTCATGAAGCTCCCCTCCAGTCTCGCCGTATTACCCGCATGTAAAAGAACGAAGCAGATACAAGCTTCCCTCAGGCGAATCCGCTCCAATCGCTTGTTATAGACAGTCAATAGGTGTTTCAACAATGTTCTCGTAAGTCATCAACACCTCGAGCGCATTACGCTTCACTTCAGGGGATATTCGAAACCGATCGACATGGTGCCCAACCCCTTACAAATGGTGTGATTAAGCAAACGCACTTTCAACAGTACGGTACCGCGAGCGAAGCGACCAGATGCTACACTCAACTTTGCTGCCAGATTCTAATATCGTTTCGTTGAGTGTAACATCCGGTCGCTGCGCTCGCGGTACTGAAAATCCCCGCCGTCAAGCGTGAGTATGCCTGGCCCAAGCTCTCCGAAGAGCTCCGGGTATATCTTTTCTTCACGATAAGCCCACACACGCTCGAGGAACTTTTCGCTCATCGATGCAAATCGTATTCCTGACTCTTAGATTCTCGAATCGTCCACTTCGTCAGCCTTGAATCAAAGGGGCCGTCGAACACCAACGCTTTCGGCAAGTGCACTCAATTACCATTAAAGATTGCTTACCGCAAGTTTGTTGCAAGCACTAGTTCCGACTATTTCGTCAGCCTGACTTGTCGCGAGAATTATCGACATCGGTCCGGCACCACCAGGAATGATTTCAATGATCGCCAAATTCACACTGCTAAGTTCGATCATCTTTTGATTGACAATCGATAGTATCGGAATAGAATGCCATTCTCAGTGGTCTATATCAGCAACGGTGCATGCGAGCACAGGGAGAATAAGATGAGATTCTTTTTAGTTTGCTTCGCGTTGGTGGTTGTTATGTCCGTGTTCGGGCCCAGTGTGAGTGCGCAGTCCCTCGAGGACAATGAGCACTACCAGACTTTCAGAAGTTGGGCAATCGACACCCAACAACCAGATCCCGTGCCCAACATGTTCAAGTTCTGTATCCAGGCGTATGACAAGATGATTGCGAGCGGTGTCTCCCCTTCGACGCGCGTTCCAGAGGACGAGAACCGCGGGGTACCCTGGAAAGGGACTGTACAAGAGATCAAGGAGAAGTGGTGCGACGCCGGGCTCAAAAAGATCACTGACGATGTCACTGCCCGACATGCGCCGTACCGCGCCAACCTCAAGGCCGACAAGCTGCGACTTGTCATCGACGAGACGCATGGCGGTGTCACGTCGTATGCGTTAGCCGGCGGCAAATACACCGACGATGCAAAGAAGCTCGCCGACGCTCCGGTTTGGTTCCTGGATGTCGGCCCTCCAAGCAACGAACTGCAATATTGCCCGGGCGGCGGCAAGCGTCACTCGGTTCGCCGCTATTCATTCAACGCCCAGCACAAGCTTATCGGCACGACGCAAAAGGAGTACTGCGGCGATCCGCCAGCATCAGCGTACCGTTAGCAGGTCCCTTCTCGAACCTAAGAAACACTCAGTGTGATAATTCGTCGAGTTAAGGAGCGCGCCATTGTCTGACGCCACGCATAAAACGTGTGCCCATAGTTTAATGATTGCCTTGGCGATTCTGGTGTCTTGGACGGTGGTGAACGCGTCAGAATAGTTCTTCGGCGAGCGCGACGATGATGCCGGCGGGGCCTCGCATGTAGCACAGCCTGTACTTGTCCTCGTACTGGGCCACCTCGCCGATAAGTTCGGCGCCGTGGGCGCGCATGCGAGCGACAATGTCGTCGACGCTTTCGACTGTAAACATGACGCTCCGCAGGCCCAGCGTGTTCGGCGGTGCGATCGCCGGTTTGATCTCGACCAGTTTTGGATTGCGAAACTTCGTCAGCTCAAGCCGTCCGTGCCCATCCGGAGTCCGCATCATTACGATGTCGGCCTGAACGCCTTCGAGGCCGTTGATGCGGTCGACAAATGGTCCTTCGACCGACGCCTCGCCTTCACGCGTCATGCCGAGTGTGCTGAAGAAGGCAATGGCGACTGGCAGGTCGTCGACGACGACACTAACGTGATCCATTCTCTTGATCGTCATGTCCCTAGTCTAGCAGTGGCAATGCGCGAGCGTCCAAGTTGACTGTTCTCACCTTCATCGGAATCTGAAGATGTATCTCGTTGTGGCATTTCTGGGTGTGCTCCTCATCCTAATAATCCTGTGGGATGCGTTTGAAACGATCATATTACCGCGTCGCGTCACTCGACGCTTGCGCTTAACAAGTCTCTTCTATAGATCCATTTGGTGGCCCTGGTCCGGCTTGACGAAACGACTGACCTCGGGAAAGCAACGCGAAAAATATCTCGGGCTTTTCGGACCCTTGTCACTAATCTTCTTACTCAGTTTCTGGGCTGCCGGAGTTATCTTCGGTTACGCAATCATATCGTGGGCACTGGATGAGAAAGTGAAGACATCCGAGATCGTCACCTTCTGGACATATGTTTACATCAGTGGAACAAATTTCTTTACGCTGGGTTACGGCGACATCACTCCTCTAGAACCACTCGGCCGAGCGCTCGCGGTTGTGGAGGCAGGTACTGGATTCGCGATGCTCGCCATAGTCATTGGTTATCTACCAGTCTTGTATCAAGCCTTCTCGCGTCGAGAAGTGAATATTTCACTCCTGGACCAGAGGGCCGGTTCACCTTCCAGTCCAGCAGAACTGCTCCGCCGTCATAACGCGAGCGGCAGTGCCGAAGATCTCAACGAGTTCCTCAGTGGTTGGGAACGATGGGCCGCTGAATTAATGGAGAGTCATCTCTCCTACCCAGCACTTTGTTACTTCCGTTCACAGCATGACAACCAGTCGTGGTTGGCGGCGATGACGACGATTCTTGACACCTGCGCGCTGGTAATAGTCGGCGTGGGTGGGTCCCATGCATGGCAAGCGCGTCTTACATTTGCGATGGCACGTCATGCGATTGTCGATATCGCTCAAGTTTTCAGGACTGCGCCTACAACTCGGCACTCTTCTAAGAGTCGACTCTCAAGCGCCGACTTTCAACGCATGCTCTCCATCATTCGACTTGATCAGGATTGGACAGAAGAACCAACGGATGCGGAACATAAATTGGCCGAGATGCGAGAAATGTACGAACCATACGTGGCCGCACTTTCAGAATATCTAGTAATGACTTTGCCGCCATGGATTTTGGCCGAAGATGTCATCGACAATTGGAAGACGAGTGCCTGGGGCAGAATTCAGTGAATCGGTTAGATGGACCCTTCCCGCCCTTCTCTACGAGCGAAAGGAGGATTCTTCCACCCACTCAACCTCTTCTGCCGGACCGCGCGCGTCCTCGCGGGCCAACTTCGTTGATTCGAATTTCCAGATGGCTAAAACTTATCGTGCCGGATTCCTGCACCACCTGTTGTCGTCGTACTGCCGCACCAAGTCCTAAGATCGCATCAAAATGAACAAATAACCCTCCTTTGCGACTGGCACTCTTATTGCCGGGATGGACCTTGTTATCTCAGCACCAAAACAAACCAACAACTTCTTGTTTTTCTGACGATGTTTTTATGCGAGGACATTTCAGCGGATCGGCAATGCGAGACCGGTCAGTACCGAAACGCGGTAGCGTCGGGTGAGTCTCAAAATGCTGACAACTGCTTGATCCTCGAGACTCACCCGACGCTACCGCGAATCGGTACTGACCG
>Ga0207674_10000451_pt1 | contig 53627 bp, 41 predicted proteins | sample KBSCornC72_FD_184303 | JGI IMG/M metagenome (GOLD analysis project Ga0207674, IMG submission 184303) | Corn rhizosphere microbial communities from Kellogg Biological Station, Michigan, USA - KBS Corn C7-2 (SPAdes) (version 2) | ecosystem: Host-associated > Plants > Roots > Rhizosphere > Soil ... | reverse complement strand
GCTCACGAAGAGCTACGATGCGACCTCGCAGGGCATGCAGACCGTCACGATCCGCAACAACGTCATCATCGGCCTCGATAATCCCGCGGTCGGCAGCAATGGACGCATCTTTCAAATCACCGGTGACATCCCGAACATCACCATCGAGCACAACACCGGCTTCAGCCCGACGAATGCGTCGCTCATGTGGGACGCGACGGCCCTTTCCAACCATATCGTTCGCGACAACGTGCTTGGCGGCGGCGATTACCAGTTGTTCGCGGCGGGGGTCGGCCTCGGCGTGGCAGCGTGGAACAAGGTGGGCGGGCCGGGCAGCATACTGACGAACAACGTCATTGCCCTCGCCCCTGAGGGATCGTATCCGGCGTCGAATTTCTATCCGAAAAAGCTCGACGGAATCGGGTTGGTGGGAGGCGATCACGCTGCCTATGCAACGAACGCGGCGCTGAATGACCTCGGCCTTTTGCCGTCGAGTCCTTACAAAGGCAAGGCCGGTGACGGACGCGATCCAGGCGCGGACATCTCACTGCTCTCGAGCGCCATCGCGGGGGTCATACCGTAACGCCGCCTCCACCGCACCGAGAGTGCTTCCTCTTCGTCAGCGACGGCTGCTGATCGCGGCCTGAAGGCGTTCGGCCGAGTTCAGCGTTGGGATCTCCTCGCTGGCGAATCGGATGTCGAACACGTCTTCGAGCTCGAGGATCAGGTTGATGTGGCCAACCGAGTCCCAAGCGGGCAGCGTCGCCGGATTCGTTTCGGCGGTGATCGTCGACGGATCAACGTTGAATACTCGGCTCAGGGTGTCGACGAGTCGTGTGTCGAGCATGAGGGTTCGCTTAGATGTCGATGTGGGTTTGCCGTGGGGAGACGATCGACGGCCGCCGCTGTTACTGGTCGCTCGCGGCCGCAGCCGCGGGCCGATCGATCGTTACTTGAAACCAGGAAGGCATCTCGAGCCTTCCCGGCTCGTCCAACAACCAAACGCGTCGATCTCCAACGTCGTGTGAGTGCGTGAACCCGAGGCGCTGATAGAGATCTTTAACGGGAGCGTTCTTCGCCGTTGGCGTAAACTCACCGACCAGCCGGGATGCGTTCGTTTCCCGAGCGGCGGCAGCAAGAAACGCGTTTTCGACCGTGCGACCCATGACGCGGCAACTCAGGAGGAACGTGTCGATATGCCATTCGCCCGACGTTCCCTCCCCCTCCTTGAGGATGAGAACGCCGACCACGCCGCTTGGCCCAAACCGATCGTTCAGCTCGAGCCAAAAGATCTCGGTCTGATCGTCGTCGGTCGCGGCGCGGATCTCGGCCTCGCTATACCGGCGGGTCGTGAGATTGAATTGATTCGTCTTTTGCGTCAGTTGCGCGATTCGGGGAATAGTGAACGCGTCTGCTCGGCCAATTCGCACGCGCATCTCGAGCGCCCGATAGAATTCCTCGATCGACGTCTCGGATGATGCGAGCTGCCGGCGGGCGGCCTGCGCCTGGTATACCTCGCCGCGTTTCCGGTCTTCGGCGGTGATTCCGAGCTTCGGGAACCAGCGACCCTCCAACTGGACCAGCGCGGTCTTGTAGTCGACCGGATCGGTCGGCCATTCGGGCACCACGACTTCCGGTGCCGACTGCTTGACCCAACTACGCTCAACGGGGTTGTCGTCGATGAAGACGAATGCGTCCAAGCCGATATTGAGCTCCTCGGCGAGCGCCCTCAAGTTCGAGGCCTTGTCCTCCCAGTTGATACGCAGGGCCGCGAAATGCTCATCGCGAAGACGCATGCCGGGATGATTCCGGATCACTTGCAGCGCATCTTCCGAATTGTTCTTGCTGCAAACCGCGAGCAGAACGCCCTTTCGATAAAGATTGAGCAGCTCGTCCTGAAACTCGGCGAATGCCAGGCCGATCCCGTCTTCGCCGAGCTTGATGCCTTCGTAACCATCCTCCCCGATGATCCCTCCCCACAGCGTGTTGTCGAGATCCAAGGCGATGCACTTCTTGATCTTGCCGAGTCGGGCGGCGAGGATCGACGCATAGCCCGACGCAAGCGCGTCCAGCGCGTGACGGCTCAAGCGCAACCGGGCGAGATACCACAACCTGTCGTCGCGCCAACGAGAGAATCCGACCGCGGCCGCCAGCGACGCCGCATCGAGAATCACGACCTCCGGTCGAGTGCGGGCGAAGGCAGCGATGGCGCGATTGTATTCACCGACGGCATCCTGAATCCCGTATTCCGAATTGAACTCGAGGCCCGTCAGCGCGTTGAGCGGGGAGACGGCCGTGGTGTTCAACACGATCGTCGCGCCGGGCAGCCGTTGGGAGACAGTGTCGACAAGGGCGGCTACCTCACTCGCTATGCGTCCGGCGGTTTCTTTTCTTGCCTCCGCGAGCTGGGCAAACGGATTCTTGATGAGGTCGCGGAAAAGATCTTCAGCATCGAGATACACGAGCACGACGTTCGGCTCGTGCGCATAGAGTCCCGAGGCTGGATTCAGAACGTCCTGCTGGTACTGGGCGAAGCCGCTGATCCAAAACGACGGCTCGAATCCGCGTTCGCGTAGCGCGGCGCCGAGGGGTCGCTCGAGGACTTCGACAGTGCAGCTGGCAAGAAGCGCGACACGCAACTGCGTCATGCCGCCGGGGCCTCCACGAATTCAACGAGACCGATTCCCCGATAAAAAACGAAAGCAATGCGGCGACCGTCGAAGGCAGTCGCGGCGACAGGCCGGCGGACACAGACAGCACCGTCGGCAATCGCCTGGTCGACGGACGCTTCGATGTCACGGACCTCGAAACAGATATGGTTCAGGGTGGTGCCCTTCTCGAGCGAACGACGCACCGGCGATTCTCCGGGAAGTGGCTCGATCAACTCCAGGCTCGTCTCATCTGAGCCGGACGCGAGGAACTGGACGTTGACACGCTGCGTCTCGTCGGTCACTACTTCCGAAACCGGCTCGAGCCCGAAAAAGCGGCAATAGCGCGGCCGGTGTGCGTCAATGCTGTCGACGACAATTCCGACGTGGTGAATTTTCATAGACCCGTGAAATCTACGCCGATGGCAATAGTCATCCAACCCTATACAGGCGAACACGTTAGACACGTGCGAGACTTCAATCGCCGGTTGCGGGCTGGAGGGGAACTCGAGTTCGAATTCCCCGAGGACTCCGTGCCCGCCTGGCTCCCCAAGAAGGACGATCGTCGAATCTTCCAGGAACTGTTCGTGGCCGTCGGGGGAGATGCGATTCACGGCGGCTACATCATCAAGACGCAGGATTTTTCAGTCGGCGGCCAGGTGCGGAGCGTCGGCTATTACCACTTGCCGCTGTCCGAAGGCATCGTCGACAAGGCGTATGCCCTGGTCGGGTCGCAGCTGCTCGTCGACGCGTTGCGCCGACAACCCGTCATGTACGCGCTCGGAATGGGAGGATTGGACCGCCCCCTTCCCCGGATGCTGGCCGGCATTGGCTGGAAGATGGAGTCCGTCCCGTTCTACTTCCGCGTCGTTCATGCCGGGCGCTTTCTTCGGAACATTCTGCCGCTGCGCCGCACCGCGTTCAGGCGGTTTCTTGCCGACGCGGCCGCGTTCACCGGCGCCGGCGCTGTCGGCATGCTGCTCCTTCAACGCTCGCTGCCTCGCACGAACGGCCACGAAGTCATTCGAGAATTCTCAACATGGGCAGACGCACTCTGGGCCGAGGCACATGCCGACTACGCTCTCGTCGGCGCTCGCGATGCCCGCACGCTGAACGTTCTCTACCCCGCCGACAGTGAACGCTTCATCAAGATTCGCGTGGGCGACATTGGATGGGCTGTGTTGCTGGACACGCAGATGCGCGGGCACAAATACTTTGGCGATATGCGGGTCGGTACGATCGCCGACTGCTTCGCGCGGCCGGCGGATGCCGGGGCGGTGATCGCCGCCGCGGCCGCGGCGCTCCAGGAACGCGGGGTCGATTTGATCGTCTCGAACCAATCGCACGCGGCATGGGCCGCCGCACTCGCCGGGTGTGGCTTTCGGACAGGTCCGTCCAATTTCATCTTCGCCGCCTCGAAGAAGCTCGCGGCGTTGCTCGATCCGTGGAGCGCGCATGTCGGCCGGATTCACCTGACCCGTGGCGATGGTGACGGGCCGATCCATCTATGATTCTCAGCCGCGGCGGCCGAGCAGTCTCGCTCATGTACCACGACGTTGTGACGAACGGCGATGTCGCGTCGAGCGGTTTCGACGGGCCAGGCGCGGACATCTACAAGCTCGACCGCGGCGAGTTCGCACAGCACCTCGCCGGAATAGCGCTCGCGCCGAGCACCGTGGACGCGTCGGGTACGGTCCGCGGTGGCTCGCCCACTGGCCTCCCCGTCTTCTTGACATTCGACGACGGCGGAGTGACCGCCCACTCCAACGCGGCCCCGTTGCTCGAGGAGCGCGGCTGGCGTGGTCTTTTTTACATCACGACAGACCGAATCGGGACGACCGGCTTCGTGAGCGCCAGCCAATTGCGAGATCTCCTCGCGCGCGGCCACGTCATCGGCAGTCATTCGTGCTCGCACCCAAAACGGATCTCCGATTGTAGTCGCACGGAGTTACAGCACGAGTGGGGTGACAGCGTCGACGCCTTGGAGCAGATTCTTGGCTCGCCGGTGACGACGGCATCTGTCCCCGGCGGGTTCTACTCGCGACTGGTGGGCTCCAGCGCCGCGGCAGCCGGCGTGAAAATCCTGTTCACCTCCGAGCCCACAACACGCGTGGGAGAGGTGGATGGCTGCCTGCTGCTCGGGCGTTATGGTGTCTGGCGTGGGATGCCCGTTTCGACGAGCGCCGACATCGCCCGGGGCCGCGTCCTGCCCCGTCTCAGGCAATCGGCCTATTGGTCGATCAAGAAGGCGGCCAAGTCGCTGCCGGGCGACCCCTACGGAAAACTGCGCGGCCTGCTGCTCGACAGACGGAGCTGACCACGAGCGGCATTTTCAATGCTGCTCGAGGATTTCCTCAAAACGGCGGGCGACCTGACGCCACGAGAATCTCTCGTTCACCATCTGCCACGCGTTTTCGGCGACCCGGGTACGTTCGTTCGCATCTTCTAATAGCTCGACGCACGCCGCCGCCAACTCATCCGGTGTGTCGGCGAGGCGCCCTGTGTCCGGCGGCTGCAGCTCCAATCCTTCCGCTCCGACGCGAGTCGACACCACCGGAACGCGGGACGCCATCGATTCATAAATCTTGAGTCGCGTGCCGCCGCCGATCCTCAGCGGTACGACCGACACCGCCGATCCCCACAGATACGGCCGCACGTCGGTCACGGTCCCTGTCACGAAAACCCGCGAGTCATTGGCGGCCAACTCCTGGATAGCGGGAGGCGGCGACCGGCCGATGATTCCGAACGAGCAGTCTTTTTTCCGGCGTCTGATCAATGGCAGGACCTCTCGCACGAACCAGGTGACCCCGTCGATGTTGGCGAGCCAGTCCATCGATCCGACGAACGCGATGTCGGCGAACGGCGTTACACTGGCCGGCGGCGCGTGGGCCTCGATGTTCACACCGGTTGGAATCTCCGAGATGTGATCGACGTCGAATTCGTCGCGCATGTTCTTGGCGTCGATCGCCGACACGGCGACGATGTGTCGCACGGTGCGGCAAACCCGGCGCTCGAATCGGAACATCTTGTCTGCCTGGATCGCGAAATACCGCCGGCGCACGGGATCGTGCGCGTGGCTTACGTGTCGCCGCCAGATGATCGTTTCGACGTTGTGCTGGAAGAGAAACGCATCGGAGAGATTTGGCAGATAGCTCGCCGGCGTCAGGTGATCGCACACGATTCGGTCAAAGCGCTCGCGGCGCATCAAATCGTCCAACAACCGGCCGAGACGCCGGCTCTCGAAGCGCTTCATGCTGAGCGGAAGGGACGACACGAGCCCCCGGGCCACCTGCCACGCGAACGCCGCTGAGCCGCGTTCCGGAATGTCCTCGCGAACGGAATACGAACGCGTGCTGTACTCGCCGGCACGCGCCGGGCCTTCAGCGTACCGAGGTTGCTCGATGGCCGCGTAGTGAATCTCGTGGCGCTCGTGCAAATGGCGCAGCATCTCGAGCGTGCGAATCGATCCACCCTTATTGGTGGGGTGCATGAAGTTCGAGTTGACCCAGAGGATCTTCATGCGGGAGGGCGACTCGGCCAACGATCGCTACCAGCAGATTCCGCGATAGCCGTCGCCGTTGCTCATCCGATCTCCAAAGGCGCGCACGAGATCAATCACGATCTGGCCGGAGCGAAGCTTTGGTTCAATGCGTCGGAATTCACCGGAGCCGTTGCCGATGACGATGACCTCCGACGATTCGATGACCTCCTCGACGCTGCCCCGCATCAGTGACCAGATGTGGGGGATCTCACGCTCGATGTACTCGCGATTGCTTCCCATGAGACGCGCTTCGGATACGTCACGATCGTAGATCGCGAGGTTGGTGCCCTTTCCGATCAACATCTCGACGACGCTGACCATCGGCGACTCACGGAGATCGTCGGTTCCGGCTTTGAACGCCAATCCGAGCACGCCGACGTTCCGGCTCCCGGCCGCGCGCACCATCTCGTACGCGCGCTCGATCTGGCGCTGGTTGCTGTCGAGGGTGGCGCTGAGGATCGGGGTCTGGACGTCATTCGTCCGCGCATGATACGTGATCGCGCGCAGGTCCTTGGGCAGGCAGGAACCGCCGAAGGCGAAGCCGGGGCGCAGATAGGCGGGTGAGAGATTGAGCTTGGTATCGAGACAGAAGATCCGCATCACTTCGTGGCTGTCCACGCCGAACACTTTGCAGATGTTGCCGATCTCGTTCGCAAAGCCGACCTTGAGCCCGTGGAAACAGTTGCACGTGTACTTGATCATCTCCGCGACGCCGGTCGACGTTACGTGGACAGGCGCCTCGAGCCCGGCGTACAGCGCGGACACGGCCTCGGCCGACGATCGATCGTCCGTTCCGATGAGCGTGAACGGGGGTTCGTAGAAATCCCGAATCGACGTGCCTTCGCGGAGAAACTCCGGATTCATGCACACTCCGAAGTCCGTGCCGGCACGCTTGCCCGAGGCCGATTCGAGTGCGGGGATGACGACCCGCTGAACGGTTCCGGGCAGCACGGTGCTGCGGATAACGACCGTATGCCTCGTCGATTTGGTCTTGATCGCCGCGCCGATCTCCTCGCACACGCGCTCGACGTAACGCAGATCGATGCTGCCGTTGGTTCGACTCGGTGTTCCAACGCACACCAGCGACACATCCGAATCGCGTACGGCATCGGCGGCGCTCGTCGTCGCCGATAGCCGACCCGCGGCAACCATTTCGGCCACGAGCTCGCCGATTCCGCTCTCGACGATGGTCGGCCGGCCGCCATTGATCATGTCGACCTTGGCGCGACTGACGTCCACGCCGATCACGCGATGGCCTTCCTTGGCGAAGCACGCCGACGAAACGCATCCGACATAGCCCAGGCCGAAGACGCTGAGCGCAGTGGTCATGTTCCAGATTTGGTAAGAGGTAAAGACGTGACACCGTGGAACCCCGTGTCCGACGTCCGCGCGCGGACGTCGGATCGCGGGCCGATTGCAGCGACAACGTCCTCGGCGGATTCACCGTCGAGAAACAGCCGCTGCCAGATCTCCGCATTGACGAGCGCCCAGAGTCGTTCGGCATGGCCGCCTTCCCCGCGGGTATGCTCGTCGACGAGCTGCTGGATGTACTCCCGCCGGAACAGCCCGCGACCCAGCGCGCGGCTCCCCAACAGGAATTCGTCCAGCACACGACGGTGGTCGCCCGCCAGCCACCGGCCGACCGGCACCGGGAAACCCATCTTGCGACGGCTGAGGATGGCGTCCGGCAACGTCCCGCGCATGGCTTGACGCAAGACGTACTTCGTCGTCAGACCGCGGAGCTTCATGCGTTGAGGGAGTCTGGCGGCGAATTCCATGAGCGGATGGTCCAGGAAAGGCACGCGGCTCTCGATTGACGCGGCCATGCTCATCTGGTCCTGCTTCATCAAGAGCTCGTGCAAATACGTCTTGGTGTCCGCGTACAGGAGCTGGTCGAGAATCGTTTTGGCATCGGTCCGCGACATGTATTCGCGAATCGTGGCGTACGGATCGATTCCGGCGAGACCGCCACCGAGCTCCCGCGACAGCAGATGTTGCTGCCGATCCCGACCGAACACGGCGAAGTTGTCGAAGTACAGCGACGGCAGGTCGGCGGGCAGATACAAGAAGGTTTTCGCGAGCCGTCGCCGAGCGGCACCGCGCGACGGCAGTGAATCGATGAGCGCGCGAGTCGCAAACCGCAGATGGCCGCCCCCGAGCCGCTCCCAGGCGCGGCCCGCCGCCAGGTTGTAGATCGTCGTGCGATATCGGCCGTAGCCGGCGAGGGTTTCGTCGCTCCCCTCGCCCGTGAGCACGACCTTCACGTGTTCCGCGGCGAGACGCGACACGAAATACAGCGGCACGCTCGAGGGATGCGCGATCGGTTCGTCTTCATGCCAAACGAGAGTGGGAAGCTCGGCGAAGAACTCGCGCGGGTCGACGACCACTTCGTGATGGTCCGTTTTGAATCGCGACGCGACCATTCGCGCGTAGGAGAGCTCGTTCGCCTCGCGTTCCGCGAAGGCCACCGAGAACGTCTTGACGCCTCCCCCCGTCAGCTCCGTCATCAGCGCGGCGATCGCTGCCGAGTCGATGCCACCGGACAAGAAGCATCCCAGTGGCACGTCGGCCATCAGGCGCATGCGCACCGCGTCGCGCAGCCGCTCGCGATATTCGGCGACCAGCGCGGCATCGTCGGCCACCGGCGACGGCTCGCCCGGCGAAAAGCTCAAATCCCAGTATCGGTCGATGCGAATCGCGCCGTCGCGCCACACCAACGTGTGGCCAGGCAGCAGGCGCTGGATCCCGGCAAAGAGCGTTTCATCGGCGGACGTGGCGTGGTTCGCCAGGTAGTCCGGGAGCGCGCGGACATTGAGCTCGGCGCGTACCGCTCCTGTCGCGAGAATGGCCTTGATCTCGGACGCGAAGTACAGCGATCCGTCCGGAGTGAGCGTGTAGTAAAGCGGCTTCACGCCCAGGCGATCACGGGCAAGAAACAACTCGCGGCGCGAGCGGTTCCATATTGCGAAGGCGAACATGCCTCGCAGAGCGCGTGGAGCGTCGACACCATCGCGCTCGAAGATGCGTAGCACCGTTTCGGTGTCGCAATGCGTGCGATAGCGGACGCCGGCAGACTGCAGCTCGGCAGCGAGGACCGGATGGTTGTAAACCTCGCCATTGTAGATGAGCTGCAGATTGCCGTCGTCGCTAGCCATCGGCTGCTGGCCCTTAGCAACGTCTACGATGCTCAGTCGGCGGTGACCGAGAGCAATTCCGTCCTCGATGAACAGGCCCGCGGCGTCTGGGCCGCGGTGCACAAGAACATCCCGCATTTGCGTGATCGTCTCGACCGCGATCGTCTGGTTGGCTCGCGACGAGCGAGCGATACCGCAGATTCCGCACATCGCGCTATGCTCCCCCGCCCCGGCCACCGGCACCGGCACCGGCACTCGAAAGCTCGTCCGGTTCGCTGCCCCGGGCCTGCGCGCCTGCGGCTCCAGCCTGCGCCGCCGCGCCGTCTAGAACGATCTCCTCGGCGCGGCCATTGTCGTCCGTGGTCATCCAGCTCCATCGCCCGCCGGCCGAGAACGGCTCGACCCGATGCGTGTCGCTGAAATCAGCGGCAAGTATCTCGTACACTCCCGACCCGATGGTCCGCACCCGCGGCGATGCGGTCGTCGAGGGCAGGATAAAGGTCAGCAGCTCACTGGACCCGCGCATCGCGTACTCGTAGACGCACGTGCTCGCGGCAATTCTCTGTCCATACTCCGGCGATACATAATCGTCGTGAACACTGAACGCGCCGTTGTCGGCGAAAGTGACGAGGTCGGCGCCGACGCGAGCGCCCGAGGCCCGGAGACTAACGGTACCGCTCTCGTTGATCGACGCTTCCACCCCGGGCGCGCAGTGAAAATGCAAGCGAGCGACGTGCCGGTCGTCACCGATGAGTCGATCCCGGATGATCCAGTAGCGCCGGCGCGCGTACAGCACGGTCCGTTCATGCCGCACCGGAGAGACTAGCCGCATGAATCCGTCGTGCGACGCCGTGACGAGATCGAATCGGCTCTCGGCTTTCCATCGCTGAATGACCGAGTTCGCGGAATGACTCCACCGGAACGGGCCAGGTCCGGGCTCGGACGAAGAGCGATCGTCGATCGTGGCGGTATTATGGGCGGCGGTGGAACGAAAAGCGTTTCGCTCCGGCCCCAGTGCGCTGTAGACGAAAGTCCCCGGATCGATGAGGAGTTGGCTGCCGCCGACGGCGAGGACGAAGCTCAGCGCGTCCGCATGGGCGTGGCCTCCGGTCAAAAAGCCGTGCGGTCCGGCGTCCACAAGCAGATAATTCGACTCGCGTGACCAGTCATCGCGCATCACGCAGAACCCGCCGTCGCCGAAACAGCGCGAGGTGGCTTTCGGCGGAACACGCGCGATCGTATCCAGAGTTGAGAGCGCCTTCGGCCCGAGCAGCCAAAGAGTCTGTTCCGCGACATTGCCGGCGATGCTCATATAGTCGCCGCGCTGGAATGCCGCCGCCGCCGTGGACAAGGCCGGCCGGAAGTCATTGAGCGGGGACTCATTCAACGGCAGCAGCTGGCCCCCGTCATCATCACCGATCAAAGGGAAGGAGCCGTCGGGCATGGTAAGAAACATCGCGTGATCGAGCGCGCTCTGAAGACGCTCGTCGAAGGCCGCTCCCCACGTAGCGCCTCCATCGGTCCGGCTCAGTGCGAGGGCGTGCAGGTAGATCTCCACCGTGTACCGATGGTAGTGCGGTGATTGTTCGACATAGGATCCGTCGTTCCGCACTTGCCGGTATAACTGCTCATCGAGAATTCGTCGGCCAGTCGCGCGCCAACTCGGGGCGAGGTCGAGTTGCGGCAGACAACTCCCGAGAACCAGCAAACCGAGGGCCTCACCCGTGAGATGCGTGTTCGGACTGAAGTAGGTGGACAGGTGTCGCGCGATGTGACGCGCCTTGCGATCGAGAAAGGCAAGCACGCGCGCAAACGTGGCCGGTCGAAGCGACTCGGACTCGCGAATGAAGTGCAGCGCCCAGAGCCATGACAGCGAGCGGTACGCGAGCTCGAGACTACTCGCCCAATTCACACCAATCTTGGGCCGATTGTCGTCCATCCACGATTCGATCTGGCGAACGATCTCGCCCGAATAGCGTTCATCGCCCGTGAGCCAGTACGCGCGTCCGAGCGTTATGAAATACTGGTGACGGTTGAGCTCCCAGATCAGCTTGTGGTCGCCGACCAAGGACGTGTCGAGATAATCGATTCGACTCCAGTGAATCGTCGGGGCGCGCTTCGCAGCGAGCGGCTCGAAGTGCCAATCGATGGGCCGATAATGAAGATCCTTGTAGCCGAGAAGATCGAATCGACCCTCGCAAACGGCGTCAGCCGCCGCGACGATGCGCTCGATTTTGTTGGGCCAGCGTCGCCGGAGCTCCCGGATCGTCGCCTCGCGATTCTCGAAACCGGCGAAAAACCGATTCGGCGAATGTCGAAAATCAGCGAGAAGCGCGTCGGCGTTGCCGACGGGGATCCGCGACCGCACATCCTGGGAAACGCGCTTCCATACGCTGCGATCGTCCAGCGCTCCCGCGTCGGAGGACAGGCCCGTGCGCTCGAGCCACGCACTGGCGAGCTGAAAACCGCGGACGCCGAACTCGGTGGCGCTTCGTCCACGCAGTTTCTTCACGAGCCGGAAGGCGCGCGAGCTGTCAGCCACGAGCCACGTCCCCGGCGGCGCCCGTCGAAGGTCCCATTCCATACACCGCGCGCCACTGTTCGTGGACAGCTTGCCAGGTGTAGCTCGCCTCTACATCCGTTCGCGCCTGATCCGCGAGGCGGACGGCGAGGCCGGGTTCGGACAAGAGACGCAGCGCCGCGGCGGCAATCGCCTCGGCGTCGTCGCAATCGGTGAGCAACCCGTTGCTTTCGTGCCGAACGATGTACGGAATCCCGCCTGCGCGCGTCGTAACGACGGGAAGCCCCGCCGCGAACGCCTCGACGACCGAGTTCGGCATGTTGTCGACGTTCGGCGTGTTCAGGTAGATGTCGGCGTCCTCGTATAACGCCGGCATGCGCTGAGGCGCGACCTGGCCGAGGAAGTCCACGTTCGTCAGTCGCAGTTCTCGGGCAAGCTCGTGCAGCGCCGCACGCTGCGGGCCGTCGCCGGCGACGATCAATCGTGCCGTCGGCGCCTTCGATTGAATGACGGCAAAAGCGCGGAGCACGCAGCCGACGTTGTAGTGAGCCGCGAAATTTCGATTGGCGAAGAAGATCGGCCGGGGACTTTGGCGTCGCCGATAGGGAAACCGTTCGACGTCGACGAAGTTGGAGATCGGCGTCGCGTTCAGGCCGAACTTGGCGAAGACGTCGACGAGGTATCCCGAGGGCACGACAATCAGATCGGCGCGTCGGAGCACGGGCAGGCTCGTTCTCGGCCAGGTCGTGAGATGGTCGAGCGCCTCGCCGCTTCGATAGTTGAGAATGACGCGCTTGCCGTACAATCGCGCGATGAGGACCGCGGGAGTCGGCGCGAGAACAAAGGACCAGTACGACGCCGAGAATACGTGAACCACGTCCTGGTCCCGAAGCCGGCGCAGCAAAAGCCACAGGTACTCGATGGACGTGACGATGGTACGCACGTACTTCACCCGCTGCAACGCGCGCAGCGGTCCCGGAAGACGCGGGTTGTGCGGAACGAACGTGACGTCGAGCGATGGATCGGCGCGCAACCGCTCCATCAATCGCTGCGCGACCACCGCTTGTCCACCGAGAATGTCGAGCGATGGAGCGACGATACATACGCGGAGCCGCGTCCCTTGCTCCCGCGCCACTGCAGGCGGGCGGCCAAAGCGCCGCGGCTTGGCGTCGGGTGCGGAGGACGCCACTGAGCCGCCGACCGTCATGCGCCCCGTTTCAGCATGACGATCTCGCCGCCAATCTGAGTCAGGGCAATCGATCGAAGGAGCGGACTGCGTTGGACCACGCCGAGAGGCCAACCTCCGAGCAGCCAGCGTTTGAGCGGATTGCCCGACGATCGCGCGTCGGCACGCGTTCGTAAGTCGAGCAGCGAATAAAACTGCGCGAAGCCGGCGAGTCGTCCGACGGCACACAGGTCCGCAAAGCTGAACCAGTGCACCGCTGGCCGTTCCGTGTAGTTCGCGAGGCGCGGCTCGTAGTGGAGATGCCGGAAGATGTAGCTCTCCTTGAGCAACCGCGGGTACCAGTTGAAGAAGGGCACGTTGTACTCCGCGTTGGCGCCCGTCAGCGAAACACGGTGGCGGTTGGTCGTCGTGAGATACGTGATACCGCCCGGCTTGAGCACGCGAAAGATTTCCGTCAAGCTGACCAGCGGCGATTCGACGTGTTCCAGCACGTTGTCGAAGATCACCAAATCCTGCGACGCCGACGGGAGTGGAATCGACTCGGCTGCGCCCTCGAGAACCGCCGTGGGATCGTCGAGATACTCACCGGCGGCCTTTACAAAGAGCGGCACGGGCTCGACGCCGGTCACGCTGTAGCCCAGCCCGCGCATGATGCGAATGGGCTGCGGAACCGGGCCGCAGCCGATCACACACACGGTCTGCCGTCCGTCGAGCGTGATGAGGCGCCCGAGAAGCCTGAGGAGCCAGTCCACGCGCGGCGCGTCGTCCGGCCTGGCCCGCTGGCTGGCGACGAATTGCTCGAATGCAAGCCGCTCGAGGTCGGGGTAGCCAGCGGAGAGCTTCCGCTCGGTATAGAGATCGCCGGCCCGGGGACGAGTCATTGCCATGTCGCCTCACGGGGGCGCGCCATGGGCTGGTCCATGCCCGAGCGTGCGTTCGAGATGTTCGCCGTAGTGGACGCGCGCTCGTTGCGGAGCCACTCCTCGAGAACCCACAGATACCAAAGTCGCCGCGAGGCGTGTCCGCGTTCGGCCGCGGCCTCAAGCTCCCCCCGCAGGGCGGCCGGCCGCACCCAGTCGTCGGACACTATGAGCGAATCGCTCAGCGCCTCCACCACGCGGCTGTGCCAACGATTCGCCATCCAAGACTCGACGGGAATGCTGAATCCGCGCTTCGCCCCGTGGGCCACGCGTGTTCCGATGCGACGTTTGGCAATCTCGCGAAGAACCGCTTTCAATACGCCTCTCCGGAGCCGGATCTCGAATGGCAACGACGACGCATACTCCCAAAACACGTGGTCCAAGAACGGAGCGCGCGCCTCGAGGGCATAATGCATAGTGGAACCGTCGACCTTGACCAGATATTCGGAGACGAACTGCGCGTCGCGGTCGTAAGCGAGATAGTCTGCCAAGGCGTTTCTGGCCGAGCGCATCGACCAGTCGGCCGGTCGTCGATCGAAGGCCACCCGTTCGAGCCGTTCGCCGAGCAGTCCGTGGCGCGCGAAATCCTCCAGACCCGGGTTGGCGTTCACGAAACCGCCCAATCCCCCCGTCGTGTAGTCCACGAGATGTGTCAAGCGTTTGAACGCGCCGCGCCGCGGCATGAGCCGGCGGGCGCCGCGCCACAGGGCGGTGGTTGACGATGGCAGCCGTCGGGCAACCGCCTGCGTCCGTAAAAGCAGCCGGTGTCGAGGATAGCCGAGAAATACATCGTCGCCACCGTCACCGGTCAGTACGACCCGCGCAGGCGTCTCGGCGATGGCACGAGATAAACGGAGCATTCCCAGCGCCGACGCTACGGCAAAGGGCTCGGCGTAAGCCGCCACCAATTGCGGCACGCCGACGTCGTCCGCGTCTGAGAGCGGCAACACCTGGTGGCGAATCCCCAGCAAGCGCGCCGTCGCGATGGCGTCGTCCGTCTCGTCGACAGCGTGGCCCGGCGTCCCCGCGGTAAACGCCGTGACATCTCCGCCAAGTTGCGCGATCGCCCAGCAGATCAGACTCGAATCCACGCCGCCGCTGAGCAGGGCCGCGACCGGTACGTCTGCGTGAAGGCGCAGCTCGACTGCCCGCAACAGGTGCCGCTCCGTTTCGGCGACGGCGTCCTCAAAAGAAACGCGCGGAGCCGTCGCCTGAGCCGGCGGCTCCCAATAGCGGCGAATGGCGAAACCCCGTTCCGACCATTCGGCGATCGATGCGGGTGGAAGCTTTTCGACTCCCGAATAGATCGAACGGCGCTCGGTCACGAACCCGAGCTGGAGGAATTCCCCCACGGCCTCAGGGTCAAGGTCCGGGGCCAGTCCGGCCTGCCGGAGGGCGCGCGCCGTAGATGCGAAGACGATGCGATCGCCGGATCGTGCGTAGAGGAGCGGCTTGACGCCGAGTCGGTCGCGAACGAGGTACAACGTCTGCGCACGCTCGTCCCAAATTGCGAAGGCGAACATCCCACGAAGCCGCGCGACGAGCCCGTCGATGCCCCACGCGGCATACCCCTGAACCAATACCTCCGTGTCGGTGTCGCTCACGAATGGCCGGCCGGTCGCGGCGAGATTCTGGCGGAGTTCGCGGAAGTTGTAGATCGCGCCGTTGAAGACGATGCCGACCGACCGATCCGGCGACAGCATCGGTTGGTGGCCCGCCGCGCTCAAATCGAAGATCGCCAGCCTGCGGTGGCCAAAAACGGCGCCGTTCCACTCGGTGAGGCCCTCACTGTCGGGCCCCCGCCGGGAAAGCGCGTCGAGCATCGGGGTCACGAGGCCCGCATTCGTCGAGCGTCCAACCGCTCCAGCGATGCCGCACATCAGCGCGAGTCTCGCGACGCGGCGTTGGGTGCGTCGGTGGGGGCACAGGACGCGAGTCCGGCCGCGTGCAGCACGCCAGGGCGGATGACATCGGCCATGACGGCCGACCCGGCATCGGTGAAATGCACAAAATCCGCGAAGATGCTCACCGGAGCGGCGGACAGAACGCGCGCCGCGTCGATCGTCGTGACGCCGGAGTCGGCGCCAACACGAAGCGTTACCTCGCGAGCCAGCGAGTCGAAGGCGACGATAACCGGCGCGGTGGCCCGTGGATAGAATTTTTCCCAGGCGATGAGCATCTCTTTGTCCGGGTCTCGCCGTCCCATGAATTCATTTCCGTGGGTCACGAGAAGCGGCATCGCACCGACTTGCCGGATCGTTCCCAGGGCAACTCGCAGGTCAGCCTCGTACGCGGCAATTCGATCCGCGGGGATGGAATCAAAGCGCCAACCCTTCGGATGTTGCGCGAGCATGGCGCGAGTTTGGCGGACGCGGAGAAATGTTCTTATGAAGCCGGGGGTCGCTTGCTTCAGTTGCTCACGAACGCGTCCGACGGCCCTCGGCATGAGCCCGCGGCTCAGCGGAAGGTTGTGACCCGCGTTCCGATGAGCCGCCTGTGTGCTGGTGTCGGGCGGAGCGGCCACCGGCCTGTCATCATCGAGATACGCTTCGGGGTTGGCGTACACGACGATGATCGCCGGGTGCAAACGCCAGAGGCGGTTCCGAAGGTCCTGGTCGATCGTCGGCAGTCCCATCCCGGCGAACGCAGCGTTCAGGACCTCGAATCGGCGCATCGGCGCGTTTGGGCATTGTCCTCGTGCCAGTACTACATTTAGAGAATCCTCAAGCTGTCGCGGATATTCGCGGTTCTCCGTTTCGCGCAAACCAAACGTCTCGGATGCGCCGACAGTCATGACCCGGAAGGTTCCGGGGGCGGCCTGGAGCGCCGTTTCCGGCCCGCGGATCCCGAACGAATTCATGCGCCACTTCTCGAACTGGGCATTCGGCCGACCGTGCCAGCCCGTGGAGTCGTGAACGACAAGGTCGTTGAGGGTGCTGAAGCGGGAGAGGAGTGGCATCCGGTACATCACCCAGTCTTCCACTCGACATGCCAGCTCGAGCGTCAGACAAAACGCCAACCCCAACATCGCCCAACTCGACCAACGTCGCAGCCTGGACGGCCGAGGCGCGGTCGGCGGCGTCTCTGTCAGCGGCTGCTGGTGGTACTGCGGTCTCGCGACAGGCGAAGAAGTAGCCATCGTCGCGTCAGAACTGAAAGTAAAGAAAAGGGGATGATCGCAGGCCTATGATAATCGCCAGCGACGCCGCGAGACCCCAGGTAAGCACCATCCGTCCGGAAAACCGATACTCGTGCCGAAGCTCGAATGCGTTCGGTCCCGCCATGGCCCACGTGCCGGCAATCGTCAGTGCTATCGCCGCGAGTATCGGTTGCTGAACAAGCGAGCCCGCGGTGGGGACGAACATCGCACGAAGGACGCCCGCCGCCATGTGAAAGCTCGCTGACCGGAAGAACACCCATCCGACGACCGCGAGCACGAACATGCCGGCGCGCCGCAACGACGCCGGTAACGCGTCCCACGCCCTGCCATAGAGCCGGTACACCGACAGCAGCGCTCCGTGATATGCCCCCCAAACCACGAACGTCCACGACGCGCCGTGCCACAGTCCGCCGAGCAGCATCGTGAGCATCAGGTTGCGGTAGGTTCGCCACTCGCCGTGACGATTTCCCCCGAGCGGGATATACAGGTAGTCGCGGAGCACGCTCGAGAGCGAGATATGCCATCGGCGCCAGAAATCGGACGGATCGGTGGCCTTGTATGGCGAGTTGAAATTCTGCGGAATGCGAATGCCGAACAGGTATCCGAGGCCGACCGCCATCGTGCTGTACCCCGAGAAGTCGAAGTACAGTTGGAAGGTGTAGCCGAGCATCGCCATCCACGTGCCGAGCGTCGAAAGCGCCGCGTAGTTGGCCAGCGCGGGGTCGACGAAAGCGGCGAGCGAATCAGCGACGAGGACTTTCTCGACGAGACCGACGATGAAGAAGGAGATACCACGTTGAAGCCATCGGCGACGGTCGTGTGCGGCGATGTTCTCCAGATCCTCTTCGATCTGCCGGAAGCGCACGATCGGCCCGGCGACGAGCTGCGAAAAGAGCGACACGTACGTCGAGAACTCGAAGAAATTTCGAGTCGGCGTGATGACTCCTCGATACGAGTCGACGATGTACGTGATCGTGTGGAAGGTGTAAAACGAGATTCCGATCGGCAGCACGATGTCGAGATGCGGAACACGCACGTCGACGCCGAACACGTGCGACACCGCCTGTGCGGTCTGCAGCCCGAAGTTGGCGTACTTGAAGAAACCGAGCAGGGCGAGATCGACGGTGATGGGGACGACCAGACACAGTTTCCGATGTCGTGGATCAGTCCAGCGTAGGAATCCGAGGCCCGCCGAGTAGCTCACGAGCGTCGAAAACGCCATGAGGAGACAGAATCGCGGATCCCAATAGCCGTAAAAAACGTACCCGGTGAGCGTCAGCCAGACGTATCTCGTCCGGCTGGTGGGCAGCATCCAAAAAACCGCGTACGCGATCGGGAGAAAAACGAAAATGAAGATGAAGCTATTGAACAGCATTCACGCGTCGCACCACACGGTTGGTGCGCCAGCCCGTCGCGTTACCACGCGCGGATGGCGCACGCGTGCCGGCCGGCGACTGCCTCCCCGCGCTTCGGAAGCTGAGCGCCAGTCCCGTCGGTACTGCGAGTGCGAAAAGCGTGATGCCGTCATACGCCATGGACAAAAACATTGCCGACGCGAGGACCGCGACCAACGAGCTGAACGCCGCGGTGAAAAGATTTCTCGCCATTTCTTCGTCAGGCGTCAGGTTGTCGCCGGTGAGCCGGCGGCGGGCGTGGAGCGCGAGGCGGAGTGCGGCCGCAACGGTCATGACAAAAACGACGAGTCCGCCGACGCCCAGCTCCGCCCCCACCTGGATGAACGCGTTGTGAGCGTTGACCCATGAATGGGCTGTGGCACCTCCCGCGATTTCGTAGCTTCGAACACCGACGCCGAGGATCGGATGAGTGAGCATGAAGCCGATGCCGCGCTTCCAGACCTCGATGCGCCCGTCCCGCGACGTCATGTTGTAGTCGCCGCCGGGCTGCATGAACTCCGCCCATCGTTGAGCAAGACCCGAATGCGGCAGAAACGGAGCGATGGCCATCGCCAGCACCAGCAGCACGATGTATTTGCCACGGTGCTGCTTCGGCGCGAAGACGATCGTCGTGATGGCGAGAACGCCGAGCGCGAGGACTCCGCCACGAGATGCGGTCGCCAGCGTGGCGGCAATCAAAACAGGGATCACCGCGATGCCCGCCCAGCGAGTCCATCCCGTCCTGATCGCTAGCATTGCCGCGTACGGCAACGCGCAGACGAAAAGGGCCGCCGACATATTCGCGTCGTACGTCGCGGCGTAGTGGTTCCCGATGAATGCGCGACCGCCGCTGTCAACGTGACCCGTCGCCATCGTCATCAACGCGGCGAAGCCGGCGCTCAACGTGAGCGTCACAAGACACAGATCCGCTGTTCGCTTGTTGGCGAATCCCGCACAGACGCAGACGAACATCAGCATGACCTGCGGCCACCAATCCTGGAAGAACGAAAAGCTCTGGCGGGGCCACGCGGAACCCGGAACCGACGCGATGGCGATTACGGTGAGGATGACGACGTATTTCGCAACCGGAGTCTTGAAGACGCGCTGAAATTCGCTGCCGGGTATCGTGAACGCCGCAACGAGCAGCGCCGCGGCAGACACCTTCCCGAGGTATAACCGCGTCAGGACGGGAATGACCTCGTGAATCCGCGAAATCGTTACGGCGATATACGCCGCCAAGACGACGCCGAAAAACCCGGGATCCGGCTCGGTCAACGACTGACTCGATCGCAGCCCGATCGCCCGAATCCGCCCGTTGGGCGATCCGGCACGCGGGGGCATCGGGCCGCGACGCCCTGCTATACCAGGAACTCCTTGAGGCAACGTCACTTAAAGAACCGCGCCGTTCGTCGAAGGTCGAGGGTCAAGTCAATATCGGCAGACGCACGTGGGCGGACAACCGTCACCCGCGGCACGCGCCTCTGGTGCCTTCTCATCTGCACCACGCATGCGCGGCTGAGTCTCGACCCAAACCACGTGCTAAGAGCTTTAGCCGTAACGGTTTGCCATGCTCAACACCTCGTCGAGCATTTAACCATCGCCGTTCGGGTGTTGCACGCTCGCCACGCTCACAGGCTTTCTCCCGGTCACACAAGCGGAATGCCGTATTCTGTGCGTAGCTGTCGGACGGCGGGTTCTAGGCGACGTTCATCTTCGATCCGCGCATACCGCGGAATGGATTTCCATTGCAGCGGCGCAATGTCGTTGGTCCACGGTAGGCCGGCCCCGCGGGAGTACTCGCGTAGCTGTTCGTTCAACCGGCGCGACGACTCGTAGCAGGTGATGTGCTCCAACGCCCAACGGCGCGGCGTCAGCCCCGCTGGACGCTCGAGCAGCCGCGACAGATCGCGATCAATGCGCCCGCGCGCGGTGATTACGCCGGTGGCATCGTTGATGTACGCCTTCGACCCGACGTGCGCGTCTCGCATCATCGCCACCGGCGTATCGGCGAAGAGACACTCCGCCACGGCGACGCACGAGCCCTCGCGTCGACTGAAGATCGCCGCAACTTTGGCGTTGCACTGATGGGCGTACACCTCGTCTATCCCCACGTCGGTGATCAGCTCCACATCTTGTTTCACACCGAAGGCTCGAAGCTCCTCGCGGATCGACCGCTCGGTGCGTCCTTCGCCGTTTCGCCCAATCAGTACCACGCGGAGACGTCGATCCATGTGGCGAAGCGCCTCGAAGAGCAGCCAGTGGCGCTTGAAGCGCAGCCAGTTCGCAACCATCAGAATGTCGATCGTTCGATCGGCGACCGGCTTCGGCGCGAAGTGCTCGGGCATGATCCAGTCCGACGCAAGCAGCGGCACGGCCCGAACGTAGGGTTCGAACAACCGATAATGCTCGATGTCCGCGGTGTTCGATATCCCGATGAACACCGGATCGGGCGAGAGACCGGCCAAACTGCCGAAGGCCGCGTAGTCTGGCGGAGACCACGACGACGCGCCGACCAGAAAGTAGTCCTCGAAGAAGCGCTTCGCGTCGTAATTGGCGACCAGTCGCATCCAGTTGTACTCGAACGACGAGTACAGAACTCCCTTCTCGCCGTTGGGGCCGGGGGCCTTTAGCACGAGACTGCACGTCAGTCCCGGCGAGGACAGTCCGCCGAAATCATTGCGATAGTAGTTCCAGCCGAGTTGGCGCGCGCGGAAGATCTCGACGCGGTGGGACTCGAGCCACGGTTCGAGAAATCGTCGCGCCACGGAACGGAGCGGGCGACTCCGCAGGCGGCGGCCCGCGACGAGAAGATCGGTGAGCCGCGCATCATCGCCGCGGCCCGGCATCCTCGATCGGAGCAACAACGCCGAGCCGACGATCTCGGAGAGCAGATCGCTGCGTGCGAGCTGCTGATATGACCGCGCCGCGGCGCGCGCCCGCATCGCCTGCCATGCGGTCAGCTCCGGCGTGGACTCGCTGCTCTCCGCTGTCGGACGCGATGTCACAGCCATCGTTGAGCCCAGAGCTCGAGCAGGTAGAGAATCCAAAGGCGATCGCCGTGCTGCGCCGTGCGATGTCGTTCGGCGATCACTCGGTCCACGACATTCGGGTTGAAGTGCGAGCCGACCCAGCTCGACGGCTTTTTGAGCGCACGGCCCATCTCTTCGCCGAAGGAGCCGGCCACCCAGTCTCGCACCGGGTTCGGAAAGCCTTCCTTGCTGCGTTGAATGACCTCGGGGGGAACGCGACCTTCGGCGAACCGTCGCAACAGGTACTTCGTGACGAGTTTCCCGCTCGCGTCGCGGCGCACCTTCGCGGTGGACGGACGCGACGCGAGCCATTCGACGAGCCGAAAATCCAGAAACGGCACTCGCAACTCGATCGAGTTCGCCATCGTCATCTTGTCCGCCTTCATCAAGAGGTCTTCCACCAACCAGTCCTGGCAGTACGCGTACAGCGTCTGGTTCAGCGGGTCGCGAGTCGGAGCGCGGCGGTAATAGTCGCGCACCAGGTCATCCGAGTCTCGTGCGCTTTCCGGTGCGTTCGGCCACAACTCGCGTTTCTCCGCGCTCGAGAAGAAACGAGTCATGTACGGTGCCGTCGCGATATTGTGATCGGGAAGCGGCAGGTTGCGACGATGGATTCGATCCGCGAGGTCGCGGCGGCCCGCCGCGTGGAAGGCGGCGGCAGGCAGGGTCGAGCGCAGGAGACTCGGGACTCTCAGAAACCGCTGCCGACGTTCCCAACCGGCCACGACGTTTTCAAAATCGTAGCCGGCCAGGACCTCGTCGGCTCCTTCACCGGACAGCACCACTTTCACGTGCTGGGCCGCCAAGCGCGAGACGTAGTACAGCGGAATGCAGGCGCGGTCGGCGAGCGGTTCGTCCGTGTAGTAGACCAACTCGGGCAGGAAGTCCATGTACTCCTGCCGCCCGATGCGAATCTCGTGATGGTCGGTGCCGAGTTTCTCGGCGACTTTGCGGGCGAACGGCGTCTCGTCGTACCGGCCGCCTTCGTGAAACGCGATCGAAAATGTCTTGAGCGGCGTGTTGTGGACCTCATTCACCGCCGCCGCGACAGCGCTCGAGTCGAGACCGCCGCTGAGGAAGATGCCGACCGGTACGTCGGCGATGAGGCGAAGGCGCACCGAGTCGAGGAAAAGATCAGTGAATTGACGAACCTCGTCGTCTGCGCTCAGAGCGGGGCCGGGCTTGCCATAGGGAATGTCCCAATACCGTTCGACACACAGCGCGGCCGTCGCCGGCTCGAACGTCAGCCGGTGTCCCGGCGGAAGCTTCCGTACGTTGCGCCACATGGTGAGGGGCGCCGGCACGTAGCCGAATGTCAGATAGTGCCAGAGCGCTTCGTCATCGAGCTCTCGTGCGACGAAACCCGAGGCGAGAAGCGCCTTGATCTCCGAGCCGAAGACGAGGCGACGTCCGTCCCACGCGTAGTAGAGGGGCTTTACCCCCATGCGGTCGCGCGCGATGAACAGTTTGCGTTCGCGCGAATCCCAGATGGCGAAACCGAACATGCCGTTGAGATGATGGACGCAGTCGGGACCATACTGCTCGAACGCATGGACGATCGTTTCGGTATCGCTGTGCGTCCGAAAGACGTGTCCCGCGTCCTCGAGCGGGGGCCGCACCGATTGAAAATTGTAGATCTCGCCATTGAACACGATCCACCGCTCGCCCGACTCGTCGCTCAACGGCTGATGACCGCCGGAGAGATCGATGATGCTCAAGCGACGCATGCCGATCGCCGCGCCACGATCGTAGTGGAACCCGTCGTCGTCGGGTCCCCGATGCACGATCGACGCCGCCATCGGCTCGAGCATGCCTCGAAGATCTTCGTCCGAAGAGCTACAAATACCTACGATTCCACACATGGACCGGTGGGTTCGAGTTCGTCACGCAAACGGCGCAAGCGCATCGAGCAGAATCTGTGACTGACGATCGCGGTCGAACCGTCCACTCGCGTTGACCGGTGAAGGCCGCTCGCCCCGAGCGTGCTGCAAGAACCGACAACGAAGGCGCTCGGCGATGCCATCCACGTCACGGGGATCGAGGACGTCGGCCGTCGAATCGCGAAGGAGCAATTCTGTCGCGCTCCCCGACTCCGCCAAAACCATCAGCCACGACGGCATCTGCACGTACTCGAAGACCTTGGCGGGGATCGCGAGATGGTGATGTTGAGGAAGATTGAGCAGCATCGGCGCGCGAGAAAGAAAGGCGAGCGCTTCGCGGTGCGATTGACGCGGCGTATGCGATACAAACGGCGCGATTCCCGCTTCGCGAGCAGCCGACAGCACGATGTCTCGCGCATAGTCACCGCCTCCCAAAAAATCGGCGCCGATCTGTTCCGGCGTCAGCGAGAGGTCGCGGATGACGCGTGCGAGGGCCGCGAAGAACACCGTTGGATCACGCCCGACATAAATGTTGCCGGCGTATGCAATCGTAAAGCGGGTCGATCGCGTGACCGGGAGCTCGGTTCGCAACGGATCGGCCCCATTCATCACGGTGATGAATCGATCGGCACGATCCGGATACCGCGACGCGAGCTCGCGCCTCGCAGCCTCAGTGTTGAGCACGACGAGCTTCGCCGCCTCTACACATCGCCCCTCCAGCATTCCGGTGACGCGAGCCCATGCCGGGCCGGCGAAATCCGCCGGTGTGTTTTCGGGCGCGCCCCAGGGGTCTCGCATATCCATCACCCACGGGATGCCGGTGCGGTCGGCGATTTGACGCGCGGCTTCGTGCGCCGAATGCGGCGGACCCGAGCTCGCGATGATATCCGGCCGTCGCTCACGGACGATGTGCGCGGCGGCGCGCGCGGCGTCTCGCGCCCAACGCCGGAACTCTCCGTAATGCAGTCGGGTGAGGTATGCGGCACGACGCGGGCTCCGACCTTCCCCTTCCCCTTCCCCTTCCCCTTCCCCCTCGGCTGCCCCCGCCCGCTCGCTCTTCTGCTGCGGGCCGGACGGCCGTGTCGGGCGGCCGTCGGTCGAAGGGTCAGTGCGCCAGCGAATGATTGGGCGGAGCATTTGCCAGATCGATCGTTGTGCTTCATAAAGCCAAGACGTGCGATCGGAGACTTGATAGATGTTCACGCCGCGCGGAAGCTCGGCGAGCTTCTCCAGGTCGACCGCCATTGTGCTCGCCGGATCGACCGACGAGTCGCCCGTGGGATGCACCATCACGACGTCGAACGACCAACCACGCTCGGCGGCGTACTGCGCGATGCGAAGCCAGCGCATCGACCCGACGACGTTGACCGGCGGAAAGAAGTAGCTCACGAGGAGCATATGCTTCGTCGCGGCGGCGGGACCGTCGCCGCTCGTGTAGACGGGTCGCAATGATTTGCCGGCGACGCTCATGCCGGACGCCTAAGGGCGCAAATGAGCGTATGACGATACCGGGCCAATGCCGGCCGACGTTGCAGCTGGCGAATCCAGAGGAGCTCCGGGATCAGTAGTGGCGGAACGACATGGAACGCCGGCGTGGATGGAACGAACTCCAATTCAGCGAGGTCGAGCCCCGATCGCTTCGCGACGGCGGAGATAGTCGTCGCTTCATTCGCCCGGTAGAAGGTCGGGTAGACATCCACCGCCTCCCGTCCCTCCATGATCCTGACCAGGATCTTCTTCACCGGCTCCGGTACCATCCTGGCAAGCGCGATGACGTAGGAGCGCGCGTTCGGAGTATGAAACACGAACGTGCCCCCGGGAGCGAGAACGCGAGCCACTTCGGCGAATTGATAACCGGGTTCGGGCAGATGCTCGACCACCATGTTCGCGGTGACCAGGTCGAAGCTTCCGTCGCGAAACGGAAGACGGGTGATATCGCCCAAACACAGGTTCCGAATCGAACGATGGCGTTGGAGCGCCTGCGCGTCGGCGTCCAGCCCGACGACGAACGGCGACTGGGCGACGAGTCGTTCCTCCGATTCGCCGCGCCATTCCGGGAGAACGCGATGCCCACATCCGAGATCGAGCCACGACCGCGACCGAGCTACGTGCGTGAAGAGCCGTTGCTCGAAGACGGTCTGCGAGTACGGCAATCCTGGCGTGATGCGGTGCTGCAGCTTGCCGGACCAATCGTAGAGCCGTTCGCGGAGATGCATGACTCGCGTGTCGTCTGCCGCCGTCAGGTCGATGTCGGGCGACGCCCTCTCGCCTCGACGCCGTTGCCCCCTCGCTCACACCAGACGTCGGCAAATCCAAGTTGCTCCAGCGTGCCCCGAATCTGTCCCACCGTGCGAAAGTGCTTATACCAGTCCGTCAACGAATCGTGGGTGTCGAGCAGCGCCCATTCGTGCTGAAGTCGATCATCGAGCTCTGGATACAAGACGTAGAACGAGAGAACCGGCGAAAGCCGATGCACGATCGACCGAGCGATGGGAACGTTCGCGACTCGCTTGTGCCACGGAAGGAGAACGTCCACGAGACGCTCGGTGATTCGCGCCGCACGCTCGGCGGGCAGGCGCTTGAGCCACGCCCTGAAGAGCGGCGCCGTCTTCGTGTACCATCCCACCGTGTAGGTGTAATGATCGATGATCAACCATCCGCCCGGCGCGACGAATCGCGATAACGCCTCGATCGTCGCCTCCGAGCTCGGGGTATGCTGGATGACCCCGAGGCAGAACACGATATCGAAGGATTCTCGGGCGAACGGCAACTTCATGATGTCCGCTTGAGCAATTCGGTGGCGCGGACCAATCGGGAAATTCCGCGCGTTCGCGTCCACCGCCGAGCTCAGATCGATCGACGTCACGTGGGCGCCTTCGGCCAACAAGATCTCCGTGAACCGGCCGGCGCCGCATCCACATTCGAGAACCTGCTGGCCGGCGAGCGAGCGCCACAGCGTTTCGCCGAGGCAGCGTCGCACGCGATCACGTGTGATCGGCTTGCCCGTGTACGAATCGAGCTGCGTTTTCGGGAAGCGGTTCCACTGCGCGCCGAACAAGTCAGCGTAAGTTTCGCCGGATACGAATCGCGGGATTCCGCGCACGCAGGGGATCACGTGACCGGCGGCACATGCCAGCCCACTCTCGTTTCCCTCGGGCTGGACGGTCAATGCCCCGCCATGCTCAGGGCAATGCCATTCCGGCCATCGGGCGGCGGGAAAGTGGGCGGATTCCTGCGTGGATGCTTCCACTATCATCGGTCGTCTACTCAAGCGTGCGACAGATATCGTCGGAAAGGCCAGCAGCCGTATCGAGCACGACGGCTGAGCCGGAGATAGCTCCCTCGGACCACGGACCTCGTGCGGCCGATGCCGTCGAGCGTCCCGTACCTGTATTGCTGATGGTTCGCGAGCTCGGAATCGGCGGTTGCGAGGCCGACCTGACCAAGATAGCCAAAGGCCTCGACCGAGGACGATTCGAACCCCATGTGGGTTGCTTTCGGCCGGAGGGTATCCGCCATGCCGAGATTCGCGCGGCTGGAGTACCCATCCTCCATCTTCCGGTGCGCGGCTTGCTTTCGCCCACCTGGGCCTCCGGGACCTTGAGGTTGGCCCGGTATATTCGGCGCCATCACATTCGTGTGGTCCACAGCTTCGACGCGCCAATGGACATCTTCGCGATTCCGGTCGCGTGGGCCTGCCGAACGTCAGCGGTCGTCAAGTCGCACTTGTGGTATCGACACATGGTCGGCCACCACCGGATCATGGCGATGACCGACCGCATGGCCGATGCAATCATCGTCAACTCCAACGCGGTTCGCCGCGACTTGGCCGCGCGGTGGGATGTGCCGGATGATCGCATGAATCTGTGCTACAATGGCGTCGAGACGAGCATCTTCAACCCCGGAATGAACGATCTCCGGTCCGCGCCTCGGCGCGACGTCGTCGTCGGTGCCGTCTGCGCGCTCAGACCGGAAAAGCGCCTCGATACCTTGATTGCCGCGTTCGCCGCGCTCGATCGAAACGCATATTCGGCGAAGCTGCTCATCGTCGGCAGCGGTCCGATGCTGGAGTCGTTGCGGGCACAAGCACGCGAGCTCGGACTCGGGGATGCCGTTCGCTTCGAGCCGGCATCGTCTCGCGTGGCCGATTGGATGCGCCAAATCGACATTTTTGTACTAAGCTCGGAGTCGGAGAGCTTCCCGAACGCGCTGTTGGAAGCCATGGCCTGCGGGTGTTGCCCGATCGCCTCAGCCGTCGGCGGGGTACCCGAGTTGATCACGGATGGCCAAAACGGACTCCTCTGCCCTCCCAACGACGTAGACCAGTTTTCGACGGCGCTGCGGCGCGTCGTGGCCGATGCACAATTGCGCGACCGCTTGCGCTTGTCCGCCGCGCGCACCGCGCGCGACGAATTCTCCGCCGAGCGCTACGTTGATTGCACGACCGAACTTTACCGACGCCTCCTCGCAGATGCCGGATGACTGTCCCCCCCCGATTGCCGCGTAACGTCGCCTCCTTCCAACCGCGCGCCGCGTTGCGGATCGCGCGTGATGCACGGGTATGGCGTCCATCGGCGGCGTCGCTGGTGTATCACAACCTGATCGGGCGGCGACGTGGCGAGTTGCTCGAGCGGCGAGACACCGACCATTTGCGCGAAGCCGCCGCGTGGCTGTCGCGCGCGCAGGATGCGACTGGCGACGGCGGGGTGGCCGGACGATACACTCTCGGCCGCGGTTGGTCGTCCTCCTACCCCGAGACGACCGGATACATCATTCCGACGTTTCTTGCGCTCGATGCAGAACCGGCGGGCAGGTTCGCCGGATTCCGCGAACGGGCACGTCGGTGCGTGGAGTTTTTGCTGAGCGTTCAACTGCCGTCGGGTGCGTTCCCGGGTCTCGAGATCGCCGACAATCGTGAGCAGCCGTCGATCTTCAACACGGCGCAGATCCTCAACGGACTCACCGCCTGGCATCGCGCCGAGGGGGATGAACCGACACTCGAAGCGGCGCGACGCGCCGCTGATTGGCTGTCGGAGACGCAGGACGCTGACGGCGCTTGGCGTGTCCATCTTTATGGTTCGGGTCGCACGTACACGTACATGGCACACGCGGCCTGTTGGCTCGCGGAATTCGGCGCCCACGTTGGAGAAGAGCGTCATCTCGACGCGGCACGCCGCCATCTCGCGTGGGTTCTCCGACATGTCGATCCGGCGACGGGGTGGATCGACGACTGCGGTTTTGGCGAGGAAGATCAACGTCTGCGGCGAGCCGTGACGCACACGATCGCATACACGATCTGGGGTATCCTCTTCATCGCCGACACGATTGGGCACGAGGCCGGTCTCGACGTCGCGAGGCAAGCCGCTCGCGCCATCGCGCGGCGACTGGAGATCTCGCGTTGGCTGCCGGGAAAACTCGACGCGAATTGGAAACCGGCCGCGCGTTATGCGTGCCTGACGGGCAATGCCCAAATGGCGCTCATCTGGCTCAAGCTGCACGAGCTCGACGCTGATCCGACGCTCGTCAGCGCGGCGTGCAAGGCGATCGATCTCGTCAAGCAGGCACAGTCGATAACGTCGAACGATCCGGGCATTCGCGGCGGCATCGCCGGATCGGATCCTGTCTGGGGCGACTATATCACGCTCGCCTTTCCAAACTGGGCGGCGAAGTTCTTCATCGACGCGTTGCTCGCCAAGGCTCGCGCCCTCGCGTCACTCGATGTGCTCGCGACACGCTCGCGGGGCGGGCCGGTGGTCGTTCATGACGTTCCAACGACGCTTCCCGACGCGTCGCCGGCCATCGACGCGCCGCGGCCACGCGTCGTGTTCCTCGCGGGCGAATCCAGTCCGAAGGTGCATCAGTTCTGTGACGCTTGGGCGTCATGGGCGTTCCGGCCGGATGCCGTAGTCATTCAGCGTTCCTCTCAGCCGTCCGCACTCGCTCGGCTGGGTCAGTATGCGCGAGATTACGGCCCGGCGATGCTTGCGAAGCGGGTGATGGGGGGAGGACGTCGACGTCGAGCGTCTGGTTCCACGGGGAACTCGAGTGCACCGCCCGAGGCGCAATGGAAATCGCCGGCGGAATACTGCGAATCGGCGGGGATTCCGACCGAGCTCGTTGCGTCACTCGCCGACGCTGACGACTTGGCGCGCGTCGCGGCGCTACGCGCCGACGTATTCGTCTACGCGGGCTGCGGTATCTTGCGCGCGCAGGTCTTGGCCCTGCCGCGCCTGGGAACGTTGAACGCGCACATGGGCTTGCTGCCGCCAATGCGCGGAATGAATGTCGCCGAATGGAGCGCGATGCTCGGCGTTCAGACCGGCGCCACGGTTCACCTCATCGACACGGGTATCGACACCGGCGACATTCTGCTGTTCGCTCCGGTCTCGACCGATACCGTGCGGAGCATCGACGAGCTCCGCGACCAAATCGACGTCGAACAAGTGAACGCGCTGGGCCGGACGCTGCGCTGGATCCTCGACGCTCGTACACTTCCACCGCGGCGCGTTCAGCGCGGCGGCGAAGGGCGTCAGTACTTCACCATGCATTCGGACCTGCGCGCAAAACTGGATGCTGCACTTCGGACGGGACGCACCGTGGAGACGGCGCGCAGCCTGTGAGACTCAGGACGCCTCAGTATTCCAGGGGCAGCGCCACGCGTCGCGAGTCGCGCGCCGAAAGATAGATGGCGATGAGTATCTCGAGCGACTTGAGTCCTTCCCGCCCATCAGTCTCCGGAACGGCTTCCCCTCGCAGGGAGCTGATGACGTTGTCATAGTACAGTGGGTGGCCGAATCCGTAGACCGACGAGGTCTCATAGCTCGCCTGCTTGACCAGCTCGTCGTCCGGATCCGGCTCGGCAAACTCCCATTGCTCGAACTGGTTCACGGCGACGCCGCCGAGCTTCACGGTCCCCTTCTCCCCGAGAATCGTGATCGAACCCTCGAGATTCTTCGGGTACGTGAGCATTGTCACGTTCATCGACCCTAGTGCGCCGGTACGCCATCGGATCGAGACGACACCCGTATCCTCGACCTCGATGTTGCGCGCCAGCGTCGCCGTGTAGGCCTGTAGGCTTTCAACCGGGCCGATGAGCCAATCGAGCAAATCGACGTAATGGCTCGCCTGGTTCATGAAAGCGCCGCCGTCGAACTCCCAGGTGCCGCGCCACGCCGCGCTGTTGTAGTAGGACTGAGGACGCGTCCAAAAGACGTTCACGTTGACCATGTAGATGCGGCCAAAGCGCTTTTTTTCGATCGCGCGCTTCACGAGCTGGAGCGTCGAGTTGCGGCGGTTCTGCTTGACGACGAAGAGAAGGACCCCGGCCCGGTCGCAGGCCGCGACCATGTCTTTCCCATCCTCCCATCGGGTGGCCATCGGCTTCTCGGTCACGACATGGCGTCCGGCCTCGGCACAGAGAATTGCCTGACTCGGATGCAGTCCGCTGGGCGTCGCCAGGACGACGGCGTCGACGTTGGACTCGGCCAGTAGCCGTTCGATCGATTCGTATGGCGCCGCGCCGGTCCGCGCCGCTGCCGCGGCCAATCGTTGCGGGTCCACGTCGCAGACCGCTACGAGCTCCGCGCGCTCGCGGTGCCGCTCCAGCGCCTCGATGTGGTTGCCGGATATTCGCCCGCATCCGACCAGGGCAAACCGAATCCGGCGGTCCGAGATGAATGGTGCGTGCGAGAAGAGTGTTTCGCCCAAATTTTTGGGGGGAGGAGACGGCGCTCAATTTGCACGCACTATGTCCCGAACGACAAGGATGAGCCGGCAGCCGGGGCCATAAGTGACTTGCATCACCGGTTTTTGCGTTTTGCTGCGGCGTGGACGCAACGGTTTTGTCTCGGTTTTGCGCCTCTCGCCCCAGTAACGGCCGCGTCTTACCTTCTGACGTTCTCTGAATTCCAATCGCACGTTCGACAGGTCACCACCCGGACTTGCCGCTCGGCGGGCGCCGCGAACCCACGTGCAGGTTCCGGCGCGTCAGGACCGAGCCATCGACCGCCGTTGCTGAGACGACTGAAGCTTCTGACGCTGAGTGCGGCCGACAACGCCGGCCTGTTCGCTTTGACCGCGAACAGCCGCTGGCGTCATAATCGGCTCCTCATTCTCTGCTATCACGGCGTGTCGCTCAGCGACGAACATGAGTGGTCGGACGTCCACATCACCGAACAACGGCTGACACGCCGGCTCGAGACGCTACGCGACCTCGGATGCCCGCTGCTTCCCCTCGGTGAGGCCATCGAACGGCTGAAGGTCGGAGAGCTGGAGGGACCGAGCGTCGTCGTCACCTTTGACGAAGGACTGTACGACTTCTACTCGAAGGCGTACCCGCTGCTCAAGGCCTCTGACATCCCCTCGACGCTGTACGTGCCGACGTACTATTCGAACTTCCAGCGTCCAATTTTCGATCTGGCGTGCTCCTATTTCTTGTGGCGCGGTCGCGGCCGTATGATCGAATCCGGCCGTCTATTTACAGGATCGCCGCGGGTGCGCATTCCGTTGTCGGCCGGCCCGCGCAGCGAGATGCACCTCCGGATGCGAGCGCACGTCTACACACTCGGTTTCAGCGCGGTCGAGAAGGACCAGATACTCGCCGAGCTGGCCGAGCAGGTTGGTGTGGATTGGGACGAATTCCTCGCCAGCCGCTCGCTGCAGCTCATGTCGCCGGCCGAGCTGTCTTCGCTCGATACGAAGCTGGTCGATGTTCAGCTCCACACCCATCGCCACCGCACCCCGCGGAGTGAGGCGATGTTCGCGCGAGAGGTCAAGGACAACATCGACGCGCTCGCGGCGATGGGCTTCCCACCCTCCGGGCGCCGCCACTTCTGTTATCCAAGCGGCGACGCCGATCCCGCGTTCTTCCCATGGCTCGAAGCGATGGGAATCGAGAGTGCGACGACGTGCGAGCCCGCCTACGTGACGCGCGCGACGCCACGCCTCAATCTGCCTCGCGTCGTCGACACGATGGCGGTGACTGACGTAGAGTTCCGCGCCTGGATCACTGGTTTCGCGCGTCTGCTGCCGCGTCGACGCTACCGCCGACACTCCGACCTCGAGCTGGGTACTGAGGTCTGGACGAGGGATACGCCGCGCGATGCGAAGGTGATTCCGATTCGCGACCACGTCCGGCCGCACGGTGCCGCTACCGTCGCCACCACGATCACCGATCGCGAAGTGCCGATATCACTCGCTCCCCGGCACGACCGTCCCACCCCTCGGGTCGCTTCGGATTCGCTGGCCTTTCGGCATCGCGAACCACGCCGGGCAGATCCTCAGGGTTAGGCACGAGGCGGTTGGTTCCTTCGGTGATCGTCACCGGCCGCTCGGTGTTTTCCCGGACGGTGAAGCACGGAATCCCGAGCGCCGTGGTTTCTTCCTGCAAGCCTCCGGAATCCGTTACGACGGCGAAGGCCCCGTCGATGAGGTCCAGCATTTCGACGTAGCGGACCGGCGGCAGGACGCGAACGTCACCGAGCGTAATTCCGGCCGACTTGAGGCGTTGTGTCGTTCGAGGATGCACCGCGAAAATCACGGGCCTCGCGGTGGCGATTTCGCGCAACGCGGCGGCGATCGCCGAAAGCCGATCCGGCTCGTCCACGTTCGACGGCCGGTGAAGCGTCACGACGACCGCATCCCGTCCGACGCCGAGTGAGTCGCGGAAACCCGTTTTGCGTGCCTCCTCGAGACTGTGGCAAAGGGTGTCGATCATCACGTTGCCTACAAATGCGATCTCGTCGTCGGGCTCTCCTTCAGCCTTCAGATTGTCGATGGCGTCGCGCGACGGGGCGAGCAACAGATTCGCCAACCGATCGGTCACCAAGCGGTTGATTTCCTCGGGCATGGACCGATCGTGGCTGCGGAGTCCCGCTTCGACGTGGGCGATGCGGACGGACAGCTTGGCCGCCACGAGCGCCGCGGCAGCCGTCGAGTTCACGTCACCGTAGACGACGACCCAATCGGGAGCCTGGTGGATCAGGACCGGCTCGATACGCTCCATGATTCGCGCGGTCTGCGCCGCATGTGACAGCGAACCGACCTCGAGGTTGATCTCGGGTTCCCGGAGGCCCAAGTCACGAAAAAACGACGCCGACAGGGCGTCGTCGTAGTGTTGGCCCGTGTGAACAACGGCCTGCTGCAGCCCAGCCGCGACCCCGGCCCGGAAAACGGGCGCCACTTTGGGGAAGTTGGGGCGCGCGCCAACGACGTGCAGAAGCTTCATGCGTGAAAGTCGCGTTCCTGGAGGGACATAGGCGCCGGACCGGGCGCTCGGCTCAGAGACGATTCAACGCAATATCCCGGAACGGATGCTGCGTAACCAGGGTGCGCCCACTTTCGTATGCCGCCCGCCAGTCCCCCACGCTAAGATGCCAGTTGCCAGTCGCCCGTAACGAGCGTCTGATTTCGACATGGGAGCGCAACTCAATGAAGTGCAGGAACTTGAGACGCGAGTGACCAACGTCTTCAGCGTCGACGTGGAGGACTACTTCCACGTCGAGGCGTTCTCGGACATCGTCCCCCGCGAACGGTGGGACAGCTACCCGTTGCGGGTGGAAGACAACACCCGACGCATCCTCGACCTGCTGGACGACCAGGAGGTCGAGGCAACGTTCTTCGTTCTCGGCTGGGTCGCCGAGAAGCGTCCGGCGCTCGTACGCGAGATCGCCGATCGCGGTCACGAGATCGCCTGTCACTCATACTGGCACCGCCTGATCTATAAGCTCACGCCTCAGGAGTTCGCGGACGACACGCGGCGGGCCAAGGACGTCATCGAGCAGGCCGCCGGCCGAGCCGTGGTTGGATACCGGGCACCGAGCTATTCGATCACGCGGTCGTCGCTGTGGGCGCTCGACGTCCTCGCCGACGCCGGCTTCGAGTACGACTCGAGCATCTTCCCGATTCGCCACGACGTCTACGGCATTCCTGACGCGCCGCGCGGTCCCTTCCGCGTGGAGACCGCGTCCGGGCCGCTGCTCGAATGTCCGATCACCACGTTCCGGCTCGGCGGAAGCACCAACTTTCCCGTGGGCGGCGGCGGATATCTTCGCCTGCTTCCATTCTGGTACACGAAATACGGCTACGCGCGCGCACGTCGGCAGCAGCTTCCGCTGATCGCGTACATCCACCCGTGGGAGGTCGATCCGGACCAACCGCGACTGCCGGGTCGAGCGCGCTCACGACTCCGGCACTACACCAACCTCTCTCGCACGCACGACCGGCTCGTGGCGCTGCTGGAGCTGGGCGAGTTTTCGAGCTTTGCGAAGAGCGGCATCGGTGACGCCGCGCCAGTAGTCAACACTCTGATGAGAGACGCCCGATGACGACGAAGCAAGACAACATGCCGCAGGTCAAGCAATTCTGGAACGACGTGGCCCATCAGTTCGACGCCATCTACACCGGAAACAAGGGCCCGGTCGCCCGCGCGCTCGACAAGTGGCTTCGCAAAGACATCTATCAGCGCTTCGACTGGGTGATGCGCGAGTCGGGCGACATCAAGGGCAAGACGGTCTGCGACGTCGGATGCGGGTCGGGACGCTTCGTGACCGCGCTCGCGAAACGCGGTGCGGCGCACGTGACCGGCGTCGACATCGCGCCCGAGATGCTCAAGATCGCCCGCGAGCTCACGGCGAACGACGGTGTCGCGGACAAGTGCTCGTTCTTCAACAGCGACGTGATCGACTGGAAGACCAGCGACACGTTCGACCTGACGATCGCGATCGGGTTCTGGGACTACATCCAGGAGCCGCACTCGCGCCTCGCCAAGATCCGCAGCATCACCAAAGGCCGCTTCCTGTCGGCGTGGCCGCGGTCCGGTACGATGCGCGCCCCGATTCGCAAAGTCCGGCTGACGGCGCTCGGCTGCCCGGTCTATTTCTTCAGTCGCGACGAGGTCTACAAGTACCTCTCGGCCGCCGGGTTCCGGGTCGACTCGTGCGAGACGATCGGCCAGCTACACTGCGCGTCGGCGACGGCGATCTAGACGCGTGCGCGCGGAAGTTCTCTTCTGGATCGCGGCGGGATTGGTCGCGTACACGTACGCGGGCTATCCGCTGTTGCTCGCCGCGATGCGCGCGATCTTCCGCCGGCCGGTCGAGCGCCGGCCGATCGAGCCCCCCCCGTTCGTGTCGATTCTGGTGCCGGCGTACAACGAATCGCGCGTCATCGCCGAGAAGATCCGAAATGTTCTGGCGATCGATTATCCCGCGGACAGGTACGAGCTCGTCGTCGCGTGCGACGGGCCGTCTGATGGGACGTCCGACATAGTCCGAAGCATGGCGGACGGCGCCCGCGTTCGCGCGTTCATCTTCGAGCAGAACCGCGGCAAGCTGCACGTCCTGAACGACGTCGTGCCGCGGCTGCGCGGCGAGATCGTCGCGTTCTCCGACGCGTCGAGCATGCTCGAGCCGGAAGCGATTCGGCGGCTCGTCGCCAACTTTGCCGATGAGCGCGTCGGCGCCGCGAGCGGCGTGTACCGCGTCCAGAAAAAAGACGCGGCGCAGCTCGGCCGCCAGGAAGACTTCTACTGGAAGTATGAGACTTTCCTAAAGAAGCAAGAGGCGGCGATCGGCTCCATCCTTGGCGCGCACGGGTCGCTGTACGCGATTCGCCGCGATCTGTACCCCTTCCCTCGCCCGGACACGATCAACGACGACTACGTGATTCCGCTCCGCATCGTGCAGCGCGGATTTCGCGTCGCGTACGAGCCCGGCGCGGTGGCGCACGAGGAAGCACACGAGATGGGCGGCTTCGGCCGCCGCGTGCGCATCATGGCCGGCAACGTAGAGCAGCTGCGGGAGATCGGCCCGCTCCTCTGGCCGCCGCGCCCGCTGATGTTGTTCTTCTTTCTCTCCCACAAAGCCGCGAGGCTCGTCGTTCCCGCGGCGCTCGTCGTCGCTGCCATCGCCAACCTCGCTCTTCTCGACCGCCCCGTGTACCGCGCGCTGGCTGTCCTTCAGCTCGCCTTTTACGCGCTCGTAGCACTCGGCGGATTCGTGCAGTTGCGGCCGAAGATTCTTCGTTTGCCGTATTACTTCTGCATGATCAACGCGGCCGTTCTGGTCGGTGCGTATCACGTGCTTCGCGGACGTCACACGTTGCGCTGGAAGCACCAGTAACCGCTTCAGGCCGGTTCATCAGCCGGCGTCATCCGCACGAACCTTCTTGTCGTGATGCGGCTTCGTGACTGGCCAGCGAGTCGCCGGCGTGGCGCGGCCACGAACCACACGAGCAAGGAGGAGTCGCATGCGTCTTACACCACTCATCGCGGTATTCGGTTTGGCATTGATCCAAGCCGGTTGTGCCGATTCCCGGACACCGACTGATGCGCGCGCGTCGAGCGGCGTCGCCAACGCGGATCGCACGACCAACGGCCAGTCCGGAAAGGTCGTCGGCATCTTCGACGCCTGCGATCCGACCACGTTCGGTCAGAACAACGTTTCTTGCACACGCTCGGGCGGCGTCACGTTCGACCAGTTCATTGCCCAGGTTACGCAGAATCAGAAGGCAGGCGGATGGCACTTCGCGCCGGCCGAACTGACCGTCAAAGTCGGCGAGGGATTCTTCGCGCTGAATCGCGGCGGCGAGACGCACACCTTCACCGAAGTCGAGCACTTTGGCGGCGGCATCATTCCAGGCTTGAACGTGCTCTCCGGCAATCCCGTCGAGGCGGAGGAGTGCAAGAATCTCACGGGTGCCGACTTCCTCGCTCCGGGTCAGAGCAGCGACCTGGACGTCGCGGACGATGAAGGCACTGAGCTCTATCAGTGCTGCATCCATCCATGGATGCGGACGGTCGTGCACAAGAGGGGATAGCAGATTCCGCGGAATTGCGGGCCGCCGGGGGGCGCGGCCCGCACCATCGTTACGCCGGCGCGGCGCCGAGCGACGTCTCGAGCGACGACGTCATGGTCAGCGTGAGCAACACGAACAGCCCGGCGACGACGAACGGCACGCCGGCTCCGAACTGGTCCACCAGCGCGCCGGCCGCGATGGGCACGGCGACGCGAGAGATACCGCCGTACGTCTGCTGCACGCCCATTTGCAGCCCGCGTTCGTTCTTCGCCACCACGCGAGACAGCAGGGACGTCACGCACGGAAACAGGAACGCCGTTCCGAGCGGCATGAGCGTGAAGGACGTGAACAACAACGCATAGTTGTTGCTCGCCGCCGTGAGCGCCAATCCCACGCCCAAAAGGAGCAATCCGAGGCGAGCGACGCGCGCTTCCTTGAAGCGACGCACGACCGGGCCAAGGAGTAGCGTTCGGATGAGGACGCCCATGAGCCCGAAGTACATGAAGAACCATCCGACCGTTCGCTCGGTGACGCCGAATCGATTCGAAAGGATCAGCGGAAGGAGCTGCGTTGTGCCATAGAACGCGCCGATGCCGATCGCGTAGATCCAAATCAGCCGCGATGCCGGCGCGCCTGCGTCGCGCAGAACGCGAGCGAGCGCTTCGCGCCCGGCGCGGGGGCGTCTCGCGGCTGAGGCGAGGCGCGCGGCTTCGTCGCGAGACTCGGCGAGGTAACGCCATGCGAAAACGCTGATCGCGACACATAGCAGCGCCGCGGCGAGCCCCGGCGCTCGGTGACCCCACGCGATCGTCAGAAAGGAACCGAACGCCGGCCCGATGACCACACCCAGGCTCGTCGCCGCGGTCAGCCAGCCCAGGCTCTTCGCGCGATCCTCCTGGTCAGCGGAATCAGTCACGTACGCGTGGAGCACACCGACGGTTCCCCCGCCAGCACCCTGGAGAAGTCTCGCCGCGAGCAGAAGACCGACGGTATTGCTGAACGCGAACGCGACATACGCGACGACGGACAATCCGAGGCCGAGCAGGATCGCCGGCCGGCGGCCGTACCGATCGGAGAGCCGCCCCCAGCCCGGTGCGCTGATGAGCTGCCCGAGCGAGAAGCCGGCCACAATGATCCCCACCGCGAGGCCGGTCGCACCCATCTGTGTCGCGTAGTACGGAACGAGCGGCACGATCATCGACGATCCGATCGTGTCGACGAACGCGACGAACATCAGGACGACGAGCTTCCCCATGCGCGACCGCTACTCGTCGGTTGGCGGCTCGGGACCAAGCTCGCCGCTTTCCAACGATCGCTCGGCAATCGCCTTGAGCCTCGCATCCTGATGCCGGCGCAGCCCACGAATGTTGCGTCGCGCGCGGCGCGCGGCCATCGGCACGAATACACGGACGCAGTCCACGTGGTCCTGCGCCGCATCGACGCCGCCGAGGCGCGCGATCTCCCACGTGGCGCGCGAAAGCACGGCGCAGGCGAGGAAGAGGTCGATCGCCGCGTTCGCCATGCGTTCCTGGAGAAACTGTTTCTCGATGATGTTCTTGCCGTACTTCAGGACGAGCGTTTCTACGGCAAGGCTGAAGTCGTGGACGAGCTTCGAGACGGTCTCCGCCTCCTGCTCGAACGCCGGGTCGACCTTGGTGAACTCGTGGCGGGTGACTTGGCGCTTCGCTCGTCCGGCGAGGTAGCTCCCGATCGCGCCCAGAGAACGGATCGGGTCCTTGAACGCGTCGCCGAGTGCTTTCAGGCGTTCGCCGGCCTGCTGAAGTCCCATCAGCGCGATGAGCGCGCGCAGGATCTCGTTCGTGCCTTCGAAGATGAGGTTGATGCGCGAATCGCGAACCGCTTGCTCGTACGGAAACTCTTTCGAGTAGCCGATGCCGCCCGCGATCTGCAGCGCTTCGTTCGACGCGCGGAAGGCGAGCTCCGAGGCGAACACCTTGCACGCCGCGGTTTCGAGCGAGAAGTCGATCGCCCCGTGATCCACCATCCCCGCGGCGAGCATGGCGCCGGAATCGGCGGCGTAACACTCGACCGCGGCGACCGCGAATTTGCGCTGAATGATCTCGAACGATCCGATCGGCCGCCCGAACTGCTCACGCTGTTTCGCGTAGGCGAGCGCTTCGCGCATGACCCGCCGCGCGCCGCGCGCGGACGCCGTCGCGAGACCGAGACGTCCCGAGTTCAGCACCTCGAGCGCGATGCGAAATCCCTGTCCAACGTCGCCGAGTCTGTCGTCGACCGGCACGCGCACTTTGTCGAAAAAGACAGCGCGTGTGTCGGAGGCCTTGATGCCCATCTTCTCTTCGACCTTGCCGAGCGAGATCCCCGGTGCGTGGGCGTCGACGATGAACGCCGTCACGCGATCCTTTCGTTTGCCGTCGACCTCGACGCTGACTTTCGCGAATACGGTGAAGAGATCCGCGTAGCCGGCGTTGGAGATCCAGATCTTGGTGCCGCTGAGGAGGTAGTGCGTGCCGTCGTCGCTCAGCACGGCGCTCGTCTTCATCGCTTGAGCGTCGGAACCGGAGCCTGGCTCCGTCAGGCAGAATGCCGCGACCAACTCGCCCGTCGCGCAGCGCGGCAGGTAGCGCTGCTTTTGGTCGTCGGTGCCGAAAAGCACTATCCCTTTGCAACCGATCGACTGGTGTGCGCCGAAGTAGACGCAGAGCGCCGGATCAGTCGCGCCGATTTCAGCAAAGACGCGATTGTAGACTTTGGCCGACGCCCCGAACCCGCCGTGCGCCTCGGGGATACTCAGGCCCATGACGCCGAGCTCGTGCAGCCCTTGCCGCACACCGTCCGGAAACTTGCCGTCGTGATCGAACTTGGATGAATCGACGTGCTCGGCGGCGTATGCGCGAATCGAGTCGAGAATCATCCCCAGCGATTCACGCTCTTCGGCGCTGAGCTCGGGGAAGGGGAAGATCAGATCTTCGCGGATCTCGCCGAGAAAGAGCGACTTGATGAACGACGGGTTGTGGTCGGGGTCGGCGAGGTGGGGTTGTGTGTCGGTCACGGCGGAGGGTGCTGGAGCAGCGTTGGATATGTGGGAAGCTAGGAGGCAGGGTTGGACTTCGCCTATGGTCTACCGTGTTTCGTCAGAGTCGGAAGGATGCAGATCGGGTACGGCGTGGTGGACGGAGGACAACATCGGTTCGTGATCGCGGCGACGTGGTTCGCGCACGGCGTCTCACGGCCGTTACGCGGTGTCGACACGATCGGCGGGGGACGTCGGCCGGGAACAGGTCATCGGCGATTGATTGGCGTTGAGTGATTTTGGTTAGGGATCGGTCCGACCTAGGGTTTTAGGGCTCGCGGCTGCGTCAGTTAGAGCGCGCATTTCGTTCGGAGTGGGCTGGAAACCGATAGCGATCAACGAGAAAATCAATCGTGTTCGGATGCCGGAGGTCGGGTTTCGGGTCGACATTGGCGGAATCATCTGGGCGCGCGATCGGTGTCGGTCCGAAGCAGTCCGTGCCACGTTCACCGCTGCGGGTGACTCACCCGTACGGCGGTCGCGACCGAGCAGCCGGGTTCGGGGACGGCCTCGACGGAGATTGCTTGTAGCCCGACCAGGAGCGCCGACCGCTGCGGATCGTTGGCGCTGCGAGCCCGCTGTGTCGCCGTAGCCCGAAACTTGGACGGCCGCGCAACGAACTTTGTTAGGTGCACGCCGAACCGCTCACGGAGTCGATTGGCCCGGTTTCGTACAGATTCGGCAGGAAGTCGCTGCTGTCGGACATAAGGTAACACCGGGCTAGATTGCCCTTCGCCTATGCCTCGGATTGTATCATTTCTGCCGGCGGGAACTGAGATCGTCGCCGCGCTTGGCGCGGGCGATCAATTGGTTGGGCGTTCGCACGAGTGCGACTACCCCACCTCGGCGAAGGAGCTGCCCGTTGTCAGCCGGCCGGCTTTCGAGTTGGGTGGGCTGACGCAGGCCGAGATCGACAGCGTTGTCGCCGCACGAATGCGGAGCGCAGAGAGCCTGTATCTGGTGGACGAAGAGTTGCTCCGGGGGCTCGAACCGGACGTGATCCTGACGCAGGATCTCTGTCAGGTGTGCGCGCCGTCGGGGAATGAGCTGTCGCGTGCGATCACGACGCTGCCGACGAAGCCGCAGGTGTTGTATCTCACGCCGCGGACGTTGGCGGAGATCGATGAGAACATTCTCGCGGTGGGGCGGGCGATCGGGCGAGAGCGGGAGGCTTTGGCGCTAGTGGCCTCGAATCGTGCGCGGTTAGAGGCGGTGCGCGCGGCGACACGTGGTCGACCGCGACGGCGCGTCGTGTTCTTGGAGTGGACCGATCCGTTGTACTGCGCGGGGCACTGGGTGCCGGAGATGATCGAGATCGCGGGCGGGGAGGATCCGTTCGGGCGGGCGGGTGGTGATTCGGTGCGAATCGATCTGGAAGCGGTGCGGGCATTCGAACCTGAGATCGTCGTCGTAGCGCCGTGCGGGTTCGGCTTGCCGGAGGCCGAGCGTTTGGCGCGCGAACTCCCCGCTATCGGCGGGGCCGCTGTCTGCCCCGTCGATGCCAACGCGTTTTTCGCGCGCCCGGGTCCGCGTTACAGCGAGGGGGTTGGGGTGCTCGGACACCTGCTGAACCATCAACCGCCGTAGGAAATCCGCCGGTCCAGTGGCGCGTCCTTTCGGACGTTAGATCTTGGTGAGCACCTGAAGCACGTTCACACGCGATATGCGTCGCGCCGGCAGCAGGGATGCAAGAAGTGACGCGGTCACGACTGCAGCGATTGCCGCCATGAAAAGCATGGTTTGTCTGGCGTGCATTTCGAAAAGCAGTCCTTCGACCTTCGGCTCGGCCAGAAACGCAATAACAGCTCCCAGGACAGTGCCCGTCGCGGTAACGACAATCGCCTGTCTCAGGACGGTGCGCGTCACCTGCACAGAGGTTGCACCGAGAGCGATGCGAACGCCGATCTCGTGGGACCGTTGGGTCACGGCGGAACTGATTGAACCGTACAAACCCACCGTCGCAAGTACGAGTGCCAGGGCTCCGAAGAGGGTAAACATCGATGCGCCGAGGGTCCACGGCCGAACCTTGGGCTCCATGAGTGCAGACAAGGGCTGAATCGTGATATATGGCGCGGCCGGCTCGACGGTCTGAATCGCACGCCTGAGCGGCGCCATGACTGCGGCGGGATGGTCGGCGCGAACTATAATGGTGCGCGGTAGACGGTCGCTGTACTCCCGCTGAGGAATGTCGGGCAGGTAGAGCTGCGCCCTCGCCTCTTCGCGAACATTGCGCTGGCGTGTATCTTGGACGATGCCCACCACGTAGCGGCATTCGGGCGTTCCGGCGGTGAAGCACTTCCCAAGCGCGCTCTCGCCCGGCCAGTAAAGTCGCGCGAAGGTCTCGTTGATCACCGCATTCTTGCCGCCCGCGCCATAGTCGCTCGCCTCAAACCAGCGGCCAGCAAGGAGACGAAGCCCGATCGCCTTTCGGTAGCCACTGCTCGCAACGCTCGCGTACGCTGGAGGTCGAGGGGGCGTCGCGGAATCTCTTCCGGGCACGGTGATTGGACTAACCGAGATGTTCTGGAAAGGGATAGAGGTCGCAACGCCGGTCGCCCTAATTCCCGGCACGGCCCGAACTGCTTCCTCGAGGCGGCGATACTGGTCTTCGACCGCCGCTCCGTTTGACTGCGTGCGCGCCATCATCCCTGAGAAGTCGAGATTGATCGCCAGAACACCAGCCGTGTCGAAGCCCATGTCCCGAGTCCGGAGGTTCATGAGACTTCTTAGAAAGAGACTCGCGCCGACGAGGAGAACTGTAGTGAGACCGATCTGCCCCATGAGCATTACCGCCTGTCCGGCCGAGCGACGTGCCCCGGAGCGGGGGCCATCCTTCAGTGAGTCCACGAGGTCCTGCCGCCAAAGGATTCGGATCGCGGGCATCACCGCCGCAAGTCCAAGCGCGAGTGCGAGCCCCACGGTGAACAGAAACACCCGGCCGAATGAAATCGCTTGGAGCGACGCTTTTTCGGGCAGTAGTAGTGTCCCAAAGGCGCGCGTACCGGCAATGTCAATAACGGTTGCTGCTCCCGCGGCTACGACGGAGAGTCCCAACGCTTCCAAGGCGAGCACTCGGATGAGCCTGAGGCGAGATGCGCCAAGAGCACTTCGAAGGGCGAGGTCTCGCCGGCGTTGGATGGTTCGGACCAGCATGAGGCCGGCCGCGTTGATGCCCGCGATGAGGAGCACCGCGACCGCGACTCCACTCAGCCATCTCGAGATAGTTGCCTGATCGGTGGGCTTCGGCCCGAGCTCATGCAGCAAAGGGGCGAATTTAATGTGATCGGTCGAGTCGAAACTCGGCGATCCTCGCATGCCAGTTCTAAAAGCCCGAGTGGCGTCGGCCTCACCTTGGCGCTCTGTCACTCCCGGTTTTAGTCGAGCAACCATCGTAATAGCCCAGGCACCGCGTGAGGCCATGTACCCCGGCATGATGAGATCGTTCGCGGCGATCTCGCCGGGCAGCCAGACGTCAGTGCGATCGAGGTCCACGCCGACGAAGCCGCGCGGCGCAACTCCAACAATGGAATACGCGCGGCTGGCGATAAGGAGCATGCTTCCGATGACCGACGGGCTAGCGCCGTATCGGGCGCGCCAAAGATCATCGCTGATGACAGCGGCGGGGGCGGCCGATGGATTCGCGTCCAGCGGTTGCAGCAACCTCCCACGCTCCGGAATAGCGCCGACGAGATCGAAGTAGCCAGCGGTAACAAGAGATGCATTGAGCTTCGATGCAGACGCTCCGCGGCCTTCGCTGATGGTTGTGCGGTAGTATGCGGCGACACGCTCGAACGCGCTGGTGTTCTTTTCGATGTCGTGGAAAATCGGGAAGGATAGGAGATCGGTGATAACGAGACCGGGTCCGCGCAGCGTTCGATAGAAGTAGAAACGTACGACGCGAGCCGGTTCTCGGACGCCCGCCGGTGGTCGCAAGAAGAGCGTGTCGACGACACCGAACATCACGGCGTTGGCACCCAGGCCAAGGGCGAGACAGGTTGAGGCGAGGATCAGAAACCGCGGAGAGCGAGCGAGCGATCGGGCCGCGGCGCGGGCGTCGTCGAGGAGAAAGATCATGGGGTGCGACGCCGGGGGGGCAACTGAACGCAGAGGCAAAGCGCCGAAGCATCCGAGAACATTCGCGTTCCTTGCCGAGTTGTTTCCCGATTAAGATGAACGCGCTCCATCCCCTCACCCTCCCGCGACAGCCGAGATTATTGTCAACTCGTCACCGTCTTTGAGCTCGGCATCAAGGCCACCGATGAGCCTGATGTTATGTGTGTTGAGAAAGTAGGCGACATATGGGTACGGTTTCCCATCGAGATCGCGCAGCTTGTGCTTCGCTTGAGGAAATTGAGCAACAATCTCTTCGACCGCTTCTCGGACCGTGCGGGGGTTGGAATTCAGGAGGTGAGCCGTTGCTACGCCTGCAAACAGAGTGGGAAGATTCACGGTAATTGGCATTTGCGGACTCGCGTGTCACGGGTTAGCGGCACTTTGGTGCGTCGGCGCCCAAGGATCTGAGCCTTTGTTGGTCACGTTGTCGCTAACTCACAAGGTCGCGTCATGCCTGTGGCTGCATGCTCAGAAGCGGCCTCCGGCCAAACGTGATGTTGGACGGCCAACCAGGTTTCTAGCGAGAGAGTTCGCATCAGCGGTGCGACGCCCCCGCCTAGTCCAAATCGTGCATTCTCAAATGCGGCGCGAAGCGGTTCCAGTTGCACCCAGCCAGCCTGAACGACCAATGGGTCTTTGAGCAGCTTGGATAGGAGCTGGTACCGATGCGAAAGAGCCCAACACGTTCGTCCGTCGATCCAGCCCTTCGATTTTCGCATTCGAACCTCATCCGGAACTAAGCCTCGTCCGGCTTCGCGCAAAATCCATTTTGTCGTTCCGTCACGAAACGTCATGTCGCGAGGAAGCGAAAGCGAGAACTCGACAAGCGGTCGGTGGAAGAATGGATACCTTTTCTCCGTGCTTTCGGCCGAGAGGGGCAGTTCGAAGAGGTCGGGAGCGGCGTCCAATTGAAAAAGCGTTGCCGCCAAGAACCGGCTCCTGTTGGATCCGCCAACCGGAAACGCACTTGAGATTCGCTCCCTGACACCGTACTGCATTGCGAACCGGGGCTCAATCCATGCTGGCACGCTGGACGAGGCATGCGACCAGTTGCGCACAGTCCGTGGCAATAACGGAGTGATGCCGTACTTCCACAACGTTTTCCAGGCGGAACCGCGGGCGTTGCTTGCCAGACGGTGCGCCTGAGCGAACGCTTCGCGCAAACGAACTGCTCGCAACATGTCGGCTAGGAAATGTGGAGTTCCTGTGAGGTAGTAGTCGGATCCCCCACCACTCAAGACGACAGTCGCGCCGGCATTCCGCACCATCGCATCGGCGCGGCGATCTCGCGCCCAAAACGGATAATAGATGCGCGGCTCGTCTGTGAGTGGCGGTGGGACACCATCGTTCTCCCATGGGAACGAATTGGCGATCGGCACGTTCGGGATTGCGAACTGCTTCTTTAGCGATCTCAGAAACGGCAACTCGTCCGCGCCCGCCATTTCATCGACAAAACTGTAGGTTCCCGCCACGCGCTGCTCGATTTTGCCGTCACGATAGAGCCGTTCTGAGACAGCCAACACCGATGCCGAGTCCAGACCGCCCGAGAGTTCGGACCAGGCGGATTGAACTCCGTTAAGCCTCAGCCGAACAGCATCATCGAGGTGGCCGAGAAAGGCCTGGCATTGCTCTCTCGGGTGCGCGGGCACAGAACTTTGAGCCACATCCGCCGACCAGTACCGGATACGCTCGTGACGGACAGGGGACCAAATTTCGTAGCTCCCGGGCGGGACTGATCGGTAGCCGGTCCAGATTGTCGATCCGGCGTCCTTTCGGAGCCCACCGACGAGGTAGGATGCTACAAACTCCTGATTGACCTTACGCGCGGTGGCGAGAGAAGAAAGTGATGAGCTGAAGCGCACGAAGTCGGCTGCCGCCTCATAAAAGAGCCGTTTCACTCCGATCGCATCTCGGACAGCCGTCGCTTCGCTTGTCCGCTCGTCCCAAAGCACGAAAGCGAAGTCGCCCTGGAGCGTTGGAATCAGAGCTCGACCAATGGCTAGGTAGCCCGCCACCACAAGCTCCAGATCCGTCTGGGCATTATCGGCGATGCCGGACCCACGTGCAACACTCGATCGATTGTCGAGTCGAACATCTCCGACGGCGGAGATATGGTCCCTCGTCACAATTAGGGACCTGCGTGAATTCCGACCGGCTCCACAAACAGCCGCGAATCTACCATGTGAGTGACGCGCGGCCGACGCCGATTCATCACGGAGGCGTGCAAGATCTGTTAGATGGACCTCATCAGGCCGGGACTCACCCAACCAACAGCCGCAAGCGAATTGCGTCACGCGGGTAGCTCTGGAAATGGCGCGAGCAAACGAATTTCCTCAGCATTGCCGTTGAGAGGCTCACCGAACAGCTCGACCCACGCATGGGCGGTGAACGGCAGCGCTTGAGCACCAAGTTTTAACTCCGCGGGCAAACCCATCCGCCGTAGAATCAGAAATAGTGTTAGAGATTGCTCTAGGCAGCGCGCTCGCCCAGGGAAGAGCGCCGCGACGCGCTCGATGCAGGAAGCAACCGCTCGGCCGTTTTCCAATGATTGGCTGGTATTTGTCGCACGCGTCGCCGCGAGGTGCCGCGCCACGAAAACGGTCCGTCTAAGACCGAAGAGCCTCAGATGAATCCGACATGCCGCCAGAGCGAGAAGGCATCGGAGCCGCAAAATAGGAGGCATCACTCGAGCGACTAATTGACTGGACGGACGAGGCCTCGCCTAAGCATATCCGACAAAAACGCTGCTAAGTCCGCGCGCGCAGTCGGCTCTGCCACCTGATAATTCGCGATAATCGCATTAACGATCGCTTCGAACTGGTAGCCAGATGAAAGCATCTTCCACGAGAAGGCGGCGATTTCGTTTAGTCCGAAGTATTCGCCATTTGTGTAGTCGAGAAGAACGCCGCGATCGCCTTGATAGGCCGCCAGTATGGACGGATCAACCTCCAAGGCAAGCAGGCCATCAACCGACGGCCCCAGTCGACTAGGATCGCGTGGATGTGTTTCTTCGTCCCTCATCATTACTGTTTCCTCGATTTATAGCGGTAGACGATAGCGGTGTCGTCTTCGGGCTTTCGATCTCACATGTATGGCGCTCGAGCGGGTCTAGCTGCCAAAGCGCCTCCGAGCCACACTTCGTTGGCGAAGAAATCCATCAGGTCCTGGCTCTTTGATCGGAATCGATCGAAGTCATCGCCGCGACGAACCGCGGCTTCACGAGCTTCCGGCCCTCCGTAACGGCCTACGGCTTCAATGAAGGCCTCAAGTGTTCGTGCGCCGAACCAGGCCGACTTGAGGGTGCTAACGACGGCGCGAGCCTCCGATTCCCCGATCTCACCATCGAATTGCATTGCGGCGAGGCAGTTACGTACGTGAATAAGTGGCTCGCTGAGTGCCTCATACGGCGCCGCAGGCAGATGGAGTAGCGCCACCTCATCATCCTGAAAATCATCCGTCGCCAAAAAGTGCTCGAACACGCGACCGAATCCGCGCATGCCCAGGTCACGCATCTCGTAGGCTCGAATCGCACCCATGGAGCTCAGGCCCCACACCTCCCATCCTGCACGAAGAGCTCGTCGAATCTCAGCATGTCCAACGGCGATCGTCTCGTTGAACCGTCCGTCGACTATTACGATTATCCCCGGCACATTTTCCAATAATGAATCGATGTCCCCGCGACGGACCGGCGGGAAAACCTCGAAGCCGGCACGGCCCAGCAGCTCGGAATCGGCGATCGGGCCCAGCGTTGGACCGACAAACGCTATGTTATGAGGTTCTCTCATAGATATACTGATAGAGGCGCGGACCGACGCGTGGCATGTCTCGCTCGAAGTATTCAAGGCGCGGGACAACCACGCGAACGACGTGAAGATCCTTCGTTGGCGGAGCGAGCGCGACGCGGCAGACTTGCGTTATGCCCGCCTCGAGCAACAACGCTATGATCCCGTTTAAGGCGTCCTGTATGGAGTGTGGCTCAGCCAGAGGCGCGCGAACTTCTTCGTACCGAACACGCGTCTCGTTACTCGAGAGCGAATGAAAGCGCTTCGCGGCTAATGCTGCCCGATCGCCGCGATCGTCGAATCGTTCGGCGCGCTTGGCTAGGTCATCCCGCCCACCATGAATTACAGTCAGGCGACTCTGTGCTGCTTCTGTTATCGCCCGCATCAGAGCAATCTCTGGCAATAGGTGGCATCCAGTCCCGCCCGTCAAAGACAGGAGCCCGGTTGAAGCTGGGTCCCAGATGTCAGTCTCGAACACGGGGATGCCAAAGCAGTTTGGCAACGCGCGAATACAAATCGCGCATCCCGCCTCCTTGAATTGGTCAAGGGAGTGAAGAGCAAACGGGGGTAGCGATTCGGGAATCACGAGCCGCGAACTGTCTCGTACATGGTGAAATGAGATGACGTCACGCTCAATGACCTCGAGCAAGCCGTGCAGTGTCGCCTCAGTGACCGTATTTCCTGATGCGAGGCCGTTCGTGCTGCAACCGAATATCCGCTGACCGCTGGAGGGGATGAACGGCGAGAACACCAATTCAGCCGGCAGAATGGTGTTGCGTCGCTCAGTGATCTCCTCAGCAACGACGCACTCCATCTCGACTCTGGGGTCCACCCCCTTTCGGGGCATCGGACAGAGTTCGGCAATGGCCTCGGGTCTCCTACGCGCATCGAGTATTTCGCGCCAATCGACTTTCTCAACTTCAACTCCGGCGGCTCCGGGCTCCGCCATGGCGAACTCGATGGCCTCCATGTATGCGCCTACTTGGGCCTCGATCGGCCGGGTGCCCTTCCCGGCATTCACGCAGAGAGAGCCGTCGATAGCGTTCGGTCGAACGCTAGCGAACACGGGAATCCCAATCCTATCAAGGCGGGTCGTGTCGGTCACCCGGCTTACCCCGAGACTCCGGGCAGTCACCCTCGCGAGTTCAAGAGTGACTTCGGGCGGAACCGTGCGGATGCCCGACTTCAGTGTGAGCATCTTACTCAGCTTGGATGCCGTTGATGGTGCTGTGCGGAGAGCAGTCGGCTCGGGTGGCGGTTCCGCGTTCATTGCTCCTAACTCAACTCCGGCGCAAAATACATTGAGCGGGAGTTAGAACCGTCGATCAATCCCAACCCGACGGCAGGCCGCCCAAAACTTCAGTGTATTGACCGCCGCCTCCTCCGAGTGTGGTGGCGACGGCGTCGCCCAGATCCACAATCTGCGGAGCTTGGTACACCTTCTTTTCGAGGGGTGGAACCTCTCGCAGCTCTTGTTGATCCATCACTGCCTCCTTGCAAGGGAAATCGGTGGTGTCACTTTCGAACCTTCGCAAAATACATCTAGGTCAAAACTTCAACGCGAATACCGGCACCCGAACCAAGTCCGGAAGACTGTAACACACCGATAGGAGAACCGTCAATTACTAAGACTCACTGGTTATCATTTTACTTTTTCATATTCAGACTGTAGTCTGCACTAAATAATTAGACCCCTCTAATAAACTAGTGATTGCGGCATGAGTGATCGGTCTCAAACCGGAATTCTGGTTTGGGCTAGTCCACCGCGGAGACTCCGGTGCGACAGGCTGACGCGCTCAGGCTTGGCGTTGAGCCCTGTCGGTTCACCCTTCTGATCCGCTGGACTTGGTTCGACCGGACGTCGAGATCTGCACATGATTTCGGCGACGTGAGCATTAGCTAAGCCAGGCATTCGACACCACCGCCGAGGACTTGCAAGAGAAAAAAGGGCGGAAGGCCCGTCATGCGAACACCTATTTTTGCGCGTCCTGGACCTCGCTATGTAGCGGCAGTCGAACTCCTCGACGATCTGATTAAGACTGTAGCCATAAGACCTAGACCCGATCGACGGTGGGAGTCTGCCCCATGAGGCATTTGGCAGGTCAGAGGCTGTCCCACGGCGCAAGGCCAGCGAAGACAAAACGCCCGAGCGCGGCAATCCGCGCTCGGGCGTTTTGAGACCTAGAGTCGCCCTACTTGTTCTTGATCTGGAACAGGTTCGAGATGGTGCTGCCCGTCGCGACAAACGTTCCACCGATGCTTCCCGTCGCGGTCAGCGTGTACCCACCGGCCTTCGAGTACGCGTAGTCGAACTTCGCGACGCCGCCGTCCGTAATAGCGGTTATAAACGGCACCGGGTTCCAGCCGTTATGGCCATCCGGAAGGACCAATGTCGTCGGATCGCCGTTGTTTCCCGCAATAGTCAGCGTCACGACAACGGGCGCCCCCGTTCCGCCTGCCGTCACTTCTACATGCACAGGGGTGTAGACGTTCGTGTTCCCTGGCTGCTGACTGAAGGTGAGACTAGTGCCCGAGTTGGAGAAGTTTTTCACCTTGAACGGGCTCCAGCCATCCGGAAGACCGCCGATAAACTCATCTCGTGACTGGGCGATCGCGACCTTAGGCGTGATGAGGTCGACGAGACGCTGGATCACGGGATTGGCCCGGGCAGCATTCGCGTACATGTGTCCAGTGCAGAAGCTGGCGTTATGTGTGAGCAGGACCTCGCTGTCGTTGTGCTGCAGCAGGTTTGCGGTCGTGAGACCTGCGTCGACAGCGGAAGCGCAGACGGCTACGGCGAGGCCGGCGACACTGACTGTGGTTGGCAACCGTCCTAGCTCAAACCCAGTTTGCCGGACATCCGTGCTCACCGGAATACCGTCGCCGTAAAGCGGATACCCGTAGACCAAGTACCGGTCGGTGGCGCCACCCGGGCCGTTGTTCCACGTGCCTTCGATGCCCCAGAGAGGCGCCGCGCCACCCTGATATGGGTCGATCGGAGCCGTTTCGTCTCGTGCCGCTTTGTACGCGAACGCCGGAACCGTGGACCCGCCTTGGCGGATTTCGAAAATGCCGCCGGCAAGCGCGGCGGACGCGTCGAAATTGGTGGGCTGCGTGTTCCGGAGGTCGGTGCAGGCGATGACGCCTGTAACCAACGGGCCACCATCGCTGCCGGCTTTCTGAGCACTCGTGAGTCGCGCCGCGGCGACGCGGGTGAGGATGTCCAAGCCTTTGGACGTGGCCCCGGTTTGATCGCCGGCTTTGAAGGCCCTCTGCATGTCGCTGATCAAGGAAAACGCCGGGTCTCTCCGCGCGGAGAAGAAAGCAGCGGCGGCGTCATTGATCGACTTAAAGCCCGAGTCACAGACAGGCCATGCTGCGATAAGCTGCCGTGATGCCTCGCTCGGTGAGAGCTGGCGTGGTGAAGTGGTATCCCGCTCGGCGCACGCGGCCAAAGCTAGGGACGCTGCAACGGAGGCCGTTGCGACGGTTAACCGACGCATGTCTTCCTCTGTGGTAAGGGAGCTTGGAGAGTGGAGGGACGATCTATTAGAAAGCGCTCTGTAGCGCGGGTACACCACTTATTGCCGTTGCCCGGCCACAACTGCGGCAAACTCATAAAATCGGTAAGTCGCTTTGAGGAAAGGAGATAGGTCTCAAAACCGCGATACTTACCGATCGCTTTTGTGTCTACCGGCGACCAAAACGCTATAACCGAGGCAATCTTGGTACCGAGCGAACGGCTAGTATCGCTCTCAAAACGACGTTAGGGAAGTAGGAGTTCCAGGACGGGAGATCGCCGGCCTAACGCTACCCGCCCGAGCCAGTGGATCCGACCAACGCTTTGTATTGCGGGTCGTCGCGGATTGGGTCCCACCACCACGAGTCGTCTTCCTTCGCGAAGGCTTGCTGCGGCGGGTTGTTCGCGAAGAAGCGTGAAAGCAACCGGATCGCGTCACTCTTATCTCCCACCTGCGCCCGGAAGTACGCCTCGTAGAGCAGGAGCGAGGACGACGGATCGAGCCGCGAATCGCCACGAGACTTAACGGCAACAGCTCGGGCGCTGTCTGGAGACACGCCGGCACGTAATAGTGCGAGCGACACGATCATGCCGCCCTTGAGTTGGCTGTAGGTCTTTGCGCTCGCTGGCACGCGATCGATGAACTCTTTGTAGGCTGCCCAAACCGAGTCGGCGCTGATCTTCTGTCCAGGCAATTGATAGAGCCACAGGCGACATTCGCTGAAGCGGAAGCTTGCCGGGAAGCGCTGCCGGCCAAAGCCGCACCATTTCTCTGACTCGGTGCGATTGCCCATGTACAGCGAGTTTTGGAAAAGCCGCCAAATAGTGCGGTCGGCGTCCTTCAGGTAAGGGTCAGATTCGTACGCCCTTTGCGCAGCCAATTTTGCGTCGGAAAACTTGTTTTTTGAGTTGAGGACATAGCTCAAGGCATTCCACGCCGATGCCTGTAGCGGACTCGCGGTCGTGGAGGCGCGCAAATCCGCCTCGGCTTGATCGAGAAGCTTTCGCGAATTGGTCGGGTCTGGGGTCTGGTTGAAACCCCACCGGAAATAGTTGATATCGCCGCGCAACTCGAGCGCCTGGGGATCGGTCGGCGAGATCTGGAGCGCCTTATCAGCATCCTTCGACCCTTGCTCGAGCCACTTGGGAATTTGTTGCTGTTCGGCGTTCGCGAACGACCCGAGTCGCTTCACGGAATTCATCCCTCTAAGGACAAGAGGCGCCGCCCATTTCTTATCCATCTCCGCGATTCGAGTAAGCTCCGCATCAGCCGATGCGAGCGCCTCTAGAGCCGGCTGCGCTCCGCCGGACCTGGCGACGCTGTCCACTCCGGAAATCGCCTGTTTCACTTGCTGAAGGGCTTCCCACGCCTGTGCGTTCGACGTACCCGGCCGCGCGGTCACGTTGTCGACTTCGTTGCCGAGCTGTTTCCGTAGTGCGAGCGCTACCTCTTTCGCGAGCGTGTCCTGCAGCGCGAACAAGTCCGATCTCGACTTCTCGAACGTTTTCGAGGCGAGCTGACTGCCGTCCTGCGCATCCACGAGCTGGACTTTGACTCGCAGTTTGTCGCCAGACTGCGCGACGCTACCACTCACGATGGTGCCGACCTTGAGCGCCTTCTGAATGCTGTCCGGCGCCACGTTCTTGCCTTTGAACGGCGCGACGCCGTTTCGAGAGATGATCTTGAGTTGTTTTACCGTTCCGAGCTCATCGATCAGCGACTCGGTAAGCCCATCGGCCAAAGCCCTGAGCGAACCGTTCGACTGATCATCGAAATACGTAACCGCGATGTGGTTCGGATCAGAATCGGTCCCAATCCGGCTCTTCTGCGCGCCTTTGCCAAGGAAATGCACGCCCGCCCACGCGCCCACCGCCAACACCGGCACCGCGACGGCCGCGGCGAGGATCATCGTCCGCTTCTGTTTTTGCTGCTGCGCCCGGCGCTTCTGCGTCGTGCGCGGCCGCCGGCTC
>Ga0207674_10000450_pt1 | contig 53632 bp, 48 predicted proteins | sample KBSCornC72_FD_184303 | JGI IMG/M metagenome (GOLD analysis project Ga0207674, IMG submission 184303) | Corn rhizosphere microbial communities from Kellogg Biological Station, Michigan, USA - KBS Corn C7-2 (SPAdes) (version 2) | ecosystem: Host-associated > Plants > Roots > Rhizosphere > Soil ... | reverse complement strand
CGCGGATCGGCGATCAGGGCGACCAGCGGCAGCATGTCGCCCGCCGGCCAGTCGCGGGCCACCAGCCGCTCGCGCGCCTCCGCCGGGTCCTTCGACGAGCGGATGATGTGGATGAACTCGTCGATGTTGGCGACGGCGATGGCGAGGCCGACCAGGACGTGGCCGCGGTCGCGCGCCTTGGAGAGCTCGAACTTGGTGCGCCGGACGACGACTTCTTCGCGGAAGTCGACGAAAGCCGAGACCATGTCGCGCAGGCCGAGCTGTTCAGGCCGGCCGCGGTTCAGCGCCAGCATATTGACCCCGAAGGAGGTCTGCAGGGGCGTATAGCGGTAAAGCTGGTTCAGGATCACGTCGGCGGGCGCGTCGCGCTTCAGCTCGACCACCACGCGCATGCCCTGCCGATCGCTCTCGTCGCGGATGTCCGCGATGCCGTCGATGCGCTTTTCGCGCATCATTTCGGCGATCTTTTCCTGCATGCGCGCTTTGTTCACCTGATAAGGAAGTTCGGTGACGATGATGGCTTCGCGGTCCTTGCGCAGTTCTTCGATATGACACTTGGCGCGCATCAGGATCGAGCCGCGGCCACGGGCCAGCGCTGCGCGTGCCGCCTGCTTGCCGATGAGAAGACCGCCGGTCGGGAAGTCGGGCCCGGGGACGATTTCCGTCAACGCCTCGAGATTGATCGACGGGTCATCGATGTAGGCGAGACAGGCCGAAATGACTTCGCCCAGATTGTGCGGCGGGACGTTGGTCGCCATGCCGACTGCAATGCCGCTCGAACCGTTGATCAGGATATTCGGAAATCGTGCCGGCAGGACGACAGGCTCTTTCTCTGTGCCATCGTAATTGTCCTTGAATTCGATGGTGCCTTTTTCGATGTCTTCCGTCAGAAGGTGGGCGATCTTCGAACGCCGCACTTCGGTGTAGCGCATCGCGGCCGGAGGATCGCCATCCACCGAGCCGAAATTGCCCTGCCCGTCGATCAATGGCGCCGACATCGAAAAGTCTTGCGCCATGCGCACGAGTGCATCGTAGATAGACTGGTCGCCGTGCGGATGATACTTGCCGATCACATCGCCCACGACGCGAGCCGATTTGCGATAGGCCTTGTTCCAGTCGTAACCGTTTTCGTGCATCGAGTAGAGAATGCGCCGATGCACCGGCTTGAGACCGTCGCGCACGTCGGGCAGCGCGCGCTGCACGATGACGCTCATCGCATAATCGAGGTACGATTTCTTGAGCTCGTCTTCGATCGCAATTCCGCTGATCTGAGCGCCGCCGGGTGGCGAGGAGTCAGGCTCTTGTGGGTCGCTCAAAAAGTCGGTCCTTCGGTCGCGGAATTAAGCCGTCTAACTAGCATTTCGCATTCGATTCGACCATAGCGCCTCATGTACAATAATGCTATATTTTTCAATGGCTTATTGAGAGTTTGCGAAGACGCTCCCTGGCCCCGGAAATCCCGCGCGTCAATCCACATCTACCGGCAGTTTGTGCTCGATGGCCGACAGCTCGTTGCGCACCCGGTTGATGGGATAGGCGTACATCGTCCGACGTCCGCGCGGATCCAAGAAACCGAACGTGATGCCGACCAGCCGACCAGTCTTCGCGTCGACGACGGGTCCGCCGCTGAACCCTGGACCGGCATCGCCTTCGAACGTGAAAGCGGATTGCACCGCACAACTTTCGCAACGCGCCTCGACCGGTGCATTGAGCAACATGATTGTTCCACGGGCCACGCGTAGTTCGCCCGACGCGCCCTGACCGTAGGCAATCACGCCTTCGCCTGCAGAAGGCGTTGCGGTCGACACGTCGCTGTTTTTGTCGACATGAAAGAAGAGAAGATCGTAGTCGCGCGACTGCCCGATAATCGGGGCTCCGCCGACGATGGCTTGGTTGTGCGCGTTTGTGACAGCGACGCCAGGCGCAATCACGAACGCCGCGGCGTGCGCCTTGAGGACGACGAGCGTAACACCCTCGAGCGGGATATAGGCGCCGGCAAGCTGAGGATTGAGAAACCCAGCGGCGCGCTCGCCATAGGAGGCGGCACAACCGCCAAGCATCAGCGCGAGGCCGATAACGATAAAGCGTTGCATGGCGCGATTCAGAACGGGATCTCGTCTTCCATCTCGTCGCGCTGAAAGCTCGCCGGCGCGTCGCTCGCAGCCACGCGCTCGCGCGTACCGCCTTCGCCACGACTATCGAGCATCACAAGCTCGCCGCGGAAGCGCTGCAGCACGACTTCGGTCGAATATCGTTCGGCGCCCTCTTTGTCGGTCCATTTGCGCGTCTGCAGCGCGCCTTCGAGATACACTTTGGCACCCTTGCGCAGATACTGCTCGGCAACCTTGGCGAGGTTTTCGTTGAAGATCACCACGCGGTGCCATTCGGTGCGCTCTTTGCGCTCGCCCGAGGCTTTGTCACGCCATGTTTCAGAGGTCGCGACGGACAGGTTCACGACGGGCTCGCCAGACGTCATGCGGCGGACTTCGGGATCCTTCCCGAGATTTCCAACCAAAATGACCTTATTCACACTACCCGCCATATCCGTCTCCATTTCTTGGCATTGCAGCGAAACTAGTCCCGACTGTCCGCCTCCGCCACACCGCGCAGCCACCCGGTTGTGGACAGGATGACGTTGCCGGAAGGATTCCAGTTTGTTCTTATTATGTTCTATTCGAGTTGCTGCGGCAAGTCAGGTTTTATTTGTCTTGGAAAGACTGATTGAACAGACCGGAAATCTGCATGGCGCCGAACACACTGAGATGGTGGTGATCGGCATAGAATGGTCTGCCCTCGCGCTGAACAACACAGTCGGCCGAAACGCATAGCAGTGTGGCCGGATCGAGGATCGGAATGCCATATTTTTTGTGCAGCTTGGCGAGTGCGATCAGGACGAACCCATCGCGCGCGCGATAGTCCGAAGCTGAAAGGGTCTGACGTTCGCCTGCTCCATACTCGACGTCACGCGCCAGTACTTCCGGAACGTCGAACCCCGGTTCGGGCACTGGTGCGACGATGATCACCTTCTTGCCCGCTCTCAGAAGCGTGAGCAAAGTGCGTTCGAGGATGCGCGCGAAGCTTGCGTGCTGCGAAACGTCCGCTCGAGCGGGCGGAGCCAAGTCGATGAGGTGACGGACTTCGTTGGCGTCGGGTCCGTATCCGTCACCCTGGTCGTAATAGGCCCATCGCGCGACCAGAATGACCTCCTTGATTTCCGTTCGCATCGCGAGTTTGAGCGCTGCGTCGTTCAATTGTGCGCAGCGCCCGGTGGGCTCGTCTGTCAGCGATAAGTTAAGAAGCGGCGGGCATCGTCCGTGCGCAACGAACAGGCCCTTGCGTCCTGCGCGCGCGGCGGCCGCGTCCACGGCAGGCAACAGTGCATCGCCGTGAGAGTCGCCCCACAGAATGAACGTCGGCGCCGGCGCCCTCGCATCGCCGAAAGTGCAGATGTGGCCCAGCTTGACGTCTTCGGCGCTGCGATTGAAGCATTCGTGCCGGCGCGGCTCGATATCGTCGGCCTCGGCCAGGATGCGCTGAACGTTGGCCGGGAAACGTTGGGGAAACCCATGCGCCGCGAACAGGACAGCGCAGAGCACAAGCGTGGCAGCGGTTGCGCTGCCGCCATAGCGAAAAATCGCGCGCCGCGAGAAGACTTGGCGGCGACGGAAAGGCTGCTCGACAAATCGCCAGGAAAGTAGGGCGAGACAAAAGGAGAGCGCGATCAGTGCTGAGGTCCAAGCCCAGCCGGCGGCCGCGCGCGAGACATAGATGGAATAAACGTGAACCGGCCAGTGCCAGAGATAGAGCGAATATGAAATCAGTCCGACGAACACAAACGGGCGCGATGCGAGAACGCGCCAGATCGTTCCCTTCGTCGCGCCGGAAAAAATGAGCGCCGCCGCCCCGAGGCAGGGGTACAGCGCGTTTGTGCCCGGGAAGGGCGTTGCGGCAGTGAAGCCGAACACGGCCCAAGCGATCGCCGCGAGCCCGGACAGCGACAATGCATCGGCCAGAAGAGCTGATTTCGGCCGCGGAAACTCGCCCAATGCCAAGATCGCGCCGAGCATGAGTTCCCAGGTGCGATAAGGCGCCAGATAGAAAGCGGCACTCGGATGTTCGCTCACCGCCCAGATGCTGAGCGCAAAGGATACGACCGCCAATGCCAACACAAAGCCCAGCAGCGAACGTCGCCTGCCCGTGTGCAACAGGCGCAGCAAGGCCGGAAAGACGAGATAGAACTGTTCCTCGACCGCCAGGGACCAAGTATGCAGCAGCGGCTTCAGGTCTGCGCCGACGTCGAAATAGCCGGACTGCAGCCAGAAATCGAAGTTCGACGCAAAGAGTGCCGTCGCAATCGCGCTCTCCGCCAGACGCAGCAGGTCACGCGGGAAGAGTGTCGCCGCGCCGACCGCCAGCGTCGCAGCTACGACCGTAAACAGCGCGGGAAAGATACGGCGCACGCGCCGCTCGTAGAAGCGCAGTATCGAGAATTCGCCCGCGCGCATCTCGCCGAAGATCAAAGAGGTGATGAGGAAACCTGAGATAACGAAGAAGACGTCGACTCCGACAAAGCCGCCGCCAAAGCCCGGCACGCGGAAGTGGTAGAGAACCACGGGAACAACGGCGACTGCGCGCAACCCGTCAATGTCGGGGCGATAGGACAGGCTGCCCGGCGCGGACGGTCTGGTCGTTGGCATCGGCTCGGTGCGTGGAGATGAAAGTCAGGGCACGGATGCCTATATCGCGCAGATCGCAAGCGCGATAGCGCCGGTTCGGCAAAGTGAGCAGATAGACAAAAGTCCGGTCTTCTGAAATAAGAAGTTCCTGTTTCGTTCTACAGAGTCGGAACGGAGTCGGGATTCTGTCAGCAGTCGCGGGAGCCACGCTTGCGGGCGTGTCGCACGCGCAGCAAGCTGGAAATTCGGGTCAGGAAAAGCATGCTGAAGAACATCTCCATCCGCGGCGCGCGCGAGCACAATCTCAAGAATGTCGACGTCGAGATTCCCCGCGATTCGCTCACGGTGATGACGGGCCTTTCGGGCTCGGGAAAATCATCGCTCGCCTTCGACACGATCTATGCCGAGGGCCAGCGGCGCTATGTCGAGTCGCTCTCAGCCTATGCCCGCCAGTTCCTGGAATTGATGCAGAAACCCGATGTCGATCACATCGAAGGCTTGTCGCCGGCGATCTCGATCGAACAGAAAACCACTTCCCGCAACCCACGCTCGACCGTGGGCACCGTCACGGAGATCTACGACTATCTGCGTCTGCTTTTCGCGCGCGTCGGCGTGCCCTATTCGCCAACGACCGGACTTCCGATCGAGAGCCAGACCGTGAGTCAGATGGCCGACCGTATCCTCGCGCTCGACGAGGGAACGCGTCTTTTCCTGCTGGCGCCGATGGTGCGCGGCCGCAAGGGCGAATACCGCAAGGAATTCGCCGAGTTGCAGAAAAAGGGATTCCAGCGCGTCAAGGTCGATGGAAAATACTACGAGATCGGCTCGGTTCCCGCGCTCGACAAGAAACTCAAGCACGACATCGAGGTCGTGGTCGACCGCATTGTCGTCAAGAAAGACATGGGGAACCGCCTGCCCGATTCCATCGAGACTGCGCTGGGCATCGCAGACGGACTCGTCATCGCCGAGTTCGCCGATGTGAAGGAGAAGGACGGTTCGGCAAAGCAGCTGCTGATGTCGTCGAAATTTGCTTGCCCCGTCTCTGGCTTCACGATCCCGGAGATCGAACCACGGCTGTTTTCGTTCAACAATCCGCACGGCGCCTGTCCGGCCTGCGACGGTCTGGGTACGCAACTCTATTTCGATCCTCAGCTCGTGGTGCCCGACGAAACACTCACACTGCGCAAGGGCGCGATTGCGCCATGGTCAAAGGGCTCGTCTCCCTATTACTTGCAGACACTCGAAGCGCTCGCACGGCATTACAAATTCTCGCTGAACGAGGCTTGGGAAGATCTGTCCAAAAAGGCGAAGGACGTCATCCTGCACGGCTCGGGCGAGGAAGAGATCAAGTTCATCTACGACGATGGCCTGCGCCGCTACGAAACCAAGAAACCGTTCGAGGGCGTCATTCCGAATATGGAGCGGCGCTTCAAAGAAACCGACTCGTCCTGGGTGCGCGAGGAACTCGAGCGTTTCCAGGACACGAGCCCCTGCGATGTCTGCAAAGGCTATCGCCTGAAGCCCGAAGCGCTCTGTGTGAGGATCGGCGGTAAGCACATCAGCGAGGTCTGCGATCAGTCGATCCGTCATGCCGACGAGTGGTTCCGCGACATCGACAAGAAGCTCAACAAGCAGCAGACGGAAATCGCCGCGCGCATCCTCAAGGAAATTCGAGCGCGGCTGAAGTTCCTCAACAATGTCGGATTGGACTATCTCACTCTGGCGCGCGCCTCGGGGACCTTGTCTGGCGGCGAAAGCCAGCGCATCCGGCTCGCGTCGCAGATCGGTTCCGGACTGACCGGTGTACTTTATGTGCTCGACGAGCCTTCCATCGGACTGCATCAGCGCGACAACGAAAAACTGCTCGACTCGCTTAAGGGCCTGCGCGACATGGGCAACACAGTGATTGTTGTCGAGCATGACGAGGAGGCGATCCGAACCGCCGATCATGTCATCGATATGGGACCGGGCGCAGGCATTCACGGCGGCGAAATCGTCGCCGAAGGCACCCCCGAAGACATCATGGCAAGCCCGGCAAGCCTGACGGGAAAATACCTGACCGGGCTCGAACAAATCGCCATACCCGCCAAGCGTCGCAAGCCGATCCATGATCGCTGGCTGAAAGTCGTCGGTGCGCGCGGTAACAATCTTAAAGACGTTACCGCCTCGTTTCCCCTGGGTACTCTGACGTGCGTCACCGGCGTGTCGGGCGGCGGCAAGTCGACGCTGACGATCGAAACGCTGTTCAAGGCCGCCTCGCGCAAGCTCACGCAAGGACGCGAGCATCCGGCAGCACATGACCGGATCGAGGGTCTCGAGTTCCTCGACAAGGTCATCGATATCGATCAATCGCCGATCGGCCGCACGCCGCGTTCCAATCCCGCAACCTACACTGGCGCGTTCACGCCCATCCGCGACTGGTATGCCGAACTGCCCGAGGCCAAGGCACGCGGCTATCAGCCGGGCCGCTTCTCTTTCAACGTCAAAGGTGGGCGCTGCGAGGCATGCCAGGGCGATGGCGTCATCAAGATCGAGATGCATTTTCTGCCCGACGTCTATGTCCAGTGCGACGTCTGCAAGGGCAAACGCTACAACCGAGAGACGTTGGAGGTGAAATTCCGCGACTTTTCCATCGCCGACGTGCTCGACATGACAGTCGAGGCGGCCGCGGACCTATTCAAGGCCGTGCCTTCGATCCGGGAAAAAATGGATACGTTGAAGCGGGTCGGTCTCGGCTACATCAATGTCGGGCAACAGGCGACGACATTGTCCGGCGGCGAGGCACAGCGCGTTAAACTTTCCAAGGAACTGTCGCGCCGCGCCACGGGCCGCACTTTATATATACTCGACGAGCCGACGACCGGTCTGCACTTCCACGACGTGAAAAAGCTCCTGGAAGTGCTTCACGAGCTTGTCGACAACGGCAACACCGTCGTGGTGATCGAACACAATCTGGAAGTCATCAAGACATCGGACTGGATCATCGACCTTGGTCCCGAGGGCGGCGATGGCGGCGGCGAGATTATCGCTTCCGGAACGCCGGAAGAGGTGGCACGGAATCCGCGCAGTTACACAGGAATTTATCTGCGCAAATTGTTCAAGAACCGCTCTTCCGAGAAATTGACGGCACGGAAGATGAAGGCCGCTGAGTGAACGCGGCCGACTGCGCACCTAACGCGGTGCCGAAGCTGCGAGGGGTTGCGGCGTGCCGGTCTCCCGGATAATCGCGACAAGCAACGCCACGAAAAAGACGGCGCCCGACACATAAAATGCGGCGCCTGGAATGATGATCGGCGCAGACGCACTGACGAAATAGCCGAACAGTCCCGTCCAGATGGGCGGCCCGGCGATGCTGGTAAGGCTCGTCACGCTCGCAACGGCACCTTGAAGCAGGCCCTGTTCGTTGGCGGGAACGGCGCGCGACATCAGCCCTTGCACGGCGGGTTGGGCGACGGTCCAGCCTCCGATCGCCAGCGGCATGACGCAGTAGAGCATCCAGCCGCGCGTCACCGAGCCATACAACACGCTGACAACAACACTGATCGCGAGCCCGATCACGATAGCGCGGCGCTCGCCGATGCGCGGAATGAGAATGCGCGTGAACCACCCCTGACCGACCACGAAGATGACGCCGACAAATGCCAGCGAGACTCCGATTTCGGTCGGTCCCCAGTGAAAGCGATAGCCGGTGTAGAGGACCCAGGTCATCTCGGCGACGCGATTGGCGAACATGGCAAGGACGAGCACCAACATCAGGCCGTAGACGGACGAGAAGCGGCCGACCTCGCGCAGCGCACCAACAGGATTGGCATGGCGGAACGAGAACGGCTTGTGGTTTTCGATGCTCAACGATTCCGGCAGTGCAAAATATGCGAATGTCAAATTGGCGAAACAAAGACAACCGGCGATGAGAAACGGCAGGTGCAGATCGATGGCGCCAAGCAGGCCACCCGCGACCGGACCCGTTATAAAGCCAAATCCGAATGCAGCCCCGATCAGGCCGAAGCTTTGGGCGCGCTTCTCAGGCGGCGTGATGTCTGCGATGTAAGCGCCGGCCGTCGAAAAGGACCCGCCCATCACGCCGGCGACAAGCCTGGCCAGGGCGAGATAGGCAAGCCCGGGCGCCGCCGCCATGAGCAAATAGGCCACCCCTGCCCCGCCGAGCGAGAGGAGGATGACGGGTCTGCGTCCAAAGCGGTCTGACACCGCACCGATCAGCGGCGCAAACAGAAACTGCATCAGCGCGAAACCGGACGCGAGAAAACCGAAGATGTAGGAAGCGTGCGTAATGTCGCCGTGTTCGAAATGCTCGATGAGTTTGGGCAGGATCGGATAGGCGAGTCCGATCCCCAGCATGTCGATATAAACGACGCCAAGAACGATAATGAGGCGGATGTTGCGCATGTTCGCTTGTCCGCTTTTCGCTCTGCGAAATCAGGTCTTGCCGTACGCGACTGGCGTGCCAGACCCCGCCAACGACCGATAGGCGAAGGCCGACGCCGAAAACATCAACCCATAGAGTAGCGGCGAGACCACGAAGCTCAATCCCATCAGGATCGGCATGTTCTCCCGCATCGCGCGCATCTGCGCGACCATGCCGCGGACTTTCGCGCCCGCGTCGGCGGCGTGCTGCAGATCGGGAATGAAGAATCCAGGCCCCAACAGGATGAGCTGTACAGTGCCCAAGACCACGATGATCGGCAGCAGGGTGGCAAGCGCGATCGCGACGATGCGCCAGAAGTTGCCTTTGGTAAGCAGCCAGCTGCGCGACAGGCCGAATTCACCGCCATCGACGACCGAGGGAACAAGCAAAAAGCTGAGCCTGACGATCAGATAGGCGATGACGCAACCGCCGATCAACAAAGCCAAAGCGATGATCGCACCGAACAGGCCGGCCTGGGCTGGATTGGACTGGACCGCACCGGCACTCGCGACTGCCGCAGCACCGATGCCAAGGGCGAAGACCGAGATGAAAAGCACCAGCAATATGTACAGACCGAAGAAACCGCCGAACGCGCGCCATTCGGCGCTCCCGAGAGAGACGCGCGCAAATGCGGGCCCCTGGCGCCGCCCCATCGCCTGCTCGGTGATCGCGACCCCGATCATCGCCATGAGCAACATGGCGAGAAATGCGAGAAGCAGCGGCCAGCCCAATCCCGCGCCGGTCGGCGGCATGCCACTCTCGAAGCTGTTGATCAGCGTGTCGTAGTATTTGCGAAGGACGAAAAACGTGGCGACCGCGTTGATCAAGGTCGGGACCCAAATCAATCCGATGATGGTGCCGATTTCGCCCAAGGTGAATGCGTAGGCGAAGCGGATGGTCTGGCCCACGGGAATTTTGTTCATACGGAAACCTTTGTCGAATCTGAAGACTTGTCATGGCCAGTGACGAGTTCATAAGCGGTCGCGACCGCGCCGGCAGAGAGACCCGTCACCGCCACCATATAGAGCAATTGCAGCAATGCCATAACCGGGAGCACGCTACGAACCGCGGCGAACCACATAGTAAAGTATTGGCGCACCTCTCCGGGCGTCACTTTGCCTGGGGTCGCGCCGACCATTGGAAGCGCCTGACCGTTAAGCGCGAGTTGCAGGACGATCGAATCGAGAACCGTGAAGACCACATAGGCTGGAAGGCTCACTGCCAGCACGATGCCGACAATGCGCCAAAAGTTTCCTCGCCCGAGTTTCCACGAGCGGCGGACTCCGATGTGATGCTCGGCGACGACGACAGCAGGAAGGAAGAACTGCGTTCTGACGATTACGTAGATCCCGAACACGATGCCGCCCAGGATCAGCAAGGTGGTCGCGACGCCCTGCAAGCCCGCTGAGACCTGCGCCAGAAGAAAGGAGATCAGACCGACGCCGAGGCAATAGGCGATGATGCAGGCTGTGGCGAGAAGGAGCAGGACAATATAGGCGCCTACCAGGCGCCATGTGTCGGCCCCGAGGGAAAAATAGAGGAAGACGGTTTCGAAATCCTGCCCGAGCGCCTTGCGCATCAGCCCGACGGTGACAATGGCGAACGCCAGGAGGAGGAGCACCAACACCAAGAGAGTTTTGCCGAGTATCGAGACAACAAACGCACTGACTCGTGTCTCGTCCCATGTGTCGGCACCGATCGCCATGAGACTGCTCAGTTCCGGAAGCATGGAGACGACCAGCAACATTGCGGCGGCCAAAAAAAGCAGGAATGGCAGCCAGGCTATCCCAAGGATCGCAAGATAGTTTGCGGCACCGAACCGATAAGCGCCCATGATCGTGCACTCGAACGGTATGTGCATCGACTGCCCCCACGCTTTGGCGCGCCATCCTATTCGGCGGCTTCCGCGGCGGCAAATTCGGACAGACCGCGAAGGCTGCGCCGCGCAAGGCGCGATCTCGTGACAGGCTCGCAACCGCTCGGCTAATGTCGCGCCATAACAAATGGTGGGTGTGGGATGGCGTTCTCGGAGTATGGCTCGTTCGACGGGCTTGGCTTGGCCGCTCTTGTCGCGAAGAAAAAAATCAAACCAGCGGAGCTGATGGATGAGGCGATTGCGCGCGCCGAAGCGCTCAATCCCAAACTGAACGCCATTATCTTCAAGGACTATGAGCGTGCGCGGCAATTGGCGAAGGGCAAACTCGCCAAAGGCGTTTTTGCGGGCGTCCCCTTCCTGCTCAAGGACATCGCAGCTTTCGCGCAGGGCCTGCCGTCGCGCCAAGCCTCGCGCTTCATCCCGGCCATCCGTCATCCGCGCGACAGCTATCTTGTCGCCAAGTTCAAGGCGTCGGGATTGCTCCTCTTCGGTGTGACGAACGTTCCCGAATTCGGTCTCGTCGCTTCGACCGAGTCGAAACTCTATGGTCCGGCGCGAAATCCGTGGAATCTTGCGCACTCGACGGGAGGTTCGTCGGGCGGATCGGCGGCGGCTGTCGCGGCGGGCATCGTTCCGCTGGCGCACGCCAATGACGGCGGCGGCTCGATCCGAATTCCGGCGGGGGCATGCGGCCTCGTCGGGCTGAAACCTTCACGTGGCCGGCTCAGTCACGGTCCAGATTTCGGCGCGCCGCTTGACGGCCTCGCCAATGATCTCGTTGTCTCGCGCAGTGTCCGCGACACCGCCGCCGCTTTGGATGCCGTGCGCGGCTTCATGCCGGGCGATCCCTTCGCGGAACCGCCTCACCCGGCTTCCTATCTGAAAGCCATCAAGACGAAGCCCAAGCGCCTGCGCATCGCGGTCACGCTCAAGAAGCTCGACGGCAGCCCGCTCCACGCCGATTGCGTTGCGGCGGTGAAGAGCGCAGCAAAGGCTTGCGAGAAGCTCGGCCACATTGTGGAAGAGGCGATGCCGTCGCTCGATCAGCCCTCGCTCATGGGCGCATTCACGGCATTCTGGGGCGGCGGGCTCTCTGCAGGCATCGATGCGATTTCCAAACTGACGCGACAAACGCCGTCGCGCGAATTGTTCGAAGGTCTCACCTGGGCCTTATATGTGGCTGGAAAGAACGTATCGGCGAGCGACTATCTGCAAGGCAAGGATTTGTTCAACGGCGCGTCGCGCGAAATGGGACGCTTTCATGAGACCTACGACGTCTGGATCACGCCGACGCTCGGCCGCCCGCCGGAGAAGAACGGCGTCTTCGATTTCGACAACACGGATTTGACGAAATCCTTTGAGCCCCAGATCGATTATGTTCCCTTCACCGCGATGCAGAACGTCACCGGCCAGCCGGCAATGAACATTCCGCTTTACTGGAACAAGGATAATCTTCCGATCGGCACTCAGTTTGTCGCACCCTTCGGCGATGAGCTGACATTGCTCAAGCTCGCGGCGCAACTCGAGAAATCCAATCCCTGGTTCGACCGCTACGCCAAGATAAAGGTCTGACTATGGCCTTTCGCGAATACCATAAATTCGATGCGCTCGGCCTCGCGCAAGCGATCGCCAAGAAAAAAGTATCGGCCCGCGAAGTGATGGACGAAGCCATCGCGCGCGCCGAGGCGCTCAATCCCAGGCTGAACGCAATCGTTTTTAAGGCTTATGAGGATGCACAGCGCGCCGCGCAACGAAAATCGCAAAGAGGTCCTTTCGCCGGCGTGCCGATGCTGCTCAAGGACATGCGCGCCAACGTCAAGGGTTGGCCGAACCGTTCGGGCTCGCGCTACGTGCCCGCCACGCCGTCTGCGTTTGAGTCGACGCTGGTCACGCGTTGCAAGGACGCGGGCCTGATTCCGTTCGGAAAGACGAACGTCCCCGAATTTGGAATTCTGCCGACGACGGAATGCAAGCTCTATGGACCGGCGCACAATCCGTGGAATCTCGCGCATTCTCCAGGCGGCTCGTCGGGTGGTTCCGCAGCCGCCGTGGCTGCCGGTATTGTTCCGATCGCGCACGCGACCGATGGCGGCGGCTCGATCCGCATTCCCGCCTCGGCTTGCGGCCTCGTGGGGCTCAAGGTCTCACGCGGGCGCATCACGCAGGGACCAGGCGCCGCCGACGCGACCGGCGGTCTTTCGGTCGACGGTTTCGTCACCAGAAGCGTGCGCGACACAGCTGCAGCTCTCGATGCGACCTGCGCGCCGGATCCCGGCGATCCTTATTTCGCGCTGCCGCCGGACGGTTCGTATCTCGAAGGCATTAAGCGGAAAACCAAGCGTCTTCGCATTGCCGTCAGCACCAAGATGCTGAACGGAACACCACACGATGCCGAGGTCACGGCAGCCGTGCGAAAAACGGCCAAACTCTGCGCGAGCCTTGGCCATGAGGTCGAAGAGACCGATCCTACGATCGATGCAGGCGCACTCGTCAATGCCTTCTCGACTGTGTGGTGCGCCAATGTCGCGTTCACGCTCGACAGCCTCGCGGCGCAGACCGGAATCAAGCCGTCACTCGACGTGGTCGAAGGTCTCACGATCGGGCTCTACGAATTGGGGAAACGCGTCGGCGCCGCCGAGTTCATCGCCGCTCGCCAGGTGATGACGACAGCCGGGCGGAAGTTCGCTGCGTGGCACGAAAAGTACGATGTCTGGCTCACCGCCACGCTCGGCAGGCCGCCGATGAAGCTGGGCACGATCGATATCGACGAAACCGATGTGCAAAAGGGTTTCCTGCCCAACTTTGGCTATGTCCCCTTCACCTCGATGCAGAACTGTGCCGGCACGCCTGGGATCAATCTGCCGCTCAACTGGAGCAAGGAGGGTCTTCCTTTAGGCGTGCAGTTCACCGCACGCAGTGGGGACGAGATGACGTTGCTCAAACTTGCCGCAGAACTGGAAAAGGCGGCACCATGGGCCCACCGCTATGACACGATAAGGATATGAAAAATGGCATTCGCCGAATATGCAGATTATGACGGCCTCGGTCTCGCGCATCTCGTTCGCCGCGGCGAGGTCACACCGCTCGAGCTCCTTGAGGAAGCCATAACCCGGATCGAGCGCCACAATCCCAAGCTCAATGCCGTCGTTTATAAGGCCTACGACGAAGCAAAGCAGACCGCGAAGAGCAAACTGCCTGACGGCCCCTTCAAAGGCGTGCCGTTCCTGATCAAGGACATCAACTTACCGGTCGAAGGCTGGCCGATGACGAACGGCAGCGCGCTGCTCAAGGACTATGTGACCAATTTCGATTGCGAACTGACGCGGCGCTATCGCAGCTCCGGAGTCGTGCTCGCCGGAAAAACCAACACGCCGGAATTCGGAATTCCTGGAACAACCGAAGGCCGCCATCTCGGCCATTGCCGCAACCCCTGGAATCCCAATCACAGTTCGGGCGGCTCATCGGGCGGCGCAGCGGCGGCCGTCGCGTCCGGCATGGTGCCGCTGGCGCATGGTTCGGACGGTCTCGGCTCCATCCGCATTCCGGCGGCGCAGTGCGGGCTCGTCGGCATGAAGCCGACGCTTTACCGCAATCCAGGCGGGCCAGACGACCGCAACCGCGCGCACGGCTTCGTCAACGATCACGTCCTCACGCGAACCGTACGCGACAGCGCCGCGATGCTCGACTGGACCGGCACGCCGGAAGACGACGCGCCATATGCGCCGCTCACCAAGGCGCGGCCTTATGTCGAAGAGATTCAAACGTCGCCAGGCCGTTTGCGCATTGCGTTCTGCTCCGAGAATCCAAGCAACACGCCGCTTCATCCCGACGTTCAGGCGACGTTCGACGACACGGTCAGACTGCTCGGCGAACTCGGCCACATCATGATCGAGAAAAAATCGCTGCCGATCGACTGGCGCAAGATGTACCGCGCACAGGGTGCGGTGTCGGGCGCCATGCAAGTGGCTTCGCTCGAAGAATGGTCGGAGGAACTGAAGCGTCCGCTCGACGAAACAACACTCGAATGGCTGGCGCTTGCGGGCTATCGCGCGGCGCAGAAGATCACGCCTAAGGATTTGGGCTTGGGTCTTCAGACCCTGCGCCAGATCAGCCGCCAGATTCTCGCGTTGTGGCGCGAATTCGATGTGCTGCTGTCCCCGGTAACCATCACGCCGCCGCCGGAGATCGGCCATCTTGATCCGTCAAACGTGCAGGCGCGAGAATTCAATCGCCGGCAAAGCCGCGTCTTCGGCTATACGCCGCCATTCAACATCACGGGACAGCCTTCCATGTCGCTGCCGCTCGGCATGTCCAAGGATAAGCTCCCCATCGGCATGATGTTCACCGGCCGTTATGGCGATGAGGCCACGCTGTTCCGCCTCGCCGCTCAACTCGAACGGGCGCGGCCGTGGATCGATCGCCGGCCTCCCCTTTGGGACTGAGTCACGCGGCGAGCGGGTTGAACCAGCGCAAGGTCGGAAAGCGCGCGAAGTCGAGGTCGTCGCTGCACAACGTCAGCCCGTGGTCCAAGGCCAGCGCGGCCAAATGCGCGTCGGGAACAAGGTCGCCGAAGACGTTGGCCGACTCGCAAAGTTCGCGCATCGTCTCGCTGTGCCGGTCCGTGGGCTCCGGCGTCCAGGCTGGCTCGCACGCGAGCCACTCTCGCACCTGGCTCCAGGCGTCGGACATTTTCTGAGGGCGAGAAATCGACCTGGAATTTGTCGTTATTCGCAAATAGGTGAGAAGGCTTGGCCACGGCAGTCCGACCGGAACGGTGCCTGAAAGCTGTTCGTCGAGCCAGGAGCGTGTCCGCTCATGTTGAGACAGCGATGAATCGCTCGCATAAATCAGCAAACTTGCGTCGATCAGGATCATTCAAGTTTCTTTCGATCGGCGTCCTCGCCGAGGGCGCGACCCGCCTCTTTGACGGTTGGAAAAAGCAGTTGCCCCAAATTCACGGCGCGGGTTTGGAATGGCTGACGCTTCTTTGGTGCCTCAGCCATTTCGTTCAGACCCAACCGAATGGCCACGTTCACGGCCTCCTTCAGGCTGAGGTCGCGTTCCTTGAGAAGGCGAGCCAGCCTCGCGGCATTGTCGTCATCCACCGTCAGGGTCGTTCTCATGCATCAAATCATCAACTAATTGATGTCTTGATGTCAAGATAATTTTCATATTCAGCCTTGACATTGTGTGATGATATTCCTATACTCAATCCAATTGTGAAGAACCGCAATTCGACCAAATCTCAAGTGAAATCAAGTCATTGGCCGAATTGCCCCGGAATTGATCCAGAAAATGAAGGCGTTTTTTGTGCTAATGGACCCCATGACTGAACTCCATGTGATCGGCGGAGGCCTTGCCGGAAGCGAAGCCGCCTTTCAGGCGGCCGAGGCAGGCGTACGCGTCGTGCTGCACGAGATGCGGCCGGTTCGCGGCACCGAGGCCCACGTCACCGACGGCTTGGCCGAACTTGTCTGCTCCAATTCCTTCCGGTCCGACGACTGGGAGAACAATGCGGTCGGCCTGCTGCATGCGGAGATGCGCGAGGCCGGCTCGCTCATCATGCGGTCTGCCGACCGCCACCGCTTGCCTGCCGGTGGCGCTTTGGCGGTCGATCGCGAGCCCTTCTCGGCTGACGTCACCCGAACGCTGCAGGGCCATCCGAACATCACGATCGAACGGGACGAGATCAAAGACCTTCCGCCAGCCGATTGGCGATCCACGATCATCGCGACCGGGCCCCTCACCTCGCCACGGCTGGCAGAAGCCATTCGCGGCGTGACCGGCGAGGAGTCGCTTGCCTTCTTCGACGCCATCGCACCGATCGTCTACCGGGACTCGATCGACTTCGATGTCTGCTGGATGCAGTCGCGCTACGACAAGGGCGACGGCGCCGACTACATCAACTGCCCGATGAACGCCGAGGAGTACGAAGCATTCGTGGCGGCCTTGTTGTGCGGCGAAAAAACGGAATTCAAGGAGTGGGAAAAGTCGACACCCTATTTTGAAGGCTGCCTGCCAATCGAAGTGATGGCCGCGCGAGGTCCCGAGACATTGCGGTTTGGGCCGCTGAAACCGGTCGGCCTCCATGACCCACGCCGATCCCGGCGCCCGCATGCCGTCGTTCAACTGCGCCAGGACAATGGCTTGGGCACGCTATGGAACATGGTCGGCTTCCAGACAAAATTGAAGCATGGCGAGCAGACGCGCATCTTCCGAATGATTCCAGGTCTCGCCAACGCGACGTTCGCGCGGCTCGGGGGGCTGCATCGCAACACCTTCATCAATTCGCCGCGTCTCCTCGACTCCAGGCTGCGCCTCAAGCTTCGGCCCAGTCTACGTTTTGCGGGCCAGATGACCGGCGTGGAAGGCTATGTCGAAAGCGCAGCGATCGGCCTTCTCGCCGGACGTTTTGCGGCCGAAGAGACTCTAGCCCGTGAGGTCGAACCACCGCCGCCGACAACCGCGCTAGGCGCGCTTCTGGCGCATATCACCGGGGGAGCGGATGCGAAATCATTCCAACCGATGAATGTGAATTTCGGGCTCTTCCCCGAACCGCCGACACACACGCGCGGCAAGGACCGCAAGCGTGCTCAGGCGCGCCGGGCCCTCGAGGACCTGCGAGCATGGCTCCAGACCTCGTGCGCCGCCGCAGAATGATCAGAGTTTGCGACGCAACGCGGCTCCGAGCAGGGCCAGTTGCTTTCTGTGCTGCGCGATGTCGCCGGAATGCCTGAGCGGGTCGAAGCTGCGGCGCTTGGCACGCCTCAAGTAGAGCGGCACAAGTGTGGCGGGAAGAAATGCCGGAAGCAGAAAACGCGGCGCCTTCATCAGCCTCGCGGCGCGAAAATGCTCGTGCGCTTTCAAGGCCGTTTGCGCGATCGCAGCCTTCACCTTCGCGTCAAACTTGCCTGCCATGATCTGATCCGGCATCAGTCCGACGGCACTGAGCAAGTCCTGCGGCAGGTAGACCTTGTGGCGCGCGGCGTGGAACCGCAGGGAGCGGATCAAGCCTGCGATCGCATACGCTGTTCCGGCTTCTCGCGCCAGCACATCCTGGGTGTCGTCGCCGCCGAGAATGCGCGCCGCAAGGCGCATGAGATTGCCGCTCGTCGCGTTGCAATAGTCTTCCACTTGCGACCAGTCAGCGAAAAGATCGGGCGTCGAGTCGAACGCGCGAGCATTCAGAATGGCGTCGAACAAATCGGTCGGCAGCGCACGCGCGACAAAGAGGTCGGCCAGCGCGCGCGCCAGCGGGTGGTCGCGCGGCCGACCGTTGCGCGCGGTTTCCAACGTTTCGCGCCACCATTCCAGCCTGATCTCTCCCATCATCGGCTGGCGCACGGTCTCGGCGACACGCGCGATCTCGTGGTTGAAGGCGTAGAGCGTCAGCAGTAGGCGGCGCGACGTCGCGGGAGCGAACAGTGCTGAAAAATAACGGTCCGGATCAACGCGCCGGACGGTCTCATCGATCGTCTCGCGAGGCTCGCTCATATGTCTTCCAACGAAAGAGCCGCCGGATCGCTCCGGCGGCCCCTGCATTTTTCCTTTGCCCCAGCCTAGGGCCAGTGCGTCGCCGCGGCCATGCAGAACAACATCGGTATCGAGAGCAGCGTATTGATCCGCGAGAATTGTCCCGCGGTCTTGGCTGCCGCTGCCTTGGCGGGTGCCGCCAAGTCAGGATAACGGTTGTCGATGTTGAGCGCCTTCTGCTGGTTCGGCCAGATCAGAAACCAGACGTTGAACCACATGATTGTGCCCAGCCACATGCCGATTCCGATCATCAGATTGGTGGTCGAGGACAAGGCTCCGTTGGAATCGACCAAGTCCAGCGTGTAGGCCTGGACGAGATACCTGTTGATGCCAGCGAGAAGGATGCCGAACACAATCGTGCCCATGGCGCCCCACCGGAACCAGAAAAGTGCCGCCGGCGTGATGAATTTGCCAAGTGCAGGTTTCAACTCATCGGGAATTTTCGGCATTGTCGGTGTGGCGACGAAATTGAAATACCACAAAAGTCCGATCCACATGACGCCGCAGATGATATGCGCCCAGCGGATCAGAAACGCGACGAAGGTTTCAGCATCGATGTTGTTCCAGCCGCTGCGCTGTCCGTGAATGAACAGAACGATAAGCGCGAGCACGAAGCCTGCGATCACGACGTTGCGAAGATTTCCCAAAAAGGCTGCCATGCCCGTCCTCCCGTGATTCTGAGTCCGCCGTCATTCTACCGAATTCACCGCGCTTTTCAGCCCTTTTTGCTAGATGGCCAGCTTGCGCGGGCGCCGGATGTTGAGCCACAGGATGACGATGAGGCGCGTGACCATGACGGCCGTAAAGAACGAGGTGATAATCCCGACACCCAGCGTCACCGCAAACCCGCGCACCGGTCCCGAACCCAGCTGAAACAGAATCAGCGCGGCGATAACGTGAGTCGAATTGGCGTCGATGATCGTCGACATCGCGCGGCGAAAGCCCTGGTCGATTGAGGCCAGCATGCTCCTGCCGTTGCGCTGCTCCTCACGAATACGCTCGTAAATCAGCACATTCGCGTCGACGGCCATGCCCATGGTGAGCACGATGCCGGCGATACCGGGCAAGGTCAGCGTCGCTCCGAACAAAGTCAGGATTGCCAGCAAGAGGATGACGTTCAGTGTCAGCGCGATGTCGGCGAAGAGGCCAAACAGCCCGTACCGCGCGATCATGAAGAGCGCGACCAGCAACAAACCGGCGAGCGCAGAATAGCGCCCCGCCTTGACCGAGTCGGCCCCGAGCTCGGCACCGACCGTACGCTCTTCGATCACCTTCAGCGGAGCGGGAAGCGCACCTGCCCGCAACAGAATCGCCAGGTCATTCGCGGATTGCGCGGTGAACGATCCCGAAATCTGTCCCGATCCACCGAGGATCGGCTCGTTGATGACGGGTGCGGAGATCACCTGCTTGTCCAGCACGATCGCAAAGCGCTGCGTGCCGCCGGGAAACGACTTGGTGACATCGCCGAACTCGCGCGCGCCGACGCTGTCGAAGCGGAAATTCACGGTCGGTTCGCCGGTGCGCGAGTCGAAGCCTGCGCTGGCGTCCACGAGGCGATCGCCCGCCACCATCACGCGCTTCTCGACGACGATCATCTGCGGGATCGCCTTGGGATCCTTGTTCTGGACCGGAAGAATCTCGTCGCCGATCGGCGCCACGCCGCGCTGCGCCGCACCGCCGCGATCAGCGGCCTCGTCGACGAGCTGGAACGTCATCTTCGCGGTCTTGCCGAGCGTGCGCTTCAGATGCTCCGGGTCCTTTAGTCCGGGGACCTGCACGAGGATTCGATCTTCGCCCTGACGCTCGATGGTCGGCTCGCGCGTTCCCATTTCGTCGATGCGCCGGCGCACGACCTCAATCGACTGGTTCACAATCTCCGCCTGCGTCTGCGACTTGTACTGTTCGGTGATCTTCATCGTGAACGTGCCGCGACCATTGTCCGAGAATTCGTAGGCATGGCCGCTGACGCCAAGCACGCCGGAGCCCATATTGGGATTCAGGCCCTGGATCAGCGTGCGCGCCTCGTCGCGCTGCGCGGGATCTTTGATCTCGACGGAAAACGTATCGGCCGTGATGCCGATATTGTCGTAAAGGATGTGTGCCTTGCGCAACGCGCGGCGCGCATCGCTCATCAAGGATTCGAGTTTGTCCTTCTGCACCGCTTCGAGTTCGACTTCCAGAAGCAGATAGGAACCGCCTTGCAAGTCGAGTCCGAGTGTGACGGTCTGGCTCGGCAGCCAGCGCGGAAAGCCCGCGCGAATATTATCCGGCAGCGCGTTGGGAACCGCGATCAAAAGGCCCGCGAGCAGGATGAGGCCGACGATAAGGCGCGTCCAAGTCGAAACCTGCAGCATCGCCGCTCAGCTCTTGTCCGCTTTGGTGTCGACAGGTTGGCTTTTGGCGCGCACCTGACTGAGCGTGCTCTTGACCACTTTGACCTGGACATTGTCCGCGATTTCGACGGTCACTTCGGCGTCTTCCTTCGTCGGTGCCTTGGCGACGCGTCCGATGACGCCGCCCGCCGTCACCACCGTATCGCCCCGGCGAAGATTGTCGATGGCCAAACGATGCGCTTTTTGCTGCTGTTGTTGCGGACGCATCACCAGAAAATAGAAGATCAGCCCGATCGGGACGAACATAAAGAGGGGGTTCGTGAGAATATCTTGCATACTGCTTCCGGAAGAATAGGGCGCCGAAGAATGTCGAGGCGGCGTTTCGCTGGGGAATATAGCGACGCATTCCTCCATTGCAACTATGGAAAAACAAGGGCTTAGCTTATGGCCACCATGAAGGCGAACAAACCGGCCGATGCGGACGGGAGCCTGCTTCGACGCATCGCAGCGGCGCTTGAGCGGCTCGCGCCGGGCGCCTTGTCGTCGGTTGCGCCGCCATCAGGCGACGCCTTTGTCTGGGAGCCCGCGCATGGCGGGCTTCTTGCGGTCGACAAGATCGCAAGCGTGCCGCTGTCGCTGCTGAAGGGGATCGATGCGGCGCGCGACACGCTGCTCGAGAACACGCGCCGCTTCGCCGACAGCCTTCCCGCCAACAACGCTCTGCTCTGGGGCGCGCGCGGCATGGGCAAGAGTTCGCTGGTAAAGGCGGTGCACGGCGAAGTGAACCGCACACGCAAGGGCAAAAGCCGAATCGTGCTGGTGGAAATCCACCGCGAAGAAATCGTCAGCCTGCCTCTCTTGCTGCGAGTCTTGCGCAAGGATGCCCGACGCTATCTGCTCTATTGCGACGACCTCTCCTTCGACAAGGACGATACCAGCTACAAGTCGCTGAAGGCGGCGCTGGAGGGCGGTCTCGAAGGCCGGCCCGAGAATGTCCTCTTCTATGCGACGTCCAACCGCCGCCATCTGATGCCGCGCGACATGATGGAGAACGAACGCTCGACCGCGATCAATCCCTCGGAAGCGGTCGAGGAAAAGGTCTCACTCTCCGACCGTTTCGGACTCTGGCTCGGCTTTCACAATTGCGGTCAGGACGAATATCTCGCGATGATCGAGGGCTATGCGGCGCACTATGGCTTGAAGCTCGATAGAAGCGAGCTTCAAAGCCGCGCGCTGGCCTGGGCCCAAGGTCGCGGCGCGCGCTCGGGCCGGGTCGCGTGGCAGTTCATTCAGGATCTCGGCGGCGAACTCGGCAAGACCCTCGGCTAGCCGTTCGAGGCCACGAGCAACGAACGCGGATTGACCGGCTGAACGCCGTGGCGGATTTCGAAGTGCAGTTGCGGGCTCGTGACATCGCCGGTGCTGCCGGCATAGGCGATGATCTGACCTTTCGTCACCGTATCGCCGCGCTGCACTGTGATCCGCTCCGCGTGCGCATAGGCAGTGACATAACCGTCGTCATGCTTGATCAGGATCAAATTGCCGTAACCGCGCAATTCATTGCCGGCATAGCTGATCGTGCCGGCGGCAGCGGCGCGGATCGGCGTTCCGGGCTGTGCCGCGATATTGATGCCGTCGTTGCGCTCGCCGTTGCTCTCGGTTCCGAAGTCGGAGATCACGCGACCGGTGAGTGGCCACACGAATGTCGGCGTGACCGGCGTGCTGCCATACGCGACGGGAGGCTGCGTCGTCGTGACAGGCGGCGGCAAGTTGCTTGCCGTGTACCAGGCCGGCTTGGCGCGCGGTGCCGGAGTCACGAGTGATGCCGTTTGTACCGGTGCGCTCGGCGCGTTCAGTCGAACGGGCGCCGTCGCCCTTTCACGTGTGTTGAGCGCGGAGTCGCGGACCGGTCCCCAATCAAGATACGTCCTGGGCGAGTCCTCGACGCAGCCGGCGAGAAACATGCCGGCGATGATAAGAGCCGCGAGAAGAGTCGCGAAGCGGCCAACTTCCATGTTCCAAACCATTGCTTACGCGCCCCCTCCCGGTAATCCCGCAACCATCGGGACGAACACGACAGGGATCAGGACCTCTTCGGTCACCCCCGTCTCATTTCGGATCATCTTGGTTAATCGTTGAGAAATACTTTCCAAGATGCCGAACCCGTCCGATTTCGGGACAGTGCCCACCGGCGCAATCAATATACCTCCCAATTTGAGTTGATCCACAAGGGCTTGCGGCACTTGCTGCACTGCACAAGAGAGCAGGATCCGATCGAAAGGCGCCTGTTCCGGCCAGCCGGCAAAGCCGTCGCCATGCTTTGTCACAACATTCTCGAGCTTCAGTTGGGTGAAGCGCTCCCTGGCTTTGTCGAGCAATGGCCGGTGCCGCTCGATCGTGTAGACGCGCCGGCAGAGCGGACTGAGCACGGCCGCCTGGTAGCCGGAGCCGGTTCCGATCTCCAACACGCGCATATTTTCGCCGACTTCGAGGTGCTCCGTCATGTAGGCGACGACGAAGGGCTGGCTGATGGTCTGGCCGCAAGCGATCGGCAGGGCGCTGTTGTGGTAGGCGCTGTCGGTGAACGGAGCATCGACGAACATTTCGCGCGGCGTGTTGGCGATGGCCGCGAGCACGCGTTCGTCCTTGACGCCTTGGCGGCGCAATTCCTTGATCAGGTGTTCCTGCCGCGAGTCCTGCTCCATCTCCATCACGCCAAGGAAATCTTGCCGAGCTTCTGCTTCATCTTCTGCAGCACCTCGAATTCGGTGAGGTTCAAATGCAGAGGCGTCACCGCGATCCGTTTGTTGTAGATCGCATGCAAGTCGGTGCCTTCAGGCGGATTGGAACGAACCCGCTTGAAACCGATCCAGAAATACGGATTGCCGCGCGCATCGATGCGCCGCTCCAGCGCCGCGGTTTGCAGATCGCGCTTGCCTTGTGAAGCGATATCGACGCCCTTCACCTCGCCGGGCGCGGCATCGGGAAAGTTGATGTTCATCAGAACATCCTCGGGCCAGCCAACCTCGACCAGCTTTCGGATCAAGGGTGGACCCTGCACTTCGCCGCACGCCCACGGAATCTCGGCACCTTCCGTCCAGCCATAGGATTGACTGAGGGCGATCGACGGAATGCCGAGCGCACAGCCTTCCATCGCGCCCGCGATGGTTCCCGAATAGGTGACATCGTCGGCGATGTTGGAACCGCGATTGACGCCGGAGAGAAGAAGAGTCGGAGGAGACTCTTTCATCACATGGGCGCAAGCCATCATCACGCAGTCGGTCGGCGTGCCCGTCACGGCAAAGCGCTTCGGTTCGATCTGGCGAAGTCGAAGAGGCAGGGTCAGGGTCAGCGAATGCGAGGCACCCGACTGCTCAGTCTCGGGTGCCACGACCCATACGTCATCACTTAAAGCGCGCGCGATTTTTTCCGCGGCGGCCAGCCCCGGCGCATGGATGCCGTCATCGTTCGTCACCAGGATGCGCATGCCGCCACTCATCTCCGTACATCGTAAGGACTCCGACTGCTCATCTTCGGATGTCGTTGCCAAAATCTTTGCAATTTTTTGGGATCAATTCGTCCTGCCGTTTCCCCTGTGCCAATTTTTCTCGCTTTTTCGACATTCAATTCGTCGAAATTCGCGTCAAGCGATTGATCGGTCTCCACTTTGTTGCTGGACAAGTCTTCCGCGCCACGTTCGGCAGCGATTTCGTGTCCCCCGATGCTTCGGCAACATAATTGTGCCGCGGTTTTTCCTGTTCGGTGCAATCCCCTTTTTCTCCGCTCGCGCTCATTCGCGAACATAGGAAAGTAGTCTTGAACCGCCATCGTTCAAGAGGCTGGATTCAGATTTATTTCGTAATTTTCTCGAGGCCATTCATGTATGGCCTAAGTGCATCAGGAATCGCAATCGAACCATCGGGCTCCTGATAATTCTCCATGATCGCAACGATGGTGCGCCCGATCGCGAGGCCCGAGCCGTTCAGCGTGTGCACCATGCCTTTGACCTTGCCGTCGGCGCCGCGGAATCGCGTGTTCATGCGCCGCGCCTGGAATTCTCCGCAGTTCGAACACGATGAAATCTCGCGGAAGCGGTTCTGCCCCGGCAACCAGACTTCGATGTCGTAGGTCTTGCGCGCGGCAAAGCCCATGTCGCCGGTGCACAGGGTCACGACGCGATGATGGAGTCCGAGGCGCTTCAGGATGTCCTGCGCGGCGTCGGTCATGCGTTCATGCTCGGCGCTCGACTGTTCCGGCGTCGTGATCGAGACCAACTCGACCTTGTCGAACTGATGCATGCGGATCATGCCGCGGGTGTCCTTGCCGGCGGCGCCGGCTTCGGCGCGGAAGCATGGCGTGAAGGCGGTGAAGCGCAGCGGCAGCTCTGCCTCGGCGACTATTTCGCCGTTGACATAATTGGTCAGCGAAACTTCGGCCGTGGGGATGAGCCAGAGCGACTCAAACAGGGCCGTGTCCGAGGCGAACTCGCGCAACGCCTGCTGGCGCCTTTCGGGCGCCGCCGTGGCCGTGGACCGACCGGGGTCGATGGAGGTGATTTGCGAAATGGCCTCGACATACTTCCTCACGATGTCGGCCGGATCGTGCGACGCGCCGATATTCGTCGCGAGGATCTTCTCGAATATTTGTCCTGATACGGCTGGTGCGGCGGTATTGGCCGCGAGATATCGAATGGCCGAGTCCGGGGCTTTGGCGGTTTGCTCCTGCTCTTTCAGAAGCCGTGTCGGAAAAAGATCGGCTTCGAACTTGGGCAGTTGCCCGGTGCCAAACATCGCCTCGTCGCGCACCAGCAAGGGCGGAGCGACTTCGAGGTAGCCGAACTTCGCCGTGTGATTGTCGAGCATGAAAGACGCGAGTGCGCGGCTGAGACGGGCAAGCTCGCCCTTGAGATAGACGAAGCGGCTCCCCGAAATCTTCGCCGCGCGCTCGAAATCGAGCATGCCCAACGCTTCGCCGAGAACGACGTGGTCCTTGGGCGCATTCATCCCGGGCGCGCGGCCAAAGGCGCGCGCAGGAACGGGCTTGTTCTCGTCTTCGCTCGCGCCGTCCGGCACGTCGGACGCCGGCAGATTGGGGATCTCTGCGAGATCGTTCTTCAATGCTTCGCTGAGTTCGCGTTCTTTTTGCTCGCCGGCTTGAATCTCGTCCTTGAGGCCTGCGACTTCCTTGAGGAGCGCGCTTGCCTGCCCTTCATCCTTCTTCGCTTTGGCTTGTCCGATGAGCTTGGACGCTTCGTTGCGCCGCGCCTGCGCTAGTTGCAGGCGCGTGAGGAGATCGCGCAGCTCCTTGTCGCGCGCCAAGAGCTTCGACGTGAGCGCCGCTGCGTCGGCAATGCCGCGACGGTTCAGCCCTGCGGTGAAGGCCTCCGGATCGTCCCTGATCGTCTTGATGTCGTGCATATGCGCGCTCCCACGCCCGCGGGTAATGGCACGGGAGGGGCGAACGCTTCAAGGCGCCGGCGCATGTCATCTAGGTGGCGAACGGCAGCGGTATTCCCCCAATCTGTCATTCCCGGCCGAGCATCGCATCAGCGATGCGAGGGGAAGGGAACCCAGGTAGATGGACCAAGCTCTATCTATCCACCTGGGTCCCCTTCCCTCACGCGAACGGCCGTGCCGTTCGCGTTCGCCGGGGATGACAATTGGGTTTAGCCGCCAAACACATCGTTCCAACCCGAATTATTCTTCTCGATCAGTCGGATTTTCCAGGCACGATTCCAGCCTTTCAACTGCTTTTCGCGCGCAATGGCGTCTTCGATTCGACCGAATGTTTCGAAATACACAAGAATGTTCGCGCTGTACTTCTTCGCAAATCCCGGCACATCGCCGTGCTTGTGTTCCAACGTCCGGCGCACGAGATCGTTCGTCACGCCAATATAGAGTGTACCGTTTCGTTTGCTCGCGAGGATATAGACAAAATATTCGCGTGACATTCCAGACTATGTGCTTGCCGCCTTTGCGGCCGCTTCCTTCTTCGTGCGCTCGCGTTCGATCAGCCAGACGAGCAGCACCGAGACTTCGTAGAGCGCGACGAGCGGAACAAGCAGGCTCAGCATCGAGAAGATGTCTGGCGGCGTGAGCAGCGCCGCGAGCGCCGTCATGCCGACGATGGCGTAACGGCGGACGGAGCGCAGTTGCGCCGAGGTGATGATCCCGACGCGGCCGAGCAGCGCCAGCAACACCGGAAGCTGGAAGCAGAGCCCGAACGCGAAGATCAGCGTCATGACGAAGTCGAGATATTCGCTGACGCGGGCCTGCAGTTCGATGCCGAGCGTGTTGGGTCCGCCGACCGTATCGAAACTCACGAAGAAGCGGATGGCGTTTGGCAGCATGATGTAGAACACGAATACAAAGCCGAGCGCGAACATGAAGGGCGTCGCGGCGAGGAACGGCAGGAAGGCGTTGCGCTCGTGGCGATAGAGGCCTGGCGCGATGAACATCCAGAGTTGCGTCGCGATGAAGGGGAACGAGAGACACAGGCCGGCGAACATCGCGACTTTGACATAGACGAAGAATGTCTCGGTCAGCCCGGTCGCGATCATATGGCGGCTCGGTTCGCTCTTGAGCGCGGCGGCGAGCGGCTCAGTCAGGAAGGCGTAGATGGGCTTCGCGAAGTAAAAGCATACCAGGAAGCAGACGATGAAGGCAGCGATAGACCAGATGAGCCGCTTGCGAAGCTCGATCAGATGATCCATCAGCGGCGCTTTGGTCGCGTCGATCGCCGCTTCGTCTTCTTCGGTCGGCTTGTTCATGGCGGCGACGGCTTGAAACCGTCGGCGGCGAGCGGTTCGCCCGCCTGAGTATCCTCGGGCGGCGTCGCATGGACTTCGGGCGGCGCGGTTTCGGTCTCGATCGTGGGGGCCGATTTCATCTCGTCGGGAATGATCGCTTGATGGAGGTCATGTTCGATCCCGGCGAGCGGACGGTCGGCACGCAGGCTTTCGATTTCCTTGCGCAGCTCGTCGAGTTCCGACTGCCGCGCCATGTCGTCGAAGCTTTTGCGGAATTCGTCGGCCATGCGGCGCGCCTTGGCCATCCATTGGCCGACGATCCGCATCAGGCGCGGCAGATCTTTCGGCCCCACCACGACGAGGGCGACAATCAGCAAGATGAGGATATGGCTCCAGCTGAAATCGAGCATTCACTACCGCCCGACGGTGGTTTGGTCCTTGTTGGGTGCCGGCGGCGGTGGCGGAGTGGTCGAACCGGGAATCGTCTTGGCGTCTTCGGGATCGTTCAGGCCCTGGCGAAAGCTCTTGATGCCCTTCGCCACGTCGCCCATCAGATCCGAAATCTTGCCGCGTCCGCCGAACAAGAGAAGGACGACGACCGCCAAGATCAGAATGTGCCAAATGCTGAGGCCACCCATGGAACTCTCCTTTTCCCCGTCGTATGGGGCGAAACCGTGCTTGTTAAAGACCCTTCGGGGCTAAATACGCAAGACGGCGCGCAAAAATGCCCGGTTATCTTCAATAAATCAGCCGATCAGGATTTCACCTTTGCGCCCGAAGGCCGCTGCCAGCGCTCCGAGGCGCTTCTGCACCGGCTCGCCGGCGATCGCTTCGTCACGGCGCGGCACATCGAGCACGACTTTGGCCGGCGTCACCCTGAGCGTGTAGCGCGACAGCGCGCCGGCCGACGATCCCGAAAGCGCGAACGCCAGGCGGCAGGCCAGTCCCATGCGCAGCGAAAGCGCCTCGTCGTCGGAATTGAGCAGCTCGGCTTGCGCGATTTCGCGCGGGAAGTCTTCGTCGCCGGTGTGGCGGTGAAACACCGACGTGGCGATCAGCGCGCGGACGCGATGATCGGCACCCGCAAACGGCGCGGTCAACACCTGATGGAAAACGCCGAGCGCGCGGTCGTCGGGATGACGGCGCCAGGCGATGTCGGAGAAGAGACAGACCGCCCGACGGATCCGACGGCTCTGAGCGATTTCGTCGGGAAAGAGCGGCGACATCCAGTCGAACATCTCGCCGGCATGGGCGGGCGCGCGCGCCTCGCGCATGTTCATGCCTTCGGCGAATTCCAGCAGGGGATCGAGCGCACGCTCTTCGGCCGGGAGCCGCGCGTACAGCAAACCTTCGCGCAAGCCATAGGCCGAGACGGTCACCGATCTGAGATCGCAAGCTTGCAACACGCGCTCGAGCACGATCGCGCCATAGGGCAACGACTCTGCGCGCCGCCTGGACACGACCTTCATCTTCTCGACCGATTTTCGCGACAAGCCAGAAAGCACCTTGCAGAGCCTGAGCGCGCGATTGCGGGGGATTTCGTATTCCTGCAGCACGTGCAGCGGATAGTTGATCGCCTCCATGTCGACGCGCGCGAAGCTTCGCCAGATCCCGCCGACGGCATAGAGCGAACGATTGTTCATGCCGCGCCATTCGAAGTTGGCAAGACCCTCGTCGACGATTTTGCGCGCCTTGTCGGCATCTTCCTTCGAGGCATCCATCAGGCGGAGCGGTCCGAACGGCAGCGAGATGGCTTCGCCGATCTTGCCGTTTCTGACGCCGACCATGTCGAGACTGCCGCCGCCGAGATCGGCGACGAGCCCGTCGGCATTGGGGATTCCTGCGATGACGCCTTCGGCGGCGATGCGCGCTTCATCTTCGCCGGAAAGCACGCGCACCGGCGCGCCCCAGGCGGCCTCCGCGCGACGGACGAACTCCGCGCCGTTCGAAGCGTCGCGCGCCGCCGCCGTGGCCACGGCTTCGCGCACGGTTGCGTGCAAACCGTCGGCCAGCATCTTGAAGCGGGCCAGCGCCTCCAGCGCCATGGCGCAGCCTTCGCTGTGCAGCCGGCCGGTCGTTACCATGTCGCGACCGATGCCGCAGATCGATTTTTCGTTGTGGAGCGTGGCGGCGGCGCGCGACTCCGCCTCATAGATCACCAGACGCACCGAGTTCGAGCCGACGTCGACGACGGCCAACGGGCCACGCGGCTTCGGACGCGGGCGCGTCGGCGACGGAGCGCGAACATCCGTCGCAGGAGTTTGAGTGCCGCTCATTCAGTTCCGCCGGGCGACCACAGCCACCGGTCGCGGCTGCTGCATCTTGAGCGCGCGGCCGCGGCCGGACAGCGAGGGATTCGTCATGAAGTAAGTATGCGCCGAAAACGCTTCCGCAGACGAGGCCTCGGCGTCGCGTGCATAGGTTCCATCCGCCGCCATATGCCAGCTTTGCGCCTGATCCTTGAGCAGCGCCACCATGATCTGGTCCTGAACCTGTTGATGCACAGTGGGATTCTCGATGGGAACCAGGGCTTCGACGCGCCGGTCGAGATTGCGCGGCATCCAGTCGGCCGAGGAGATGTAGACCTTGGATTGCGGCGACGGCAGGCCATGGCCGTTGCCGAAACAGACGATGCGGCCATGTTCCAGGAAACGGCCGATGATGCTCTTGACCCTGATGTTGTCCGACAGACCCGGCACACCGGGTTTCAGGCAGCAGATGCCGCGCACCACAAGCTCGATGCGCACGCCCGTCTGGCTCGCGCGGTAAAGCGCGTCGATCATGTGCGGATCGACCAGCGAGTTGAGTTTGATCCAGATCGCCGCCGGACGGCCCGCTTTGGCGTGCACCATCTCGTGCTGGATCGCATCGATCAGATGGCCCCGCATCGTCAGCGGCGAGACCGCGATCTTCTCCAGCGCCGCCGGTTCGGCATAGCCGGTGATGTAGTTGAACAGCAGCGCCGCATCGCGGCCTAGCGCGGGATCGGCGCTGAAGAGCGACAGGTCGGTATAGATCCTGGCCGTGGTGGGATGATAATTGCCGGTTCCGAAGTGAACGTAGGTGTGCAGCTGTCCGCCTTCGCGGCGCACGACGAGACTGACCTTGGCGTGGGTCTTGAGCTCGATGAAGCCGTAGACGACTTGCACGCCGGCGCGCTCGAGATCGCGCGCCCATTTGATGTTGGCAGCCTCGTCGAAGCGGGCCTTGAGTTCCACAAGCGCGGTGACGGACTTGCCCGACTCCGCCGCCTCGATCAACGCGGAGACGATCGGGCTGTCGCTGCTGGTGCGGTAGAGCGTCTGCTTGATGGCGACGACATTGGGATCGGCCGCCGCCTGGCGCACGAACTGCACCACCGCGTCGAAGCTTTCGAAGGGATGGTGGACGATGATGTCCTTCTCGCGGATGGCGGCAAAGCAATCGCCGCCGTGATCGCGGATGCGTTCGGGAAAGCGCGCAACATAGGGCTTGTACTGCAGGTCGCGCCGCTCATCGAGGATAAGCTTGTCGAAGTCGGAGAGTCCCAGCATATGATCGATGATGACAAGGTCCTGCTGATCGAGGTCGAGTTGATCGGCGATGAAGGCGCGCAGATCGTCGGGCATCGAGCTCGAGCACTTCATGTGGATGACGGAACCGCGGCGACGGCGCTTCAACAGAGTCTCGAACAGAAGCATCAGATCTTCGGCTTCTTCCTCGACTTCGACATCGCTGTCGCGGAGTATGCGAAAGACGCCGGCACCGGAGACTTCATGGCCGGGGAAAAGCTGGTCGAGATAAATGGTGACGACTTTTTCGAGCGGCAGGAAGCGCACGACCTTGCCGCTGTCGGGAAGACGGATGAAGCGCTGCAGCTGCGGCGGAATAGGCACGAGTGCGGTGACAATCTTGCCGTCCTTGGCGCGAACCAGGCGGAGCGCCAAGGTGAATCCGAGATTGGGAATGAAGGGAAAAGGATGTGCCGGATCGATGGCGAGCGGTGTGAGCACGGGAAAGACTTGTTCGCGGAAATGGGCATCGAGCCAGACACGGTCGCTTTTCAGCAGTTCCTCGGGCTCGATCACCGCGATTCCAGCCTCGCGCAGTTCGCCGCACATCCCTGTCCAGACGGTCTGCTGATCGGCGATCAGTTCGCTCGCCATGCGATCGACCTGCACCAGCTGTTGCGCCGGCGTCAGACCATCGTCGCTCAGCGTGTTGACCCCGGCATTGACCATGCCTTTGAGGCCCGCGATGCGGACCATGAAGAATTCGTCGAGATTGGACGCGGAGATCGACAAGAATCTGAGGCGCTCGAGGAGCGGATGGCGCATGTTGCGCGCTTCCTCCAGAACACGACGGTTGAAGCCGAGCCAGGAGAGTTCGCGATTGACGAAGCGCTCGGGCGAGGCGGGGTCAATCGCCGGCTGGACCTCGGCACCGAGTGCATCGACGGGGGTGGAAACGACGGGGTTGGACATCACGAAATGGCCGTTCGGGAAGGGTCAAGGGTAGCCAAACGGCGCGACTCTGTCATGACAGCACCCCGCCATCTCCGGACAGCATTTCGCCCACCAAAACCGCAGTAATCGGCCTTTTTTGTGCCAAAGCGCGGGCGTCGGCGCTGGCCACGAAGGCGCGGATCGCGGCGGGAGAACGTTCGACGGAGCGGAGGATGCGCATGACCACACTATCGGGCACCGCGAGTTGCCGGTCCGTGAACAATTTGCGCGTCAGGGCCGCCAAAAGTGCATCGTCGGGCTGCCACAACGAGAAGGCGAGAAGTGCCCCAAATCGGGACTTGAGGTCCGGCAGCACGGCCGGCCAATGCGCTGGCGGTTCGCGTCCCGTCAGCAGAAGGGGCCCGTTGCGGTTGAAGAGCGCGAACAGCGCGGTTTCGTGAGCGGTGTCGGGCGTGGCATCCACGTCTTCGACGGCAACGGCCGCACCCGGCTCCAAGTGCTCGACAAAGGAAGCATTCAAATCCGCCGCGCGCAGGATCACGGCACCAGACGCTTGCGACCATGCGGCCACAAGGTGGGATTTACCCGAACCGGACGGGCCGTAAAGAGCCGCCGAAGGCACGGACCAGATGGGAAAAGCGTCGACAAAGGCGACCGCCTCCGCGTTGCCCGGGGCGACGAGAAAATCGCTTCGCCCCAGCGCCGGCGCCGACTGCAGCGGCAGGATGAGTTGCGACGGCGAAGCCATTCAGGCCGGCCGACGGCCGAGCGCGAATGCCTTGAGCAGGAGTTGGCCGTAGGCGATCCACGAGAGAAGCGTGAACACCGCGGCGATCACTGCGGCCATCAAGGTCAGCTGCGTCATGTCGAGATTGACCGTCAGAAGCAACAGCAGCAGCGCGATGTAACCGACCTGTACGACCGTGCAGGCCTTGCCGATCGCCAAGGGCTCCATTTTCACGGGCAACGACAACGCGCGTGCGACGAGCACACCCAGGATGATCGCGGCGTCGCGGGCGACGACGAGCACGCACAACCATAGCGGCACGTGATGCATCATGGTCAGCGTCACGAAGCAGATCAGCATGAGTAGCTTGTCGGCAGCCGGATCGAGATACTCCCCGAACCGCGAGACCAGCCCGAAACGGCGCGCGAGAAAACCGTCCACCGCGTCGGTTGCGCCGGCTGCGGCAAAGACGCCAAGTGCGGCGAAATCGGCGCCGCGCACGATGAGATAGGCCGTCAGCGGCGCGAGCAGAACGCGTACCGCGGTCAAGACGTTGGGAATGTTTCTGAGCAGCGTATTCACGGCGACACCGACGCGGTGGGCTTGGGCGGCGGCGCATAGGCGATCGTCCAGCCGGATTCTTCTTTGGTCAGCGCGACGCCGACGGGCGCCAGGGCATCGTGCAATTGATCGGGCGTGCCCAGATAGCTCACCGATACGCGCATCATGCCGATATCCATCGCCACGATGCTGACGTCGCGCACGGTGGCGACCAGGCCCATCGCATTCAGAATGGTGCTCCACTGTCCCGGCGATGAGACGCGGATGTCCGCCACCAGAGTGTTCTTTGTGGAAAGATCGAGCGGCGCCTTCTGCCGCCACAGATCCTCGATGCCGTGCACGGCCTGATCCGCCGCGGCGGCATACGTCAGCGCCACACTGTTCTGGACCAAAGGAACGTCGTAGGAGACTTTCGTCGGCATCTCCGCGATGCCGATGCGTTTCAGCCAGATCTGGATCTTTCCCGGAATCGGAACCGCAAGCGCGATCACCGCCTCGGTCGCATGAATGCGCGCGGCGACAAGCTCGACGTCCGCCCAATTCGTCGAGTCGAATTGCAGCCGGCTGAGTTCTTTGACGTCTGCCGAGCCGCCCGAGGGAACGATGAACGGCACCAGACTGCCGCCAAAGCGCGGACTGACGAAGGCGCTGCTCCAGGGCGAATCGCGGTTGAAGGTGGGCGCCATCGGGATCAGCAGAATGCGCCGCGCCTGCGTGACCGCATAACCCGGCGAAATGGTACGCATCACGCGTGCCACGGCCTCCGGGCTGAATATGTACGTGACATCGGCGACATAGCGCGTCGTCGAACGCCGCTCATTCGCGACCGTGTAGCCGCGGGCCAGCCCGCGGAGCGCGATGGCGTCGAGCTTCGGTTCCTTGGTGAAATCGGTTTGCCGGGCGACGCGCTTGTACAAAATGTCCCAGGCCTTTGGCCGGCCCTGATCGATGGCAATCGCCTGGGCCGCCGCGGCCGAAGCGGCGGACGCGTCGACGTGAATGCCGCTCACCGTGAAGGTCGGATCGGCCGCCTGCGCCGGCAGCGACAACAGCGCGGCGAAGGCAAGCGCCAGAAAAGGAGCCGGCCGGGGCAAAATCTGTCGCATCAGGAACCCTGGTGATACGGGCGCAAGTATAAAGGGCGCAGCCTAGGCGCGAAAGCGGCAGAAATCAGGCCCGAATAGGTTCCTTCAGCCCGACGATGTTGTCGCTGGCGGGAAAATCCTTGTCTCGGGCGTGCTCGCTGGAACTTCTTGTATGTTCACACGGTGCATTTTAAACGAAGCGTGAAACCGCTTCCGTCGCGCCCACGCTCTCGAGATGACCGACAAAACCGGCCGCAACAACCTCACATACAAAGATGCAGGCGTCGACATCGATGCGGGCGAAGCGTTGGTGGCGCGGATCGCGCCCGCTGCCCGCGCGACGCGTCGCGCCGGCGCCGATGCCGACCTCGGCGGCTTCGGCGGCTTGTTCGATCTGAAAGCCGCGGGGTTCAAGGACCCGATCCTCGTCGCCTCGACCGACGGAGTCGGTACAAAACTCAAGATCGCCATCGAAACGCAAAAGCTCAGCGGCATCGGGCAGGACTTGGTCGCGATGTGCGTCAACGATCTCGTCGTTCAGGGTGCCGAGCCGCTCTTCTTCCTCGACTATTTCGCGACGGGAAAACTCAATGTCGACGAGGCGGCCACCGTGATCGAAGGCATTGCGCGGGCCTGTCGGGACTCCGGCTGCGCCTTGATCGGCGGCGAGACGGCAGAGATGCCCGGCCTCTACGCCAAAGGCGATTTCGATCTCGCAGGCTTCACCGTCGGCGCGGTGGAACGCGGTCACGTCTTGCCGCGGACGAGCACAATGAAGGAAGGCGACGTCGTGATCGGTGTCGCGTCCAGTGGCCTGCACTCCAACGGCTTCTCGCTCGTGCGCAGGGTGGTCGCCGACGCCGGCGGCGCCTACGACAAATCCGCGCCGTTCGACGCAGCGCACACGCTCGCGGACGCATTGCTCGCGCCGACCCGGCTCTATGTGAAGAGCAGTCTGGAAGCGATCCGGGCCGGCGGCGTGAAGGGACTGGCGCACATCACCGGCGGCGGCATCACGGAAAATCTGCCGCGCATCCTGCCAGCTGGTCTCAACGCCGAGATCGATCTCACACGCTGGACGCCGCCGTCCGTGTTCGGTTGGCTGGCGCGACAGGCGGGCATTCTCGAAAGCGAGATGCTTCGCACCTTCAATTGCGGACTGGGGTTGATCGCCGTGGTCGCGGCTGAAAGCGCAGGCCATGTGATCGATGCGTTCCAGGAATGCGGCGAAAAGGCGATGCGCGTCGGCACGCTCGTGGCGGCGCATGGCGAAGCGAAGGTCGCCTATAAGGGCGCGCTCAAGCTTTGACGAAGAAGGTTCGCACCGCCGTTCTGATTTCGGGTCGCGGCAGCAATCTGGCCGCGCTGATCGCAGCCTGCCGCGACAAGGACTTTCCCGCCGAGATCGTGCTGGTGATTTCCAATGTCGAAACTGCGGAAGGCCTGAGCGTCGCGGCAGCGGCGCACATTTCTGCCAGGACAATTTCCCACAAGGCCTACGCCACGCGGGAGGATTTCGACTCGGCGATCGATGCCGCCTTGAGCGAAGCGGACATCGCGTTGATCTGCGAAGCGGGCTTCATGCGCATCCACAGCGATGTCTTCGTGCGCAAATGGCAGGGACGGATGCTCAACATCCACCCTTCTCTGCTACCCGCTTTCAAAGGCATCCGCGTGCACCAGCAGGTCATCGACGCCGGCGTGCGAATCTCAGGCTGCACGGTCCATTTCGTGGTCCCCGAACTCGACAGCGGCCCGATCATCGCGCAGGCGGCAGTGCCGGTTTATCCGGAAGACACGCCCGCAACGTTGCAGGCGCGTGTTCTTGTGGAGGAGCACAAACTCTATCCCGCGGCGCTCAGGCTCGTGGCCGAAGGCAAAGTCGTCCTGCGGGACGGCAAAGCGGTACTTCTCTAGCCGAGACCCGCGATCTTTGCGGACACGTCCCACAGCCGTTTGGCATCGCCGTCGTCCTGCGCCGCGGCAGTCGGCTCGGCCACCTTGCATTTGTAGAAATATTCGCCGCTGATCGTGGCCACGTCGGGCGACGAGGCGAGATGAATGATGGTCTTCGCCCCCTCCTCCGGCGAAATGCCGAGCGACATGACCGCGTTGCGCAACAGCCTGGTGAAGACGTTGCTCGCATTGTTCTGGCCGAAGCGCGTACCGACAAAGCCGGGATGCAGGCAGTTGGCCGTGACGTCGGCGCCATCGAGGCGACGGGCCAGTTCGCGCGTGAAGAGGATGTTGCAGAGCTTCGAGGTGCCGTAGACACGGAACGAGCCGTAGCTCTTCTCGCTTTGCAGATCGTCGAAGTCGAGCTTGCCGGACTTGTGCGCATCGGACGCGGTTGACACGATCCGCGCGCCCGGCGTCGCCTTCAACCGGTCGAGCAGGATGTTCGTCACCACGAAATAGGCCATGTGGTTGGTCGCGAACGTCATCTCCAGACCGTCGAGGCTCGTCTGGCGCGACAGGAACACCGCGCCGGCATTGTTGACGAGCACATCGATGCGCGGCTCGGCGGCCGCCACTTCGCTCGCGACGCGTTTCATCTCGGCGAGCGCGGAGAGATCGCCATAGTGTGCTGCGTGCATAGCGGACGGATTGGCGTTCTTCAGCTTGGCGAGAGTTGCAGCGGTGCGCGCGGGATCGCGTGCGATCAGGACGATCCGCGCGCCCTTTTCGGCAAGCCTCAGGGCCGCCACTTCTCCGATGCCCGATGTCCCGCCCGTGACGACGACTGTCTTGCCTTGCATGTTCTCTCCCGACGCTTAAGGAACGATATCGAGATCGCTGAAGAAGAACTTGATCTCGTTCGCGGCGGTCTCCGCGGCGTCAGAGCCGTGAACGGAATTCGCCTCGATCGATTCGGCAAAGTCCTTGCGGATGGTGCCAGGTGCCGCCTTGGCCGGATCGGTCGCGCCCATCACTTCGCGGTTCCTGGCGATGGCGTTTTCGCCTTCCAGCACCTGCACGACCACCGGCCCCGACGTCATGAACTCGACCAGGCTGCGAAAGAACGGCCGCTCTTCGTGAACGGCATAGAACGCTTCCGCCTGCGACCGCGACAGATGCATGCGGCGAGAGGCGATCACCCGCAGACCCGCCTTTTCGAAACGGTCGATGATCGCGCCCGTTTGGTTGCGGCGCGTCGCGTCCGGCTTGATGATCGAAAGGGTGCGCTCGACGGCCATCATCCACTCCAAATTGCGAAAGCGCGCGCCTTATGCCGTGGGAAATCCCGTGATACAAGCCCCGCCGCCATGCTGGTTTTGGACAACATCGTCGTCCGCTTCGGCGGCCGGGAGGTCTTGAAGGGCGCGAGCACAAGCTTGCCCGCGGGGCGGCGCATTGGCTTGGTCGGACGCAACGGCGCAGGCAAGTCGACACTGCTGAAGGTCATCCTTGGCGAACTTCATCCCGACGATGGCGACACATCATGGCCGAGCGCCTGGCGGATCGGCTCGGTCGCGCAGGAAGCGCCGGGCACGCAAGCGAGCCTGATCGACACGGTTCTCGCGGCCGATGCCGAGCGGACGAAACTGCTCGCGGACGCGGAGCACGAGACCGACGCGCACAAGCTCGGCGACATCTACCACCGGCTCGACGCGATCGATGCCTATACGGCACCGGCGCGTGCCGCCGAAATCCTCGCCGGCCTCGGCTTTCCGGCGCCGGACCAACTTCGTCCGTGCGCGGAGTTTTCCGGCGGCTGGCGCATGCGCGTCGCCCTCGCCGCCATTCTCTTCGCCGCGCCGGATCTTCTGCTGCTCGACGAGCCGACCAACTATCTCGATCTCGAAGGCGTGATGTGGCTGGAGAATTTCCTGCAGCGTTATCGCGGCACCGTGCTGATCGTCAGCCATGACCGCGACTTGCTCAACACCGCGGCGGAATTCATCCTTCATCTCGAGCATGGCAAGCTCACGCTCTACACCGGCAACTACGACACCTTTGCCGAAACGCGCGCCATGCGCCGCGCGCTCGACAGCGCGATGCAGAAGAAGCAGGAGGCGCAACGCAAGCATCTGCAATCCTTCGTCGACCGCTTCCGCGCCAAGGCGTCGAAGGCACGCCAGGCACAGAGCCGCATGAAGATGATCGCGCGGCTGGAGCGCATCGAGATTCCGCTCGACGAGCACATCGCGCCGATCCGCCTGCCCAAAGCGACGGACGCGAGCCCGCCCTTGGTGACGATGGAACGCGTCGCGGTCGGCTATGAGCCCGGCAAACCCGTGCTCTCGCATCTGGCGCTGCGCTTCGATCCGGATGATCGCATCGCGCTGCTCGGCCAGAACGGCAACGGCAAGTCAACGCTCGCCAAGCTTCTTGCCGGCAAGCTCGAGCCGATGCGCGGCGATTTGATCCGCGCCAAGAAGCTCGTCCCGGGTTATTTCGCGCAGCACCAGCTGGAAGAACTCAACGGCCTGATCACGCCGATCCAGACGCTGCAGCATTTGAGACCGAAGCTCAGCGAACGGGAAGTGCGCACGCAGCTCGGCGGGTTTGGCTTCTCCGCCGACAAGCAGTTGACGAAAGTTGGAAATCTTTCCGGCGGCGAGCGCGCGCGCCTGATGCTGGCGTTGGCCACGCTGGACAAGCCGAATCTGCTCATCCTGGACGAGCCCACCAATCACCTCGACATCGATGCGCGCGGCGAACTTCTGAGCGCGCTCAATGATTTCGACGGTGCCGTGGTGCTCGTCAGCCACGATCGCCGCCTGATCGAGGCGACGGCCGACCGCCTTCTGCTGGTCGCCAACGGCGAGGTCAGGCCGTTCGACGGCGATCTCGACGACTATCGCCGGTTTCTGCTCTCGGGCGACGTAGCGCCCGCCCGCGAACCCGAGGCGAAGACCGGCAAGGAAACGGCGCGCCGCGACGGCGCGGAAAAGAGACGCCAGCTCAAGCCGCTGAAGGACAAGCTCGAAGCCGCCGAACACCAGATCGCCGAGCTCAACATCGAGATCGCGAAGTGCGACAAGTCGCTCTCCGATCCGCTCCTCTTTGCGAAGGATCCGGCGCGCGGCAAAGCCGTTTCCAAGAAGCGCGCCGACGCGATCAAGAAGCTTGAATTGCTCGAGGCGCGCTGGCTCAAGATACAGGAGGAATATGAACAGGCGATGGCGGAAGTCTTATAAGAAGAGTCGCCGATTGCGCGCTAGGCGTTTTCCCTTACAAACTTGTTCATCCGCGCGCGTGCTTGTTCAACTCGCTCGTAAGCAGCTTCGGTGGCGGATATCTCCTCCATAGATGGATTGCTTGCGAAATCTCCACGAGCGACTAAGGCAAATTTCCGAGTCAATGCCGCTTGCAGTTTTTGATAGTACGCCCAAACTCTGTCCCACTCTTCACAGAGGGCTGCCCATCTTGCCGATGCATTTTCATATGGCATCGCAATCTCAACTTGTGCACGAATCAGGAACATAATAGTTGATTCGTCACAACCTTGCTATCGACTTGCGCTCATACGCAGAGCTCAGCGTAAAGCACGGCGGGCGATATCGCCCCACTCTCTCTGCGATTTCTGATAGCGCGACGGCGCGCCGTCGATCAGCCTGACGATTTCCTGGTAGAGCGCGCGCGCCTGGTCGCGGGCACCGGTCTTTTCCAAGAGCATGGCGTAGCGGGCGCGCGCCTCTTCGCCTGAGTAGTAGGGGACGAGCTTGCGATACTCGGCGAGCGCTTCCTCGTTCTTGCCCTGTCCTTCGAGCGCACGGGCATAGAGAAGATGCGCATCGCCGGAAACGAAACTCGGATCGGCCGCCTGCAAGGCGTCAAGGCTCGCCTGTGCGCCAGCCGGGTCGTTGTTGAGGAACTGTGCCCGTGCGAGGCCGAGCAGGAGCGCGGGATCGTCCTTGAACTGTCCTTGCGCGGTTTCGCGATAGAGCGCAACGGCGTCGGCATAGGCACCGCGCGCAACGTACTCTTCGGCCAGCGCGCGCTTGGCATCGACCGAGCCCACCAGAGCCGCGGCGCGATGCGCTTCGCGGAAAGACTTGTTGGGATCGAGCACCGCCGCCGCACCCGATTTCACGCGCGCCGCGCCCCTGCCCCGCACCAGTTCGGGAATGATCTCGATCGCCAGATAGATCAGGCTGCCGATCCCCGGCAGGAACACGATGATGTAGATCCAGGGAAAAATGTTGCCGCGCCGGACCGCATGCACGACGCAGACCACGATCAGCGCCAACGGAATGAGCGTCAGCGGATTTTCCAGATAGACGAGCGGATTGAGCAAGCGAAACTCCGGGTGGCGCTGATCTACCAGATGGTCGCTTGCGGCGGCAATCTCAAGCCTGTTTCTCGAATTTGCCGGCCGCCGACTCTTTCCAATATGTCACGTCGTGCCCGGCCGCCTTCGCGGCGCTCCAGGCCGTGCGAGCGCGTCCGACTTGCTCGCCGTCTCGCCCGTCGAACATCATGACGACACGGGTCAGGCTCTTTGTGGCCGGTTCGCTCCAAGCCGGAGGCGCGGCGCCGCCGACCAGGAAGAACACGTTGGCGCCGTTCAAGTTGTCGTCTTCGACCGTGATGAGGACCGGCTGGCGCTTCGGGTCGCACTCGCCCGCCTGGGCGTGGGGCAGAAAAGTCTGTTCGTTATAAGTCCAGAGCAGATTATCGATCGCATCCGCCCGGTCGGACGACTCGACACGGATCAGCGCGCGCCAGCCGCGCTCAAGCGTCTTTTCGATCATGCCGGGAAGCACGTCGTCCAGCGTGCGGCGCTCGAGGTGATAGAAGAGAACTTCGCTCAATCCTCGTAGTGCTCCGAGACGAGTTGATTGAGAATGCGCACGCCCCACCCGACGCCCCAGCTCGGCGCATGCGCCTTGCGCTCGCCGTCCTGCCAGGCGACACCGGCGATGTCGAGATGGGCCCAAGGCGTCTTGTTCTCGACAAAACGCTGCAGGAACTGTGCAGCCGTGATCGAGCCGGCATTCGGTCCGCCGATATTCTTCATGTCGGCGATCTTGGAGCGCAGCAGCTTGTCGTAGTTGGGGCCGAGCGGCATGCGCCAAACCGGTTCGCCGACTTCCTTGCCTGCATCGGTAATCCGACCGGCGAGCTTGTCATCATTCGAGAACAATCCGGCATGTTCGGGGCCGAGCGCCATGATGATCGCGCCGGTGAGTGTCGCAAGATCGATGACGAACTTCGGCTTGAACTTGCGCTGCGTATAGGTCAGCGCATCGGCGAGCACGAGACGGCCCTCGGCGTCGGTGTTCAGCACCTCGATCGTCTGGCCGGACATCGACTTGACCACGTCATCAGGGCGTTGCGCCTTGGAATCCGGCATGTTTTCGACGAGCCCGATGACGCCGACCGCGTTTACCCTGGCCTTGCGCGTTGCCAACGCCTGGAGCGTTCCGACGACGGCCGCGGCGCCGCCCATGTCGCCCTTCATGCCCATCATGCCGGGGCCGGTCTTGAGCGACAGGCCGCCGGAGTCGAAGCACACGCCCTTGCCGACGAACGCGACGGGCGCGTCGCTTTTCTTGCGCGCACCATTCCAGTGCATCACGACCAGCTGGCTCTCGCGTTCGCTGCCCTGGCCGACGCCGAGCAACGAGCCCATGCCGAGCTTCTTCATCTCGGCCTCGCCGAGAATGTCGACCTTGACGCCGAGCTTGGTCAGCAATGCGCGGACGCGACGGGCGAACTCTTCGGGATGCAAGACATTCGGCGGCTCGTTGATCAGGTCGCGCGCCGTGACGATCCCGCCGGCTACGCCCTCGAGTTTGGCCCAGCTTTTCTTTGCTTCCGAGAGCGCGCCTGTCGCGATCGTGACTTTCTTGAGTTTGAATTCGTATTCGTCGAGATTTTTGGTGCGATATTGGTTGAAGGCGTAACCGCGCAGCCGCGCGCCAAGCGCAAGGTGCGCCGCAAGTTCTCCCGGCTTCAGTTTGGCGCCCTTAGGGACGTCGATATCGAACGTGACTTCGGTCTCTCCCGAACCGCTCAACCGCCCGTTGATCGAGGCCGCGAGATTCTCGGCTTTCGTGCCGTCGAACTCCGACGCCTTACCCGTTCCAACGAGGAGAATGCGCGAAGCCTTCACTGACGCGGGTGCCAAGATTTCCAGAACCTGTCCGGACTTTCCGGTGAAGCTGCTGACTTTGAGTGCGCGGGTTAACGCGCCGCCCGCAGCTTTGTCGGCTTTCTGCGCAGTCGCACTGAGCGTGCCGCCATCCGACGCACCCACGATCCAGGCGCCCGAATCGATCGCGTGCGGCGCGGCGAAGGACAGTTGCATTGTATGTCTCCTGACGTGAACCGATGACGTGACTTGGGACCCGACTGACAGGTATTAAGAGGCGGGAGCGCGGCCGATCCATATTGCCGGATTACCACGCCGGAATGCTAGTTTAGGGCGAATCTGATAAGGGGCGAAAGGGCGCACACAAAAGTGTGCATTCCCGCGCCAAGACGGCTGTAAGCGTGAAACTGCCGCGACTGTCGACCTACGTGCTCGGCCAGATGATCGGCCCGACGTTGCTCTTTGCCTTTCTGCTCACGGCCGTGATCTGGCTGACGCAATCGCTTCGCCTGCTCGATCTCGTCATCAATCGCGGCCAGTCCGCCCCGACCTTCGTCTATCTGACGATTCTCATCCTCCCGAGCCTGCTCGTCATCATCCTGCCGATCGCGTTTTTCGCGGGCACGCTGTTCGCTCTCAACAAGCTCAACTCCGACAGCGAGCTCGTGGTGATGTCCGCCGCCGGTTTCAGCCGCGCGCAGATCACGCTGCCTGTGTTGCTCGCGGCCGCGATCGTCATGGCCCTCACCTATCTCTGCGGTCTCTACCTGATGCCGGCAGGACAACGCGCGATGAAGGACAAGGTCGTCGACATACGCGCCGATATCGGAGCGGCCCTGCTCAACGAAGGCGAATTCAACACGCCTGCCAGCGGATTGACGGTGTTCATCCGCGAGCTGAACTCGGATGGCACGATCCGGGGCGTCATGGTCCACGACAATCGCAACAAGAAGAGCCCCGTCACCTATCTCGCCGTACGCGGTCAACTGGCGCAGACGCCCGCGGGCGCGCGCCTGATCATGTTCGACGGCACCGTCGAGCAAAGCAGTCACGCCGGAGGCCAGCTGACGGTGCTGAACTTCCAGCGCGACGTGTTCGACCTAGACCAGTTCGCAGGCCCGGCGCGCGCCACCGACCGCGCCACCAGCGAACGTTATCTGTCCGAATTGTTCTCGCCGGATCCGAAGCTCATGCCGAAGCTGCGCAACGCCTACATCGCCGAAGGCCACAACCGTTTGTCGCAGCCGCTCTATTGCATCGCCTTCGCGCTGATCGCCCTTGCGGCCGTGTTGCGCGGGCGCCGGGCGCGCGGTGCCAATGCGCTGAGGCTGGCGCTGGCGGCCCTTGGTGCCGCGGTCGTGCGCATCGCCGGCTACGGCGTGCAGGGTCTCGCAGTCGGCTCGCCGTCGCTCGTTTTTCTCTTTTATCTGATCCCGCTTTTGGGCGCGGCGGTCGCCTTGGCCGTGCTCGCGGGCGTCAATCCCGCCCCGTGGTTCAAGCGCAGCGAACCGGTCGAGGCCCTCTCATGAGTTGGTCCTGGACGCTCTACCGCTACCTGGCTGAGCAGTTCCTCATCGGCGTCGTCATCGTCTATTCGGTGTTTCTGCTTCTGGCGTTCTCGATCGATGTCGTCGACCTGACGAACCGGACCGCGGGGCACGGCGTGGCGACGATCGTCGTGATCGCGATGGCGATCCTTCAGCTGCCCGACCTCGGACAGAAGTTGCTGCCCTTCGCCGTGCTTCTGGGCGGGGTGTTCGCCTTTGCGAGGTTGGCGCGCAGCCAGGAACTGGTTGCGATACGCGCGGCCGGCATGTCGGCGTGGGACTTCCTGGCCCCGCCGCTCGCAGTCGCCGCCGCGTTGGGCGTCTTTCTCGTCTTGATCGTCACGCCGATCTCGTCGCGCATGCTGGCGCAGTTCACCGCGCTCGAAGCCAAGTACATCAAGGGTGAAGCCTCGCAGCTTGCCGTGTCGCGCAACGGACTATGGCTGAGACAGGGCGATGCGACGCAACAGTCCGTGATTCATGCACTGCGCGTCACCGACCAGGGCGTACATCTGGAAGATGTCATCGTGTTTCTCTATGGCGCCGACGATCGCTTTCTCGGGCGCGTCGATGCCAAATCGGCGCAGCTTCAGGCCGGGACCTGGATGCTCATGGACGCCTGGGTGAGCGGTACCGAGGGGCGGCCCGTCCATCACGACAAATACAAGCTCGAAACCACGCTGACGCCGGCGCAGATCCAGGAGAGCTTCGCGTCGCCCGATACACTGTCATTCTGGCAATTGCCGGGATTCATCCGGACCGCACAAAGCGCCGGCTTCTCTGCGATCCGCTATGAGCTTTATCTCTATACCCTGCTCGCGACCCCGGCCTTGTTCGCGGCCATGGTGTTCATGGCGGCGAGCTTTTCGGTGCGATTGGCGCGCAGAGGCGGACTGCCGCGGGTCGTTCTCGTCAGTGCGTTGGCCGGCTTCGGCGTCTATTTCTTCAGCGAGTTCGCGCGCGCGCTCGGTCAAAGCGGCATCCTGCCCGTTGCGCTCGCAGCCACCGCGCCGGCAATCGCTTCGATCCTCATCGGCATGACGCTCGTCTTCAATCAGGAGGATGGATGACGCGCGCCGGTCTCATCCTGGCGGGGTTGATGGCGCTTGCGCCGAACGTGTCGCAGGCGGCACCGGCAGTGCCCATCAAAGGGCAGTTCCTGCTCCAGGCTGAGGCACTCGACTACGACGTCGACAAGCACATCGTCACTGCGCAAGGCCATGTCGAGATCGACAGCGACAACCGGATCCTGCTCGCCGACCAGGTGTCGTATGACCAGGATAGCGACACCGTGACCGCCAGCGGCCATGTCAGCATCACCGATGAAAAGGGCAATGTCGCGTTCGCCGATCATGTGACGCTCCACGACAAGATGCGCGAAGGCGCCCTCAGGAGTTTCGCGGCCCTGATCGGCAAGAACGGCCGCCTCGTCGCCGCAAGCGCATCACGGAGCCAAGGCCGCTTCACCGAGGCGTTCGACGCCGCCTACACGCCCTGCAAAATCTGCAACCAGCCCGGTCAGCGCACGCCCGTGTGGCGCGTGCAGGCCGACCATGTGATCTACGATCAGGTCAAGCATCGCATCGTGTTCAAGGGCGCAACGCTGGAATTCTTCGACGTCCCGGTCTTCTACACGCCTTACCTCTCGCAGCCGGATCCGTCGGTTCGCTACGCATCTGGAATCCTGACGCCCGACTTCGGATCGTCGACTTCCATTGGCTATTTTCTGCGCCTCCCGATTTATGTCGCGCTGTCGCCGACAAACGATGCCACGATCACGCCCATCGCCTCGACGCGCGGCGGCGGTGTTCTTGCGGGCGAGTATCGCGAACGCTGGGAACATGGCGGCATGTGGCTGCAGGGAAGCGTCGCCTACAATCCCTATGGCGGGATCACGCAAACCCAGCATCAGTGGTATGCCAGCCTTTTCGGTGCCGGCCGGATACCTGTCTCCGACAATTGGACGGCCGGATACGACGCGCAACTGACGTCGAACGACACTTATCTCAAACGCTACGATTTCTCACAGGCCGACCGGCTGGTGAACGATGTGTATATCGAAGGAGCGGGAGCGCGAACGCGTTTCGCGGTGACCGGCTATTTCTTCCAGGGCCTGCGCGCCACCGACAACAGCCGCGTCATTCCGCTGGCTCTGCCCTTGGTTGAGTTCAGCTTCAGCCCGTTGCAGCATTGGCTGGGCGGCCAGTTCCGCTTCGACTTCAACTCCGTGACACTCACGCGCGACATCGGCGTCGACAGCCAGCGCGCCACGGCGGAAGCACGCATGCGCTGGCCCATGATTCTTCCGGGCGGACAGATGCTGTCGCTGCAACTCGACGCGCGCGGAGACGTGTACCACATCAGCAACCCGCCGCCGCTCGTATCCCACGACACGTTCATCTCGCGCGGCATCCCCTACGCGGCGCTCGACTGGCGTTGGCCCTTCATTTCAAGCTCGCGCGACGGTCGCGCCTTCATCGTCGAACCGATCGCGCAAATGATCGTCCAGCCTTATGGCGGCAATCCGACCGGCATCCCGATCGAGGACAGCACCGACTTCGAATTGGATGAAAACAACATCCTCTCCTTCGATCAGACGCCGGGTTACGACCTTGTGGAAAGCGGACCGCGCGCGAATGTCGGGTTGCATGCGCGCGCTCAGTTCCCCTCCGGCTCCATCGACGCCATCCTCGGCCAGACCTATCGCTGGAAGCCCGATCCGATCTTCGGCGAGGACTCGGGCCAGCATGGCACGACGTCGGACATCGTCGGACGCGTCAGCGTCAAATTTCTGCCCTACGTCGACCTCACCGACCGCATCGATATCGACCGCACGAATGGAACGGTCAGGCGCCACGAAGTCTACCTGACGGGCATCTACAATCGCTCCACGATTCAGATCAGCTATGTCCAGTTGCCGGCCGAAGAGGAAACGCTGGGACTTGGCGCCCGCGAGGAAATCAACGCGCAGGCCGACATCAACTTCTATCGCAATTGGCAAGCCTTCGGCGCCATCCGCCGCGATCTCCTCGCTGGTCAAATGTTGGATACCGAACTCGGGCTAGGCTATGAGGACGAGTGTCTTGGCGTTTCGGTTGCCTATCGCCGGAAGTTCACCACCGACCGCGACTTGCCGCCTTCCACCTCGATCATTCTGCGGTTCAGCCTGAAAACGGGAGACCAGCCCATCATGCCGTTCAGCCTGTTCCCGCAGGATGTCTTTTCTCATCCTTGAACCGTCTGCGATTTTGCTTATTCTCGCGGCCGGTTCGGGGGCGAGCGCGTAAACCATTGAGATTGCTGCCGAAGGGCCGAGCCTTGATTCAGATGCGTCGAATTCACGCCGTTATTGCGCTCGCCACATTGCTGAGCGCGGTGCCCGCGCTCGGCAAGGCCGTCGCGCCTGCAGCCGCACCACCCCCGGTAGCCGCCGCCAGAACCGGCACCGGCGCAACCGCGGCGCTGCCGCCCATTCCGCCTGCCGGCGCCGTTCTCCAGACCGATACCGGCCCCAGCGACGGCGTCGCCGCCATCGTGAACGACGCCGTCGTTACCGAGTACGATTTGCGTCAGCGCGTCCTTCTCTTCGTCGCGACCTCCGGTTTGCAGGCGACGCCGGAGATTCTCGCAAAACTTCGCGGCCAGGTGCTCTCCCAGCTCGAGACCGAACAGCTGCAGATCCAGGAAGCGCGTCACAAGGGCATCACCGTTTCACCGGCCGACGTCGACAAGGCAATCGAGCGCATCACCTCAGACAACCACCTGACCAAGGACCAGCTTGCCGACCTTCTGAAGAAAGGCGGCGTCGAGATGTCGACCTTGCGCGGCCAGATTGCCGTGCAGATCGCCTGGCAAAAGGCGGTCGAGGACGAATTCCAGGATCGGGTGAACGTCACGCCGGCCGACGTCGACGCGGAACTCGCCAAGCTGCAGGAGGGTGCGAACAAGACCCACTTTCTCGTTTCGCAAATCTTCCTCACGGTCGACAATCCCGACGTCGACGCGAAGGTCATGAAGGACGCGCAGGATATCGAAACGCAACTTCATTCCGGAGCCAATTTCGGAACCGTGGCGCGCCAGTTCAGCCAGAGCCCGACGGCTGCGGCAGGAGGCGATCTCGGCTGGGTGCATGCGGGACAATTACCGACCGAACTCGACGACGCCTTGCAGCATCTCGAGGTCGGCGCCGTCTCACCGCCCATCCGTTCGACGGGCGGCTACTACATCCTCGGTTTGCGCGACCGTCAGGAGGGATTGGGGACCAAGATTCCCGATCCGGCGACGGTAAAACCGGTGGGCCCGCTCACAGTCGATCGCGTGTTGTTGCCGCTCGGCGCCAATCCGTCAAAGCAACTGAAGGACAATGCGCTGAAGGTTGCGGTTCAGATTCACGACCATGTCAATGGCTGCGAGACGTTGCCCAAGATTGAGCAACAGATCCATGGTCTGGTGGTTCAGGACCTCGCCAAACTCGGCATTAAAATCACCGATCTCAGCCCGGAGATTCAGGAAGCCATCAACAAGGCCGGGCCCGGCGAGGCGACGCCGCCCTTCTTCTCGCCGGCCGGCATCGAGATGATGGTACGCTGCGACAAGCGCGCGCCGATCATCACCGCCTACACGATACCGTCGCGCCAGCAAGTCGAAGAGCAGCTTTTCGACGCGCAGATCACGAATCTCTCGCGGCGCTATCTTCGCGATCTTCGCCGCAACGCCAATGTCGAAACCCGCTGAGAGACCTGGCGCGGACCGACCGATCCTCGTAACGATGGGCGAGCCCGCCGGCATTGGACCGGAGATCGCGGTCGCCGCGTTCCGCGCTTTGGGCGGACGGATCGCTGGTCATCCGTTGAAGCTCGTCGGCGATGGTTCCGTCTTCCGCAGTTGCGGCCTCGAAGACGAAGCCGCCATCGTGCCGACGCGCGCCAAGGCGTCGCGTTCGCCGGGCAAGCCGGCCGCGAGCAACGCCAAGGCCGTCATCGAAGCCATCGAGACGTCCGTGACGATGGCGCGCGACGGAGATGCTGCCGCCATCGTCACGGCGCCGATCAACAAGGCCGTTCTGGTGCATGCAGGCTTCGCCTATCCCGGTCACACCGAATTCCTCGAAGCGCTGACGCGCGCGCCACGTGCGGTCATGATGCTTGCGAGCGATCTGTTGCGTGTCGCGCCCCTGACGATTCACAAGCCGCTTGCGGCGGTGCCGGGAGCAATCTCAACGGCTGCGATCGTGGAGACAGGCGAGATCATCTTGTCCTCGCTCAAGCGCTTCTTCGCGATCTCCGCGCCCAGGCTGGCGGTGGCAGGTCTGAACCCGCACGCGGGAGAAGACGGCGTGCTCGGCAACGAGGAGAAAACCATCATCGCCCCCGCCGTCGCCGAACTGAGAACGCGCGGGCACGATGTGCTGGGACCCTTGCCGGCCGATACCATGTTCCATGCCGAGGGCCGCGCGCGCTACGACGCCGCGCTGTGCCTGTATCACGATCAGGCCCTGATCCCGATCAAGACGCTGTCCTTCTGGGACGGCGTGAACGTCACGCTCGGACTCCCCATCATTCGCACCTCGCCCGATCACGGCACGGCACTCGACATCGCCGGCACCGGCAAGGCGGATGCGCGCAGCATGATCGCCGCCATCCGCATGGCGGCTAAGATGGCCGATGCCGAGCGCTGACGGATTGCCCGCACTTCGCGAAGTCATCGCGACCTATGACTTGCGGGCGAAGAAAACGCTCGGTCAGAATTTTCTCTTCGACCTCAATCTCACGCGGCGTATCGCGCGCGCCGCCGGACCGCTCGAAGGCGCAACGATCTATGAAGTCGGTCCAGGTCCTGGCGGCCTGACGCGCGCCTTGTTGTCCGAGGGCGCCGCTCGCGTGGTGGCCGTGGAACGAGACGAGCGTTGTCTCCCTGCTCTCGCCGAGATCGCGACTGCCCATCCGGGCAAACTCAAGATCGTCTCGGCCGACGCGTTGAAGCTTGACGAGCACGCGCTGTTCGGAACGTCGCGTGTGCGCATTGCCGCCAACCTGCCCTACAACATCGGCACCGCGCTTTTGGTCAAGTGGCTGACGCTCGAGCCCTGGCCGCCCTTCTGGCAAAGCCTGACGCTGATGTTCCAGCGCGAGGTCGCCGAACGCATCGTCGCCAAAACGGAAACCGCGGCCTTTGGGCGCTTGTCCGTGCTCGCACAATGGCGCAGTTCGGCGAAGATTCTCTTCGACGTGTCGCGTAGCGCCTTTGTGCCGCCGCCCAAGATCACCTCCACCGTCGTGAGGCTGGAACCGCTCGCATCACCCGTTGCACCCGCACGTCTCGCCGATCTCGAAAGGGTGACCGCGGCCGCGTTTGGCCAACGGCGCAAAATGCTGCGCCAAAGCCTGAAGGGCCTCGCCGCCAATGCGGAAGAACGCATCCGTGCCGCAGGCATCGCGCCGACGGCGCGACCTGAACAACTTTCCGTAGCGGAGTTCGCCGCTTTGGCGCGACAGTTCGGCGTCTGAAGGCCGCGATGGCAGGCATGACAAGCCGGGTTTGAACATGCCAGACTGACGCCAAGCAAAAAAATCAAGGGAGACGCGCATGCAGAGCCAGGCGATCACGGAATTCGGCAAGCCGCTGCAACTGGTGGAGACGCCGACGCCCACTCCCACAGGCACCGAAGTCCTGCTGAAGGTGCATAATGCGGGCGTTTGCCACTCTGACGTTCACATTCATGACGGCTATTTCGATCTTGGCGGCGGCAACAAGTTGCCGATGGCCAGCATGAAGTTGCCGCATACCCTCGGACACGAGATTGAAGGCGAAGTCGTCGCGGTCGGTCCTGACGTCAAAGACGTGAAGGTCGGGCAGCGCTTTGCGGCATTTCCCTGGATCGGCTGCGGCAAGTGTCCGGCTTGCGAACGCGGCGAAGAGAATATCTGTGTCGGCGGCCCGCGCCAGCTCGGCTGCTCGTCCGGAGTGGCTGGCGGTTATGCGACGCATGTGATGGTGCCGCATCCGAAATATCTGCTGGATTACGGCAAGACCGATCCCGCGCTCGGCGCGGCCTATATGTGTTCGGGCCTCACCGCCTTTTCGGCCATGAAGAAGATCGGAAAGCTCGGCCGCAACGATCAGGTTCTTGTCCTGGGCGTCGGCGGCGTCGGCATGATGGGCGTTCAGTTCGCGAAAGCTTTGTTCGGCAAGGGTCCGCTTGCCGCCGACATCGACGACGAGAAGCTGGCGGCCGCGAAGAAGGCGGGAGCGTCTGCAACCTACAACACCAAGGATCCGGACAGCGCCAAGAAACTGATGACCGATACGGGTGGCGGCGCCTATGCCGTCGTCGACTTCGTCGGTTCGGAGAAGAGTTTCGCCTTCGCCAGCCAGGCGGTCAGGCGTGGCGGCAAAGTCATCATTGTCGGGCTGTTCGGCGGCGCGATGTCGATGCCCATCCCGATGTTTCCGTTCCGCGCGATCTCGATCAACGGTTCGATGGTCGGTTCGCTCGACGAAACGCGCGAGATGATGGAACTGGTCAAGGCCGGCAAGGTCGATCCCATTCCCTTCAGCAAGCGGCCCTTGAGCGCGGCGAGCCAGACGCTCGACGATCTGCGCGAAGGCAAGATTACCGGGCGGGTCATCCTGACGCCGTGAATGCCCTCTACGATACGATCGGGAGGGGCTACGCGAACTACCGAAAGCCCGACCCGCGTATCGCAGCGTTGATCTTGGACGCACTTGGCGACGCGCGAAGCGTCGTCAATGTCGGCGCGGGCGCAGGCTCCTATGAGCCGTGCGGTCTGGATGTCGCCGCCGTCGAACCCTCCGTGACGATGATCGCGCAACGACCGCCGCACGCCGCGAGGGTGATCCAGGCGTCGGCTGAGAACCTTCCTTTCCCCGACAAAAGCTTCGATGCGGCAACGGCCTTCCTGACCACACATCATTGGTCGGACCTGGACCAGGGCTTGCGCGAAATGGCGCGCGTTTCGCGCGGGCCGTGTGTTTTTCTCGATCATCAGATGGAAGGCCTGAAATTCTGGCTGCTTCAGGACTATTTCCCCGAGAGCGCGCCGCAAATGCGACCCTTGCTGCCCCTCGATAAGGCGCGGGCGGTTTTTCCTGCCATTCACATCATCCCTGTTCCGGTGCCGCATGACTGCACGGACGGGTTCTTCTGCGCCTATTGGCGCAGGCCGGAAATGTACCTTGACCCCCAGGCGCGCGCCGCGATTTCGTTCTTCGCAAATGCATCAAACGTCGACGAGCGCATCGACTGCCTCCGTCGCGACCTTGCAGACGGCACCTGGCTCCGTCGGCATGGCGAGGTTTTGCGTGAAACGGAGATGGACCTTGGCTATCGTCTGATCATCGCTACTCCTGAACAGGGTGACCACAATGCCCGAAGCCATCCTTGAACCCGATCTGCCGATCGTCGATCCGCACCACCATCTGTGGGACCGGCCGACTGATATCCTGCGCAACTTGCCGCCGTCCGACCATGGCTTCATGGACATCATCCGCAACACGCCGCGCTATCTGATCGACGAGTTGCTGAAGGACCTGAAAAGCGGCCACAACATCCGCGGCACGATCTACATGGAATGCGGCGCCATGTATCGCGCCGACGGCCCCGACGCGCTCAAATGCGTTGGCGAGACCGAGTTCGTCAACGGCGTTGCCGCGATGACAGCAAGCGGACTCTATGGCGACTTGCGCGCCTGCGCCGGCATTGTCGGTCACGTCGATCTGCGCATCGGAGCGGCAGCAGCAGAGGACGTGTTGCGTTCGCACATCGCGGCCGGCCATGGACGCTTCCGCGGCATCCGGCAGAGCGCGTCCTATGACGCCGATCCCGGCGTGCTCGGTCCGCTCGCGGGCCGCGCCGCGCCCGGACTTTATCTCGACGCGAAGTTCCGCGACGGTTTCAAGGTCTTGCACCGGCTTGGACTGTCGTTCGACGCCTGGCTGCTCGAACCGCAGATTCCCGAACTGATCGATTTGGCGCGTGCATTCCCTGACACCACGATCGTGCTCGATCACGTCGGCACCCCACTCGGCATCGGCAGCTACAAGGGCAAACGCGAAGAGCGGTTCGGTATCTGGAGTGACAATATCCACACGCTCGCCAGATGCCCGAATGTTCATGTGAAGGCAGGCGGTCTGCCGATGCCTTTTGCCGGCTGGAAGATGCGCATGGCCGAAGCCGACCCGCCGTCGGAAACGCTCGCCAAACAATGGAAACCTTATCTCGAGACCGTGATCGCGGCGTTCGGTGCCGAGCGTTGCATGTTCGAGAGCAATTTCCCGGTCGACCGCTTCGGCTGCGACTATGTCTCGCTCTGGAACGCCTTTAAGCGTGTGGCCGAAAAATATTCGCCGGCGGAAAAGACGGCGCTGTTCAGCGGCACTGCGAAAAAGGTTTACCGGGTCAATATCAACTGACGACCCTGCCTCAGGAAGACGTCACGTCATAAGTTTTGTCGCGAACTCCCCCACGCCGATGAGGCGTGTGCGGCGCGTGCGCTCGGCGGTGAGGATCGCCTTGATCTGGGTCAATGCTTGATCGAGATCGCGGTTGACGACGACATAGTCGTATTCCGGCCAATGGCTGATTTCGCTCGCGGCCTTGGCCATGCGCTTGGCG
>Ga0207674_10000449_pt1 | contig 53656 bp, 46 predicted proteins | sample KBSCornC72_FD_184303 | JGI IMG/M metagenome (GOLD analysis project Ga0207674, IMG submission 184303) | Corn rhizosphere microbial communities from Kellogg Biological Station, Michigan, USA - KBS Corn C7-2 (SPAdes) (version 2) | ecosystem: Host-associated > Plants > Roots > Rhizosphere > Soil ... | reverse complement strand
GAATCGACAGAGGCCGGCAAGCGCTCCGAAGAGAACGGGGTGGGGCAGCCCGATGAAGTAGAGCGCAGTAGCGATGATCGAGCCGAAGGTGAGGTTGACAGCGAGCTGAAGAACGAAGTAGCGGGAGATGCGCTGGGAGGCGTCGCGCATGGCCTGCGTCATGAGAGTGAGGTTGCGATCGCCGGAGAGCCGGATGAGGCGGTTGCGAAGGTCCTCGCGCTGGAGGAGTACGAAAAAAGTGAAGACGACGGCAAGGAATGCGGTGGTGAGGGGCGCGATGATTCCGCCGAGCTGGTCGAGACGGCCTGTGGGGCGGCCGACTTCGCGGACCTGAAGGGGATGTTCAGGGGAGGTGCCTATGGGCTTTTCCTGAACTTTTTTTGGCGACTGGAGGGCGGCAGTTGCCGTGGCGTTGACGATGCCGAGTTCGTCGCTGACCTTTTCGAGTTCGGCCTCAACGCGGCCGATGGCGGAGTTGCTGGGGCGGTGGAGGGCGTCGAGCTTGAGGGTTATGTTCTCGCGGTAGGTGGGGAGGTCGTCGGCAATGGCGACGAGCTGGGTGAAGATGGTCCATGTGGCGATGAGGAGGAGCGCGGAGAATCCGAAGATGACGACGAGGGCGGCGGCGGGGCGCGGGAGACGAAGACGCTGTTCGAGAAAAGCCACCACTGGAGCAAGAAGGAAGGCGAAGAGGACGGCGATGCCGAGGGGGAGGAGGAGAACCTTGGCGAGATAAAGGACAGCGACGGCAAGTACAGCAATGGTGAGAAACCAGAGTTGCGTCAAAAGGCGTGCGGTTGGTGAACCGTTCATGCGGGGCTCCCGGGGTGGCGCAACTGCGGCTTGTAACTAAGATGCGGGAAGGCAGGGGCTGGGGGAACGAGAGACGGAGGGAACAAGGGAACGGCGGCAAGGGACGCAGGGACTGGGACAAGGGGAAGAGGAGTGGGGAGTGAAGGAAAGGAATTAGGGATTGGGGAGCAGAGATTAGGCTGGCTTAGCTTACGCGGGAGACGGGGACCACGTTCTGAACGGGGGGAACTTCGTCCAGAGGGAAGCCCAGGCGCTTCCACTCGTCGTAGCCGCCACGGAGGGGGCGGACGCGCTCGATGCCGAGTTTGTGGAGGGTCATGGCGGTTTTGGCGGCGGTGGCTTCGCTGGGGCAGGTGCAGAAGAGGACGACATCGCGGTCGCGGGGGATCTCGGTGTGGCGGGAGGCGAGGGCATCGGGCGAGAAGTGCATGGCGCTGGGGAGCGTGTAGGGCTCGGCGAGGAGTTCGAGGGGGTGGCGGAGATCGACGATGTAGACGAGTTCGCCGGCGTCGAGCTGAGCCTTTAGATCCTGCGGCTCGAGGCGCGATTTGACGAGATTCCTGAGAACTATGCGGCGGCGATAGAGACGCCATATGAACCATCCGGCGATGGCGAGGAGGAGGAGCGCGCCGGAGAAACGTCCCGCCCAGTCGAGGAGGCTTGGGTTGCGCTTGAGGGCGTCGCCGAAGAGGCGGCCCGCGCCGAGGAGCGCGGAGAGCCAGAGAACGGCACCGATTCCGTCGAAGAGGAGGAAGGCGGGGAGGCTCATGCCATTTTCGCCTGCGACGGGGGCGGCGAGGGTGGCTAGGCCGGGGACGAATTTGGCGAAGACGAGCATCAGACTGCGGTTTTTGGAGAACGAATCCTGCGTGCGACGGACGCAGATGGTGGGCTCCATGGAGAGCTTGCAGAGGATGCGCAGGACGTGATGGCCATAGCGGCGGCCGATGATGAACCAGGTGGTGTCGGCAACAATGCAGGCGGCGAGACCTGAGACGAGGGCGGCGGCGAAGCTGATCTGGTGGTCGGCGGAAAGGCCGCCGGCGGTGAGAAGGACCGGTGTGGCTGGAAGCGGAATGCCGAACTGCTCGACTAGAACCCATCCGAAGAGCAACAGGTAGCCGTAGGTGAGGAGGATGTGTTCGGGCAGCGGCATGGCGGGTTCCAGTGTGCGGGGATCAGGTCATCCCGATTGCCGAAGGGGAGGCAATCCGGAGACATTCAGTTTATCCGATGTTGCAAGTCTGGATCGGATGCAGCGGATTCTGAGTCAGTTTGGCTGGGCTGCGGGACTGGTCTTGGTCGATTCGGGGGTAGTTGGCTGAGGGAGATCGTCGAAGCCGGTGAGGATGCGGGATTCGGAGCCGAACTTGTGGTAGTTGGTGAATGTGAATTCATTCACAAGCGTTTCATAGGGGCCATAGGTGAGGAAGCTTGTGCTGTAGCGCCATTCAAATTTTAGAGTTCTGCCGCGGGATATGGAGACGCTTCGGAGGGGTAAGGTGTACTGCTTGCCTCCGATCTGGAAGGGGGCGTACTCGATCATGAGCTGGGAGCGGATCAGGGGAGCGCGCGGGTCGCGATCTTCATCGAGGTCTGCTTCGATTACGAGTCGCATAACGGCGGCGGATTCGGCATCGACGGCGAGTTCTCCGCGATATGCGGCTTTGTTGCGGTAGAGGGTAGTGCCATCTCCGACGGGCAAGCAGCAGTAGGTGACCTCGAAGGCGGGAACGTTTGGGGGGATGAAAAAGTGGAAGACGGCCAGTTTGCCGCGGCTGCTTTGCTCCCAGCGGCTCCAGGTGATGCTGCTGAGCGGATTGGAAAGACCGGAAAGAATTGATGCCAGAGCCGGGCCGAAGGTGCCGCGGGTGTTCAGTGCGTGATTGCGGACGTTAATGATGCGTTTGCGGCGGCTCTTTTCGACTTCGATGACTTCGACTCCGTTTCGATATTGAACGGTGCCGCGAGTAGTAGTGGCAACGCGAAGAGGCTGCTCGGTGACAGGGAGGTTGCATGAGTCTTTGTCGCGAATCTTCGGCTCCTGGTACTCGGTTTCGGTGCGAGTAGCGAAGAAGTCGGGGAGCAAAGACGCCGATTTGCCTTCGTATTCTAAGGCCCGCTTGAGTATGGCTTGAGCAGCATCATGACCCGGGAATGGATCGGCCGCGATCTCAGCTGGAGGGGAAGGCTCGAACTCTGACAAATCTGCGAGGATCATCACGGCTTGTCGCTCGCGGTCGTTGTGGAGCATGGATAACAGCTGAGAACGATGATCTTCGAAGAGACGCTCGGTAAGCCGGATGTTGTCGAATCGACGCAGCAGGTCGGGAGGTTTATGGCGAATCAGTACGTCGAGTTGGGCGACGGTGATGTACTCGAGATTTGACCTGGGATGGTCGAAATAGACGGGCTGGTTGAAGTACCCGGCGAGGGTTCTGGTTTTGAGATTGGGATCTGAGAGCGCAACCGCTATGGGATGATATTCATCGGTCTGTTCAGTGCGGGGAGGATCGAAGGTGAGAGTATAGAACGCCTGCGTACCGGCTGCCGGGCGCTCGAGGTCTCGCTGGATTGCTTTCCAAGATGCGTAGACCTGACCCCCGGTATATGCAGCGAGGGCGGAGATGCTGAGAAATGTGTCCTGGTAAGCCCGTGACTTGGCAACGGCGGCGAGGAAATCCTGGTCAAAGGCGCGCGGCTCTGCGTCCTTGTCCATCGAGAGAACGTTGACGGTGATGCGCGCTTCTCGAAGCCAGGTGGAAAACTCTATGCCAGGCTTGTGTCCACAAGTGCGATCGCCGATTCGAGTCCAGGGATCGAAGTGCGTTATCGAATTTTGTTGTCCGATCTGCGATGACGCATCCCCGAACCACACGAGCATCTTGCGGCCGGGCAGCGATCGCTGGTCGATGGCAATGAGCCCGAGGGTGCCGACTTCGTTGAAATGATCGTTCATCAGCAAAGTGGATAAATTCTCGCGGCCCACGGAAACAAGGCGAGGCTCGCTACTCCGCTCGAGTTCGGTAGCAGCGAGATTTCCATCGACCCAGGGCTTTGCAGAGGCGAAGACTCCTTCGTGGGAAATGCGATAGAAGATCACTGAGTAGGAGAGAACGCCTGCATTTTGGCGAAGGTATCGCCCGAGTTGTTGCTTCACGTTGTCCGCTTGGCCAGCTGAATGCGTTTCATCGTCGAAGACGAAAATGAGTTCGGGCAGCGACTCTGGCTGCAGGTCCTTTGCGGGAGACCATTGGACAGTAAAGATGCGAGTTGGTCGGCCGTTGTCGAGTAGTGTGAAGTCGGTGGGAAGAAGTTCGCGAACGGGATTGCCCGATTTTTCGCTAACCGCAACATCGATGCGCAGGAGGCCATCGCGGTTTGGAAAGGGTGGCGCTGTGGCCTGCGGCAGAAGAGTATTGACGAACGAAACGAAGACGCCGACTGCGAATGCTCTGCGCAACGGAGTAGATGCACGCATCACTATCGAGGAGCCCTTGTGGTCCCGGGCCCGAGGATAGCACGAGATCGAAAATATCGCAGTGCGGATCGACGGAGAAGCAGGGGTGGTGGACCTTGCTTTGCCCGTGAAGAAGAGAGGAACCTGCAAAGGATGCGACCATATAAGCATGGGTGAACCCCTCACCATCCGATGCAAAGCCATTCTCTTCGACATGGACGGAACGCTCGTCGATTCCACACAGGTGGTTGAACGCGCCTGGGAACTTTGGGCCGCGCGCCACAACATATACCTACCCGATGTTCTGACGTTTTCGCATGGCCGCCCGACCATCTCAACACTCGAGCACTTCCGGCCGGGACAGGATCATGCCTATGACCTGGAAGAACTCGGCCGTTTTGAAGAGACCGAGACCGACGGCATCCTGGCCGTACCCGGAGCCGCCGAGATTCTGCACGTAATGCGGACTCAGGATCACCCGTGGGCTCTCGTTACCTCCGCATGGCGAAAACTGGCTGAGACACGAGTGCTCGCGGCAGGCCTGCCGCTGCCCACTGTGATTGTGCCGATCGATGAGATCCAGAATGGCAAGCCCGATCCGGAGGGCTTCCTCCATGCCGCTGCGCAATTAGGCGTAGCACCTGCCGACTGCGTTGTCTTCGAAGACACCCGCCCCGGCATCGACGCCGGCCTTCGAGCCGGCATGCAGGTGGTCGCTCTGCTTACGACGTGTCCCGCCGAGCAGTTGCGGCACCAACCTCTGATCAAAGATTTCCGTGACGTGCAGATCCAGAGCGAAGGCGAGTTCCTGAAGATTGAACTCCGAGTTCACTCGACAGAGGACAAGCAGTAGCGGCGAAGCGGAAGAACCTGCCTTTTGACTTTGAGGCGCTATCGAGCCTTGGTTTTCGGAGTAGGTTTTCTGATGCCCAGATCCGCCACTCGCTCTTTGCGATTCTGGCTGTGGGCTCGCCAAAAACTAGCAGCACTGACAGGGCCAAGATCGGGTTTCCGCGATGGATCGTCTTTGCTGAAGATATGGGCGTAGAGCATCGGCCCGAGCAGGAGGGCAACAGACGCTTCGATGTCGAGATCCGCGGGCAACTGACCGCGCGAGATGCCGCGACGCAGAATCTTCTTGATGCACTGCCGCGGCGGTTCGGTTACACGATGACGCCACTCGCGTCCGAACTCCGGATGAAACGCCGAATAAGCAATGAGAGACGGCGTAAGCCGATTGCGCACAGCATCGCATTTGTCCGGCGGTTTGCGCGTGAGCACGGTGGTGAGATCGCGCTGCACGTCGCCGGTGTCGACGTCCTCCGGCTCGCGATCGAGTCCGTGAATCATGAGCATCGCTTCGAGAAGCAGCGCTTCCTTGTCCGTCCAGTGGTTGTAGATGGTGGCCTTGCTCACGCCGGAGGCCTGGGCGATGGCATCCATGCTTGTCGTCTCAATGCCGCGCTCGGCAAAGAGCTCAAGCGCGGCGTTGAGAACTTTTTCGTGTGCTTCCGTACTTCGAGGGCGAGCCATACCTATGCTTCAATCTTAGAGAATCGCCACGCCCCGAGTATCAGCAGAATCGTGCCGACTCCGATCAGTACCGAGAGATCGATGCTGATGCCGAACGCCGGCCGGAACGTGACTGCGCTGAGCAACACCGAGCGCATGCCATCGATTCCATACGAAAGCGGGTCCAGAGCAGTGATGAAACCGAGGATCTTGCCCTGGTTCGTAAGCGGGAACATGGCGCCGGAGAGGAAGTAGATGGGGAGCACCAGGAAGTTCATGATGAGCTGAAAGCCCTGCATGTCCTGAAGGCTGGAGCCGAAGATGACGCCCAGCGCCGCGAACAGCATCGCGATCAGCACCATGAATCCTACCGCCACGGGGATAGCAAGCCAGCTGGCAGGCCGAAACCCTGAGATGAGACAGATGGCGAGAACGAGTAGTCCCTGAATGACGGCCACCGTGCAGCCACCGAGGGTGCGCCCGATCATGATCTGAATGCGGGGCACGGGAGCGACCAGTGTCTCTTTGAGGAAGCCGAACTGGCGATCCCAAAGCAGCCCGAGGCCGGAGAAGATTGAGGAGAAGAGCACGGACATCCCGATCACTCCGGGCGCAATGAACTGGAAGTAGCTGCCGTAACCGGCGCGTTTGAACACGGGATTGAGCCCAAAGCCGAGCACGAGCAGATAGAGCATAGGCTGGCCCAGGGAAGCAATGATCTGCGCGCGCGAACGCGTATACCGCTTGAGTTCGCGCAGCCAGAGAATATAGATGGCATTCATCGGCTACCTCCTTTGCTGTTGCCACATCTTGGCGAATTGACGCATCTGGTCTGCCGAGCCGGCGCTCTCGTCGCGGATATTCGAACCGGTCAGCTTGAGGAATGCGTCCTCGAGAGACGCTGTGCCGGTCTGCTCCTTGATCTCGGCTGGAGTTCCCTGCGTGACCAGCTTGCCGTGGTCGATGATGCCGATGCGATGCGCGACACGATCGGCTTCATCCATGTAGTGGGTGGTAAGCATCACCGTGACTTTCTCGGCTTCATTCACACGCTTGACGTGGCTCCACAATTGATTTCGGCTTTGTGGATCGAGCCCCAGCGTGGGTTCATCCAGGAAAAGAATTTTTGGAGTGTGCAGAAAGCCGCGGGCGATTTCGAGCCGTCGTTTCATTCCGCCGGAGAACTTCTTTACCTGATCGTTGCGGCGCTCCCAGAGTTCGAAGAGCTTGAGAAGCTCTTCGGAGCGTTGATGGCGTGTCTTGTGGGGCACATGATAGAGGACGCCGTGGATTTCCATGTTCTCCCATGCGGTGAGATCCCCGTCGAGACTGGGATCCTGAAAGACGATGCCGAAGCGCTGACGGGCCTGATTCTGATGGGTTTGCGGATCGAGCCCGTCGAGTTGAATTGAGCCGCTGGTGGGATGCAGCAGCGTGGTGAGCATCTTGATGGTTGTGGTCTTCCCTGCCCCGTTCGGGCCGAGGAAAGCGAATATCTCGCCTGCGGCTACATCGAAGGAGACGTCGTTGACAGCAGTGAACGAGCCAAAGGTTTTGACAAGATTTTGAACCCTGATCACGAATGACCTCCGGGACTGGAGCCGGACGTAAGCAAGTTCTGCAAGGCTCCGACAATCAATACTGAACGGTTCAGTTCAGTTTGTCAACTCGCGAGGGTTGCGGGGCCTGAGGGGGCCGCCCGCCGCTGCTGGAGGATCCCACAAATAACGTTGCCATTGCCGATCGGAATTGAATATCGCACATTCATCATTCCCACACTTGTGCCCAACTGCACGTCATTGATCCTTGAGCACCAGAACATAAGGAATGGCTTCTTGGTCGATCGAAGCTCCCAGACGCTCATAGAAGGCTTTGGCTTGGAAGTTCCGATGCCACACCTCCCAACCGAGTTTCGATGCGTTGTGCGCGCGTGCCCAGCATTCTACCTCTGTCATGAGCGCTGTCCCTATACCTTGCCCACGAGCAGCCCGCTCAACCGACACATCGCTAATGTACACACGAGTTTCGGCGCTGTAGAGCTCATGAGTAATCGTCCAAGAGATCATGCCCACAATTCGGTCGTCGCGAAGAGCTAACAAGAGGCGCATGGGCGAGTGAGAGCGAATGAAATAGTGCTCAAACTGAGCGGGTGTCAAAGGTGGTTTGTGCGCTTCAATCTGGCTCGCGAGTTGACAAGCGAGCTCTAACACGGCCGCAAAGTCTTCAGCCGCAGCAAACCTAAATGTCAAACCGGCGTTCATGGGTGCATCGAGTGAAAGTAGTGTTCTGGCAACTACTAGACACCCGCCTTCAATCGTTAGTTACAGGAATTGCCAACAGAAGAACGTTGGATACTAACTCGACGCCTGGGCCAACCGGGTCGAAGCGGTCTTCGAGGCTCATGAATGTGGCCCGTAACTTTTTCTCGACTGCCGAAATCCAATCCCTAGATGTTTAACGCCCGCCTCTCGGAGTTATTCCTATGTCCTTTTCGGCTCGTCTTCTGTTTCTTTGCGTTCTCGCCATCGCTGTATTGAGCCATGATCCAAGAGCAATTGCCGAACCACCAGCAGTCGGAACTGTGGCGCCGGACTTTACCCTTCATACTCCACAAGGAACCACTGTTCAGCTATCCAGGTGGAGCAAAGACAACAGGACGGTCCTGGTTATTCTGCGCGGATATCCCGGGTACCAGTGCCCCTACTGCCAAAAGCAGGTTCACGATTTTGTGAATCGCGCAGCGGACTTCGCCGCAGAAGGAGTTTCCGTTCTCCTGGTCTACCCGGGACCACCGGCAGAGCTCAGAGAGCGAGCGAAGGAGTTTCTCGCTAAGCAATCTCAATTACCGCCAAACATGACCCTTGTAACGGACCCGGATTTCAAAGTCACGGAGATGTACGGGCTCCGCTGGAATGAGCCAGGCGAAACTGCGTACCCGTCTGCCTTCCTGCTCGGCAAGGATCGACGGATTCTGTTTGCGAAGATCAGCCGCAGCCACGATGATCGGCTGTCAGCACAAGATGCTCTTGATCATCTTAAGAAAAGGTGAGCAGGTCTATGCTCAGTCTTGTGTATCGAGTGGTTGAATTCGGCCTCGGGCTCTCGACTAATTGCTTACGCAATGCTGAGATTGCAGAAACTCTGATCCCTACAGAGGAGACCCGCCGCCGGCGGATCGGCTGAGGCGCATGGAATTGGCGATGACAGATGCGCTGGAAAGGAGCATTGCTCCGGCGGCGACGATGGGGGTTAACACGCCTGCAATGCCGAGGCTTAATCCTGCGATGTTGTAGAAGAATGCCCAGAATAGGTTCTGGCGGACCACCCGGGTGGCTCTCAATGAAAGCCGGAACACTTCGTCGATTGTTTCGAGAGAGCCCCGAAGGAGAACAATGGGAGCAGCGCCAATGGCGATGTCGGCGCCAGTACCGAGAGCAATGCCAAGATCGGCTTGCGCAAGCGCGGGCGCATCGTTGACGCCATCTCCGATAACTGCGACCTTTTTGCCTCGGCGCTGCATCTCCGTGACGAGGGAAACCTTCTGATCGGGGGTTGCTTCTCCGACGAAGTCCGCAATTCCGAGTTCATGGGCGATGGTTGCGGTGGTGGCATTCGAGTCGCCTGAAAGGAGTTTGATAGCGAGACCGCGCTGGCGCAAATGAGTGATGGCTTCTGCGGCGCCCTCTTTGATGCGATCTCCGAAGGCGAACAGGCCGATCAATCTCGCCCCCATGCCGAAATATGCGACGGTTCGGCCAGCTTGTTCCCACTGCCGGGCGGTGGCACGTAGCTTTGCTGCGGGTTGAGCGCTCATGTCGCGAGCGAGCGCGCTGTTTCCGATAAAAATGCGACTGGCGTCGCACGTGGCCAGGATGCCGTGACCTTTTCTAACCTCAACGGAGGATACTTGGGCGGGCGCGATGCCATGTTCGCGGGCAAACTGCACGACAGCGCGAGCGATGAGATGCTCTGAGAAGAACTCGGTTCCGGCCAATGCCGGCAGGTATTCACGCAGAAACGACTGCGCGGCGTCTGGGTAGTCTTCGGCAAGAGCGAAATCGAGCAGGCGGAACGCGCCGGTTGTGACGGTTCCGGTCTTGTCGAGAATGACTGTGTCGATTTTTCCGATTGACTCGAGAACCCGGCTGTCGGAGATGAGAATTCCCTGGCGGGCGGCGAGACCGAGAGCGGCGGTAATTGCCAGTGGAGTCGCAAGGCCAAGAGCACAGGGACAGGCGATGACAAGGATGGAGATCGCGCGCAGGAGAGCTACGCCGATGGACAGATGCATGAGCGCGAGAGCCAGGAATGTGACGCAAGCGAGGACGATCACAAAGGGCACGAAGACACGGGAAACGCGATCGACAGTACGCTCGAGCGGCGCACGAGTGCTCATGGCTCGCTCAACCATGCGAATGATCTGCGCCAGGGTGCTGTCTTCGCCGGTCCGAACGGTGCGGACGCGGATGACGCCACCGGCGTTCAGGCTTCCGGAAATGACCGTATCGCCGACGGCTTTGCTTACAGGCGTGGACTCGCCGGTGAGCATTGATTCATCGGTATGCGTTTTTCCTTCCTGAATGGTTCCGTCGGCGGGAATGCGTTCACCGGTCTTGACGATGAAAACCGCGCCGGGCTGGAGGTTATCGATGGAGACGAAGCGCTCTTCGCCTTGATCAGCGATGCGCACCTTCCTGGGCATCAGCCGATAAAGCATCGCGATGGAGCGCATCGCACGCTCCTTCGCGCCGCGTTCAATCAGCTTCCCTGCGAGCACGAGAGTTACCAGGGCAGCCGCGGTGTCGAAATAGAGATGCGTTCGTCCCAAAATCGTTTGCGCAATGCTCAGTCCATAGGCCGCGAGGATGCCGAGGGAGAGGAGCACTTCCATGCGGATTTGCCTGTTCCACAGTCCTACTGCGGCTGAACGCAGGATGGGAAGAGCGCAGTAGAAGATCATCGGCGTCGTCAGCGCGAAGAGTATCCAGGGAAGAATGCGGCTTGCGCTGGGCGAGATCTGTTCGAAGTAGCCTACATAGAGAATGACGCTGAAGGCCATGATGTTGGCCCAAAGAAATGCAGCCACGCCGAGGCGCATGATCAAATCGCGAATATCGGCCCTCGCGGCGGCATTATCTCCCGCGAATTCGGTGGCACGATAACCGAGCCTGGAGATGCGAGCCACGATGCTTTCCGGCGGAAGATATAGGGGGCAGTATTTGACTTTGGCGAGATCGGAGGCGAACAGCACCTCGGCGGAAACGATGCCCGGCAGCTTTCTCAGTGCGTGCTCGATGAGCCAACCGCACGCAGAGCACCACATACCATTGATTTGAAGCAGTACCTCGGAGGTCGGCGCATTGGGATCGAGCGGAATGCTCTGAGGATCAACGGCGGGATTTGAGATCAAGCCCAGTTCCAGGCTGCGGCGGAAGACTTCGGTGTCGCGGATGTTCTGGCCGCTTGCGATTACGCCGCTTTCGAGCAGGATGGCATACACATTGGCGCAGCCCATGCAGCAGAAATCGAGAGTGTGGGCTTCGAAGGTTCGTGCGATCGCCTGTTTACTGCAATCGAGGCCACAGAGGTCACATGCTGTTGCGACGGTACTCATCACTTCGCTTGCCGAGTGCTCTGGTCGAGAGGATGCCCCTCCTGGTCCAGCATGACAGGGTTGGCGCGCCTGGTTGCGGCGTACACGAAGATGAGAACTGCGCAGAAGAAGACAATGATCAGACTGAGAAGCACCGTCAGTGGAGTGACGGCGCTGCGGCGCGGGGGCAGGATCTCGACTGATTGATTCGAATTCATGGTGCTGTTTTCCTCCAGTGCTCAGTTCCATTCCAAGGACTAGTATTAGCCGCTGTCTATTTTGCTGCCGGAATTGTTCCCTCGCCCTGCGGAGCGAAGAAGGTTTCCGAGAACTGCTGTCCCGCTTTGCCCGGTGCGACGTCGGCGAGGATTCTTATCTTGTTGATGCCTGGATGCAGAGACGAGGCCGGTGCGACTACGTCGAATTGTTGCTGAACGGTTTGTCCCGGCTCCAGCACCTTGAGGCCGCCGGATCCCTCGATGGCGGCATCCTTGAGATCGGCGACGGAGAGCGAGATGGTGGCCTGAACCCGACCGCGATTGGAGGCCAGCATTCGGAAGCGATTGTGAACCTTGCCATCTGCGGAGACGGAATAAAGCGTGATGCGGTCTGGCATGATTCGCAGCAGCACCGGTTGTCTCACGCTGATAGCGATGGACAGTCCGGTTGCATAGACGAGCAGCAGCACGAGAACAGCGACGCGCTTTCCGTCGCGAAAGCCGATGCGGCGGAACCAGTTCCCTTCCGGCCCGGATTTTGCACCGGAATCGCCCCAGGCGTACTGAATGATGGTCTGTGTGCCAAGCTTTCCGAGAATGCCGGAGCACGCGTCGATACATTCGGCGCAATGTGTGCATTCGAGCTGATGCGAGGACTTGCGGATGTCGATGCCCATGGGACAGGCGCGCACACATTTGTTGCACTTGATGCATTCGCCGCTGGGATCGTGGAAATGGACGAGTAGCGTGTGCTTATCTTTGAGCATGTTCTGGAGGTAGCCGTAGGGACAGATGGCGGTGCAGAAGCGCTGGCGCAGCAGGGCGAAGTCAAGAAAAGTGACCAGCGTGACGCTGGCGCCTACAATGCCGCCTGCGGTGCGAATATCGAGGCTGAGCAGCCGTTGAAAGAGATCGAGCGGCGGGACGAAGTACGATACAAACACAAACGTCACGAAGACCGAGGCCGGAAGAAGCAGGATGCCGAAGATAACGGCGGCAGCGAATTGGCGGAGACGCGGACCCGCATTGGGCATCTTCTTGTTGACGATGCGAATGATCCTCTTCTCGAGACCATTGGCTGTTTCGCTGAAGATCATCTGCGGGCAAAGGTAGCCGCACCAGAATCGGCCGTAGATCATGGCCATTGCGGCGATGAGTATCCAGAGGAACATCAGGGTAAGGAATACGATGGAGAACTCGCTGATCCACAGCTCCGCGCCGAAGAAGTAGAAGCGCTGCCGCGGCAAATCGATGCGCATGATGTTGAACAGGGGAAGAGTGACAAAGATGACGAAGCAGACGGCTTGCACTGTCTTCCGAATGCGGTGGAATTGCGTGCCGGGGATTGGAATCCGCGACTTCCTAGTGCTTTGTATTTGTGGTTGCGTCGTCATGTCGAGTCGAATCACATCTGCATCATGTGGTGGTGCATGATGGGACCTGCAAATGCCCCTCTGCCGATCAAGACCAGCCCCATGATCAATACGGTTATCGCGGATACGGTGGTGCCCCAACGCGCAAGCCTCATGGTTGCGGCCGAGGATCCCAGGCCGACAACGATCAGAGCAGCACTAGTTCCAAGTGCAAAGGCCAACATGGTGAGCGCGCCTTCGACGGGAGACGCCGAGCCGATTGCCATCATCAGTGCGGCGTAAATGAGACCACAAGGAAGAAATCCCATCAGGAGACCCAGCGCAAATTTCGCAGCGGGTTGCGGCGAGGCGATCAGCTTGCCCACAGGCCGAAGGAATTGAGCAGGCAGCGCAAAGCCACGCCAGCTCTGCAGACCGGGCGCGAAGCCGAACATTGCGATTCCAGTAAGCACCATGGCCGTACCTGCCACGATTGCCGCAGCGTTCTGGAATCCTGCGAGGTGTCCAACCCAGCCCATCGCGCCACCAGCGAAGCCTGCGATCGTGCCGAGCATCATGTATGTGACGGAGCGGCCCGCGTTGTATGCAAGGTGAAGTCCCAGGAACGATCTGCGGCCCTGCGCAGCATTGGCGGCGATGCTGTAGCTGAGCACAATGGGACCGCACATCTGAACACAATGCAGACTGCTGACGAAGCCGAAGGTCAGGACGAGCGAGATGTCGCCGGCATTCATGCTTGTTCCTGAGTTCGAGTTGAAGCCTTGGCGGGCGCGGGGTATTTCAGGTTGGGATTGAGCCCGGGCAGACTGACACAGTGGCGGCGGTAGTTGAACCTTTGCATGGTGATGGCGTGAGAGGGACAGCGCGCCGCACACAAGCCGCAACGAATGCAGATGGACTCGTCTTTGAGTAGGACTCCGCCAAGCGCTTTCAACTCCTCCGTCGAGATCTTCTCCATTTCGGCCGGCGGAATGCCCAGCAGTCCGGCAACATATTCCCGGCCTTCTTCCGTCTTGCACAATTCATCGAGTCCGGTAAGACGGATGAGGTTTTCTGGGCATACATCGACGCATCCGGTGCAGGCGACGCAAATTGTGGTTTCAAAAACTGTATTTACGTTGCAGCGAAGGCAGCGGGCGGCTTGTTCGCGCGCCGCCTCGGCCGGAAATACGTCTTCGATCACCTGAAGCGAGTTGGCGCGCTCACGGGCAGGCGCCACGGGAGGATGTGCGCGGCGAAGCTGGTCCCAATCCTCGCGCATCGTATAAGCGGCTTTCTCCCAAGATGACTGCACGACGACTTCAGTGTGCGTGCCACGCAGGTAGTCGTGCATGGAGCGGGCGGCGATCTGTGCGGAGCGAATTGCATGGATGAAGAGTCGCGGGCCGTGAGCGATGTCTCCGCAGGCGAAGACGTCCGGCGCGGTGGTCTGATATGTCTGTGGATCGACCTTTATCAAGCCTCGGACTGATTCAACGCCGTCTTCCGGCTGCAAGAACGAGAGATCGGACGATTGTCCGATGGAAAAGATGATGGTGTCGGCAGGGATTGTTTCGATGTTGTTCTCGTCGAATGTCGGGTTGAATTTTCCGTTGGCATCGAATACTGCCGTGCATTCAACCGTGTGAAGTCCCACGACCTTGCCGTTTTCGCCCACGATTCCGCGGGGACCGCGAGAATTGTGAAGGATCAGTCCTTCTTCAGAACCTTCGGTGACCTCAATCTCATCGGCCGGCATCTCAGTGCGCTTCTCAAGACAGACAACGTGCACTTCTTTGTCATCGCTGAGGCGCATGGCGGAACGCGCGACGTCGTATGCGACGGATTCGCCGCGTTCCATGTCGGCAACGGTCTCGTGCTTCTCGAGCAATTCGAGGGGGCGTACCGCGGACCGGGCCACGTCATACGCCACGTTGCCTCCACCGATGACGATGATGCGTTTGCCGACCGGCAACGGGTTGCCTTCGTTGAAGGCGCGGAGGAAGTCCATGCCGTCATAAACGCCGGAAAGATTCGCTCCGGGGAGATCGAGTTTGCGTCCTTTGGGCAGTCCGACGCCGAGGAAGATTGCCCTGTATCCCTGCGCACGAAGTTCGGCGATGCTGAAATCGCGACCTAGCCGTTGGTTGCATCGCAGCTCGACTCCCAGGGAGAGGATGGCGTTGATCTCAGCCATCACCAGTTCACGCGGCAGGCGAAAGACCGGAACGCCGGCGGTGAGCATTCCTCCCGGAGTGGAGTGTGCCTCGAAGACGGTGACTTTGTAGCCGAGGATCGCGAGATCGTGCGCCACGGTCATGCCGGCAACACCGGCGCCTATGACAGCGACCGGTTCGTAGGCGCCGCGATTTGGGGGAAGCATATCTTGATTGCATCCGGCGATGTAATGCGCAGAATCCCCGGATTCGGGGCCGTACTGGCTGGTGACGAAACGCTTGAGGGCGCGAATGGAGACTGGCTGATCCAGGCTGCCACGACGGCAGTTCGCTTCGCACGGAGCACCGCATACACGTCCGCAGATGGAAGCAAATGGGTTGGTTGCTCGGGCGATTCGGTAGGCATCTTCGTCGCGGCCTTCTGCGATGGCGTTGACGTACCCGCATGCATCTGTGTGCACGGGACAGGCGTCCTGGCACTTGACCATCTCCATCCAGTAGCCTGCCCCGCCGATCAGCCCAAATTGTCCGTTCGCTTCCGCCATTTTCTTCCCTACTTCTAGTGATCGCTCTTCTTGTAGAGGAATGCGAGCAGCACGACGACGTAGGCAGCAATGAGCGCCAGGACGACATACATGAATGTGTTGGCATTTCCGGTGACAGCATTTAGCTGCTGAACCAGATTGCCACGATCAGAGTGAGTGACTTCGCCGTTCATATATAGGAACAGGTACGCGACTACCGAGATCAGGATGATGGGAAACGCGAGCTTGAGGAATCCTGGAATCCCGGTGCCTTTCTGTTCGGTGATCCACCCGCCTGCATATTCCGTTAGTTCGGATTTCTTTTCTTCAGTCATGATGTTCTCCGGGGATTCTTTGCTAGATCGTCCTCGTCGTCCTGCAGCATGCGATACTTCGGCTCTTCACTGTCGCTGCCGAGATATCCGTCTCTGAGCGAGCGAATGAAGAAGAGGACTGCACCGCCTGCGAGCAGGAAGAACAGAAAGTACGAGAAGTACACGCTGGCGTAAGTTGCGTCACTCATGATTGCTCCTCACTTCTCGTAGTCGTTGTCGGGACGCCAGTCCTTGGCGCGACCACGCGTCTGAAGGTAGGCAACCAGGTCATCGAGTTCCTGCGGATTGTCTGCGATCCAAGGGAAGGGCGGCATGATGGAGCCGGGCACCAGGTCTCGCGGGTTACGGAAGTGAGCCGCATGCCACTGTTTGTTGTACTTTCCGCCGACACGCGCCAGGTCCGGGCCGGTGCGCTTCGTGCCGAAGGTCTGGCGCCAGTCGTAGACGAACTCGTCTGGAGTGGAGACGGGCGCATCGACGCCCTTCCATCCGGAACGTTTCACATCGCTGGCCAGCGTGCGCACCTGCTGCGTGTGGCAATACTTGCAGCCCTCGCGGACGTAGATGCGATAACCGCGCATCTCCTGGTCGGTGTAACCCACGAGCTTGCCGGTGGGACCTTTTACCGGATCGGTATTCTCGAAGGGCTTGTTCCAGCTCTTATCGAGCAGAGGAGGAGCAACCGTTGTGAGCAGGCCGCCGATGAAGAAGAGGCCAAGGGCAGCTACCACGAACCATGTTGCGTTCGAATCAGTTTTTTGCAGCATACTTTCTCCCTTCGCCTAAGCCTTGACTGCCAGGGGCTGACCGACAGCCTGTTCGCGCCCGGCTCCGATTGCCGTAGAGATGATGTTGAACATGAATAGGACAATGCCGCTGAAGATCATGATTCCCGAGAGGAAGCGAACCATCCACACCGGCTTGAGCGCAACAACTGTATCGATGAACGGAATGGAGGGATTGTTCCATTGCCAGCCCTGCCAGAAGCCACCTAGCCACAGGGAGGTGAACATGCCAAGTCCGCCGATCAGGAAGAGCCAGAAGCTCCAGTTGGCGAGGGTCTCCGAGTGGAGAGTTGTGCGGAAGATCCGCGGAACGACATAGTAGACACCAGCCATGGCCATGAAGGAGAAGGTGCCGAGAACGGCCATGTGTGCGTGACCGGGGATCCAGTCAGTTTTTGAAACAATTGCGTTCACCGAACGCAGGCTGTGCATCGGGCCCTGGAAGCAGGTGAGGAGATAAAAGACCGTGCCGGACATCAGGAACTTGAGCGAGATGTTGTCGCCGAGTTGATGCCACTGGCCTTTCATGGTGGCAATGAAGTTGTAGACCACAGCCCACACCGGGATCAGCAGCATGACGGAGAAGACAATGGAGATGGTCTGGAGCCACTGCGAGATTGGCCCGTGAATCATGTGGTGAGCGCCGGTCCATACATAGACGAATGCAAGAGACCAGAAACCGATCATGGAAAGCTTGTGGCTAAAGAGCGGCGTGTTTGATGCGCGAGGAATGAAGTAGTAGGCGACGGCGAGACCGGCGGGGGTAAAGATGAGACCGACCGCGTTGTGCGTGTACATCCACGTAAGGTTCGCCTGATTTACACCCGTGATGCCCGGCAGCAAGGTGGCGAAGTTACCGGTGAGGTAGACGAACGCGGTCCATAGGATGGTGCCCATGAGATACCAGGTGGATACATACATCTGCTGGTATTTGCGGGTGGCGATGGTGGCGAAGATGTTGACGCCGAACATCACCCAGGCAATGACGACAAGGACAGCGACGGGGGTCGGAAGGTCTGCGTATTCAAGCCCTTTTTGATATCCGCCGAGGAGAGAAAAGATGGCGCTGATGATGATGATGTTCCACAGGATTGATGTAGCAATGCCAAGCTTTTCGCTCCAGAGCTTTACGCCGCACAGCCGGGGGACGATGTAGTAGGCGAGGCCCATGTCTGCCGCGAGCAGCCAGCCGAAGAGCATTCCGTTCACATGAAGAGGCCGCATGCGGCCGTAAGTGAAATAAGAGATAGTGCCCAGGAATTCAGGCCAGACAAACTTGGCCGCAATGATCAAGGCAATCACGCCCACGATCGCGAAATAGCCGACCGCTCCCAGCAGAAACAATTTCACCGTAGTGTCCTGATGAACGTCCTGCGCGACGGCAACTGGGGCAGATGCAATTGTTGGTTGTACTGCCATTCCTTCCTCCCGGAGTGGTCACCCACCCTCGATGCTGCTCACATGCCTGACTTGTTGAGACTGCGAATGAAATTCACGATGTCGCCCACGTCGTTTTGCGACAAACCGTAATCAATCCATGAAGGCATCGCTGTTCCGTCGACGCCGTACTCGATCGATTCGAAGAGGCGGCGATCCGAGACGCTGCGCACAAATGATGTATTGGTGAGGTTGCGCGGGCGCGGCGAGATGTCGATGGAGTTTGGCCCATGCCCATCGGCTTTTCGACCATGGCAGCCGGTGCAGCGCTGCAAAAAGATGGTTTCGCCGCGGTGGACGGAGTCGGTCGACATTGCAACGGGGTTGGCTTCCGGCAACTTGCGCGCTTTGATCTGGCGAGGCTTCTCCTTCACGTACTGTGCCCAGACGTAATCGAGAACGCCCTGAATCTGAGCGTCGGTCAGCGTCTTGCCCCAAGGCGGCATGGAAGTTCCGGCAACCCCGTCGCGGACCGAGGCCATTAACCGCATCTGCGGCTTGGTCGCCATGAATTCAGCGCGTGTAAGGTCGCGCGGAGCCGGATCAAGATAGATCGCATTCGGACCGTTGCCCTTTCCCTTCTCGCCGTGACAGCGCGCGCAGAGTGTCTGGAAGGTCTGCTCAGGAGTCATGTTGGGCGCGGTGCTCGTTCGCGTCATGAGATAGGCAGACATGTCTTCGAAGTCTCGCTCGGGCAGGGCGAAGGATGGCATGTTCGAATCGGTTATCTCTGAGCGAGGATTCTGGAAATGGCTCATCAGCCAGTCATGATCTCGCATCAGTCCTTCGCGTGTGAGGTCTGGCGAGATGCCGCCATCGTGGTCATCGAGCTTATGGCATGACAGACATGCGTAGCCATCGATCAACTGGCGACCGCGCTCGGCAGGAGTCTTAGCGGCTGTGATCGCAGTCGCGACCTCAGCCACACTGTCGGGCACAGGTACAGCGGTGCTCGCTTCAAGTTCGTATCGATCAACGGAGGACTGCGACGGATTATTGCCGCGACGGCTCTTCAAGAAGATGACCAGAGCCTTTTTGTCCTCGTTGCTCAACTTGAGCTTCGGCATGACGGAAGTGGGCGTGTAGGCGCGAGGATCGACGATGTGTCCCCAGAGATAATCGAGCTTCCGCTCTTTGCCGACCTCAGTGAGGTCCGGCCCGATGGTCCCTGAGGATACTCCCTGGATGCGATGGCACCCGAAGCAGCCTTCTTTGAAGAAGAGCTCGCGGCCGCGAGCGACAAGGGCCGTGCCGGCGAAGTTCCTGTCTTTATGGCACTGGGCGCAGTTGGCCTGCATGAACTCAGCACCATGCAGATGGTCGGCATTCTCTTTCTTCCAATCGGCTTGCACCGTATAGCCGAGCATCGGATTCGGCCAGGATTCTTCTTCGCCATGCGCATCGACCTTGGCCAGGCCGCGTCCCTGTCCGTCGTGACAGGATGTGCATCCGAATTCAGAGAATTTATGCTTCCGCTCCCAGTGCCCGTCCTTATAGACGTCTCCCATAGCCGGTGAATAAGGATGCGTTTTCAGCGGCTGCTTCGCGGAAGAAAAGCGGGGATCGTCGGAAGCGATGTGACAGCTCTCGCAGCGTTCCACGCTCGTCGTGCCGAACGCAATGACGATGGTCTGTTCTATTTTCGGAGCCTTCCCTTCGAGCGAAGCGCGCTCCGCGTCGGATTTTGCCTGCGCCTTTGCCTGCGCGAAATACGCCTTCTGGTGGTCCTGCCAGGTTGCCTTGGTCTCTTCGTAGACGACGACACCCGATCCCACCAGCACCACAAGACTCACCACGGCCAATGCCAGTCGCATACCTCAATCTCCTCAGAACGGAGACACGAACTGCCAGTTCGCGCCGCGGAAGAAAGTGCCAATGACGATCAGGTAGATATTCACGAGGACAAAGAACAGAAAGATGGAATTTGCGAGGATGCGCTGTCGTGCAAACCAGCGGCCCACCCCTTCTCTACCGCGGTCAATATACGGCAGCAGCAAGAGCAAGAGGACCTCAATGCCCGGAACACCGATGCCGCCCCAGAAGGCGGAGTAGCTTACCTGCTCCTGTAAACCGAGGAAGTACCAGGGAGCCTTCGCGGGATTGGGGGGATGCATCACGTTGACTGGCTGCTCAAGGGGAGCATTGAAAAAGAAGGAGACGAGCATCACGCCGGCAATGGTCAGCAACAGCACGAAGAGTTCGGCAACGAGAAGATTCGGCCAGCTGAAGACGGTGTCCTCTTCGAGCTTTCCTACTTTGACGAGCGGCCCGCGAACCAGTCCCTGAATGGTGAATTTACGGACGGGTGCGGCGACGGCTACGGTTCCGGTGGAAGCGATGGGCGCAGGTTGTTCGTCGATTTCGATCTGAATCGGTACGCGCTTCGGAGCGGATTCTGTTTCGGGCTTGGCCAGTCCGCCATCTTTGCGAATGCGCCAGAAGTGAACAGCGACGAAGGTCGTCAGCACAAGGGGCAGCACCACTACGTGCAGCACATAGAAGCGAAGGAGCGCCTCCTGGCCTACGGTCGCGTCGCCGAGCAGAATGAACTTGATTGCCTTGCCAACGAACGGGGCATATCCCGCAATCGAGGTGCCGACCGTAATCGCCCAGAACGCCAACTGATCCCAGGGCAGAAGGTATCCTGTGAAGCTTGAGAGCAGGGTGAGTCCGAAGAGGCAGACACCGATGACCCAGTTGAACTCGCGCGGCGGCTTGTAGGAACCGGTGAAGAATACGCGGCACATGTGCAGGAAGACGCAGGCGACCATGCCATGGGCCGCCCAGCGGTGCATATTGCGCAGAATGACTCCAAACACTACTGAGCTACGCAGATCGAGCATTCGATCGTAGGCCTGTGTAGTCGACGGCACGTAGTAGAACATCAGCAAGACGCCAGTGACGGTGAGAATAACGAATAGAAAAAAGCTGATGAGACCGAGCCCCATCGTGTAAGTGGGTCGCAGCGCCTGACGGCTCACACGTACGGGCTGAATGTGCAGGAAGAAATTGGTGAAGCTGGTTGCAGCGCGCCCGCGATCGGAAGAAGGCAGCGGGTTCCGGAAGATGGAGCGGGTCACGTTTGCCGGCAAGTCGAGGATGCCCTTGCCCATGGAATTCCGTTCTTTGCTCATACGCTCAGATAGGTTCCCGTCTGAATTTCGTTGTCCTTGTCGACTTCGAGTTCGCCGCTTGGAGTCAAGGTGACCGCATACCATGAAAGCGCCTTGGGAGCGGGACCGCCCGTGACGTTGCCGTCCACATCAAATCGCGATCCGTGGCACGGACATTGAAAGCCTGTCGCGGAAGGTGCAACGATGCAGCCCAGATGCGTGCAGGTGGTCGAGATTGCCGCAACCCTGTTTCCCTCGCGGACGATGCACACGCGTTTGGGGTCGATGGCGATTCGCGAGCCCGGCGGGAATTCCTCAGGCCTGCCAATCTTGAAACGGTTGGGCTGTCCGTATGTGGTGCGCGGGCGAATGAAGAAGAACGTCGCCAGAGAACCGAGAGCAGCGGAGCCCGCGATTCCCAAACCACTTAGCCATGCAAGGAAACGCCTGCGACCGACTTGCGCCTCACTGGACCTGGTTTCCGTTGCCGCTACTCCCATTCGTTGTGCCCCTGTTTAGCTTTTCGTTCTGCTTGACCGAGGTCTCCTGGTCTGACCAGAAGACCTGGTATTTCACGTCTTCGAAGCTTTGAAACTGGTGATTTCGAACTGCCCAGATGAAAATCAACAGGGCTCCACCGCCCATCAGCAAACTGGCCGCGATGGCAATCCACGTCAATTCCATATGCAACCCGCCGCGATGGAGCTGTTGGTGTCTGGCGCGCAACCGACCGGTAGCTGGAGCTGCACGCAATCGTGTATCGCGATTCCGTTTTTTGGTTTTGGACTATTTCAATCCAAATACCTGCGAACGTCGCAACAGTAGAGCGTGGGATGAACGGGGGTCTGTGATGGGCATTACATGCCGTTGTGACGTGCTCGAGAGATCCGGGCTAGAGCTTCAGATCGAACGGAGGGGATTTATGAGCGCAGCATCTCGCCACGACGTCTCGATGCGAGGCGCGTGATAGCTTCGCGATCTTTGGTCAGCGTGTGGACGGCGGCTCCCTTCTCGGCCAGCGCGCCAGTGGGACAGGCCTGGATACATTTGCCGCACGCGGTGCAACTGTCGGCTGCGCCCCACTTTTCTGCCATGTCGCTGACGACGCGGGAATGAATGCCGCGAGCTGAGACCTCCCAGACGTTTGCGCCTTCAAGCTCTGCGCAGACGCGGACACATCGGGTGCAAAGGATGCAGCGATTGTGGTCGAGGACGAAACGGGGGTGAGACATGTCGACCGGCAGAGACGGGTTGTTATAGGCATAGCGGACGTGCGTGATGCCAAGTGCTTGCGCCAGGGCCTGCAGTTCGCAATGGCCATTGGAAACACAGGAGGAGCAGATGTGGTTACGCTCGACGAGGAGGAGTTCCACCGCCATCTTCCGATAGAGAGTCAGCTTCGCCGAAGAGGTACGGATTGACATACCTTCCTGCACGGGTGTGGTGCATGCGGTAAGAAGTCGGTCAGTGCCTGCGAGTTCGACTACGCAAACGCGGCACGCGCCGACATCCGTCAGGCCATCGAGATGGCAAAGAGTGGGGATCGGCTTTCCGTGCGCGCGCGCGGCCTGAAGTACAGTCTGGCCTTCTTCGGCAGTCACCAGTTCACCATCGAGCCTCATGGAAATGGTCTTTTTCGGCACAGCGCAACTCCTTCCGGTTTGCAGCTAGTCTTCGTCGGGTACAGTGCGGAGATCGCAGTGAAGGCAGCGACGGCACTCATCCTCAGCTTCTTTTGCAGCAAGGCCGATGACAACCTCGTCTTGGGAACGGCTGCGGGTCTGCGGCGGGATGGAGCGGCCGCTATGCCGCCGACTGAGGCTGGGTTCGCCTGGAACCGTGTGACTCAGGTGATAGCTTGGGAAGATTTCATGCCAGCGGGAAGTTGCCATCAGACGCTCATCGATCTTTTGCGCGGTTTGCTTGCCTCCGGCCATTGCGAAGGAGACGTTGGATGCTCCGGTAATAACGTCTCCGCCGGCATAGAAGGCCTCTCGGCTGGTTTCATGCGTGAATCGATCGACAGTGATGGTGCCTTCCTCGCTCAGGGCGAGGCCGGATGCACGACAGAAATCCTGGTCGAAAGTTTCGCCGACGGCGAGGATTACGGCATCGCAGGCGAAGCGCTGAACCTCGTCTGTCGGGATGGGGCGGCGGCGGCCGGATTTGTCGTACTCGCCGAGCCGGGTCTTGACGACTTCGATGGCCTTCACATTTCCGCTCGGGTCGCCGAGGATACGGTGCGGAGCCGCGAGGAAGACAAAGCGCACGCCTTCCTCTTCGGCTGCCTGGATCTCTTCGTCAATGGCCGGCATGTCTTTGCGTTCGCGCCGGTACAGAATGGTTGCGGCTGATCCCATGCGGAGAACGGTACGGGCGGAATCGATAGCTGCGTTGCCGCCGCCAATGATGCAGACGCGAGTGCCAATCGCAGGCGGCTCGTGCCTGGCGACTAGTTCGAGGAATGGAAGCGCGGGATGGACGCCTTTCAATTCGGTGCCTGGGAGGTAAAGCCACGATTCCTTCCAAGTGCCAACCGATAGGAATACGGCCTCGTAGTTCTGCGCGAGATCATTGAGGGGCAGGTCGAATCCTACGCGTGTGTTGAATACGAACTTCACGCCGAGCGCTTCGATGAGTTCGAGTTCCCGGCGCAGGACGGCTTTGGGGAGGCGGTATTCCGGAATGGCAAAGCGAAGCATGCCGCCGGCTTCGGATCGCTCTTCAAAGATGGTGACATCATGACCGAGCATCGCGAGATAGAAGGCTGCTGTGAGTCCAGTGGGGCCAGCGCCTGCAATGGCGACCCTCTTCCCGGTGGGATCGAGCTTGCGGGTCAGGATCCGTTCCAGCATGGGCTGGAATTTGTCGGAGCCGTAGATCTCGTCGGCGAGGTAGCGGTGGACTTCGCGCATGTTCACAACTTCGTCGAAGGACTTGCGACGGCACCGGTTGTCGCAGGGATGCTGGCAGATGCGGCCCGTCGATGCAGGGAGAGGATTGTCGAAGATGACGGATTCAAAGGCATCCTCGATGCGGCCTTCCTGGCAAAGCTGGAGAAATCGGGGAATGTTCATGCGAAGGGGGCAGCTGTTCTCGCAAGGAGAGACTGCTAATTCCTGGCAGACGCCGGCGCGACAACGATGCTCGAGGATGTGGTCCTCGTATTCTTCGCGGAAGTGGCGAATGGTGGTGAGAACCGGATTGGGAGCGGTCTGGCCGAGGCCGCACAGAGAGCACTCGCGCACCATGCGGGCGAGCTCGTCGAGGAGAGCGAGGTCCTCTTTTGTTCCTGTGCCTTCAGTGAAGGAATTCAGAGTACGCAGGGCCTTGTTCAGGCCAACACGGCAGGGGACGCATTTGCCGCAGGATTCCGAGTGAGTGAACTCGATGAAATAGCGGGCGACGTCGACCATGCAGTTGTCTTCGTCCATAACCACCATTCCACCTGAGCCCATGATGGAACCGATCTGCGCGAGGCTTTCATAGTCGACTGGCGTGTCGAGCATTTCGACGGGAATACAGCCGCCTGATGGTCCCCCGGTCTGGACGGCTTTGACGCGACGACCGTTGGGTGCGCCTTCACCAATGTCGTAGATGAAGCTTTTGAGCGGAGTGCCAAGCGGCATCTCGACAAGTCCAGTGTTCTGAACTTTGCCTACCAGGGAGAAAACCTTGGTACCGGGGCTTTTGACGCTGCCGGTCTCCGCGAACCAGCCTGCTCCGCGGGTGATGATGGGGGCGACGTTACACCATGTTTCGACGTTATTGATGTTGGTTGGCTTGTCCCATAGTCCTTTCTGCGCGGGGAATGGGGGTCGCGGATGCGGCCGGCCAGCGAAGCCTTCGAGTGATGCGATGAGCGCGGTTTCTTCTCCGCAGACGAAGGCGCCAGCGCCCTGAACCAGTTCGAGGTTGAAGTTGAATCCGCGGTCGAGGATGTTGTTGCCGAGGAGCCCATATTCGCGTGCCTGTTCGATGGCTCGGTTGAGGCGGCGAACGGCGAGAGGGTACTCGGCGCGGACGTAGAGGATGCCTTCGCTAGCGCCCATGACGTAGGCGCCGATGATCATGCCTTCGAGGAGCGAGTGCGGGTCGCCTTCGATTTCGTTGCGATTCATGTAGGCGCCGGGGTCGCCCTCGTCGGCGTTGCAGATTACGTACTTGATGTCGGATTTTGCCTTGGCGAGGAAGTCCCATTTGTTGCCGGTGAGGAATCCCGCGCCACCTCGGCCGCGGAGTCGCGCGGACTTGATGAGGTCGATAACGGTGTCGGGCTTGCCGTCGATGAGGACTTTATAAAGGGCCTGGTAGGCTCCGGCGCCGATGGCCTCTTCGATGTCTTCCGGGTTGATGAGGCCGCAGTTGCGGAGAACGATTTTCTTCTGTCCCCTGAAGAATGGAACCTGATTCCAGAGCGGGACCTCGGGGATTCCGGTTCCGTAGCGCACATGGGCAGTGATATGGTCCCACTCTTCGATTTTGCAGTAGAGGAGATCGGGCGGCATCACTCCGGTGGATAGGCTTTCGAGAATGCGCGTGGCATCGTTAGCACGCACGCGGCGCAACATCATCAGGGGCTGCCAGGGAAGACGGATGCTTACGAGCGGCTCCTGAAAGCAGGCACCGAAGCAACCGACACCGGTAAGGGTTACGTCGAGGCCGCTGCGCTGAATCTCTTCATTGAGCGCGTGAAAGACTTCTTCGGCACCGTTGCCCCGACCGCAAGTGCCCATACCGACGGTGATGCGCGGAATTGTGGGAACGAGTTTGGCGAGACCTGCTTCGCGAACCGCGTTGAATGCACCGATATCGAGGATGCGCGGCATCATTCCCTCCCCTGCTCTAGAGTGCGGATTTCGCGCTGCAGCGAACGCTCGTTTACATGACTGAGAATGTGGTGATTGACTTCGACGACCGGGGCAAGAGCGCACTGACCGAAGCAGGCCACGGTGCGAATAGTGAATTTGCGATCGGCGGTGGTGACGGAGAGTTTGTCGGCATCGTTGCCGTTTGAGGACATTTGTCCGCGCACGCCAAGGTCGAGGCAAACCTTTTCCAGCAGATCGCGAGAGCCCCGCGTGTGACAGGCGGTGCCGCGGCAGACACAAATGACGTTATCGCCCTGCGGCTCGAGATTGAAAAGGGCGTAAAACGTGGCGGCGCTGTAGACACGGGCTGGCGGGATCCCGGTTTGATCGGCGATGAAGCGGAGGGCGGGGAGCGAGAGGTACTTGTGCGGGTTAGCTGCCTGAACTGCTTCCAGAATGCCGAGCAATGCGCCGGGGCGCCCGGCGCGCTCGGCGATCGTTTGGCCAATCAGAACTCTCTCGCGTGGGTCAAGAACACCGTCACAGGTTGCGGTCGGCATCAGCCCTCCTTTTGGCATGGAAGATGGGGCACACATGCTTGCGTGTGAACTGAGTTGTGGGAGCAGGGATTGCCTGAGGAGCGTGCAGTCTGGCTGGCGATGGAGGGCAACATGCGGACCCTCGCTTCTGGACCTGGCTCCGGAAAGGAATAAAGAAGAAAGCGTTACTCCCAGTGGTGGGCGTGGAATCCGGCTGTATGCGCTCGCACACCACGGATTGACTCCCGGAGGAGTGTCCGTTGGACTTTTATACCCACCGGAAGAGACGAGATGTGCGTGAGATCACGAGAGGGTGTGATGGAGGGGGGTTGACGGGCCTAATGAATCTGGGTGTGCCAAGTGCCGAACTTTCTCGAGTGCGGCCGGGGCTATTTCGCAGCCTTGCGCATCCACGCTGGGGCCCTGCAGAGCGGATCGCCGATCACGATGTCTTCCCAGCCTACGAATCGAGAAGCAGCGTAAAGGCTCTCCGCCAGCGTGAACCCATCCGTGTATCGCTCCATGGCAACGGAGGGCGACGCGATTGCCTGTAATAGCGGTTCGTCAGTGTATCCCTTCACGCCGGTGATCCCATGTGCAATGAGATCGGCGATCAGGGATTGTCCACCCTTCGTTGGCAGGAAAGTGCGCGCGCTGGTGGACACCGCCGTGTCTCCGATCGCCCCCGGTGCGAAGTGCAGGGACTCGTATGCCTTCTCCTTGTATCTGGCATCGTTGCTGCCCCAGGAGAAGTAGCCCATCAGATCGGAGCGATCGCCGATGAAGATTTCATTCTTATCAAGTTCGGTCGGAATGCTCCGCGCGATGAGGAGATCACCGGCTTTTACCATGTCCGCATTCCAGGAACCATAATCGGACTCGTCTGGAATCGATCCCGTCACAGGCAAGGGCTGGACGGCTACATCGGCACTGTTGAATTTGAAGACGGGCTGCACGTCGAGGAGTACTTTGGCACCTTGAACATCGTTAATCGTCTCGGTGTCCGCGGCCAGAGACCGCGTCACCAGCGCCTCCGCATCCGACTGCGTGTAGCCATCAAGGCGCGTGACCAGATAACCGCCAAATGCGGCATGACTGAACGGCACGTTCTGATTCCAGTAGCGGTTCAGCCAGCCGAATCCGTCGGCGCCCGAGCCATGGATGCTGATCTTGACCGCTCCCTTGATGGAACGATAATCCATTGCTGCAAGATAGCTGTCGACCGACGGATGGAGATTTCCGGTTGTGTGCTCCTCGCGCGAACCAGTCTCTCCACCATCGATGCGAATGGGCACGCCCTTGGTCAAGACGAGGAAGTTGATCTCGGGATGGTGCACAAGAAACTTGCGGACGGGATTGGCAATCCTGCTTTCGTAATCCGCCAATGAGATGGTTTCATGGGCAGTGCTCACAGCAGCGTCAGGGCAATGAACTGAAACTGAATTCGTTACCCGTCGCTTGCTGGTGTATGTCTTCGCGATCGCTCGGGAGATAGGGCTGTCGGCGTTGTAAACGACCAAGACCTCGCGGGGAGTGTGGCGAGCACTAGCTGCACGCAACAAAGCTCCATTGCAGACGGAAACGAAAACCAACAGCAACACGGCAGTTGGCCTGAAGAGCGGGATCGCTCGATTCTTACAAAGAACGCTCTGCGGGTGCCCTTCCCGGTGTTGTTTGCTCTGCGTCATCACTGGATTCTGTTTGCTCTTCACTTTTCTTCGGCTCGGGGACAACAATCTCCTGCTCCTCTTCCACGTTGCCGAGAAGCGTTTGGAGTTTGTAGCCGGCTCTCTCGGCTTCGGCGATCGATTCCTGTATCCCGGAGCAGAAGGAATGCGTATCTGCTTTGACCAGTGCGGTATTGGAAGCAAGTTGAAGGATGACGGGCATCTGGAGCCACCAGAGCAGTTCTTCAAAAGGCTCCTGGACGAGGTAGCTGTATTCGCCGGCATCGTGAACGCCAGTAAGCCAGCGAACATCGGGGTCGGACCAGAGAGCACGCGGCAGGCCTGCGACCATAGGAGCGAGGACCGGCTTGCGCGTGGGAACTGGTTTGTGACTGGATACGGGCTCCAGTGTGGAGGTGAGTTCTGCGCGGCTTCCGAGTTTTTCGTTTGATTCCGGTTCGATCGGCTCTGCTGAGGTCTGTTCAGGGGCAGCGTGCGCGGGTTGCAGCTTCGCGGTTTCGAGTTGAGCGAGAAGGAGCACCTTAATACGGGCAGCGGCACGCCAGGCCGATTCTCCTTCGAAACCGAGACTGGCGAAAGACTCGGCGAGCGGCTTACGAAAACGAAGTTGGTCGAAGATATTGAGCGCGACGCTGGCCGGATTTTCGGGGTTGACCGATTCCGCCAGAGTCTCCAATGCACACCAGGCGATGACGGGCGCCCACATGGCAGTGGCAGCCATCTGCGGGCTGGGGCTAGGCATGACGCGTCGAGCGGCGGCTGTCCAGGGAGCCGAGCAGAGGGTTTCGACGACTGGAATGCGCATCGCAGCCATAAGGCGTTCGCGGAAGGCCGGTCCGAGGAGCCCGGGCATGGTCATCTCATCGAGTGCGCCTGTACGGGAACGAAACGCAGGTTGGGCGACACGGATGAAGGCTTCGCAGCGGGCCCATGTGGTGTTGAACAACTCGCTGCGCGCGCGACTCGCCTTCCGATCGAGGGCTACGCTCAACGTGCCATTTGCCGCAGTGGTTCGCGGATGCTCGGCCATGTCAGTGAGCATGCGGATTGTGTCCTGATCGAAGAGCGCGCGGAGCGCGTGATGCAGCGGGTTAAGTTCAAGATCGATGAGGGCGTCTTCGAGGCTGGGCACGCCGCGACCGTTGAGATGATCGCAAAGGCGATCCCAGGGGTTTTGGGCGGAGGCCCACTTCTCGTGCCAATCCATCAGGACGTGGCACTGATAGGCGTGCAGGTGGAAAGTGAGGCCGCGCTCTGCCACATCGCTGGCGCGTCGCAGGTACTCAAGTCCGGTGAGTGAGTCGCGCCAGGCGAGGATCGCACCGGAGTTACCGTCGAAGCCCAGTCCATCATGAATGCGGCGCTGACGCAGTTGGGAGGATCCTTTGTCGGCATAGGCGGCGGAGTTGTGGAGCGTTCCGTGGGCCTCGCCATAGCGGTTATTGAAGACGACGAGAGCGCGCTCATTTCCGGCGCGGTTGGAGTAGGCATAAACATTCTCGTCAACAGAGCCTGATCCCTCAAAGAAGTCGTAGAGGAGGAAGTTGTGGCTCTCGGCGAAGACCCAGCGGCGCTTGAGCAGGGGGGCGATCTCGCGCTGATGCCGCTCGACGAGCCAGTGATCGGCGGTCTCATCGTAACGGGGACGGTAGTACTCCATGCCGTACTTCTCAGTGAATCCCTCGACCTGCCCATGGCCGAACATCGGAAGCCCGGGGAGGGTTGACATTAGAGCCGCTACGCCGAAGCACTTATCCCCCTTGCCGAACTGGTCAATTGCAGTCCTTTCATCGGGATTGCTCATGAAGTTGACGTAGCGCTTCATGATGTCAGGATCAAACTCGAGGGTGTTCTTGATCACGGAGCGGTACTCTGCGTTTTTCTCATCACGCAGCATGTTCATGAAGGCGCTGTTGTAGACGCGATGCATTCCGAGTGTGCGGACGAAGTAACCCTCCATGAGCCAGAAGGCTTCAGCCAGAAGCAAAGTGCCGGGGACCTCCTGGGCAACGCGGTCGACGACTTCGCGCCAGAATTCCAGGGGCATGTGCTTGTTGAATTCAGCCTGCGACATGCTGTACTCGGCGCGCGAAGGAATTGCTCCGCTGGAGCCGGGTCCAGGGAACCAGAGACGGTGAAAATGGCGCTTCGCGAGTGTCATCGCTGCGTCGAAGCGGATGACGGGAAACAACCGTGCTACATAAAGGATGGTCTGGATGACCTGCTCGCGAACGGCGGGGTTGAGATAGTCGAGCTGCGCGGTGTCGTTCCAGGGAAAGCTGGTGCCATCGTTGCCGTGATAGATATAGCGGGTCTCGCCGGTCCATTTGTCGCGGCGGCGGAAAGTAACTGCCGCGTCAGTCTGCTCGAAGTAGTGATCTTCGATCTTGATTTCGACGCGCTCATCATGCGAGAGGTCCGGTCCGTTGAAGCTGTAGGCGGGATAAGGCGACTCCCAGCGCGAGATGAACCACTCGGGATGCTCGATGACCCAGGGCGAGTCGATGCCCATATGGTTTGGCACCATGTCGCTGGCGAGGCGGAGGCCCTTGTGATAGCAGCGGTCGCGCAGATTGATGTAGGCTGATTCGCCGCCGAGGTCCTCGGCGATTTTGTAATCGAAGAGCGAGTAAGCAGATGCGACAGCGTCCTGATTGCCGCAAAGCTGCTTGATGGTCTTGGAGGCACGGCTGCGCTCCCAGACGCCGATGAGCCAGAGCGAGTTGATTCCCCGATCAGCGAGTGTCTGAAGTTCTTCGTCAGGAATCTGATCGAGACGATAGATATGACGGCTATATTGCTTGCTGAGCTGAGCAAGCCATACATATGTGCTCTTGGCAATCAGGACGGTGTTCGGCATCCACGCGGTGTCGGGACTGAACTTCTCGTACTCGTTCGCAGGATCTCCAAACGTGGGCACCTGCGACTCGCTGATGATGGATGGCCACTGCTGAGTTCCCTGCTCGCGACGGCGGCGCGCGGCTTCTTCAGCGGCCGAGCGCGCACGGGCGGCATCGGGATTGAACATCATCCAGATGGCCAACTCTTCCTCGCGAAGAATTTCTCCGCCCGTCATGAGAAGGCGATCGAGACTGTCGCCGAGGAGCGGCCGCCAGAGTTTCCGGATGAGTGCGAGTTGGTCGCTGAGCGAAGATGGAGCGCCGGATAAGGGAGCGCCGAGCAGATCGAAGAGGCTTATGGATTTTGCGCCGTCAATAGGAATAAGGGGGCGTGTGGCGAAATACTGCGGGAGTTCTTTCGTGACCTGGCGATAGACAGTCTTCTGGACAAGATGTTTGTCTTCAAACAGTTCCTCGAACTTCTTAAAGGCCGGGTTGCGATTCGCAGACCACAGCAGCAGGAGTTCCTCCAGCGCCGCCGCGCGATGGCTCATATTGCCGGTTTTGCCATTGAGCCACTGGCGCGGAGTTTCTTTTCCGCGCATGACGGACTGTCCCGGGAAGTGCTCGACAAATGTAAGGAGGAGCTTGTCCAGTTCATTGCTGCCCACGCGCCCGGCGAACCAATCCAGTGCTGAGGTCATCACTTCGGGATCAAACTGCTCCCGGTACCGGGCCATGAGTACATGGCTAGCCTCGTCGATGAGGCCCATTGCATAAAGCTGGCCGGCATGGACTGCCTGATCGGGATTCTTGTCGGCTTCTCGCACCTGGTTCATGCGATGGGCGAACTCCCGGCAAGCGGCGATGCTGGCGAACACAACATTGCCGTTGTAGGAGAAGAGCGACTCGGCGAACCGGTAGCGTTCGCGCGCCTGGCGCGAAATGTGGAACTCCATCATGAGAAAATCCAGTCTTCCCGTGTGATGCAAAACCTGTAATTCTCGCCCAGCCCGACGTACCAGATTTTGCGGAGTTTGCGAACGCCGAGTGAGAGCGCGGCCAGAGAACACGTTAACACCTTGGGGTGCGGCGACGCTCGAATTGCCGGGTGGGCCGGGCAGGAAGTCCGGGCAGGGTTCGGGTACAATGAGAGAGGCCGGGTTGCGCGAATCGCCCTGATTTGCTGCGAGTTCCCTCGACGGAGAGGTGGCAGAGCCCGGTTGAATGCACCTGACTCGAAATCAGGCATAGTCGTAAGGCTATCGGGGGTTCGAATCCCTCCCTCTCCGCCATAAACCTATATGTCTGAGGCATGCCTTATCCCCTATTTCTAGCAAAGTGCACAGAAATGCACGAGCACACCGGATACGTGCGATGTCAGAACTCATAGCACGCAATCGAGGGGCTCACCGATGCCGGATCAGCACACCTCGCCGATCTCTGATGCTTAGCGCGTTCGAACTAAGTCGCTGCGCGGCGGCCGCTACCACTGTAGCTATGATGCCGTCATTGGAGCGCGGACATGAGCGGGCATCCAGAAGACGTTACGCCGCACACGCTGCGCCACAGTTTCGCGACGAACATGCTGGAGGCCGGCGCCGATCTGAGGACCATTCAGATTTTGCTCGGCCATCGCGACATCTCCGACACAGTTGTCTATCTGAACCTCTCGCGCCGGCATCTGCAAGTTCTACCCAGTCCGATTGAAGCCGTCGCAGTCTCGCGTTCCACTCCGTCGGATTACTCGATGCGGGTACAGCCTTGATGCACGCTGGCATGTCGGCTCGCGATTGATACTCAATCACTCGTCCAGTTCGGTTCGGTATTGGCCATCGGTATCGCGCTGCTCTTTGGCTTCAGGTAGTCCGCGGCGATACATGAAGCAGAGCCCGCCCGCAGAAACCTATGTTGGATCTCAGGTGTAAGCCACTTTCTGTAGTCGGGTTCCAGCTACAACTGGTCAGAGCTGTGCTCTCGTGAGTGTTTCGGCTGTTTTCTGGTCCGTGATCAAGACATCGATCAATCCACCATGCAAGGCGCCGAGAATTGCCTGTACCTTTTGCGTTCCCCCTGCAACGCCGACTACTCGTCTACAAGCTCGGAGTTTCTCCAGATCTATTCCGATCACTCTTTTCATCAATTGTGATTTGATTGGCAGACCGTCCGCCTTATAGAAACGAAAGCAGATGTCACCGACTGCACCCAAATGCTGAAGTTCGGCCCGCTCTTCACGGGAGAAGATGTTGCCGCTCACCGCGAGCATCCTTGATGGTTCCATCGAGCCGATTCCCACCAGCGCAAGATCCAGCTTTTCGAACAGAGCAGCCGCTTCTCTGACCACCGGATCACGCGATAGCACTCGTTGCGCCTCTGGCGATGCCACAACAGCAGGCGACTGTAATAGCACCGGCTTGGCGCCGATGCTGCCGGCCAGACGTTGCGCCAGATGGATGGCATGGAACTCGCTTCCCACATTCCCAACACCACCCAGAATCTGGACGACCTTGCCATCCTGGCAATAGTTCCCTGGATGAAGCGCGTCCACCATTGCAAACAGGGACCGGCTCCAGGAGGATATGCCGACCACCTTGCCGGGTTTAAGGGTCGTCTCAAGAAAATATGCAAGTGCAGTGCCCAGGTCGCGAACTAGTGCGTCACCCTCTGCTGGGCAATCAACCACGACTGCATCCTGCAACCCGAAACGCGAGGCCAACTGATCTTCAAGCTCAGCGAAGGTGCCAGGCGGCGTAGCGATATTGAACCGCACGAGGTTCAACGTTCTTGCCTTCTTCAGCATCCGGGATATCGTCGACTGATGAAGTTGAAGTTTTTCAGTGATCGCCTGCTGATTCAGTTCCTGGATGTAGTACATACGAGAAACTTTGGCGATCAGACGAAGTTCATCGACACGAGCCATAATCTCCTAATCTCCGAAATGCCCAGAGGGTATTCAGACTTTCGTCACTGCCACCCATCCGAAGGAATAGCCGGAAGTTCGCGCGAGCGCTGGTGGTGGTAAACCTGCCATCCCATGTACCGGCCGAGCGCTTCGGAAACAATGGCAGCCGAATGACTGCGATTCATGGCAGCATGGTGCTCGAAGCCATTCTGACAGACCAGATGCATCAGTGACGGGAGCGCCGGCACGCGAACTACGGCTCGCGTGCCGAATGTATCCAGCGGATCGTCAGTGAATTCTCCCTCGCCGACGTACGCCTTGATCCGGCCGCTCACATCGTCTGTACTGATTCTGCCGAAAGTCAGCGGCCCTTGACCTGTTCGGCCTTCCATCGCCCCAAACGTGTTCTCTTCTCCAAGCGTAGTTCCGAGGATCGGAGCGGTCGCAATCCGTACTTCGGGAACGAACTCTTTCGCCCAATTTCCGCAGTGGAAGAGGACGCATTTGTCAGGATCGTCCCCGTAGTTATTGTTCCAGTCGACGAGCGCACTGGGACGACCACTTGCGAGCTGCAGAGCGTACATGCTTACGACGCCCGCGATATCGACCTCGCAAGCCGAAGGCAGCATTTGCTCACTCATCATCGACATGATCGTGCAGACATTCACGCCATAATTCTTCTGCAGAGAACTCCAACACTGTATCGCCGTCGCCGATATCCCAAGGGATTGCATCCAGTCATCGACGACCAAAGCGAATTTTGCCATCTTCAGGATCGCCTCATCCGGAACTTTGGAGGCGTCCGCATATCCCCGAATCTGGTCGACCCTCTGCTTGACGCGTGCATCGCTGTCTAGAATCTTGCCAGCGTTCCCAAAGACTTCGGAGAGATCGATGGTGCTCACGGAAATTCCCGAGGCTTCCAGGAGCTTCTCGCTGTATCGGGTTGTATTGAAGGCGTTCGGTCGCGCACCAACGGCTCCGATCCGGACACGCGAGAGGCCGCGCACAACGCGGCAGACAGCCAGGAATTGCTCGAGATCCAGGCGGAACCGCGGGTTAAGGATTGACACTGTATGATCGCGGGTTAGCGAGAACTTGAATCCGTATTGGCGAAGGTTGTTGCACGCCGAGATCTTTCCACAGAAGGCATCACGACGCCGATTGAGCCCGAATTGATCGAGATCGTCTGGACACGCCTGCACCAGAATGGGTACGCGAACATCTCCCAGTCGTATCGAGTCTGCAATGCCCTTTTCATCTCCGAAGTTTGGAAGGCAGACGAGGATGCCGTCCAGACGATCGCGATTGCGCCGCAACAGGTCTCCGCACTTCTGCGCATCGGACCAAGTCTCGACAGCTCCGAGCTTCGTATCCTGCTCCGAAAGCCAGACGGGCTCGATTGAAAGTTCTCCGAAGAGCTTCTTCAAGTCCCGGCGCGCTTCTCCGATCAGTACGTCAGGAAAGAAATCGCGATTGCCCAAGATGACGCCTAGAGTTGTCATAAAACTTCACCTTATCTTTTCAAAATCGTGGAAATCATCCGCGTTTTTTCGTGTAACCAGATCGCACGGAATGATCTGCTCTTCCGGCTTATGCGTTGAACCAGTTCTGAGATAGTCGTCCGCTTCGTCCACGGCAAGACGTGAAATGAGAACTGCCGGCTGAAGAGCCGTCGCACGCAACTCGCCTTCGCGGATCGACGCAACCGCGTCAGGGCTTCCATCAAAGCCTGAGATGGCAATTCCAGTACGTCCTGAAGATTTGACAGCCGCCAGAGCGCCAAGCGCCATCGTGTCGTTGCCCGAAATGATGCCCTTTATATCCTGATGCGCCTGAAGAATCGTCTCTGTCTTCTGAAACGCTTCGGCTTGGGACCAATTAGCGGATTGCGCTGCCACACGCACTAGATCGAGGTGCCGATCGAGAACTGAATGAAATCCTGAGGTACGGACCTGTGCATTCGTATCGGACTCTCGGCCAAGCAACTCTACGTACGGCCCACCGGAGGGTCCGAGTGCCTCGACGAAATCTTCAGCCACGATAACCGAGCCCTGATGATTGTCGGCGATGATTTGAGCCTTCGCAATACCAGTCGCATTGATCGCGCGGTCTATCAGAAAACAGGGTATGCCAGCTTTTGTAGCGCGCCGCACCGCGGCTACGGAAGAATCGGCACCCGCGTTATCGAGGATGATCGCTGCCGCGTTTGAAGCGATGGCTGCATCGATCAGGTTGTCCTGCCGATAGGCGTCATCGTCGTGCGCATCCACGCGAACCCGATAGCCGAGAGAGAGGGCTCTAGCTGATGCTGCATCGCCTTCCGCCTTGAAGAAGGGATTGTCCTGGGAAGGCACAATGATCACGATCAGCTTTTTTGAAGTGTCCGGCCTGTGACACGCGGAGAATGACAGCACGACGAGGAACGCCGCGCTCGCGCATAAACTCCGCAAGATGCAGATCACTCTACCGCTCCCTCATTGGCTCGCAGCAGAAGCGGGAGGAACCGGGCCTGAATATTTGTCTGCAGTTGGTCGATCGCGACAGCGAGAATGATGACAGTTCCTTTAATGACCATCTGCCAGAACTGAGAGACGCCGAGCATCACCAGACCATCGGAAAGAACTCCGATTACACATGCTCCAAGAAGAGACCCAGTGATCGATCCTCGGCCTCCCATCAGGGACGTCCCGCCCAGGACAACCGCCGCGATCGCATTCAGTTCAAAACTGTCGCCAGTGGCGGGATGCGCCGCTTCCAACTGCGAGGCAATGATCAGCCCAACCAGAGCGGCACAGAGCGCTGCGAAGACATACGTGAAGAGTTTGACCCACGGTACACGGATTCCAGCCAGTCGGGCTGCACGCTCATTTCCGCCAACAGCGTAAATATGACGGCCGAGTGGAGTTTTACGGGCGATGAACACAGCGGTCACGAAAAGCACGAGCATGATCCAGACCGGCATTGGCAAGCCGAAGAAGAAAGTCTGCCCTAACGCTGGAAAGCCAGTGTTCCCGCGAGCCGCTTCACCTCCAAGATTTGGGAATGTCTTGCCGTTCGAGATTAATAGTGCGGTACCACGAGCTACATAGAGCGTTCCAAGAGTGGCGATGAATGGGGCGACGCCAGCTTTTGAAACGAGCCAGCCATTCAATACTCCAACTAAGAGAGAGATTGCAATGGAAAACAGGACACAAGCAGAAACGGGAAGAAAGTGGCGCGATCCACCGACTTCAATGCCTTGCGTAAGTAGATAGCCCACAAGCATTCCTGAGAGCCCGGCAACTGACCCGACTGACAGATCGATTCCACCCGTCAGTACGACGAAGGTCATGCCGATCGCAAGGATGGCGGAGATGGCAACGTGCTTGGTAAGAATCTGAAAGTTGTTCGCAGTCAGGAAGGCGGGTGCCAGCCATGAGAAATAGATCAGCAGTGCGATCAGAACTACGACCGCCCGGGCCTTGAAGATCAGAAGAAGCGCGCGAACACCTGAAACAGTGATGGTGGACGATGGACGCGTAGCCGCGGTCGTAGCTGTCATAACGAGACACTTCCTGATCGCGCTGTTGAAACCGTGGTAACCACCGGACTTGCTGCAACGAAGAGCGCTTCGTCGGTCAGTTCTTTGCGTTGAAATGTTGCAGAGATGCACCCCTGGCACAGAACAAGCGCACGGTCGGCGAGAGCCTGGATCTCCTCGATTTCGGAGGAGGTAAAGATGATGCCAATTCCCTCAGAAGCGAGCCGCCTTAGAATGGCGTAGATCTCCGCCTTTGCTCCCACATCGACTCCGCGCGTAGGCTCGTCGAGCAGTAGAAGTTTTGGGGAACACATCAGGCAGCGAGCGATGATGACCTTCTGCTGATTGCCACCCGATAAGGCCGTGACCGCTAGTTCGAGATCGGAAACCCGTATGTTCAAGTCCTTCACAAGCTGCAATGCTCTTGCCGTCTCCTTCTTCTGATCCAGAAGAAGTCCGCCAGATCCGGCTAGCGCAATGTTCTCGCGAACCGAGAGATCCGGCACAAGAGCGTCACGTTGGCGATCCTCGGGGACCAGGTGGATACCAGCCTTGACTGCTTCGGCAACTGATCTGACGCGCAGTTCCTCATGTTGGAGTCGCATGTTCCCACTCCGGATCTCACGAGCTCCCGCGATTGCCTCAAGCAGCTCCGTGCGACCGGAGCCCAGCAGTCCATAGATTCCAAGAAGCTCGCCCCTATTCAGAGAGAAACTCACATCTCGCACCGGCACGCCTTGAGTGATGGAATTCGAGTCAGGTGCAACCGTCAGGCCAGACACGCTGAGCAAGACAGAGTTCTGCGTCGCGGTCGGCGGCGCGTCTTCAGCCTTCGAGATATCGCGCCCTGACATTCGCTCCACGATCCACCGGCGGTCTACTTCCGTACGCGGCGCTTCGCCTGCGACGCGACCGGACCTTAGCACAGTGAAGTAGTCCCCGAGGTGAAGAAGCTCATTCAGGCGGTGCGATATGTAGATGATCGTCACGCCAGCGCGTTTGAGCTCGCCAATCACTTCGAAGAGGGACTCGGCCTCCTTGTTCGAAAGCGCAGATGTGGGTTCATCGAGAATCAGAATCTTGGCCTTTTGCTCGAGCGCACGCGCCAACTCGACGATCTGGCGACTGCCAAGCGACAGGTTCCCTGCCGGCGTCCGTACGGCCATCGGGCTGCGCAGGTGCTGTAAAGCTTCCCAAGCGCGCCGTTCTTCAAGCGAACGGTGTACAAGCAGTCCGGCTCGTGTAAGCTCACGTCCTGCGAAAATGTTGTCGGTCAGATCGAGATTCGGCAGCACCGAGAGTTCCTGGTGCACGATTGCGATACCGTGACGCGCTGCGTCGCGCGGAGAACCCAACGTGATCTCTGCTCCTTCAAGAGCGAGTTGGCCTTCATCTTGCTGCTCGACGCCGGCAAGAATTCGCATCAAGGTAGACTTCCCTGCTCCGTTTTCCCCGATAAGTACGTTCACCTGATTGCGATAGACGCGGAAATCGACTCGATCAAGCGCGATCGTTCCCGGATAACGCCGAGTAATCGCCCGAGCTTCGTAGATCACCTCACCTGGGCTCATACCGTTCCACGCTCTTCCTGATCGCAGCAGACATTAGCAATCGCTTGTTTCCATCCGTCATACAGCGCCTGACGCTTACCTTCTTTCATTCGAGGCTCGAAACGATCCACATTCTGACCGATAGACTCAAGATCCTCAAGCGACTTCCACCACCCTAGTTCGAGGCCGGCCAGCCATGCTGCTCCGATGGCGGACAACTCTTCATTGCCAGAGCGAAGGACGGGGCAGCCCAGGATGTCCGCCTGGAACTGCATCAGAGATGAGTTCCGTGTCGCCCCGCCATCGGCAAGCAGTTCGGAGAATTCTATCCCTGCCGCCGATTGCATGGCGAAGAATACATCAGCGACTTGGTAGGCGACAGCGTCGAGAGCCGCACGCGCTAGATGCGCCTGTGTGTGATGGCGGCGAAGCCCGCTGATTGCGCCTCTGGCGCTTGCGTCCCAGTGCGGAGCTCCAAGCCCCAGCATTGCCGGCACAAAATAGACGCCGTCTGTATCATCGACAGTCGAAGCCAGTTCCGCGATGGAAACAGCGGGGTCAGCTAGATTCAGAAACTCACCCAGCCACTGGACCGCTGAGCCCGTCATCGGGATATTGCCTTCAAGTGCGAACTGCGTGCGGTCATTCGCAGACCAGGCGACGGTTCGCGCCAATGACCTAGTGTCCGATTGCAGGGCCGAAGTAAGAGCCATCAGGGACGAACCTGTGCCATAGGTAGCCTTCACTGATCCAGGCTTGAAGTGGCCGTGACCGAACATGGCGGCATGAGAGTCGCCTATCGCTGCAACTATCGGTACGTTGCTCAGACCCGGCAAAACCGTGCAGTTTCCGAAGTGGTAGGCTGATTGTCTCAACGCCGGCATCGCCGCTAACGGAATATCGAAGATGCGAAGAAGATCCGGATCCCATTCACGGTTTTCGAGGTTTAGCAGCCCCGTCCTCGACGCGTTGGTCAGGTCTGTCTGGTGCGCCACCCCCGCGCCCGAAAGTCGATTGATCAGCCACGCGTCCACCGTACCGAAGCGCAGGTCCGATTTTTGCTTTGCCTTCTGGACTGCGGGACTATTTTCAACCAGCCATGCCCATTTTCCCGCGGAGATAAGTGGAGCAAGCGGAAGTCCGGTTCTGCCACGAAAGAAGTCAGCTTTTGAGGCGAGTCGCTCGCATATCGCAGCTGACCGGCCGCACTGCCAACTCACCGCATTCGCGAGTGGCTCGCCGGTCGAGGCGCTCCACGAAATTGCGGTTTCGCGCTGGTTGGAAATGGCAACGGCCTCAATGCGTTCGCCAGTCGCTGATGCATGTTGCACCGCGGTGGCGCACACAGTCTCAACCGATCGCCACAGGGCGAGTGGATCCTGTTCGACAAATCCGTCTGACGTGCTGATGATTGTAAGAGGTGAAGAGGTGCGAAAAACGGGCGAGCCGGACTGATCGACGAGCAAAGCCTTCGTGTTTGTTGTGCCCTGATCGATCGCGAGAATCAGCCCGGCTGACATCTATCCTCCCTTACCAATCAATTCCAGAGCCGCATCGCGCATGCCAGTTGCGGTCAGTTTGAAATGATCCAGCAGAAACTCCGCAGACCCGGTGGGAGCAAATACATCTTGCAACCCGAGAATGCGCATCGGCGTTGGATGCCGAAGAGCAAGAACCTCGGCCACAGCACCTCCCAAACCGCCAGCCGCAAGCCCTTCTTCGGCAGTGACAATAGCCTTTGTGGTTCGTGCGGCATCCACAATCGCTTCTTCGTCGAGAGGCTTGATTGTGCTCATATTCAATACCCGTGTCGATTTGCCTTGTTCCGATAGCAACTGAGCCGCTTCTAGCGCACGAGAAACCAGGACTCCATTCGTGATGATCGTCACGTCTGAACCATTGCGAAGCTTCACTGCCTTGCCGAGCCTGAATTCGTAGTCTTCACGATGGACCCTCGGCACCGGAATGCGGCTGATGCGGATGAACATGGGCCCTTCATGACGAAGCGAATACTGCATCACTGCCGCGGTTTCCACATCATCGGCCGGAACAATGACGGTCAGGTTCGGTAGGATCCGCGTCCAAGCGATGTCTTCAACGGAATGATGCGTCGGACCCAATTGCCCGTACGCCATCCCAGAAGACATTCCGCAGATCCGCACATTTGCTTTCGAATAGGCAAGATCCACCTTCACCTGCTCCATCGCGCGGGCTGTCAGGAAACATGATGCGCCGCAAAGATACGGGATCATCCCTCCATTCGCAAGCCCATTGCCGACACCGACCATGTTCTGCTCGGCAATTCCGACATTGATGAAGCGCGCAGGGTGCTTCGTTTTGAAATCCTTCATTTTCGCTGAGGAAAGCGAATCGTTGATCACTACGCACACGCGCGAGTTCTGCTCTGCCATCTGCTCCAGCGCTTTGGAATAAGCGTCACGACAGTCAAACAGTTGCGGTTTCTGCGATTCGCTAGTCTCTGTAATCACCGGGCTCACCATGCTGCCTCCAGACCCAGTTCCCTCTGAGCTATCTCCAGCTGTTCACGGGTAGGGACGCCATGGTGCCAGGCCGGCTTATTTTCGGCGAAGGACGCGCCCCGTCCCTTGACGGTGTTCGCAATGAAGCATGTTGGCTTTCCGCTCTCGAGAGGCACAGAAGAGAACGCTTGAAGAAGCGCCAGATGATCGTGCCCGTCCAACTCCTTCACGGCGAATCCAAAAGCTTCCCAGCGGTTTGCCAGTGGCTCCATTCGAATTGTGTTTTCGGTGAAATCGCCCTGCTGGATCCGATTTCGGTCGACGATGACAACCAGGTTATCGAGTTCGTAATGCTGGGCACACATGGCGGCCTCCCAGTTAGAACCTTCTTGAAGCTCCCCATCGCCCACAAGCACAAAAACTCGCCAACCTTGGCTGCGCATGCGCGCAGCTAATGCAATCCCTACTGCGATTGGTAGTCCATGACCCAGTGGTCCCGTATTTGCCTCAACGCCAGGCAGTTTGTTCCGATCCGGATGGCCGTTGAGCATCGACAGTGGGTCCATGAAGGTCTTGAGCTGTTCAACCGGGAAAAAGCCTCTCGCCGCGAGCGTTGAATAGAAGGCACCCGAACAGTGCCCCTTTGACATTACAAAGCGATCTCTCTCTTCCCAGCGTGGCTCCTCGGGAATCACATTCAGGATCTGCCCGAGATACAGCGTCGCGAGAATATCAGCAGACGACAAGTCACCGCCGGTATGACCGAGCTTCGCGTGATGCGTCATGCTCATTGCGCTAAGCCGGATCCAATTTGCCATTTTGCGCAACCACTGCGCCTTGTTCTCCGCGCCGGTCAGTTGTTCAAATTCGTCCTTGAGATTCATACAATCCCGCATGTCCCTGGTTCGCTAAACATGAAGTTACATTAGTTGGGCAATAGTCGAATACATATATTTCTATATGTGCATAATTATGCACACCCGAAGCCTGAGTTTTGAGGAGGATTCCGCCTCGCAAGCCTCTCTGCCGGATCTACTTTACAGTCACAACGATTCGCTGGTATCTCGTGAGTCGAGGTGTCCCGTCGTCGGTGCCCTCAAGAACCACGTCGATCGTCTGGCCTGGCTTCGCGTCCTCGGGAACGCGGAACGTGGTCGTAAGCGACGCCGGATCTGAAAGCCTGATCTCTGAGGGATAGGTGCCCGCATCGTTGTACTGCCACCACGTCACCTTGACGGAATTGTGATCCGGATCCGAAACCTGACCTTTGAGCGTTACAGTGCTGCCTGGAGCAGCCGCAAGTTCCAGCGGCCCCCTGACATTTACCACCGGTGGATGGTTGGCATCACTGAATTTCGGCGTTACCGACCACTTCAATCGCGCGGCGAAATCGTTCTGTGCCGCTGCGAAGAAACGCGCGTTTACCACTGCCGTTTTGGGCGGTATGTTGCTGTGAAAAGTGAAGCCACCTGTGCCTGCAGCAGGCTTCTTTGTTCCGTCTGCGGGAATACCCGGAGCGTTTGGATTCTTTATGTCAGCGGGTGCTATTCCCGGGGCGACGCCGGGATCATCCGGACCAACTGGCCGTGTATCGCCCCATGCGATGGCCTGCGCATTTTCTCGCTGGATGCCTCCCCAGCCTCCCCAGTGTCCATTCGTGTAGGCACGAAGGCCATTGTCCAAAAGGTTCAGAAAGGTGGGGGTTTCTCCTTCGCTTATGAATGAGTCTTTCTCCTGAGGAGGAGTGAACGGGGCGTAACCCATTTGGCGAAGCTGGTCGACGCTGTAGCCCGACAGACCGAAGTAATCTGTTGGATCACTTTCGACCATGCGCTTGCCGTCTCCCCAGACTCTGTACAACGCGCCTAGCGGCCCTAAGTTCAGGATGTTCTGTCTTGTCCAGGAACCGCTGATGTAGATCTGGTCCTCGGCGGCAAGATCGTTCCGGATGAAGTATCCATATTCGATCATGGCCAACTGCCAGTTGGAGACGGCAGGCCAATTCGGCTTTATGTACTTTGCATAGGTTCCGTCCTGGTCTCCCCAAGGAATGATGATCAGCTTATGCGAGACTTGATTCTTGGTCTCCATCCAGTGCGGGCTTGTGTGGTGCTGATCGTAAATTGATTTCAGCGCGCGTGCGATCGTGCTCTGACCAGCTTGCGCAGTTACATAAAGCGGTCTTGGATCATCATCCAGAAGCAAGTTTTTTTATCAGGTTGGAGCCATCTGTATCCTTCGAGTAATCTCCCTCAAAATCGACATTGCCCCACTTGATCTTGGATCGCAGGATTGCCGGATCGGGATATGCGGAGTTGTGAACTCTTAGATTCGAGTAGACCTTGGTATAAGCATCGACGATCTGGTTGATAAATCTCTCTTTGTCGGCTGCCGGCCACCTCCATGTGGGGACCGGGGAAATTCGACGCAGAGCTTTTCCTCGATGGCAAGGCATTCAACCCGCAGCAAACAACTAACGGAACTGTCACGGGCACGAATGTCTCCGGCGCGACACTGATTCCGAATGCATATGGGTTACCGGGACATAATCTGCATACATGGACTGGCGGCTGGGGCACGGTTACATACTGGAACGCCTTTGTGGCAGTGAATGAACTTCATGGGATCGGAACGTTCTTTGACGAGCGTTTTGATGATGCAAACCAGTTCCCTATTGCCGCTGCGGCAAAGCTGGGCCATGTGTCTGTAGATCCAGATAGCGATCAAGTCACGGGGAAGCTTCCGGCGCTTCATTTCTATCAACTGGCACTGCCGTCCCTTCGACCGCGTGCGGGCGTCGACTTCAATCAGGCCGCTGCAGATCGAGGCGACGAACTCTTCAGTGGAAAGGCGAACTGCAATAGTTGCCATCATGAGCCGTTGTGGACAGAGCCGGGCTGGAACCAACATACGGCGGAGGAAATGAAGATCGACAGCTTCGAGGCTGATCGCTCTCCAGGACATGCCTATCAGACCATGAATCTCGCCGGGCTCTTCGTCCGCGAGCGTGGTCTCTTCATGTTCCCGCAGAACAAAGGGCGCTTCTATCACGATGGAAGGTTCAACACCCTCCTCGATGTAGTGAACAGCTATGACCAGCGTTTCAATCTTGGATTAACCGATGGGGAGAAACAGGATTTGGTCGAATACCTCAAGTCACTCTAATCAGGAACAGCTGAAAGAATCGTGCCCGGACATGGTCCGCAACGCCAAAATGTTGAGTGCAGATCCCGAATCGAATTGTTGATCGGAGTACAATCGCGATGCAGCAAATCGGGTCGGACACCGATTCACACGGCGACTGTGCATTGCGCTGCGAGATCAACTTCTAGGGTCTGCCATCGTGGACGCTGACGGACGGGAGCAAATACGTCCACAAAAATGGAGGCATGCATGATTAAGTTTCTGCTGGGATTTGTCGCGGCGCTCGCATTGGCCGCGTTGGCGGGTTTCTGTTATGTGCGCTTTGGCTTTGTGGATCCTCGAGCCGACATTCAGCCAGGTTCGCTCGAGGAAAACCTAGCCATGCCAGCTCTCGATGCCTCGGTTGATCGGCGCGCACCCGCTATGAACAATCCCATCCAGCCAACGGAGGAGAATCTTCTCTCCGGGATGAAGATCTATGAGGCAAGCTGCTCGGGATGCCATGGTGATATCTCTCATCCTCATCAAGGGTTCGGCGATTCGTTCTATCCACGAGCACCTCAATTTATGGAGGATGCGCCCGATATGCCCGAAAATCAGAACTTCTACATCATTGCGCACGGAATCCGCCTGAGTGGAATGCCAGGTTGGAAGACTGCCCTCAAGGAATCTGAAATTTGGCAGGTAACGACGTTCCTTAGCAACCTAAATAAGCTGCCGCCCCGTGTACTGGATGAATGGAAAGCCGCTTCAGCCGGGACGGGACCGGCGCCTCCATCAGATTCAAGCGCGAAACCCGCAACACCTCAGTAACGAAAATGCTTCGAGGAGAGCCGCTATCCTTGCGTGAAACCGGCTCCTTACGCCGACTTCAATCGAGTACTGCAACGTGGGCGGCTTCGATCTGCGACTCTACTGTTCACCGCCACTGGCGGATTTGTTTCGAGAAGTCGGCCAGTGTTGAGTCATGGTGTTCCTCAACCTATAGCTTCGCAAACACCGAGGCGAGCAATGTGTGGCTTTCGGCAGTCGCTCGCAGTCCGGGTATCCGACTTTCCATGAAGACCACCGGATCCGGCTTGCTCCCTGACTACTGACTGATCTTCAACACCCAGCAGGGCTGGTGAACGAGGTCGTCCTGCAGAACTGGCAGCGTGATCCGCAAGCCGGCAGAATCTCTCTTGAACGCTAGCTTCTGATTAGAGCCGAGGATTGACACGGCCTTTGCGTTGTCAATCCCTTTCACCACGAACGTGCTGCCGGGCCAGCGTGGCAGGATGGCGTAAACATCGGTGCCCTTGCTGGTGAAGAAGGCGTCGATGGCGGCGTTGCCGGGCTGAGGTGCGCCGGCTAACTTCGATACGTCGTAGGGCGACTCGTACTCGCTGTTGTACTTGACGTCTGGCCGTTTGCCCTGGCCCCACTGTAGATTCTGCTTCCAGGGCCGAGTGCCATAGATGGCCTCGCCGTTGACGCGCAGCCAGGCGCCCATTGTATGCAGGCGGTCCTGCATGATCGGTGGTATGGTGCCGTCAGCTTTGGGCCCGATGTCGAGCAGCAGGTTGCCGCCGCGACTCACAATATCAGAGAGCATAATGATGAGTTCCCAACCGGTGTGGTAGTCCTGCAGGCGCTCGGCGCGGTTATATCCGTAACTGAAGCCCATGCCGCGGCTCTCTTCCCACGCGTGATCCATCCCGGCCATGCCCGCTGTGTACTCGGTAGTCCAGTAGCCTCCGTGCTTGTGGCGCGTGTCTTTGCCCCACCGGTCGTCGACTACGACTTCGTCTTTAACAGGGGAGTCATTGAAGAGCCAGGCGAGCAGTTCGGGGCTGTGCCACTCGCTGGAGGGCAGGTCCCATTCGCCGTCGCTGAAGATGATGGACGGCTTGTAACGCGTCACGAGATCTTTGAACTGCGGAAACATGTGCTGGCGTACGTACTGCTCCTTGTCCCGCAGGTAAAGCGGGTTGTACCACTCATAGAGTGAGTAGTAGTAGCCCATGCGCAGGCCCTTGCTTCGAACCGCTTCGCTCAGATCGCCGAGCACGTCGCGCTTGGGCCCCGCCTCAACAGCGTTCCAGGGCCGACCCCAGGTCCGCGACGCTTCCTTGCTGGGCCAAAGGGCGAAACCCTCGTGATGCTTCGAAGTAAGCACTACGTATTTTGCTCCAGAGTCTGCAAAGGTCGTGGCCCACTGTTCTGGATCGAAGAGCTGCGCGCGGAACTGTGGCGCGAAGTTTTCATACTTGTAATCGGCGCCGTAAACCTTCTCATGATAGGCCCAGGTACCCGATTCAACGGGATTGGCCTTCGGATTGTCGCGGCCTTCCGTCATCTGATGCCAGTACCACTCGGCGTAAGCGAGCTTGCCGGGTATCACAGGAGCATAGCCCGGTACGGAGTAAACGCCCCAATGGATGAAGATGCCAAATTTCGCATCTTGGAACCACGCCGGCATCGGGCGCTTGTCGAGCGAATCCCAATCGGCCTTGTAGTTCTGCGAGACAAGCGGAACGGCGCACATGAGCAGCAGCAACAGGAACAGCAGATGACGTTTCATAAACTCTCTCCGATGGGCGAGCATTCAGCGCGTGTCGGCGCGGCTGTCGGACCGTCTAGGAATCAGGACAGTATGCAGGAGTCTGCGCTTTCGGCGTTGATAGACTCATCCGGCATAACGCCAATCTCCATCATATTTGTCCCGCAGCTTTGAATTCGGATTTGTTTTAAGTCGGTCCGATTCAGAAACCTTGGCTTGGTTTGAAACTCTCCCACTGGCGGAATATCGAGTTTCTCCATCTCCTTCTTCATCATCGATGTCGCAAAGGACGACATGCCGGGGAGTGCACCCAGCAGTGTAGGCATATGCATCGCTGGATTGCCGACCGTGGCAACCTTCAGACTGTTCATTCGCTTCTGGATGATCGCATCGAGCCCGAAGAACGTGAAGAAGAGAGAGGCTCTATGCCTTCCATGCTGGCGCCATTGGCCATGATGAGTCCGGGATAAACGCCTTCGAGCGATCCGCGAGAAACGATGATGCTGACCTTTTCAATGGGTTGTGCTGATCCGTTGTCCATGCTTTTCCGTCCTTGGTTCAAATGCAGCCTTTGGGTTTGGGCAATCCAGCAATGCGCGCCGCTTTCTTGGCTGGTCCTTTCGGAAAAAGCTGGTAGAGCGTCTTCGTGTCTACGCCGCTCTCTTTCGTCAGTCGACGGATTGAAAGCGCATCCCCCTCTTTCTCGAACACCGCACGCATGAAGTTAATGACGGTCCAGTGTTGGGGGTTGAGTTCGGGGATCCTTTCGATTGCTGCGATTTCGCGCGCAATGACTTCGTTCCACTCATTGCGGTTGAATGAAAGTCAAGTTCCAGCCCGGTCGTTACAAAAATCGACGATCAACCTCCAACTACTACAAGGTCTTTCCGAACCCGAAGGTCAGGGAGTTCTCCGACATGAAAATCCAATTGAACCGTAGTTTAAGAGTGACTTGCCGAATCCTGAGAATAGGAGCCGGTGAGGAATTCGATGTCCGATTGCATGGCGCAGATGAAGTCTTCGAACTTTGTACACAAAGCGCAAGGTGTTCTTCGCGTCGTGCTTATTTCGAAAGGCAACGGCTGAGAGCCGACCACGTAGAGGGCGTATGAAGCGACTGGATACGCACCAACAGCAGCTTCAGGGTAGCGACCGCTGCGCCGAATGAGATGAGCGCCTGCGTGAACAAGTTCCAGCCTGCTAACCAGCTGCGCTCACGAGTTCAATTCGCTCAGCTTTTTACCAACGGCGCCGGGGCCGAAATTTATGTGAGCGTCTTTCATCGAAAGGCCGACGACTTCTATCCGCTTCAGGTCCCTTGTTCCGATCCCTGCTTCCTCCGCTAGACGCAGCGAGTTGTCGCCGCGGATAAACGGAGAACTGCCGCGCTCCGCATAGGGATCGTAGCCCATCACCGCCATGCCCACGGCGTCCACGCAGACCGCGTTGCGCCCGGCAATGATGACACCGGGCGCCATCCTCTCAAGTCCCCTAAGCCAAGGTCCTTCCCCGCCTCGCACAGTTTCAACACCATCCACGATCGCGAGATCAATTGGACGGATACCGTTCTGATCAACAAGGATGCGCGGAACCCGATAACCCGGGTCTCGCGGCGAATCAGGATGCAACTCGGAATCTACTCCCGCGGGCGCAGGTGTAGTTCCGTCGTGCAGCACTGCCCCACGCTCTTGCGTTGGCCGCTCATTCCCGTTAGTTCCGCAGTCGCTGCCATATAGGGAGCAGGGCGTGTTGCCGAAGTTGTTCTTCATCGTCATCGTCACGCCCGCAATCCAATGGTTCTTCAGCTTGGCCATGGAGACATACACGTCGCATTGGTAGAAAGCCGGATTCAGATGGTATGCGGGATAAGCGTATCCCCCCCACGGCACCTTCATTCGAACATATTGCTTGTAGTTGCCCAGGTTCTGCACGTTTTCCCAGACTACCGGCACGCCCATGTTGTTGATCGCGTTCACGTCTAGCCCGTAGCGCGACCACAATGATAGATCCTGGTCCGCCGGGAAGAAGCTCTCGATCATGCGGACGCGCCGTGCACCCGCCCTGGCAAACAAGTGCACCGTCGCAGCTATAGACTGCGGATCGGTACGATACGGGAGATCACGAGTTAGCGGGAATTTTTTGGGATTACCCGTCAGATTCAGCTTGAGGGCAACAGTCTTTCCCCGCACCAGCTTCTCGATCCCGCCGATCTGATCGAACGCAAGCGAGAGTTGCCGACCGTACTGCGCGTAATCGCGGCACCGGACGATCGCAACGCGGCTCGCCGGAGCATCGGCCTTCATCAGCTTTGGCATGCAAACTGCCCCAAGTGCCGCAGCACCGGTGGTGGCCAGCATCTCTCGTCTGTTCATGTCTAGCGCCTCCTCAACGCTATGCTACTCGGATATGATCGACTGCGCTTGCTTAATCGATTCCCCCGAGAAATGGCCTGGCGCCAAATCCGGCCTCGATAGGTCAATTGCGATCTTTCTTTGACGCCAGAATTCCCGAAGACTGATGGGCAACCACTTACCAGCCCGATTTCACTGCTTGATAACTGTCCCATCGGGGAGCCGGATTTCGCCCCACCCGCCATTCAGCGGACTCGCCGAAAAGGGGGCCTTCGCGGCTTCCCGCTCATCGATCTCGATGCCCCAACCGGGCTTCTCGCTGACCCAGAGATAGCCGTCGCGCAATTGAGGGCAGCCCTGGAAGATCGCCTGCGTTCTCTCGTTGAACGGCGAGTATTCCTGGATTCCAAAGTTGTAGCTGACGAGATCGAGCGTGACATTTGCCATGTGGCCTACCGGTGACACATCGCCGGGACCATGCCATGCGGTTCTGACTCCGAATTGCTCGGCGAGGATCGCGATCTTGCGTGCGGGGCTGAATCCGCCCACTTGCGAAAGATGTACGCGGATGTAATCAATGAGCCGGCCGGTGATCAGCGGTTGCCATTCGTGCGGGTTGTTGAAGAGTTCACCCATGGCGATCGGCGTTGCGCAGTTCTGGCGGATCTGTCCGAAGTATTCGAGGTCTTCCGGAGAAAGCGGGTCTTCCAGGAAGAACATGCGGAAGGGCTCCGCGTCTTTGCAGAACTGCACAGCCTGATTCGGAGTAAGCCTCTCGTGCATGTCGTGCAGAAGTTCAACTTGGTCTCCAAGTTCGCGACGGCAGATTTCGAGGAGCTTGAGCGCGCGACGCGACTGGGCCGCGGGATCAAAGAGCGGCTTATCGTGAAGGGCCTTAGGGCGACCACTGTCCTTGTGCTGCGAACCGTAACCAGCCATGCCAGGCAATCCAACCTGAACGCGCACATGACGAAACCCCTGCGTCATGTACTTTTTCGCATTCTCGATCACCTCTTCAAACTCAGCCCCGCTGGCGTGCGCGTAGCAGTCCGCCGCCTCGCGGCATTTTCCGCCTGCCAGCTGATATACGGGCATACCGGCTTGCCGCCCTTTTATATCCCAGAGCGCCTGATCGATGCCGCTGACGGCGTTGTTAAGCACCGGGCCGTTCTTCCAATAGGAGCTGTCGTAGCAGGTCTGCCAGATGTCTTCAATTCGATCCGTAGTCTTGCCGAGAAGAAGCGGCTTTAAATAGCGCTCTACCGCAGGCTTGACTAAATCTGCACGTTGCGTAAAAGTCGCGCATCCATAGCCATAAAGACCATCCTGGTCCGTGGTGATCTTTACAACAGTGAGGCGCACGCCCTGGGGTTCACACTCAATGACGCTGATGTCCTTGATCCGAGGAATCGGCATTGCACGTGTGGAGCGTGCTACCTGTTCATCGGCCGCAGCCATGGGTGATGCCAGAGCGACCGCACTGGCGCCTGCCAACATCTCAATGAAGTTACGGCGTTGGAAACGCATAATAGAACCTCTCGATGGATTGCATCTCGATCAAACATCCGGTGGAGAACGCAATTTTACGATCCCGAAGTGAGCCGTAAGTATTCCACGGATCGTAACAAGTGCCCTCAGCATGGCGCGATGGTGCGATCGCGGGCGCCAATGTCACAATGGACGGGTAGTCTGCTGGAGAAGGAATTGACAATCCATTCAGGCCCGGGCCGCCACCAGCTGCCCGCAAAAATGACCTCGCGTTCGGTGGCCGGCGTTTCGGCCTTCGGAATCCCCGCTATGCTTCTGGTGATGATAGCCGCCCTGCTCACCGTAGCCGCCAATGGCCAAGCCGCAGCCTCGCCTGAGAATCAAGCACCGCGGCCGTGGAACCAGAACCCGAACGGCATGCGTGTCTACATCTGGGCGGGTTTGAAGTCGCACTTCGCGGGCCAGCACGACTATCCCCAGTTCCTGGCAGACTGGAGCAAGATCCTCACCGAGCGCGGCGTCGTTGTGGATGGCGGCCTCCACCCCCCGTCAGTAAGTAACCTCGCTCAGACAGACGTCGTCATCCTATACAAAGGCGATGCCGGCTATCTCAGCGACACTGAGAGATCGGCGATCCAGGAGTATGTCAGGCGCGGTGGCGGGTTGGTCAGTCTGCATGACTCGCTCTGCGGCCCCGATCCCCGTTATTTTGCAAGCCTCGTTGGCGGCGCAAAAAAGCACGGCGAGGTCAACTACACCCTCGGCGCGCCCATCGCGTACACCGTCGTAGATCCTGCCGATCCCATCATGAAAGGCATGTCCAACTTCACGCTCCTCGATGAAGCGTTCTACAACATGACCTGGTCTCAGAACCCGGCGATTCATGTGCTCGCCACGACCGCAATCCCCGCCACTCCAAGCGCAGGCGCGCACAAGGGTGAAGTGGTCCCGCAGATTTGGACCTACGAGCACACCGTGCCGGGCGGGAAGCCTGCGCGTGCGTTCGTGTGGATGCAAGGACACGAGTACGCCAATTTCTCCAACTATCAAGTTGAGCAGATGCTGCTTCGCGGAATCGCGTGGGCCGCTCACAAGCCGGTCGATACACTGGTGGACTATGTGCCTCCGGCGCCACAGCATGCGGCGCCCACTCCTGCACCCAAATAACGACCGTTCCCGCCAGCCTCAATGGATAATGCCGAGGCCGTTTCACTCCCCGAGCAGCCTGCTATCGCGTGGTCCATCCGCCGTCGATCAGAATATCCGTGCCAGTGATGAACCCAGCGGATTCGGAGCACAGATAGCAAGCAAGCGCACCGATCTCTTCCACCCTGCCCCATCTTCCCACTGGTATATTCGCCAGGAACTGAGCGCGTATCTCGGGATTATTCATGAGCTGCAGATTCATGTCGGTGCCAATCGGCCCCGGACTGATTCCGTTCACGGTGATTCCATCAGCCGCCAGTTCCAGCGACAGGGCACGTGTCAGTCCCAATAATGCCGCCTTCGCTGAACTGTATGCCGCTCGTCCAGGCAACGACACATGACTCATAATTGAAGTCATATTGAGGATGCGGCCGTACCCGGTCCCCTGCATGCCGGGCGCAAACGCGCGGCACATCAGAAAAGTCGAGATCAGGCTTGCGTCCAGCACGCTGCGAAACTCGTCGAGCGTGAAGTCCGCGAGGTTCTTTCTCACATTGATGCCCGCGTTGTTGATGAGGATTTGCGGGCTGCCGAACCGGCCCTTGATTTCCTCGGCGAGCCTGGCTACCTGATCCTCCTGCGTCACGTCCGCGACGAACACTTCGGCTGTTTGCTGACTCGCAGCAATATCGCTCCGCACACTCTCCATGCGATCGCGGTCACGCGCGACCAGCGCGATCTGCGCACCAGCTCCCGACAATGCTTTCGCCATAGCCTCGCCCAGTCCGCGACTGGCGCCAGTGATCACTGCTGTGCGGCCACTCAGGCTGATTTCCATGCTTCCCCCTCGTTGTTGTTACTGCCGCCATTTCAATGAGGCACTGGTCGCGCCTGTAGCCGTGACCGCATGCACCCTGCGTTCGCGGTTCCTTTGCGCATCGTCCGGATCGAGATAGAGCCAGCACGCTGCGGAGATCGCCGCCGCACCCACCATTGTATGGATCAGGAAATTCCACCCGCCGGGCCCTGCACCTACTCGCTGCAGGATCACACCTCCAACCACCGGCGCAACAAACCCAGCCAGGTTCCCGAGCATATTCATCGTAGCCGCTACGGTCGCTGTGTAAGCTCCGCCAATCTCCACGCAGAGATCCCACGAGATAGGCATCGTCAGGTCGCTAGCGAAACTCGCCAGCCCCATCACCACCATCGCCGGCCCCGCCGATGGAATCCGTACGAATGCGAAGAGCAGTACGGCGGTAAGCAAAAAGCCGCTGAAGGCGATTGCCCGCCTTGGAAGCACCCTCGACACTATTCCCGATATCAACGATCC